>SXGS01506384.1_pt1 | contig 15047 bp, 13 predicted proteins | sample 3174681 | NCBI WGS metagenome assembly SXGS01 (sample SAMN11356861, study PRJNA531348) | freshwater metagenome | isolation source: freshwater sample F1-80 | place: China: Fuxian Lake, Yuxi | collected 2017-12-25 | reverse complement strand
GAGCCTTGCGAGCTCGGTCTGGATCTCCTGCAGGCGGGCGGCGGATTCCTCTCGCTCCGTGAGGTCGCGAACGAACCCGGTGAAGAACCGCTTTCCGCCACGTTTGATCTCGCCGACCGCGAGCTTCATCGGAAAAGTAGAGCCGTCCTTACGCTGGCCGACCACGACGCGGTCGACGCCGATGATCCTCTTTTCGCCCGTTTCCATGTAGCGGCGCATGTAGCCATCGTGCTCGACGCGATAGGGCTGAGGCATCAGCAGTCTCAGGTTTTGCCCGATTGCTTCGTCTTCCGAATAGCCAAACTGGCGGACAGCAGCGGAGTTGAACGAGATTATGATTCCATTCTCGTCGCTGACAATGGTGGCGTCGAGAACGGTGTCGAGGATCGATCCCAGACGCGCCTCACGGTCCTCCAGTGCTTCACTTAGCTCCGCCAACTTCTCTCGATTTTTGTCTGTTCGCCTAGCAATCCAGACAATGAGTGCCGTCAAGACGACAAGCGCGCCTGCTTGAATGGTAGCTGTTCCTGAGAGCAGAAAATGACCAGAAAGAAGCCAAAGGACCAGGCCAAAGACGGCTGCGAGTAGGGCCGGGCCCGCGCCACCGATCAGAGCTGTGGCGGCGACCAAAATAGGAACAAGTAAGGAGAGTGTTTCTGAAGCGGCGTCGCCCATAGCCGAGATCGCTGCTCCAGCGGCGGCGGCTGTTCCAAGGACCGCAAAGACATACCCCAAAGCATTGGGGAGCGATCGGTTTTTCCTTGTTTGAGAGTTTACCATTTCGACCGTGTTTTTTGAACTCACTCCGCCAAGCGCGATTTGTGCGGTGCAGTCATCCGCACCAATTCCGTTCGATTCGGCATATCTGCCCGGGACCCTAGCCCTTGTATCCGATTGATAGAAGTCAAAAATTTAATCCTCGAGAGTATTCTCCATCACCTCATGGCAATAGGGGTTGCCCTGGGTCAGAACGCTGCCCCCATAATGTGGCGAAGCTACCGGGCGGATCTCTTTGTCCGCCGAAAACAAGATGACCTATCAGACCGGAACGAGCTTGGTTACGGAAACGCTTCCCGTCTGGAGAGCGCCAAATTCGCTTTTCGCGGAAACCTTGGCGATGACAATGATGTTGCCTATGCCGTTCGCTTCAATAGCCCTCTTAAAGACGAGTATCGTCTTTCGTTCGCTGTGCGCCCGGCTACGGTCTCAGCATCAACGTGTCGGCGCGCATCGCCTTCTGACACACGCACTAAACTGCGGATTCCCAAGTATTCTGGGCTTTGGATGATGCTGCCGCGTGCCTCCGACCCGGGGTCCGCGGCATATTTGATTGCTCACAGCGGCGCTGGTGTGGTGGAATCAGGAATACCTTCAAATAATTGTCCAGATTTTCGCTGGCGCAAAGATCTCGACCACTGCAGTTGATAAGCATTCGCAATTGACGTTCCGCGCTTTGCGCGTCACGGAAGTTCGTTTCTCAGTTCACGCCATTCAATCAAAAGGATTCCGCCATGAACATGCGCCAGCCGGTCCTCGCCCTTATGCTTTCCTCGGCCCTTGTGGCGCCCTGCGCGGTCAGTGCGGCGGAGGATGCTGAGAGCCGCGGTCTTGCGAATGTCAAGCAGTTCACGCTCGATCACAATCGCCGGCTGGTGGCTCAGGCGGAGTTGCTGGACGCCGCGCTGGCAGACTATGCCGGCGTGATCGCCGGTCATAGCGGTGATTACGCGGCCGCCTGGGCGGCCGAGGGTGCGCGTCTCGCCAAGCAGGTCGCTGCCATTCGAACCCTGTGGCTTGAGGCATCGAACCAGTATGAGACGGTCGAGGGCATTGTCGCGGGCATTCCCTCGACGGCAAAGTATGACCTGATCCTCGACGCCGGTAATCCGGGTTCGGAAGCCGAGGACGTCGCCGAATACGATCTCAAGCTGCCCGACGGGACCGTGCTTCAGCGCCCCGGCAACCTGTTCCACGGGATCACCGAGCCACTGTTCTGGGGTATGAACGAAGCGGACATCAAGCTTCCGGCGGATCTTGACGGTGATGGTAAGATCACCCGCGGCGAAATGCTGTTTGATGCCAATCTCGGCCAGGGTGCGGGTCAAGCACTCGTCCATTGGGCCAAGGCGCTCGAGACAGACATGGCCGCCTGGACTCCCAATCGCGAGGATGCCTTCACCTCCGTCGTCGTCATGACCCCGACGGTGGGTGACTATTTCGGCGAGTGGAAGGAATCGCAGTTCATCACCGGTGAGATCGGCGCTTTCGTCGCCCAAAGCCGCCTGACGGATGTGCAGGGCATCATGAATGGTTGCCGCAAAATGTATTCCGAGGCGATTTCGCCGGTGGTTGCCGCCGGCGACGGTGATCTCGACGCGCGGATCAAGGCAGGTTTCGAGGAACTGCTGACGCTGGTCGACGACACGCATGCGCGGGAGGCGTCCGGCACCAAGTTTGGGGTCGAGGAGGCCGACGCGCTGGGCAACGAGGCGCAGGACATCGCCGACCGGATTGTCGCCATGATCCTGCAGGCTGCCGCGAAATCCGGCGTCAATATCAACGGCTGACCACGGAATGGGCAATGCGCGGCCGGCCGGATGTGCAGGCCGCCGGGACTGGATGTCGATGACAAGCCTCGAAACCTCGATGAAAGCAGACTGGCCGCGATCCGCAATGGTTCGCGGCGACAAACTGCCTGTCGTTCGCCATGCGTCGCTGTTGAGCCTGATGTTCGCGGTTCTGTTGGGCACGGGCGTGTACATCGAATTCCTCGCCGGCTGGAACTGGAACGCCGGGGAGGCGGTCCTCCTGCTTCACATCGTTCTGGGGCTCGTCTTCGCCGCTATGTTCCTGTTCTGGATCGGCGCGCATGTGCGGCGGGGACTGCCGAAAAGCCAGCGTCCTCTGTTCACATGGCTCAGTTGGATGCTCCTGGCTACCTACGCCCTCGTCGTTGTCACCGGGGTGGTTATGATCATTCCGTCGGCAATGTTTTTCGCCGGCTGGAGCTGGTTCTGGCGGTTCGAGACGACGCATCTCCTCACCCTGGTCCATCTCTGGAGCGCACTGGCCGCTACCGCCGGTCTCATCGCGCATCTCTATCTGCGGCACTGGCACAAGCCGGCCTCCGTGACGGGAGGAGCTTCTTCATGAAGTACCAGTTCAAGACCCATATGCCATTTCTGGCCCTTGGCATGCTGAGCGGACTGCTGGTGATCGTCGGCGCTGAACTGCTGCGGCCGAAAAACGCGGAGCCGGGAGTGCCGCTCGCGGACATTCCCTTTTACCAACTGCCGTTCGGTCCGGACGATGCCGGCCAGCCGAGACCGTTCTGGCCCTCCCGGCTGCAAACAGGGAACGGCAGGATGATCGATCCCGCCGTCATTCCCTCGGCTGCGGAATGCGCCACCTGTCACCAGCGCGAATTCGAGGAATGGGCGCCATCCTTGCACGCCATCGCCGGGCGCGACACAGTGTACGAGCGGGCGGTCGAGGCTAACGAAGACCTGCACAAGGACGGCATCGAGAAAGCACGCTTCTGCGAGGGCTGCCATGCGCCGGGCGAGGTGCTGGCCGGGCGGACCAATCGCTTCAAGTCGGTCATGCCGTCGGCGGCTGAAACCGAAGGCATCACCTGCGTCATGTGCCATACGGCGACGCATGCCGATCCTGAAGAGGGCAATGGCGCACTGACGCTGGCGGTCAATACCGGAGTTGACCAGCTCTCCAATGCCATGATCCTCGCCGCGCCGCGTGACCATGCCCGAGCCTATGGCGAGGCGGCGACGAATGCGTTGATCGCAAGCGGTGATTTCTGCGGCGCCTGCCACACCGAGGGCTATGACGCGTCAATGTCGAAGGCGGAAAGTCGGCAGCATGTCCAGACGACCTTCAGCGAATGGAAGGAGAGCTGGTACGGTCGCAACGACGTCACCTGCCAGGATTGCCATATGGCCCCGGATCCGGCCGCCTATGTGAGACAAATCAGGCAAGGCGACCTGGCTAAGCCCGAACGCTATTCGCACAACTTCGTCGGCGCCAACTACCTGATGTTTGATACCAGCCTCGGCACGAATCTCACCTTCCTGCGCGGCGGGATCGTGCCAGGTTTGTCGGACGCGAAAAATACGGAATTGATCGCCCGACAAGGGGAGGCGACCCGGGCGCTGTTGCGTTCGGCCGCTGGTCTTTCGCTCCGGCAGAGCACGGTCGAGGAGGATCTTGTGCTTTTTGCCGTTGCCGTGCAAAATCTGGGGGCTGGCCACAATCTGCCGACCGGGGTGATCGACCAGAAATACATGTGGCTGGAGGTGGTGCTCCGGGACGGTAAGGGGACGGAGATCTATCATTCCGGTGCCTTCGATGCCGTGCGCGGCGAAACCGACCCCGACGCCGTGATCTGGCGGGAGGACTTCATCGACGTCGAAGGCAAACGCATCCCCGACCACCTGACCTTCATCACCGCCGCCATATCGCATGTCCGTCCGGGTGTCCCGGCAAGGGGCGAGGATGTCGTCACCTACGAGGCAAAGCTCCCTCCCGGGGTCGAAGGCCCATTCATCCTGGAGGCCCGGCTGTGGTACCGCGTGGCCACGCAGGAGTTTGCCTACAATACGCTCAAGACCAACCTGGTCATCCCTCCATTCGAACTGGCGGCGGAACGGTTCGTTTTGCCCGCGACAAAAGAGGTTCGTCCGTGAACATCCGCCGCTCCGCACTCTTGATCATGCTGCTGACGTTGATCTGCGGCTTTATGGCGCCGGCCGCCGCCGAGGTGCCATGGCAGGATGCGGAAGCGCTTCGCGGCGAGAGCGCGGCAATCCAGCGCCTCTTGTTCCGCGCGCCGGACGAGGGCTTGCGGCGGGACATGGCGACGCGGATCGAGCAGGTGCGCCACCTGTGGAAAGGCCGGTTAGAGAGCGCCTATCGGCTTGGCGCGCCAGACGCCGTCACGCCGATTGGCGACGCAGTTGACGAATTCGCGGTTGCCCTTGCCGAATGGGACGCCGGCCAGGCCGCGACGGCGCGCGCGCGGATCTGGACGGGTCTGCTTCACGGCGCATTCGAGGCCACGCTGCGGGCGCTGGACGAGGGGCGATCCGATGATGCCGCACAATGGCTGACCATCCGGGAATATGCGCGCACCTCGCGCGACACCGCCGCCACCATCGCTATGCGTGAAGTCATCGATGGGCGTCTTGAACCGGCACTGGCACGGGAGGTCATTGAGGCCGAACTTCTTGGTGTGTATGCGGGTGAGTTGCGACGGTCGATTGCCGAAGCCCGTTCACATCTCGCCTCGGGCTACCAGGTGCAGTTTGCCCATGCCTTGGCGCGGGCGAGAGGGCTGCACGACCTTCTGTCCCACAATATCGCCGCCCGGATCGGGCACCAGCGGGCCGAGGCCATCCGGTCTGCCTTCGCCGAGGCAGGTTCTCTCTCAGCCGACGCGGTGGAGCCGGTTCTAGCCAATCTTGAGACGAACCTGGCGACTTATTCGCCGTTCAGTCTGTCGTCCGAGGATCGTGAGCGGCGGGTGAGACTGCTGTCACGGTTCATTCTCCTGGTTCCGGTGGAATACGAGAAGGGTGTGCGAGACGGAGAGGTCACCATCCCGTTTGAATATTTCGAGGCCGGCCTGTTTCGCGACCGCGCGGCGATGTTGTTTGGCGATCTTGGTTCCGATCTTGCGGCGCGCTCACCTCAGGCCTTCGAGCGGCTCGGCTTCCTCCTGGCCGAGATGGATACGGTCATTGCCAGCAAGGGCGACGAACAGCGGATCCGGTCGTTGTCCGAGGAGGCCGCGCGGATGATCGCGGATCTCTATGGTGCCTCTTCGGAGGGGGGATACAAACTTTCGCTAAGCATGCTGCCGGACCTTTTCGACGAAATCCTGCTGGTAGCCCAGGCCGGCGACTGGGAGGAGGCTGAACTGAAGCGGCTTGAGGCCTATGCTCTTTTCGATCCCGATATCGAGCAACGCCTGATGCCACGGGCGCCGGCGCTGGCCTTGAAGATGGAGGCGGGCTTCTGGGAAGGCAGCGCATACGAGCCCGGCTTTGGCCGCCTCATCGCGGAAAAAGGCCCGGAAGAGGGTCTGAAACAGGTCGTCCTGGACATGAAGGCTGCCACGGTGCAGGCGGGGCAGATCCTCGACACCCGGCTTTCCTCGATCGGAGCTTTTCTGCAATCCCTTGCCATTCTCGTGCGTGAAGGCTTAGAGGCGGTCCTGGTCCTCAGCTGCATGATCGGCGCCCTGAAGGCAGGCGGAACACCCGCCGGTGGTCCAAGAGGCTGGCGCCTGGCGGTGTCGGGTGGCGTCGCGATCGCCCTGCTCGCTTCGTTCGCGCTTTGGTTGGCGGTAGGCAAACTGTTCGACATGAGCACGCTGCACCGCGAACTCCTCGAGGGTGCGACCGCCCTCGTCGCAGCGGGCGTGCTGCTCTATGTGACCCACTGGATGTTCCGCAAGGCCTATGTCGGGGACTGGGTGGCGCACATCCGGCGAAAGAGCAATGCCGTTAGCGGATCGGGCGAAACCGCGACCATGTTTGGCGGGCTGACGGTCTTCGGGCTGGCCTTTCTTGTGGTCTTCCGCGAAGGCTTCGAGACGGTGCTGTTCTACGAGGCCCTGATGACCGACGCCCCGGCCATGCCGGTCCTTGCGGGCCTTGTGGCCGGTACCGTTCTGGCCGTGACGGTCGCCTATCTCATGCTTGGCCTGGAGGCGAGGTTGCCGGTGGCGGCATTTTTCAGGGTGACCGGCGGACTATTGGCGCTCTTGTGCATCACGCTTGTCGGCAACGGCATTCGTGGACTGCAAACGGCGGCGCTTGTGCCCGCGACACCGGTTTCCTGGTTTCCCGACCAGCCCTGGCTGCAGCTTTATTTCGGCCTTTATCCCGTCGCCGAGGCCCTGTTCGCGCAGTTGTGGATCGCCCTGCTTCTCATGCTGTCCGTCGTCTGGCTGCTGGGTTTTCGCTCACGCACGGCATCCGCCAGGTGATTAGTCTTCGCGCCAAAACTCGCCGTGAGCGTTTCTGACGCTGGCCGGAGAGACGGATCCGGCAAGGGGCGCCACGTTATGTCCTTAGCGATCGCAGGGCGATAACTGCGATGCACGCCCATACGGTTGAACGCAGCAGCATCGCAGCGACCGTACGCATTTCATAAAGTCCTCCGTTTGCGACATGAGCGGCGAAGGCAGCCAGAACGACCACCGTCGAGACCGCGATCGCCGCAGACAGCCATGCCGCCGCCCGTCGTTGCCGGAGAAGGCCGAGGCCTGCCAGGATATAGGCAAAGCCCGCGAGAAAATTGAACCATAGGACAAATGGGACCGCGTTTCCTACCACCGCCCGCGTTGCCTCCGTGCCGAATAGCGCCATGCCTCCCGACAGGACCGTCAATAGCCCAAAGGCAAGGCCGATGGCGCCCGCCGCCGTCAATCCCCTGCCGCTTTGTCTGGTCGTTCTCATGTACAGCTTCCCCTCTGGTCTTCCAGCCGACCATCACGCAGATGGAAAAGCCGACCGAAACGGTCATAGATCTTTTCGTCATGGGGCACGGCGACAATGCAGGCATCCTGCTCGGCGGTCAGTTTGCGCAGCAGATCCATGACGATCCCAGCCCGCGATTCTCGTAAACCGACTCTCCGTCGAGCAACAAATGCCCCTTTGTCGAGTCGCCTATTTCACCACGCGTCTGCTGAACCCAGGCCGCCTGATTTGCAAGTTGCAATCGCGGGGTCTGCGTATCGGTCAGCGTGGTGTAGAGATCTGGATCGCCCCCTGTGTTCATCACATCTTCGATAAATCCGACGATCTTGAACCGGGTTCGACCAAGGACCACGCGGTCACGGATGAGAAGGCCGTGACTTGCGGGCGGCGACCGCTTCGTAGTGGCTCTGCGTTATTCCATGTCCCTCGACTATCACTGGCGGACCGACGGCAGTGGCCGCGCCCATATCCGATGATATAGAGCCGCAGCGATCGGGCTGGCGAACGAGGCTCACTTTCTGGGAGGTGATGCTGACTGCGTCGCTCACGCCGTGAAGCCGTGCCACCGCTTTCCCAAGCGGATGTCGGTGGCCATCGCATGCTTGATAGGAAATTGGCGAAAGATCCCTGCACATATCAGGCCGATTGCGCCGGCGAAATCAGAGGTCGCTAGCCGGTTATTGCCACGCCCGTCGCCAAATCGCAAGTAGCTCGGCCTTCCGATCTTCTGCCGATTCGCGTCCAATCACGCCTTCCCCAAGTTAATTAATGACCACTAACGATCCTTGGATAGGAAGTCAATTGCTCTGAGCCTTGTGCGATAACTGAGGTAGTGGCAGGCCTCGCGTTGGAGGGGTGTGACATATCAGGCCGTGGCCATGCAGGCGCCGCCCTCTGATTGGTGCCGCATCACCGGTTCGTCATCGTCAACATGAGAGGATGGCTTTACGAAATCGCGAAGTCAGCTGCAAGGTCACACCAACCATGCGGCGCAGCTACCGGATTCTTGCACGATCGCATATCGCGACCGTGAGCAACGGCTTTTGTTGACTGCAGATGGCGGCCCTTGGATTGGCGCAATTGGTTCCGCGAACTCCCTAACACCATGGATGCAGTCTTGCTTCCACCGCATTCCGTCCCCCGAGGCTCTGCTCGCGCAGATTCTTGTTTGGACTTGCGGGGTAGAGTGCTTGCATCTACCCGTGGTCGCAGTTTTCCATTGTGGCAACAGCTTGTTCCAGATCAATTACGACCGGCTTTTGCCATGCTAGTTAGTTTAACAGAGTTTAATTCAGATCGGGCCACTGGCGTCGTGCATAGAATAGTCAGGGTAATCCTCGCACTGCTGCTCGTCATGGCTGGGCTCTCACACCAGCCTCTGCCGGGCGTAGTTGATATCGGGACGCGCGACTTGTCCGCGTATGTTCTGCCCGATGGCACGATACCCGAACTGTGCATTTCGACTGAGGATGGTGGCGCTCACCACTACGGCGCGGCGACTACCTGTGAAGCCTGCTTGATTGCATCATCAGCCCTGCTCCCGACTCCGGTCGATGTCGTCGGTCGCCGCATGGTTATTGCTGTCGACGTGGCGGCCCCTTCGCTAGGCGACAGATGCTATCGCCGTCTTTTTTCCGCGAGCACTGCGCCGCGGGCGCCCCCGGTACCGGATTCCGTCTGAATCCGGTCCGAAATTGACGTCAACCGTCCGGACCGATCTCGTTTTGGCGCCGATGGATGTCGTTGCATCGTGATCGGCCAACTCCCGGTACCGTCATGTTGCACGTTGTCCCTGTCAGCACTTCACTAAGTTCGCATTCCAGCATTCCCGCCCCCTGTTCATCAAAAGCCAGGTTCTTCAAGGGACGTGACTTTGTACCCCCTGGCACTGTCTTGTTCAAACAGGGTCATCCGACAGTTCCCCAGTTTCGACTGTCTGAAGGTTGTATCGCGCTTTCCCAGACCCTTGCAGACGGACGTCGCCAGATCGTCGACATCGTCGGACCCGGCGCGTTGGTTGGCATTGTTCTCGGCGACAAGAACCGGATGACCGCTGAAACGCTGAGTTATTGTCACATCGAGCGACAAAATGGCGACCATGTCGATAAAACCTACAGCGCGATTTGCGAGGCCATGAAGCGGATCGAAGCGCACACCGTGCTCCTGGGGCGGAAGACAGCGCCTGAACGAGTGGCGAGCGCGATCCTCGATCTTTCAGAACGTTTTTCACGACCGCAGCGCGCGCATTTCGAGAGCCGTGTCTTCAACCTCTATCTCGGGCGAGGTGATCTGGCTGATTGGTTGGGCTTGTCACTTGAGACGGTAAGCCGCTGCTTTACCCGGTTCAAACGCGCTGGGCTGATCGATTTCGATGAGCCCGAAATCGTCACCCTGCTGAATACTCCGGCACTCCAAGCGATTGCAGACGGCGCCGCATCTGCCTGAGCGGGACGTCGTCACCCCGTTTTTCCATCCCCCTGCGGGTCAATAAGGTCGACCCGTTATAACCAAAAGGAAAGTCTTATGAAAAACCTGTTGCTTTGCACATGCGCCCTGATCGCTCTTGCGGGGCAGGCCATGGCCGATATCACCGTAACCGACGTGAAGGGGCGGAGCGTCACGGTTCCCAAGACACCCGATCGAGTCGTCCTTGGCTTCTATTATGAAGACTATCTGGCCATCGTCGGTCCGAACGCAATCGACAAGGTGGTGGCCTTGTCGCTGTCGACCTGGAAGGATTGGAGGCCGAGCCAATTTGCTGCCTATGAAAAGGCACTTCCGAAACTCGCCTCCATTCCCGATGTTGGAAACACGGAAGACAATACCTTCTCGATTGAAAAGGTGATCGCGGCGCGGCCCGATCTCGTCATCCTCGCTGCTTGGTCCTACGACGCGCTCGGCGAAAGCGTCAAACAGTTCGACGACGCCGGGATCCCGGTTGTGACCCTCGACTACAATGCCCAGTCCGTGGAGAAGCATGTTGCGTCGACGCTGGCGCTCGGCACGCTGATGGGCACACAGGACAGGGCGCAGGAGCTGGCGGATAATTACCAGGATGCCATGGCGGATATCGCAGCCCGCGTCGAGGCTGCGGGCCCGTCAAACAAGAAGGTCTATGTGGAACTCGCTCAAAAGGGGCCTTCGGAGGTTGGAAACTCCTATGGTGATACCATGTGGGGAGCGCTGGTCGACAAGCTTGGTGGCGACAACATCGCTAAGGGTCAGGTCGGGAATTGGGGTCCGCTGAGCCCCGAATATGTTCTCGCGCAGAAGCCGGATCTCATCTTTCTGGCCGGTTCGGAGTGGTTGAACAAGCCACAGTCGGTGTCAGTCGGTTTTGGCGCGTCCAACGAACTCGCCCGCGAACGGATGAAAGCCTATCTGGGACGCCCCGGCTGGGCAGAGCTTCCTGCGGTGAAAAATGGTGACGTTCATGCCATCTATCATGGTGGCGCGCGCACCTTGTCCGACTATGTCTTTGCGCAATACATCGCTAAGCAGTTGCACCCCGACGCCTTCAAGGATGTCAATCCGGAGCAGAACCTCAAGGACTACTACAAAGCCTGGCTGCCTATCGAAGCTGATGGCACCTTCGTCTTGCCGTATCAGGCTGTCGGCCAATGACCACTGCTCTCAGCAAGGTTGACTTCGTGCGCGGCGACTATCGCCGCGCCTCCCGGTATCGTCAGTTAGGCTTGGCCCTATCCGTCTTGGCTTTGATCGCTCTGATGCTGCTAGATTTGACGACGGGTCCATCCGGGATGCCTCTCAACGATGTGCTGAAGGGCCTTATTGCAGGGCCAGCCGGTGAGGATAGGATGACAGCAACTATTCTATGGCAGTTGAGAATGCCGCAGACGGTGATGGGGCTCGTGGTTGGAGCATGTCTGGGGCTTGCCGGCCTTCAGATGCAGACAATCCTCGACAATCCGTTGGCTAGCCCGTTCACGCTCGGCTTTTCGGCCGCAGCAGGGTTTGGTGCCGCACTTGCCATCATGTTCGGCGGGGCTCTCGCCATTCCGGACTATTTCGTCGTTCCAATCTCAGCCTTTGCCATGACGCTTGTGGCCTGCGGCTTGGTTTACCTCATTGCTACCTTGCGCGGCGCATCGCCTGAAATCCTTGTGCTGGGCGGGATTGCCGTTTCCTTTTTCTTTCAATCGATCCAGTCGCTGTTGCAGTTTCTCGCCTCGCCGGAGGTGCTGCAGCAGATCGTCTTCTGGCTTTTTGGCAGCCTGCTGAAGGCGACATGGACGAGCGTGTCGGTCAGTGGTGCAATCCTGCTGTTCTGCCTGCCGTTTGTCGCCCGCAACTGCTGGGCACTGACCGTGCTGAAACTTGGCGACGGCAATGCTCGCAGTCTTGGCCTATCTGTCGAAAAAGTGAGGCGGGAAACCTTTCTTCTCGTGGCGTTGCTCACTGCAGCGGCTGTTTCCTTTGTTGGCACCATCGGATTCGTCGGTCTGATTGCGCCGCATGTCTGCCGACTCATCGCCGGTGAAGATCATCGTTTTGCCCTGCCATTGTCTGCAGTTATCGGTGCAGTGATCCTCGTGGGTGCATCCGTGTTTGGAAAATTCATTTCACCGGCCGCGGTCATCCCGGTCGGTATCGTCACTGCGATCGCAGGCATTCCTATGCTGTTTGCCGTGATCCTGTCTCGCGGCGCTGAGGGAGGTGTCAAGTGAGTGAAGGTCTTATCTTTGATCGGGTCGGTGTCCAGTTCGGAAGCCGCATCGTCTTGAGCGATGTTGAAGCCCAGTTTGCTCCCGGTCAGATCATCGGTCTTGTTGGACCCAATGGCTGTGGCAAATCCAGCCTGCTCGGTGCGGTCGCGGGACTATTGTCTCATCGCGGCGAGATTACTTTCAACGGCCGTGGTGTCGATGCTCAAAATCTTGGTTACATGCCGCAACACAGCCAGATCCGCGCCAGCCTTTCGGTGCTTGAGGTTGTGTTGCTCGGGCGGCATGAGCAGCTCGGATGGAGAGTGAGCGCCGATGTGCTGGAGGCGGCTTATGGTATTCTCGGCTCCTTTGGTATCGAGGATCTGGCATCGCGTCCTATCCACGCGCTTTCGGGTGGACAGCAGCAACTGGTGCTACTGGCGCAACGACTGCTGCGTGCGCCGAGATTGCTGTTGCTAGACGAAGCGACGAGTGCGCTTGATCTGGCGCATCAATTGCGGGTCTTCGAAATACTCAGAGCCTATGTCGAGCGCACGGGTGCTCTGGTGATGATTGCAATTCATGATCTCAACCTGGCTGCCCGTCACGCCGATGGCATCATGTTGCTGCGCAATGGCGGACTGGCTGGCTCAGGCCGATTTGATGACGTGGTAACGCCCCAAGTGCTTCGTTCAGTCTACGGTGTCGAAGCGGAGGTGCTAACCTCCTGCAGGACCGGCTCGGTCATCGTCCCGCTGGCGCGGGTGCGCGAAGGGTCAGTGGCTCCAATTCGGCTTAGTCCTTGAGGCTCGAGGCGCGCCGACTTGCCTCGAGCGCCGCAACGACGGCACCTGCCAGAACCAGTGGCAGGGCAAGGAGAAAGGGATGTGTCAGTGGCTCACCAAACAGGATGAGATCGGCCAGAATCGGCCACAGGATTGCCAGATACTCGAAAGGGGCAAGACGCGAGGCTTCAGTATAGCGAAAGGCCAGCGTCATGCAGATATGTGCAAAGCCCCCGAAAATTCCGGCACCTACCAGGTAGAGAAATTGAGATAGGCTCGGCGCCGCCCAGCCGAATGGCAGCGTCGCGATGCCGCCGATCATGGAGGCCACGACAAAATAGAATGCGATGGCGCCTGGACTTTCTGTCCGACTTAGGCTGCGAACCATGATCAAGGCGAATGCGGTGAGCAGACCCATTAGGAGACCAAAGCCGAAACCGATCAGGCGGGTTTCGTGCGCCGTTGATTGACCAAGTTCGGGCCATACAAGTGCCACCACGCCAAGAGTTCCCAGTATCACCCCTGCTGCCCGCCAGGCCGTGGCCCGTTCTGAAAGGATGACTACGCCCGCAATCGCTGTGAAAATCGGAGAGAGGTACCCAAGCAAGGTTGCCTCCGCGAGTGGCAGGCGGGCAATCGAGGCGAAGGATGCAAACATGGCCGCTGCGCCGAGTGCCGATCGCAGCAGGTGATCGAGCGGCCGCCTTGTCGCTAGCCCGCCAGGAAACTCCCCTCTCATCCAGAGGAAAACGACGAGCGGAATGAGCGCAAACGCTGACCGAAAGAACACGATCTGTCCTACCGGGACATCGGCAGACACCGCTTTGACAAATACAGCCATGGCCGCAAACAGCGCACCTGAGAGAATGCGCAGAATGATGCCGACGGCAGGGCGGTCTAACTGCTCTTGGTTCACGCTGCTCTCATTCTTCATGTGCCACCACCACTGACTGTCTAAACGCTGTATGGGACCCGGCTCTGGTCGTCGCCAAAGCGTGCAATGTCACTGTTCGCCGGGGAAGTCGAGAGGTTGAGCGGCGGTCCGGCAGTAGCAGTCTGCCGCTGTCTCGTTGCGCACTTGACCGACGTTTGTCAGTCGCATGCAATCATTCGCGAATTGCCTGGATGCTTGATCTAGCGCAACGATCCTGCGCCCGGAAGACGCCAATGCTCCTGCAACGATTTGCGGGAAATCTGGAATGAAACTCTTCCGTCTGGTCATGCTGCTCTGCGCCTCCCTATGCCTGGCTTACTCAGCCAGCGCGGCATCGGTGCTGCAACAGTATCTGCCTGCGGCCAAGGTCTCTGATCTCGTGCCGGACGCAGACGGTTTCGGTCCCATCCGCGCGGACCTGGCGGCCGCGCCCGTGTTGAAGGGCGGCGAGACTGTAGGCTGGGTGTTTGCCACCTCTGATTTCGTCGGTACGACTGGCTATTCTGGCAAGCCGATCCACACGCTGGTAGCAGTTGGTCTCGACGCCAAGATCATCGGCGTGCAACTGGTCAAGCATTCCGAACCCATCGTTCTGATCGGTATTCCCGAGGCCAAGGTCAAGGCACTGGTTTCCGCATATACTGGACTGGACCTCGTCGCGGAGGCGAAATCCGGCGGTACCGCACATGATGTGGACATCATCTCCGGCGCCACCGTTACCGTGATGGTGATCGACGATTCCATCGTCCGGTCTGGCTTGAAGGTGGCGCGCGCGCTTGGGCTTGGCGGTCTGGCACCGGAAAGCGAACAGTCCGGCCCGCGCTTCACCGTTGATCTTGATGCCGCCTCACCGTCCGACTGGATCGAGGCCGAGGGTGACGGCACCATCCGCCGATTGTCCCTCGATGTGGCGCAGGTCAATGCAGCTTTCGCCGAGCATGCCGATCCGCGTGCCGGCGCGCAGGCCCTGACGGACGCTCCCGATACAACCTTCATCGACATGCATGCGGCACTCGTCTCGGTGCCGGCGATCGGCAAGGCCCTGCTTGGCCCGGCCGAAGAAGCCAATTTGAAGACCTGGCTGAAGGAGGGCGAAAGCGCCATCGCGATCGCCGGTCGAGGGCTCTATTCCTTCAAGGGATCTGGTTATGTGCGCGGCGGT
>SXGS01701314.1_pt1 | contig 15048 bp, 14 predicted proteins | sample 3174681 | NCBI WGS metagenome assembly SXGS01 (sample SAMN11356861, study PRJNA531348) | freshwater metagenome | isolation source: freshwater sample F1-80 | place: China: Fuxian Lake, Yuxi | collected 2017-12-25 | reverse complement strand
TCGGTCACCCGCAATCCGCCGATCGCGAACTCCGCGACACGCATCTGGCCGAGCGCGGCGATTTCCTCATTCCGCGCGACGCGACCTTCGCGCGAGACGCCGGTGAAATCCGGGGCGATCCATGGCGCGATCGCGTCCGCGCCCGCCCGGCTCAGCAGCGACCAGAAGCTGCTCACCCGCATCCCCACGCGCTCAACCGGGCTCCCGGGAAGGGCAAGCGACTGCCCCACTGCCGGGGCCGTCGCCATCATCACGGCAATGACAGCAATGATCGTCCCGTTGAGGGCTTTAGCGATCGAGTCCACGGCTAGAGCCCTCCCGTCACCCTGCCCCGCTACGGCGAAGGCTTAGCCCAGCCGGCAGGTTGAATGCGCGAAATCTGCTCCGGATTGCCTCCATTCTGGTTATATATTTGCGGGGAGATGGTATCATGCGGTCCCTCTGACAGTTGCTCCGTCCGGGATGCCGGGCGGACGACCCAAGCGCGAGAAGATGATGACCGACCTCCTGGCCCCCTGGCTCCTAATCATCGAAGACGAGCCTGAAATGGCCCAGGAGCTGGCGGAGTTCTGCGAGGCAGCCGGCTTCCCTTCGGTATCGGCCGGCAATCTCGAGCCTGCCTTGGCGCTCCTCGGAAAACACCGAACCATCGGCGCCATTGCCACAGATCTACGCATGCCCGGCCATGACAGCGACGATCTGATGCGGAAGCTCGTAGCGGAATTGGCCAAGCTCGATAGGCCGTGCACGCTGATGATCATGACCGGCCACGCCGGCAATAGGGAGCGCGAATATGCGGCGTCGCTCGGGATCAAGCACTTCTTCTCTAAACCACTCGACACGGATGCCTTCATCGCTACGCTGAACGGAGTCGCCGCCGGATCGCACGCCGGCCCACGCACGGCAGCCGGAGCGACTCGATGACCAACGCCACCGGATACGTGAAGCGTCTCGCGCTCGCCTACGGGTTCTCCGCATTCTTCATCATCGGAATCGCGATCGTCGTGTCATTGGGCGCCGTGCGCGAAGAGAGTGCGCGACGGGCCGACCAGGCCCAGGAATATTCGGGGACTCTTGCGCGCGTCGCCCAGGAGCACATGCTCCGCAATTTCCGGACGCTCGACAGCATCAGCCTCGAGGTAATAGACGCCGTGCGCCGCCTCGGCCTCGACCCCCAGAAGTTGACTCCGGCATTGCGAAGCATCCTGTCTCGCGACAACATCACGGTGCAGATAGGATTCATATATCGCGACGGCCGCCTGCTTTCGACTAGCGTGGGGCTCGATGGCGTCGGCATGGACCTCAGCGATCGCGCCCATTTCAAGGCGCACCTCGATCCAGACAGTCCGGATGTCTTCATAAGTCGGCCGCTGATCGGCCGGGCGTCCAAGGTGTGGTCGATCCAATACACCCGACGCGTGACGTCGGAGGCTGGGGAGTTCCTCGGCGTCGCCGTGGTCTCCTTCGACCCGCTGTACCTGAGCAACTTCTACGAGGCCATCAACCTCGGCGAGAAGGGCATCATCAGCCTCATCAGCAGTGACGGCATAATTCTCGCCAGCTCGGGCAACGTCGAAAGCAGTCTCGGCAAGTCAATCGCGCCCTCAAGCGTCTTCACGAATCTGTCGAAGGGCGCCAACGGCACGTTCACCGGCTTCGGCCCCCTCGACGGCATCGAGCGGGTGTACTCCTTTCGCAGCGTGCCGGGATTCCCGATGATCGCCTTCACCGCCTTGGCGAAGGACGACATCTTCTCGGGATTCAGCGACTTCGTCTTCTATCGCGTCGCGAGCTTGACGCTCACGATCGTGGCGGTAGCCCTGCTGGGTGTGATGCTGCTCAAGTATGCTGTCTCGCAACGCGAGGCAAAGGCCGTCGAGCTGCAAAGAGTCAGCAGCCAGCGGCGCACCGAATTTCTCGAGTCGGTCATGCGGATGTCCGGTGCCTACGTCGTCGTCCTCGAGTCCTCCGGCGCGGTCAGGACATCGAACGAAGTATTTCGTCAGCGCTTCACGGCCAGCGACGACCTCCGCCCCGTACTATCGCATTTGAGCGGCATGGCGTGGCCGTTCGCGGGAGAACCTGCCGATCTCGGCCTGCTCATCAAAGGCCTTCCGAAGTCCTTCGAGACCATACTGAAGCCAGGAAGCAACGAGGAGCGCTTCGTAGACTGGACCTTCTCGGCCTTCTCCCAGAACGAATCTGGCGCGGTCGACGTCGTCATCGGTATCGGACTTGACACGACCGAACGTCGCAAGACGCAGGCAGAGATCTATCAGGCCGGGAAACTGGCGACGCTCGGTCTGATGGCGACCGGCCTTGCTCATGAGATCAATCAGCCGCTGAACGTGATCCAGCTGACCAGCGAGAACCTGCGCAACAGGTTCGAAAAGCTGCTCCCGGGCAACGTCGACGTGCTTGCGAGGATCGATAAGATCAAGCGGCAGGTTACCCGCATGTCCGGGCTGATGGATCATATGAAGATTTTCGGTCGGAAGAGTTCGCTGCAGAAGCACCTTGTGGACCCGACCGGGGTCATCGAAGACGTGCTCGCGATCTTCGAATCTGAGCTCCGGCTTGCCGATATCAACGTGCGGAAGGATTTCCCGAACCTCCCCGCATTCGTCGTCGCCGAGAGCAATCTACTCGGCCAGGTCCTTCTCAACCTCCTCGTCAACGCGCGCGATGCGATTGGCGACAGGGCGCAAAGGCAGAGGGACGTTGGCAAGACCTTCAAGGGGCAGATTGATGTCACGGTAAGGCGCGAGAACGACGACAAGGTAACGATCCTCATTACGGACAATGCTGGTGGAATTCCCGCCGAAGTGGTCGGGCGGATATTCGAGCCGTTCTTCACTACCAAGCCGGTCGGCAAGGGCACCGGCCTCGGGCTTTCTCTCAGCTATGGCATCATCAAGGATCTCGGCGGTGAATTGTCGGTCCGGAATGGGGAACATGGCGCCATATTCACCATCGAACTGTCGGCGACCATGCACAAAGCCGCAACCCACGGACAAGCCGTACCAGCCTGAGCACCCTCCGGTCAGTTGGCCAAGATGCAGAGAGAAGACCAACAAGGCCAGCCCAACATCCTAGACACGGCGAAGAGACAGGCGTCGAGGGCGAGCGCCAGGATCATAAGCGGCAACCCGATGCTCCGCATCAGCGGCAGAATCACCGCAGGCAGCAGCCTCGGCCCCGGCAGATCGATTTCCTTCATACCTCGATGACGTGCGATCGCCGGCTGCCGGTCGGTCCTCTCCATGACTCGCTCGCTCCGCTTGCCCTTTGCGCATGATCGTCCCTGAACCGATCGACGGCGCCGACGACTGGGACTCGATCTCGTCGCGGCTCCCCCTATGGCCGCTTGAACAATGCCATGCCTATGGCGAAGCGACGAGGAGCATCGGCCAGGTTCCGGTGCGTCTGCGTATCGATGCCGCCGGCGAGAGGGTGCAGGCACAGTTCCTCGTGCGCCGCGCGGCGCGGTTCCTGACCTTGGCGCAATCGATACGCGGTCCTATCGCGACCAACTGGCATGCGGCCATCGGCCGCGCCGCGATCACCGCGCTGCTTGACGGCCTGCCGCGCCGCTGGCCGGCCCTGACCCTGGCGATGCCGGAAGCGCCGAGCGGGACGAACATCGACGCGCTGCTGCGACCGCTCGGCTATCGCTGCGTGATCTCGCCCTATCACACGGCATTGCTGGATCTGCGCGCGGACTTGCCGGAACTTCGTCGGCGAATGTGGCCGGCTTGGCGCAACCGGCTCGCAGCGAGCCTGAAATCAAGCCTCCGGATCGAGACCGCCACGAGCGGGCCGCTGCTCGACTGGGTCTTGCGCAACAGCCTCGCGGAGATGCGCCGCCGCCGAGTACGCGGCCCCTCCCTGCCGTTCGCCCGAGCTCTGACCGGCGCCCTCGGGGCAAAACGCGTGCTGGCTGTTGCCGCAACCGACGGCCTGGGATACTGCGCCGGCGCGATCTTCCTCAAGCACGGCCCGGACGCCACATACTGGCTATCCCTCACCACCGAGAGCGGCCGGCGCAAGAACGCCGGCAACCTGGTTCTGTGGACGGCGATCGAGACCCTGAAGCACGCCGGCACACGAATGCTCGATCTCGGAGGAATCGATACCGACCGCGCTCCCGGGATTGCGCGATTCAAGCTTGGCCTAGGCGCGGAACCGCACAGCCTGAGCGGAACCTATGCCTAGGACGCCACCGGCTCGGCGCCCTAGGGCTGCGCGTCGATGCGCCGGATCTCCTCGAGGATCGAGAGTTCGGGAAGGTCGGGCGGAACCTCCGCATTCTCGAGGATAGGCCTCGCCAACAGCGCCACATGCGAGGCCGCGGCGGCTTTCAAGGCTCGATCGGTCGCGTCGGCGGCAGCGGCTGCGCCGCCGGAACGAAGCGCCAGCGACAGCGCCTGCCCGAGGACGATCGCATCGCCCACGCTCGTCATGACCGCTCGAACCTCGACCAGCCGGCGAACATAGGCCGATACCGCTTCCGGATCGGACTTGCCGCGCGATACGGTCAGCTCCACGAAGGCGCTCATCGACGCTTCGACGGCGCCGATCTTGAGTGCGCGATGGGCGAACAGCTCCTTGATCCTGAGCCGATCGTCTCTGAGGCTCCCCTCGTTCGAGAATTCGAGAAGCGACAAGACGAGCGGCAGCGGCATCGATACCTCCAGCGGGCCGAAGGACTCGCTCACCTGTCGCGCAAGCCTACCGAGCAGATACGACCTCAGGCGCTCATCGGCGAACATGCGGGCGATTGACGAGTGCCTCCACAGCGCGGCCGCGACCACCTCGGGCGACGCTTGATCCAGCGCCCGTGCCAGCATGGCGGCATCGAGCGCCGGGTCGCCAAAACTGATACGGCGAACCATGAGCTGCTCGACCACGGCCCGGGCACCGAAGAGCGTCTCCACTTCCGGCAGCCATCGATACCGGGCCAGGGAAACCGACGGGCCCGCGGTCACCAGCTTCTCCTCGAGCCGCTCGCGATAGAGCCCTGCCAAGCCGGCCTCGCCGGCCAGCCTCAGCAGCAGGATGTTCTCTACCTGAGTCTCCATCGAGGCGCCCTCTCCCTCGATGGGCCCGATCTCCCGCAGGGCATCGAGGCCGGAACGAACGTCGCCGGTACGCAACGCCACCGCCACCCGACATCGCAGGAACATCTCGCGAAGCGCCTTCGGCAAGCCAGCAAGTTCAGCTCGGCTTGGGCTGGCGGCGGCGGTCCTCAACGGCCCCTCTGCCTTGTCTGCGGCGAGACATGCGTTCAGCGCCGACGTGCCCGGCAGCGCCGGGGACGACGACAGGGGATCAACGGCCGCCGCCGCCCGGCCACGACCGCGCCGGCCGACCTCGGTCGCGCGCGCGAGGAACTGAATCACCGGGGCGCGACCATACGGGGTGCCCAGGACCTGTTCAGAAATGGCGCGCGCCTCGTCGAAGCGACCCCGTTGGAGATGTTCAAGCCAGTCGCGCACCTCCGGCGAGCGGTCAGCCGGCATGTCGAGGCGGAGGCGGGCGTGGCGCAGATGACCGATCACCGCCTCGGCGTCGAACATGTCCTTGAGGGAAGTGAGAGCTACCGGTCTCGGCAGATCCGAACAGCAGGACGACAATGAGAGGGTGGCGCCGGCGCCGCGCACCAGCACTTCTTCGGGGCCCTGCTCCACCTCGATAGTACCGCTTGCGACGACGATCACGCCGCCGACCGACGGCGCCACGACCAGGTCGCCGATGCAGCCGCCGGCAACGCGCATCGGCTCCCGGCTCGGTAGCACGAGGACCGAACGATCTCCATCGAGCCTCTCGACCGCTACGGCGGCGCCGACATCGGCTCTGAGAAAACCGACAGCCTGATCCCCCGCGACCTTGGGCGCCGCCGCGGCGGTCGATGCCGGGCGGCTCGATCCCGTGGCGAGGTTGCCCTCGATGACGACCAGCCGACCCAGTCGTCGCGGCGCCGACGTCGCGCTCCCTCCTCTTGGGACGACAACGGGCGCCTGAGGGTCCACCACCGCAGCAAAGTCCCGCCCGCCGACCTCCCCCACCACGATACCTTCGAGGGTCGTCGCTTGGGCCTTCGACAGCGTCTCGCGCGCCGCGGCAAGCCGCGACATGAGGTTTTCGTTTCCTGGCGCCTGAGAGCAGGCCTCCTTCGCCACGGCGTCGCCCTGGGCGATCGCAAGCGCGAGCAGAAGGGCCGCGCCAAGACGTCGAAGACCCGCTCCGATTTTGACTCCAGGATTGGATCGACCTTCCGTTGCAAGCCGGCTGACTCGCAGGGCACAAAGCCTGGATCCTCCCTGCCTAGCCCCAACATCAGACCGATGCCGGTCACTCTCCTGCCCGACCTTGCCGCGCTCGCCCCTGGCTTCTTCAAGGCGCTCGGACTGGGCCTGTTCCTTCCGCTGCTCTCCGACAACATGGTGCGGATGCCCTGGCGTGTCGGCTTCGCCCTCTGGCTTGCCCTGCTCTATGCCCCGCTGGGTCCGTACACGGACCCGGAGCTCGACTGGACCGCAATCATCGCCGGGTTCGCCGAAGGCGCTCTTATCGGCATGATCGGCCGGCTGATGCTGATGGCCTTCCAAGTCGCCGGGTCCGTGATCTCGACGATGTCCGGGCTGCAGCAGGCGGTGCTGTTCAATCCCGCCGAGGCTCAGCAGACGACATCCCTTGAGCTGCTGCTCTACTTCATTTCGGTAAAGCTGTTCATCGATCACGGGATAATGTCCTTGCTTCTCTCGTCGACCATGCCGGTCACGCAACTGACCGGCGCCGTAGGGTCGGACGCCGCGTCCCTGATCGCCTCCCTGTTCGCGACCTCGCTGCGCAGCGCCCTCGAGATCGCGGCGCCATTCATCGTATTGAACATCGCCTTCACCATCGGGCTGGGCGCCGCCAACATGCTGCTGCCGTCGTTTCCCCTTTTCATGATCGGACAGCCCATTCAGATCACCGCGACCCTTCTTCTTCTGTCCGCCATTCTCGGAGACAATGCGCTCACCGCGGCGATCCAAAGCCTGTCCTCCCAGTTCGGCTTGGCCGCAAACGGCCCCTAGCTCGACCGGAACGCCGGGGACGGCGGCGGCTTCGTCACCTTCTTCCGGGCATGGGTGACAAGGTGCTCCTTCGTCGCCCGGATTTTCGAGGTCAGCTTCTGGACCTCGGAAGAGACCGCGCCGGCCTCCGACTTGAGGCTCTCGATCCGCCGTGCCGCCTGCTTCTGGCGCATCATCACCATGTCCAGCTGAGCTTGGATGCGCGCCATCGTCGCGACGGCGACGACGGCTCCAACCGAGAGCGGTACTCCGATCAGAACGACCAGCAAGGGATCCATGTCGACGCTCCCGTCTGACGCCCGACGGCGTCAACTCCTCACTTGAGGACTTGAATCTGAATTCGCCGATTCTCCGCCGCTAGCGGATCGGCGGCTACTCTGAGCTCGCGGTCGGCCGCCGATGACACCTTCATCACCCTAACCGGGTCGACGCCGGCGGCCACGAGCACGCGCCTGGCGGCATTGGCCCGGTCCGAACCAAGCTCCCAGTTCGAGTACGTTCGAGCCTCCGCGTACTGGCGGCCGTCGGTATGACCGACGATCATCAAGGCCTCGCCGCGATCGCGAATGACGCCGGCGATCGTCTGCAGGATCCTCACCGTCTCAGGCAATGGAACGCTGCGGCCGATCTCGAACATCGATGCCTTCGGAGTATCGATGATCTCGATGGTGATACCGGCGGACGAGACTGACACGCTTATGTTGTCCATGGTGACGCCGGACGCCTTGTCCTTGCCGACGACTTCCCGAACCTGGGCGGCGAGCTGATCTGCCAGCTGCTCGCGCGCCTCACGCTCGCTTCCGTCCTTGAGCGCTGACTCGTCGGCCCTTGAGCTGCCCTTCGACGGCTCCGTGCTGCCGGCCGCGTCTGACGCGTCCTCTCCCGACTGCGCCGGCGCGTCCCCACTCGCCTTGCCGCCGCTGCCGGCCCGGTTCGCCTCCGGAATGGGGATCAGCACTGCGCTTCCCTTGGATTGGGCCTGTTGCGGCTGATCCACGGCGATGGTCAAACCGAAGAAGATGTCGCCAGAACCAGACGGGCTGGGCGACACCGACTCCGGCGAAAAGTACTGAGCCAAGCCAGACTTCATCTCCTCGGAGGTCACGTTAAGGAGCCACATCAGCAGGAAGAAGGCCATCATCGCGGTGACGAAGTCGGCATAGGCAAGTTTCCAGACGCCGCCATGGGCACCGCCGTGCCCGACCTTCTTGACCCGCTTGATGATTGGCGGAAGTTCCGGCTTCGCCATGGCTGGTGCTCACTCTGGCTCGACGTCTAGGCCAGCACTCGACGGGCAAGCTCACGGATGTCAGCGGTGGCGTGGCACTGCGGCGCCACCGTGTACACCGGCATCTGCCGCCGGATCGCAAGATCGACGGTCCGGTCGGCGCGAATGCCGCCAAGGTACTCCGGTCGAAACTGCAGATACTTGTTGGTAACGTCGGCGAAGTACTTCGCGAGATCGGCACCGTCGCGCGCGCTGCTCACGGCATTGGTGACGAGCGCGATCCGGCTGCGCAACTGAAGCGGCACGATCTTCACGAGCGCGTAGGCGTCCATCAACGAGGAGGGGTCGCCTCTGAGAACCACAAGGATCGTGTCGCAGATCTCGAAGAAGTCCGACACATTGACGTCGATGCCGGCGGCAAGGTCAATCAGGGCGTAGTCGTAGGACCGACCGAGCGCGACGAGAGCGTTCTTAAGCTTGCGACGCTCCTGCTCCGAGGTGCTGGTCAGGGTCGCCGCCGCCGACCGGCCGCCGATGATATCGATGCCGACACTGTCGACATGCACAACGAGCTCGTCGATGGTGTTGCGACCGAGCAGGAAGTCGGCGATCGTCAAGGGCGGATCGACGCCGAGCTGAAGATCGACATTGGCGAGGCCCAGGTCGGCATCGAAGATGAGCGTGCGGTTTCCCGCGTCGGCCAGCGCCGCCGCGAGGTTGACCGACACGAAAGTCTTGCCGACGCCGCCCTTGCCCGAGACAACGCCGATGATCCGCCGGCTGCCGGCCGCCGGCAGTCCCGGGCTAGGATGATCGACCGGCCTGTTCACAGATGAGCGCTGCAATTGATGCTCCAGACGGTTGAACGATGTCTTCCGACAAGGCCCGGCTGCGCAGGCAACCGAGGATGGTGTAGTTCTCCTGGATGACAGGAGTCAGCAGCGACCCGAGCTTCCTCGACATGTCGCACCGCGTCATGATGATGTTCTCGATCGAAAGGCGCCTTGCCGTGACGAGCATTTCGGCGGTTTCATCGGCGTCGAGTCCAGAGGCGCAGACCAGCACGGTGCCGCCGCCCACCCGCTCCGCCTCGGCCATCAGCTCGTCGATCTCGGTAAACCGCCAGGGATTGAATCCTGGCGTATCGCACAGGATAATCGAGCACCGATCGAGCGCTTCGGGGTCGATCCTCGGCGCCGCGCCGTTCTTTTCGAGGTCGACAAGTGGGGCGTTGTAAATCGACGACAGCTTCGAGAGCTGGCTCCCACCGCCGAGGCGTCCGATGTCGTAGTTCACGAGAGCAACCCTCTCGCCCGCCGCCGTGAGCCAGGCGGCCGCCTTGGCCAGCGTGGTCGTCTTGCCTGCTCCCGGCGCACCGATGAACAGGACAAAGCGATTGCGGCGAGCGAAATCAACGAACGAGCCGACTCGGACCAGGTCGACCAACCCCCGGCCGATGATGTCACGCACATCGTCGTCCTGATCGGTTCCGGTCATTCCCGTAACGTGTCCGATGACGGCCGACGAGAAGCCTGCCTTCCCCATGATCGACGCGACCCGCGCTTTCGTCTCCTGCGCCCGCCCGCCTGGCTCGATACCGTTGGGCTTGGGTATGGACACGGTGAACAGGTAGCCGGTTAATCTGAGGTCGCGTTCGACTCTCAGGATGCTCACGTCCGACCCAAACCGAGCCTGGAGGAGCCGGTAGCCCTCCTCTGTCGAGGGCGCGGAGAAAACACGGACATCCATCATATCTTGGCCACCACGGCGACCTTGGCGGTATCATCGATCTCGCGCTGCGCGAGCACCGGAACAGCCCGTCCCCGCCGACGCAGAACTTCCGCGATGGCGGCCCGAAGACGATCTGGAACGATAAGGACAAACCCAGCGCCGCCCGGGGTGAGCCGCCGCTCGGCCTCTCCGAGATCGGTTACGAGCTTGCTCAGTTCCTTGACGTCCAATACCTTGGCCATCGGATCGACACCGCCATCCGGGCGCCGTCCCGTCGGCGCGAAGACGATCGCCTGAAGCTGGCGCGTCTTGGCGTCGACATACTGGTAGGTGATCAGGCGGCGAATACTGAACCGGACATTCTCGATCAGTTCGGCGGTATCCTTCGAACGCGGCGCCCATTCGGCGACCGCCTCGGCGATTTCCGCGAGACTTCGGATCGATACGCGTTCCCTCAGCAGACCGCGGAGAACCGACAGGAGCGTCGCCTGAGTGAACACCGACGGCATCACCGCCTGAAACAGTTTCTGCGACTCCTCGGCGAAGCCTTCCAGAACCTCCTGCAAGGATGCATAGCTCAACAGGGACGCAAGGTGCAGACGCATCAGCTCGCCAACGTGGGTCGTGACGACGGTCTCCGCATTGACGACCGTGTAACCGCGCGACTCCGCCGCAGCTTGATCCATGGGCGAGATCCAGCGCGCGGGCATTCCAAAGGCAGGCTCGGTGCAGTCCTGCCCCGGAATGTCCGGCGATCCATCGCCGCCCCTCATCGCCATCAATTCACCCGGCCGGATCAAACCGAGTCCGACGCGGCCTTCATTGATCAGGACGGCATAGGCGTTGTCGTCGAGCTCCAGGTTGTCCTGGACCCGGACCGATGGAACCAGGACCCCGAACTCGCGCGCGATCGAGCGCCGAAGCTTCTTGATGTTGTCGACGAAGGAACCGGGACCTGTGGCGTGCAGAATTGGGAGGAGACCGTAGCCGAGCTCGATCCTGATGATGTCCACCGTCAACTCATCCTTCACATCTCGCTCGGCCGGCGCCGGCTTTGCCGGCGGCGGCCCCCCGAGCAACGGCGTTCCCTCCCCCCCCAGCGTCGGGTCGCGCGTTCCGCCCGCTGTCGGCGCGCGGCCTCGCCGCAAGTACGCGAACAGCCCAAGGCTCCCTCCCGCCAGAGCAAGGAAGGGAACCATGGGGATCCCGGGCATGAGCCCGATTACACCGAGCGTCGACGCCGCCACCAGGAACACGCCAGGTTGCGATCCGAACTGCCGAGACATGAGCTTGTCGGTCGCCTCGACCGAACCCGCCTTGGTGATCAATAGGCCGGCGGCCGCAGATACAATGAGCGCGGGTAGCTGAGCGACGAGCCCATCGCCGACGGTCAGAAGCGTGTAGGTCTCGAATGCCTGGGCGAAGCTCAGGCCCTTCTGCAAGGGCCCGATCAGGAGGCCGCCGACAATGTTGATGGCGATGATGATGAAACCGGCGATTGCGTCGCCTTTGACGAACTTCGAAGCACCGTCCATCGCCGCAAAGAAGTTGCTCTCCTCCTCCAGCTCGCGGCGGCGGCGCTTGGCGCCCGCCTCGTCGAGCAGACCGGCGGCAAGATCCGCATCGATCGCCATCTGCTTGCCCGGCAGTGAGTCAAGAGTGAACCGGGCGGCGACTTCCGCGATGCGACCCGCACCTTTCGTGATCACAATGAAGTTGATCACCATGAGGACCGCGAAGATGATCGCGCCGATCACGACGTTTCCGCGCATTACGAACTGACCGAAAGCTTCGATCACGTGCCCAGCCGCGGCGACGCCTTTGTGCCCCTCCGAAAGGATCAGCCGCGTCGACGCAACATTCAGGGCAAGACGGAAGATCGTCACGATCAGCAGGACCGTGGGAAACACGCTCAGCTCTACAGCCTTGCTGATGAACAAGGTCATAACGAGGAGTACGATCGACACGGCGATGGACAGCGAAAAGCATAAATCCAGAATAACCGGGGAAAGCGGGATGATCAGCAGTGCGACCGCCAGAAACACCGCCGCACTGACGACGAGCGGCCCCAAATCCCGGCCGATGATCGTGTCGAGGCGAAGCGCCTGGCGCACTGCTACGCCGCCGTCACGCAGGTCGACCGGTAGCGGTCGAGCTTATTGCGCAGCGTCTGGATCGATATGCCGAGAATGTGTGCGGCCTGGGTACGATTGCCGAGACAGCGTTCGAGCGTCGCGACGATCAGCTCCTGCTCCACGGCCGCGATGGTCTGCCCGATGAATGACTCGATGCTGTTGCCGGCCGCGCCCTTTTCGAACTCGCTGTTACCAAGCCCCCCCCCCTCGGCTAGCGGCGGCGTCAGAGGCCCGGTGGCGGGGTCGTCCATCTCGCGGCTCGGGACGGACACCTCTGCCGGCGCATCACTCTCTAGCCCAAGCTGGAAGAACTCGTCGTAGAAGTTGGACTGCTCGTCGGTCAGCGGGATCGCCTCCGCTGGAATGTCGGCTGCCGGCGTCAGCAGCGCCGCACGATAGACGGTATTCTCCAGCTCCCTGACATTGCCAGGCCAGTGGTAGTCGGCGAGCTTGGCCAAGGCCGCATCCGTGAGCCGGCAGCGGCCGAGTGGCGTGCTGCGCGCATACTTCTCGAGGAAGTAGTCCGCGAGAACCGGGATGTCTCCCTTCCTCTCCCGCAGCGGCGGAAGCACGACGTTGATGACATTCAGACGATAGAACAGATCCTCGCGAAAGCGTCCTGCCTTGACCTCCTTCTCAAGGTCGCGGTTCGTGGTTGCGATGACGCGGATGTCGATGTCTACGGGCCGTGTCGATCCGACGCGATCCACCTGACGCTCCTGCAGGGCACGCAGGAGCTTGGCCTGCAGCCGCGCGTCCATCTCGCCGATCTCGTCCAGGAGCAGAGTGCCGCCGTTAGCTTCCTCGAACTTGCCGATACGACGGGCCACCGCTCCAGTGAACGCCCCCTTCTCGTGCCCAAACAACTCGGACTCAAGCAGTTGGTCGGGGATTGCCGCGCAGTTGATAGACACAAATGGTCCGTTGCGCCGCGTGCTCTGCGCATGTGTCTGCCGGGCCAGCACTTCCTTACCGGTTCCGGTCTCGCCAAGGATGAGCAGCGGCACGTCGGAAATGGCGACGCGCTTGATGAGAGCCATGACGCGCCGCATGCGGTCGTCCGAGAATAGGAACTGAACCCTCTCCGGCCAGAGCAGCTTGATGAGCTCGTCGAGCGCCGCCTCCTCCACCGGAATCGTGATGAACTCGGCGGCACCCGCTTCGATCGCGGACGCTCCGTGGGAACCGGCCGCTCTACCGAACACGATGAGGGTCGTACTCATGCGGTTGACGCGAAGCGCGTCGACAAACTTGACAACGTCTTGGCCGGACTCGACGAAGATGACGCGCGGCACACCAATCTCCGAGGCCTTGGTCAGGCACTCCTCAACCGATCTGCAAATGGCCAAGGAACCGACCCTCGGCCGAATCCGCGAGACGAGATAGGCGGACTCGGAGGAAGACGACCCGAGGATGATCGCGGAGCGGTCGGATGCCATGCTCGTGATCCGCGCCTAACTATCCTGCACCTTGAGGACCTCGGTCATCGACACGCTGAGCCGATCGTCGTTTACGATCAGCTCACCGCGCGCGATGCGTCGGTTGTTGACGTAGATGTCGATGGCACTGCCAACCTTGCTGTCGAGCTCGATGATGGCTCCCCGCCCGAGCTTCAGCAGCTCGCTAACCTGCAGGACGGAGCGGCCGATGACGGCCGTTACCTGCACGGGCACGCGCGAAAGCGAGGAGTCGGTCGTCAGCGTCAGACCCTGAGGGCTAGGACGCACGCCCTCTACCGGCGGAGCCGCAGGCTCCTCACCTTGGCGCTTGCCGATCTCGGCGAGGTCGGCGTCTGTAAGACTGCGCGGATCGCTCATCACTCCGTTTCCTTTTCGGCCAGGAGGTAACCGGCTTCAGACGCCCTATGCTTGACGGCCTCGAGGAGGCGATCGGCCACGCCTGCCAGGTCGATGCGCACGGAGCCGGCTTCGTAGGAGATCGCGGCAGCTGCCGGAGGCGCATCCGGGCGGCGGAGAACACGAACTTGAAGCTTACGAAGCACGGACTCGAATTCAGGCACCCGAACGGCGATGAACGCGTGCTCTTCCTCGCCGAGTGCGACCGTGAGCGGCCTGGAAGTCGTCAGCGCCAGAACCGATTCGAGGATTTGAGATGCGAGGCCGGCGAAAAGGAGACGTCGCCCCTCGGAGCCGGCAATCGCCGCGACAATAGACCGGACCGCGAGGTCCAGGCGCTCGCGATCCTCGCTGGCCTGCCGGCCCAGCTGCCGCACGGCATCTGCGACGACGCGCGCGAGCGTATCATCCATCTCCACCCGAAGCGCCGCGATCTCTTCATTCTTCCTAGCTTCCACATCGGCGGCTCCGGCTGCGGCTCCTTCAAGCCGGGCGGCCGCCACAGCGTCGTCGAGCTCTCGCCGATGAGCCAGCGCACGTGTCGCCTCTTCCGAAGCCGGCCTCTCCGGAGGCGGCATATAGGCAAACAGCGGGATAAAGCGTCCCTTTGAAGGCTCGAGCAATGGCATAGACGCGACCCAGTTCCGGTCATGATCCAATTGACCATTGCGGGAGTAGCAAGCGCCCGGGAGACCTCTCAATCGTCGATTACTTCAAGTCGGACTGACAATCTCCACCGGATCCCTTAACTGGGAGAAATCCAAGCAAACCCGCCAATCGACAGGCAAGTGACCGCCCCTCAACGATCCAATACGGATCATCATGGAGGGACCGAGAGCCACTTCATGCGGTCACACGATGTCGCCGCATATCCCTCCGCGGATTCAACTCGCCAGCGCATAATTTGATGAAGCGGCGAAGGGGTAACCTCTTGCACTCACGAGAGGTTACTGATGAGCACGTACCGGCGAGTAACGTACGAGGACCGCTGCCAGATTTATGCACTGAGCAAGGAC
>SXGS01015289.1_pt1 | contig 15049 bp, 5 predicted proteins | sample 3174681 | NCBI WGS metagenome assembly SXGS01 (sample SAMN11356861, study PRJNA531348) | freshwater metagenome | isolation source: freshwater sample F1-80 | place: China: Fuxian Lake, Yuxi | collected 2017-12-25 | reverse complement strand
GCCGGCATCCTCATCACCATCATCAACGTCATCGGCGGCATCGGCATCGGCGTTTTCCAGAAGGGGATGCCCGTCACCGAAGCGCTCCAGCGTTACACCATTCTGAGCATTGGTGACGGTCTCGTGTCGCAGGTGCCCGCGCTCATCATCTCGACTGCCGCGGGTATTCTCGTCACGCGCGCCGCCAGCGAGGCGAGCCTCGGCCAGAGCCTCACCAAACAGCTCTTCTTCCAACCCAAAGTGCTGATGATCCTTTCCATCTCGATGTTCGTGCTCGCGCTCGTGCCCGGTCTTCCGATGGTGCCGTTCATATTTCTCGGCGGCCTGTTTGGTGTCATGCATCGGCAGTTCAGCAAGGCCGGGATGCTGTTGCCTCTGGTGGTGGGTGGTGGTGGCGACGGTGGTGGTGGCGGTGCGGCGACAGCGGCGGCCGGCGGTGGCGGCGGCACGCCGGCGGGTGGGGCGCCGGGTGCGACGAAGGCGTCTGACAAGCTCGAGGATCTTCTTAGCCTCGACACGCTCCAGATCGAACTGGGCTACGGTCTCTTGCAATTGGCCGATGTGCGCAAGGGCGGCGATCTGCTTGAACGCGTCACCGGCGTGCGCCGGAACTTCGTTTCCGAGATGGGCTTTATCATTCCGTCCGTGCGCCTGCGCGACAATCTGCAGCTTGCCCAGAACGAGTATCGTTTTGTTTTCCGCGGCCAGCTCATCGCACGGGGCGAGGTGATACCGGGGCAATGGCTCGCGATGAACGTTAACAACAGCACGGTCGTGCTCAACGGTATGCAGACCGTCGAGCCGGTTTTCCAGCTTCCCGCTGTGTGGATCACCGAGGTGGAGCGCAAGAACGCCGAGATCGCCGGCTACACGACGGTGGATGCCGCTTCCGTGCTGGTCACTCATTTCGGTGAGACCATCAAGCGCTACTGCCACCAGATCCTCAGCCGGCAGGATGTGCAGACCTTGCTCGACAATCTCAAGCAGTCCAACCCCGCGCTCGTCAACGAGCTGGTTCCCACGCTGCTCACCGTGGGTCAGGTGCAACGCGTGTTGCAGATTCTCCTCAGCGAAGGGGTTTCCATCCGCAACCTCATCGGTATTCTGGAGCGCGTGGCTGATCACGCCACCATCACCAAGAATCCCGAGGAACTCGCCGAGCAATCCCGCCGTTCGCTCGGTACGCAGATCATCAAGCCGTATCAAAACGAGCGCGGCGCCATCTACGCCATCACGCTCGATCCGTGGCTGGAAGAGGATCTCGTGCGTGGCCTGCGGCCTTCACAGAGCGAGACCATCCTGTTGCTTGATCCGAAGCTCATCCAGCACCTCTCGCATCATCTCTCGCAGGCGATGCAGCCGCTCATCGCCGATGGTCGTCCGCCGGTGGTTCTTTGCACCTCGGCCATCCGCTACGGTCTGCGCAAGTTCTTCGCCGGAAAATATCCCGAGCTGGCCTTCCTCTCCTACGAGGAGTTGCCGCCGAAGATCGAGATCCAGGCCGCCGCCACCATTCCCAGCTTGAATTGAACGCCGCCCCGGCGCTCAATGACCGCAGGCGATGAGCATGCTCACCATCGTGGCCGAGTCCGCGCAGCAGGCGTTGCTGGAGGTTCACCGCCAGCTCGGGCCTGACGCCGTCATCGTCAATCTCCGCAAGATCCCCGCCGCCGGCCTCGGCGCGCTCTTCAAGAAACCGCAGATCGAAGTGGTCGCTACCGTGCCTGCTGCTGCGGCCCGCGGTCCGGAGAGAGCCGCTCAGCTTAATCAGCGCGCGCAGGAATTGGAACGGGAGATGGCCGATGCTGCCGCTGACGCCGCGCGTCCCGAGGTCATCCCGCCACGGCCGAATCTACGTGGGTATCCCACCCGTCCCGTTGCCCAAGCTGCGCGCGAACGGTTGCCCTCGGCCTCGATCTTCCAAAATCTCGGCCTGCTCCCGATGCACATCGAGTGGCTGGCCGATCGCGTACGCACCTTTCCCGGAGCGACCGCTCCGCGCGACTTGCGCGAGGAACTGGCGCTGGTGCAGGAGGTGCTCGTGAATCACGCGCACCAACTCGCGCGCCGTCATGAGAAGACCGGCAATCCGCCGCGTGTCCTGCTCGGCACGCCCGGCACCGGCAAGACCACCTGCCTTTGCAAATGGCTCACGCAGGAAGTCTTCCTCGGCAGTCGCCCATCACAAGTCTGGCGGCTCGATGGCGCGGCGCCGAACACGGCCGAATTTCTCAGCGTGCACGGCGAGATTTTGAATGTGCCGGTCGAACGCGTCTGGACCGACGTGCCGGGGGATGACACCGCAGCGCGTTTCGTGGATCTGCCCGGGGTGGCGGTGAACGACCCCGCCGCCTTTGCCACGCTCAAGTCGCAGGCCGAGCAATTCTCCGGCGCGGAACTGTTCCTCGTGCTGAATGCCGCCTACGATCTCAGTCTGTTGCTCGCACACACCCGCGCCTTCGCCGCCCTGCCATTGGCCGGTTTGATCTTCACGCACATGGACGAAGAGTCGCGATTGGACAAGATCTGGAACGTGATGTTGAGCGCGCAGCTTCCGGTGGTGTGGCTTTCCGGCGGCCAAAATATTCCTGGCCAATTCACCCGCGCCCAGCCCGAGATGCTTTTCGACGCGCTGGTGAACCAGAACCTCAAAAGCGAATAACGTCTGCGCCGGTTTTCAGGGAAGGGAACACCGCCGGCGGGTTCTCGCTGCCTCGAGAGAGACGAACAAGATTTCTATGCCCGCGCTGGCTCCTGTCGGAAGCAGCAGGGCCACGTGCGCGGTTCGTGTGTGGTCGAGATTTACGACTACACTGCGTTAATCCGCGCCGGTCGCCGCCTCGCGTAGGACTTTGGTGGCGGTGGGCAATAGCGGCTGGAGCACGGGCAAGAGACGGTTTATCTCATGCACGGCCTTGGCGGAGTTGTGCGTGAGCAGCCGGCGATACCAAGAGATGAACTCTTGGCTCACGGCCGACTCGTTCGAGGGCTGCGCCGTGGTGGCGGGTGAACCGGCCAGCAGGCGGCAAAGGATGATGGCCCCGGCGACGACCGGATGCGTCGGGTTGGGGGCGGCCTCGAAGAAGGGCAGCGCTTCGGCGGCCTTCCCCGCGGTGAGTAACGCGATGCCGCGGTGCTTGCGCAAGTCCTCGTTGTTCGGATGATCGGCCAGCGCGGCCTCGGTCCATTCGAGCGCGAGGTCGGGCAGGTTGAGGTGTCCGTTCACGATCTCGCAACCGAGCTTCCAAAGGACCGCATCCATCCGCCCCTCCACTGTGCCTTGGTGCAGGAGCGGCAAGGCTTCTTCGCAGCGCTTTTGTGAGATGAAGAACTTCGCGTAGTCGTGGCGGATGCCGAGCGACTTCGGATCGAATTCGAGCGCGAGCTTGAATTCCTTTTCCGCTTCGGCGGCCTTGCCCTCGCGGGCGAGGCAGTCGGCGAGCAGGTGGTACGGCGGGGCGCCGGCCACGCCTTGGCAGCCGGGCGTGAGGACGGGATCCTTGGCCTTGGCGATGCAGGCGCGCAGTTGCGGGATGGCCTCGGGGTGTTGCCCGAGCTTGACGTGGGCGAGGGCGGCGACGTAGTGCATCGAGGCCGTCGGACCGCAGTCCTGCGCGAGGCGTGAGGTGGCGACCCGGAGCGCCTCATCATAATGCTCGGCGGTGAGGAGGTGGAAGACGAACATCGTCATCAGTCGCTCGCGGACTTCGGGTAGGACATTCTTGGACTCATGTTTCTCGATGAGAGCGACGGCTTTGCGGTACTGCTCGAGCCCGCGCTCGAGATGTCCGTCGTTCACGAGGTCGAGGCCAAAATTCATCAGCAAGGCCGGCTCGTCCGGCATCTCGATCACAGCACGCTCGAGCAGATCGAGGTTGCGCTTCACCTTGTTCTTTTCCTTCTTCACTTCGGGATCGTATCCGTAGTGCATCAAGGTGGTGGTGCCCATCGGGGCCTCCATCTGCCAGTGGTTCTGGCGGACGATGACGGTGGTGTAGATCTGTTCGTGGACGCGGCCGATGAAGTAGAGCCCGGGCGCATTGCGGAATAGGCGTGGCACGTAAGTGACGCCATCGGCGGTGTCGATATGGTTCTTGAGCGGGATGCGATAGCCGATGGCGTTCGGCGCGGCGAGATCACGCCAGAGCTGCTCCACGCTTGTGGCCATCAGCTCCTCGTCCGCGTCGAGGCTGAGCACCCAGTCGCCGCGGGCGTGTTCGAGGGCGAAGTTGCGGGCGTCGCTGAAATTGTCGTTCCACGCGAAGTGATACACCTCGGCACCGTGTTCCTTGGCGATCTCGACGGTACGGTCGGTGGAGCCGGTGTCCACCACGACGATCTGGTGGGCGACCCCTTTCCCCGAGCGCAGGCACTGGGCGAGGAAGCGCTCCTCGTTCTTCACGATGAGGCAGACGCTCAGGCGCGGGCGCGTGGGCAACTCGGGCAGCGGCGTCCAGGCGATCTGGGTGGTGGCAAGCTTGCGCTGCTGTTTCAGCGAGCGGTGGACGTTGTTCGGCACATCCCACTTCGGCGTGAGCTGGAGCAGGCGCTTGACGCAGCGCAAGGCCTGCTGTTCGTCCTTCGCGTCGAGCGCGGTCTCGGCCATGTGAAGATAGGCCTCGGGGTGGAACGGTCGCAGAGCGATGGCCGCGAGGCCGGCGTTCCATGCACCGAGATGGTCACCGGCCTCGAGGTGTGCCTCGGCTTGGGCGAGTATCCCCAGCTTGGCGCACGGCGGGAGGATCTTCGCAGAAGGCCGTGCCGTGCCGGTATCGCCGGTTTCGATGCGAATACCGGCCGGGGCAGGCGCCTGCGGTTCGACGGCAATGGGTGGCGTGGCGGTCGGCGGTTGGGGCGCCTTTTCCACGGCTTGCAAATTTTCCTTAGCCAAAGTGTTGCTCGGATCCAACTCGAGCACACGCCGGAACATCTCCGCTGCGGACTCGGCTTGGCCGGCCTTGAAGAAGCAGACGCCGAGGGGAATGATGGCCTCGATGTCGTCCGGCCGCTGCTGCACTACGCGGGCGTAGGTCTGGGCGGCGTCAGGCCAGTTCTGATGGTTGAAGCTTAGCTGTGCGAGGACGGTGAGCGTCTGCCAGTTGTTCGGGTCGAGTTCCAAAGCGTGACCAAGGGCCTCCTCGAACGCAGCCACATCATCGAGCTTGTAGGAGGAGAGGGCCAGATTCACCCATGCCCCCGGTACGCGCGGCGTGAGTTTGGTGAGCTTGAGGAACAACTCGCGTGCGCGGGCGAAGTCGTTGCTTCCGAATCGGATCTTGCCGAGGATTTCCACGGCGTCCGCGTTGTCCGGTTGAGCGGCTAAGGCTGATTTCAAAAGGGACACGGCGCGGAGGATATCGCCGGTCTGGATGCTGGTTTTCGCCAGGGCGACGATCTGGCTGGCGTCGTTCTTCTGCGGCGCGGCCGGGGTGGCGGCCAAGGCCAGTTTTTTCAACGCCCCCAGGTTTTCGTGGGCGATAGCGTTGTGCGGCTGCATCTCGAGGACGCGCTCGTACACCATGCGGGCCGAATCGTAATCGTTGCCGCGGACGAAGCAGAGGCCGAGCGCGAGCAGTGTGTCCGCGTCGTCACCCCGCAGTTCCAGTAACTTGGTGAAGAACCGGCCGGCATCGGCGAAACGGCCATGTTCGAGATTGGTCTTGGCGAGGAATTCGAGCGCGGTCTGGTTCTGCGGATCGATCTCGAGTGCGAGGCCGATGGCGGACTCGAACTCGTCGAGGCGGTTGCACTTGATCGTGGCCATCGCCAGCAGCGTGTAGGCTTGCGTGTCGCGCGGTCGTAACTCGATGAGGCGGCGGAAGCTCTTGCGCGCTGCTTCAAAGTCGCCGGCTGAGTACTGCAGGCCGCCGAGCGAATCGATCACCAAATCGTTGTGCGGAGCGAGTTCCGCTGCGTGTTCCAGTTCGGTCCGCGCGGCAATCTTGTTGCCGGATTGGAGGAAAAACTCGGCTCGTTCCAACGCCTGCGCGAGGGTTTCGCGCGGCGTGGGGGCGGGCTGGATTGGTGCGGGGCTGGCAGTGGTGGCCGGTACATTGGTGCCGGCAAGTTTGCCGCGCACGACATCTAGGTTCTCCTTGGCCAGCGTGTCGCCGGGCACCAGCGAGAGGATGCGCTCATACACGGTTTGCGCGGTCTCGAAGTCGCCACTCTTGAAGAAGCAGACGCCGAGGCCGTGGAGGACGTCGGGATCATTTGCATCAATCTGCGCGAGCCTGAGGTAGCTCTGGCCCGCTTCCTTGTACTGGCCTTGCTGCAGGCAGAGGCCGGCCAGCAGCTTGAGTGCAGCGACATTTTCCGGCTCGAGTTCGAAAGCCCGCGCGAGGGCGGTCTCGAAGGTCTCGATTTCACTGGCTTTCACCGCCGCTGCAGCGAGCTGTATTTGTGTTTTGGCATCATTGGGCAATAGCTGTGCCAGTCGCGCAAAGGCGACGGTCGCCTCGTCGTGGCGCTGGAGCAGGAAGAGCTGCGTGCCCAACGCACACAGGGTCTCCGGATGCTGCGGGAATTCTTCGGCGGCAGTTTTCAGGATTTCGACGGCACCGGCGCGGTCGCCCTGGCTGAGGAGCGTGCTGGCTGCGGTCAAGGCTTCGTACTGGCGGATGAGAGGCTGAGACATAGGTACACTCGTTTTCGAGCAATTCAAAGCAAGATGCGTGCCGGACTCGGGAGTGGTGTTTTCACCATAATCTGGCCGTTTTCCGTCCTGAATCCAGTCAAAAATCTGGCGTACGCGGATCTCGGCGGTGTGGTAGCGCAGGATTTTTTGCCGGGCGTTTTCGGCAAGTTGGCGTGCGAAGACGGGATCCTTCTGGAGCCGATCGATCTGCGCGGCGAGTTCTTCGGGTTTGTTTTTGTCGAAGAGCAGGATTTCCCAGCCCGGTGTGAAGAGAGCCTTGGTGCGCGCCCGCGGCACATCCCACGAGATCACTGGGCGTCCGGCAGCCATGCTCTCGACCACGCGTCCAGCGTAGCATTTGAAGATGGAGGGGAGGTTGACCGAGGCGTAGCCGGCGCGTAGGCCCTCGAGCCAGAGGTCGAAAAGCTGGCGGCGGAGACGACGGAGACCGGTCATATAGTTCGTCAGGACCGGCATTTCCGCGGCTTGAACGGCGTTGAGCCTGTTGAGCGAGTGTGCCTGCAGCAGGTCGAAGAGTTTCGGGAGGATGGTTTTTTCCTCGGGCAGGGCAGGCTTGATCAGCTTTCTGGCGAGGAGAGGGTGTTCCAGAAGGGCCTTGCGTTCGGGGCTGTAAATCGTGCCATGAAAAACGGCAGGGCCAAGGTCGGGCGGGTCAACCTGCGCCGCCACGCTGCGCCAGGGAACCACGGGAGGGCACCAGAGCGCCTTGATGGGCAGATCTGCCGGGAAGGTATCCGCATCGTGATCATCGAACGTGAGCACATGCGTCATGTGGCGCAACTGATCAAGGACGCGATCGCGTCGGCCGGGGAGCATCGGATACGCCGCGTATTCCTGCGGCGTGTGCTCCATGGATTCCATCACCACTCCGACGCGGACGGGGGCGATCTGCTGGATCCATTCGAAGAACTCCGGCGTGTAATGGTTGTGGGTGACCCAGACCCAGACTTGGTCGAAGGTGCGACCGGCGCACAATTCCTTGGCGTACTTGAGCCACGAGGCGGGATGGTTCGACGGGACGCCCGCAATGGCGGGCAAGGTGAGGAACTCGGCGCGTTGGGCGCGGAGCCCTTCTTCAAAGGCGAAATAGCCGTTGTAGGACCACGCGCGGGCGTTCTGCCAATTGGCGCACTCGAAGGGGATGAGAAGGATGGAAGATCGCTTCGATTTCTTGCCGCTGCTGGTGAGATGCGAGGCCGACGGGGTGTGGTGTGGGATGGCTGCCGCTTCGTTCAGCGGCTCTCGGGTGGGGAGTCTGGAAATGCCCGTTGGCAGGACGAGGTCGATGGCGAGAAAATCATCGGACGCATGGTTGGATGCTTCCGAAATGTTGCGCAACTTGCGCACCGCCGACTCGATGGCCGGCAGTTGCGGAACGACAACGCCATGACGGACGTGAAGTTCGGTGAGCGCGTGGAAGGCTGGTTCCACGAGGATGGAGGTCTGCGCCAAGTCGGTGAAGAGGGCGGCTGATTCGTTCATCGCCGCCGTCTCGCCGCTGCGGCGCAGCGATTCCGCGAGATAAAAACGGTAGAAATGGAAATCGCAATCCAGCTCCGCGGCCTTGCGGAAGTGGGCCGTGTCGCCCGAGTAATGGCCGAGATAATAGTGGATCGAGGCGAGGATCAGGTTGGCCAACTTTTTTCGGTCCACGCTGCCGGCAATCAGACCGTTGGTGAGCGTGTCGATATAGCTCCGGTAGTTGAAAAAGGTGCTGTGATAATCCCACGGGAAGATGTCGTCCATCGCGTCGATCTCCCAGTGTTCAATCGGCTGGCGAACGGCACTGGCCGCGATGGAGAGTGCCTGCGGGATGTCGGTGGGGCTTCCGAGGTGGAAGGCGTGACGAAGCGCGTTGAACAGAAGCCCCAAGGAGCGCGGGTGTTTTTGAAGCGCTTCCGAATAAATCCCTTCAGCCCGTCGCGCGAGCTTGTTGCGATCTTTGAGCAGGCCATCCTTCATGGCCTGCTTCTCGGCCGTGCCCATCTTGAGTGTGTCCACATGGTGGAGAGCCTCGGTCAGTTCGCCGGTGACAAAGAGATCCAACTCGCGGCCGCAGTTGATTGCGAACTGAGGCTTGGTGCAGTGCTTGGCTTCTTGCATCCAGCGCCCCGCGTTGTGCGTGAGCATAAAGAGGCTGGTCGGCATCGCGAAACAATGGCCACGGCGGAGCACGCCGCGCTTCTGGTGCAGGTCCTTTCGCGGGACTGGCTGGCGGGCAGGCCGGGGCTTGGCAGCCAGTACGGTGAGGAATCGCAGGAACTGCGAGATGCACTTGGAAAGGACAAATTCGCGGCGGACGATCTCAGCACCGCGCCGGGCGCGTGGGCCGATTTCAGCCCAGTTTTCCTTCACCTTTTTGAGGATGCTCGGCAACTCCTCGGGGGAGTCGTACGTGAAAACCCCTTCCTTTTCACCGGCCCAGATGGTGAGCGGGCTGCCTTTCTGTGTGGCCACCGCACAGCCCATCGCCAAGGCCTCCAATCCACGCGAGGGCATCGAGGTGGCATGCCGCACATAGGTGAAAGAGGCCTTCGCTTCACTCAATTGGTCGTAGTACTCGGTGGGATGCACGAAGCCGTCCACATACCGGACGTTGCCGACGTCGTGCCGCAACAGTTGCTGGAGCAGTTGCGCTTTGTCCGGATGATAGGGGTTGGCGATGGTGCCGGAGATATGCAGATCCACCGGCCGGTCGCCGGATTTCAGCGGAGGGAGATTCTTTGGTAGACCAAACATCTTCGGGAAGACGCTGACGGGCCGCCCGCTCAACCGACGCACTTTCTCCCACTCCTCAGAGCCGACGGTGATCAGCTCGTCGAAATGCGGCAGCCACGGGAGGACGTTCTGGATGTGCAGATCGAAATCCGAGGTGACGCCGAAGGTGGGGCAGGGCAGGTCTTGGAGATTGAGCGGCAACAGCTCCCATTCGAGCATGTTGGTGAAGTAGAAGTCGGGCGCCGGTTGTCCGGCGATGCTCTTCAGGATGTCTGTGAAGGATTCTGCGGGCGTATCGTTGTTGGGAATCTCATAACCTTCGCCTGAGATTTTTTTGCGGCGAAGGCCGACGTTTCGGACTTCGAATTTCGGATCAGTGAAATCTTGGTCTCCCCAGACCGACTGGGCGATGGCCCGGATCTTCGGCTTGGAGATGAGCGCGAGCAGGTTCTTCGCGTGCTGTGTATCGATGGATTTCAGCAACTGCTGCGCAAGCCAGTCGTTTCCATCAATCCAGTGTGCGACGGCCAGATGGAATTTTGCCTCTGGTGCAGAATGTTTCCGCAACTTTGTGATGGCGCTGCTGCTGAAGCCGATGAGGCCGCGCGCGGCGTGAGTTTGCCAATGGTCTGGCGCGCCGAAGTGGGCCGACCCAGTGTAATCACCTGCGGCAAAAAGCGTCACGGTATCCATACTGATGTCGGATTTGATTCAGGCGGCCCCCACCAACGTGTCTTTCGGCGAAGGAGCGGTCTTCGGGTGCGAGGCGGTGGCGAGCAATCGGTCCACGGCGGTACGCGCGCCGTCGGGCGTGCCGGCGGCCAGACAAAGTCCGCGACTGGCGTACTGTTTCAGCGTTTCCGTGCTGGTCTCACACAGGTTCACCGGCCCGAGGCTTTGTGCGAGAGCGAGGCAAAGGCCCTGCCATTCGATGAGGTTGAAACCGTGATAGCCTTGCTGCACAAGCGTGGGTGCTCTCGGTGCCTTCGGCCTGCGCAGGGCGTCGAGTGTGTCGGTGACAAGTGTGCGTGCCTTGATTACCAAGGCGGGGTTCGTGGCGGCGGGGTCTTCTGCAAGGAGCTGCTTGAGGAGCTGTTGATAATAATACATCTCCTCGAACGGCTTGTCTCGCATCAGCGAACGCAAGTGAAGCAACATCAGGGAGACATTCTCCGGCGAGGGATGGAGCCGGATGGCCTCCCACAATTTGAAGAGCGTGCCCTGCTGGCCGAGGTCGTGCGCGAGAATGTTGTCGCGTAGCAGCATCGAGTTATCTTCGCCGGCGTGCCGTACCCAGTCCTGCTTGGCGAGGTGGGTGCTGATCTGATCGCTCAAGTGACGCGCGTACGCGTCGTTGCTGGCCGAAACCGGCAGGCGCTCGGCGATGACCTCGAGGTTCCGGGTCACGATGGTCTCGAGATAAGGGCAGCGCGCGAAGGCTGGTTCCAGCTCCCATTTCAGCATGCGCCAGCGCCGATCGAACGAGACGGAGCAGACATTTTCCTCCAGCCGCCAGGCGTGCTGCGTGGGCACAATCGTGTTCAGGAATCGGTTCAGGCTGAAAAAGTAGCGCACCGAGACTTTGTTCTGCACGAAGTCCAGCCAATGACGGATGACTTCACTGCGCATCTCGCCGAGCGAGGCGGTGTTGCAAAACAGCTCGAACGAGTTGCCGCTGAGCAGGCCGGCGAATTTGGTCGGCACGAAGACAAAGTCATAGTTGCTGATTGGTTCCCGGAGGCTTTCTTCGCCGGTAACAAAGCAGACCTTGGCCTGCGGGAAATTCAGGCGCAGGAAGATGGAGGAGAAGAACAGCGTCTCGGGGATGTCGGTGATAACGTAGCTAGTGTTTGGGAAGAAGAGCTTCAAGGTGCGCGCTAGGCCGCCGTAACCCGCCCCTAGCTCGAGGATGTTGAACTTGGGGCCCGCGAGCGCGCAGTGCCGCTTGATCTCCGTGGCGAGGATCACGGTGCGAAGGAAGTCGGGCGCGAGCAGACGGTCGCCGTGGCGGACCGCGTTGCGCGGATTGGAAACGGGTGATTCCTGGATGGCGAAGTCGAATTGGTCGATGGGCGTGCCGCGTGAATGGAGGTGGTCGAGGTACCAGTCAATCATCAGCCCCTTCACCTCCTCATCGCTCGTGTTGACCGAGAACATGAAGGTGTCGTGGATGGCGGCGATTTTTTCCTGCGGCGTGCTGGCGGCATTGATGATGCCGGTGAGTTGGCGCATGTTGTCGCCACCCCAGAAAAAGTTCAGCGGATACTCCTTGTCGTACCCGGTGTGGGCGTAGATCTCTTTGATCTTGTGGTAGAAGTCCTCGGAGGTTTTGAAAATCTCCGCGACAAGTTTGTCGTCAGGCAAGCACATAGGCGGCGGGGGTCGGATGTTTGAGTGGGGACGGTGCGGGCTGGTTCTCGAGAAGTTTCCGGCTCAGTTTGACCTTCGCCATCGCTTCGACGTTCTGGCGCTGCGTTACGCCGAATTTCTCCTCCACCAGTTTCAGGTAGGCGGGGGTGGTGAAGTAGGTCTGCCAAGCGCGGTCGCGGAAGGCGAGCACTTCGGCGGCGCTGAGGTGCTTGGTGAGCAGCGGTTGGCTCTCGTGGGAGAGGAATCCGTAGCCTTCGTAGTTGTCGGGCAACGGCCAGCTATTTTGGATTGCGGTGCGGTGGAGCGGACTGCCGGGCAGGGCTTGGCAGGGGTACATGTTCGCCATCTCGGTGTTCAGTTCGAGGGCGAGGTCGAGCGTCTGCTGCATCGTCTCCAGCGTGTCGTCGGGGAAACCGAAGATGTAGTTGGAGATGATGTTCATGCCGCTGTCGCGAACCTCGCGGCAGACCTCGCGGATATTGATGTCCTTGAACGTCCCCTTGGAGACCTCTTTGCGCACGTTCTGGTTGCCGGCCTCGACGCCGAGGGCGAGCCAGTTGATGCCGGCCTTGCGGAACAGCTCGAGGTAATCCGGCCGCACGGTATCCACGCGCGAGTAGGACCACATGCGCAGATTGAGGCCGCGGTCGATGATGTTCTTGAGCAGCGGCTCGTAGTAGCGCTTGTCGAGGAAGAACATCTCGTCGGAGATGCGGAGGGTTTCGACGCCGAGCGCGGCGAGCTTCTCGAATTCCTTGGTGATGAAATCAGGCGACCAATAGCGCATGTTCGGTGAACTGGCCGAGACGACGCCGTCAGCGTTGTCCACGCGATTGACGATGTTGACCATGCAGAAGTCGCACTTGAACCGGCAGCCGAGCGAGGTGTAGAGCGAGGCGAACGGGGTGCGCTTGGCGTGGTCGAACTCCGCGTGCCAGAAATGGGCGCGATAAAGATCGAGCGGCTTCTTGTCGTAGGGGAGCAGATCCCACGCGTAACCGGGCAGATCCAGATCCATGCGCGCGTGGGGCACGACCATTTCGGGTGCGTTGAGCGTGAGCGCGCCGCCGTGCTTGTGGCCGATGCCCTTGATCTTCGGCAGGTCGTCCTGGAGATCGGAAGCGAGCAGGTTGTGCAGGGCGTACACGCCTTCGTTGAGCAGGACGAGGTCCACGAAATCGTGCGCGAGCACTTGTTTGGGCAGGGCGCTGGTGTGCGAGCCGACGAAGCAGGTGGTGTACTCGGGATAAGCCGACTTCAGCGCCTTCGCGAGGGCGGTGGCGCCGATCATGTTCGTGGTGCCGGAATTCGGGTTCTGCCCGTACACGACGAAGCAGACGAGGCGCGGGCTGGCTTCGCGGATGCGCTGGACGGATTGCTCGAGTGTCAGTCGCTCGGCGCCGCAATCGAGGATGCCGGCGCCGTAGCCTTTGGCGCGGCAGCTCTGCGCCAGCAGCAACGCCCACGTGGGCGGCTCGATGGCCGAGTAAGTTTCGGCAAGCGCCTGATAGGCCTTCAGCGAGGAATCGGCGTGGACGAACAGGGCATCCAATGGGCGGTGCATGATCATGTCAGAGCGTGTTCAGGAGTTCGCACAACTCGATGACCTTCGATTTCTCGAGGCCGGGGTAGTTGCCGATGTACCAGCCGAAGTGGTGGACGTGGTCCACGCGCGGGAAGTTCTTGTAGGCGTCACCGAAGAGCTTTCGCAGATACGGCTGGCGGAGTTGGTTGCCGCCACCGGAAGTGCCGCGGCGGAACTCGATCTGATGCGCGCGCAAGGTGGTCTCGACGCGGTCGCGGAAGGCAAGGTCCGGCTCGCGCAGCACGAGCGTGAAGGCGTAATTGCTCGAGCCTTCGGCGGCGAAGTCGGTCCAGTACTTCTTCGGATCGAGGTGGCTGAGGAAGGCGAGCAGGTTGCGCGTGCGTTGGCGGTTGTTGTCGTCCAAGCGCGGGAGCTGCGAGCGGCCGATGACGGCGTTGATCTCGGTGCTGCGCACGTTGTAGCTCGGGAAGGCGAAGATGAAATCGGGGTTCAGATCCGGATGCTTCGCCTTGTATTCGGCCTTCCGCTCCTCGGTGGCGCATTCGCGGACCATCCCGTGCGAGCGGAGCATGCGGACCGTTTCGTACACCTCGGGGTCGTCGGTGCAGATCATGCCGCCTTCGATGGTCGAGAGGTGGTGCGCGTAGTAGAAAGAGAAGTTCGACTGCCAGCCAAAGGAGCCGAGCCGGCGGCCCTTGTAGGTGGCGCCGTGCGATTCGCAGACGTCCTCGATGAGCGGGATGTTCAGCCGCTTGAGTTCGTCGAGCAGGAGCTGGTCGAGGGCATTGTAGCCGAGGATGTGGGTGAGGAAGACGGCGCGGGTGCGCGGGGTGATCTTCGCGAGCACTTGGTCCACGTCCATGCCGAGCGTGCGCGGATTGATGTCCACGAAGACCGGCGTGAAGCCGCACTGGAGCACCGAGGCGATGTCCGAGACCCACGTGAGCGTGGGGACGATGACCTCGCCGTCGCCGCGCAGGTGGCGGAGCGAGGCCATGCTGAGCAAGTTGGCCGAGGAGCCGGAGTTGACGAAGACGCTGTGCTTCACGCCGGCCCACTGCGACCACTCGTGCTCGAAGGCGCGGACGTTGGCCGACTGGGTGAGGATCGGGTCGGGCTGTTGGAGGAACTCGATGGTGGCGTCGAGGTCGGCGCGCGTGATGTTGTTCCGCATCAGCGGCCACGGACCGACGGTGCGAGGTGCGAGGGTGGGCTCACTTTTCATTGTAGTAGTCTCCGTACTCGACGATGAGGGTGCTCTTACCGTCCTCGCGTTCGAGAGCCTTCTTGTAGGCGGGGAAAATATCCTGAGGCTCCTCGAGGCGGATGATCTCGATGTTCGGGCACATGAGCCGGAAGGCCTCGGTGAAATCGCCGACGTGCTGGTGCTGCGGATGGAGCGGCCGCTCGGCGCCGATGCCGGTGCGAATGATGGCCTTGGGGCTGTAGGCCCCATTCGACATGAGGCGGAACTTGTCGAGATGGCTGACGATCTGGTTCACGGCCAGGAGCAGGAAATTCCAGCGGGGATAGATGCTCACCGGCACCATGCCCTCGATGGCGAGGCCGTTGGTCATGCCCATCTGCATATCCTCGTCCACGGGTAGCTCGAGGAGTTTCTCGGGCGCGACGCCCTTGAGCGTGTTTGACATCGCGGTGCCGGGGCAGGCGACGGCTTGGCCGAGGAACATCACGCGAGGGTCCTGCGCGAGGTATTCCATCGAGCGTTTGAGTTCGTCGAGCAGGAGCTGGTCGAG
>SXGS01454634.1_pt1 | contig 15055 bp, 17 predicted proteins | sample 3174681 | NCBI WGS metagenome assembly SXGS01 (sample SAMN11356861, study PRJNA531348) | freshwater metagenome | isolation source: freshwater sample F1-80 | place: China: Fuxian Lake, Yuxi | collected 2017-12-25 | reverse complement strand
CTCACTGTCACCGGCGAGCGAGCACAGCAAGAAGCCAAAGCCGCCGAGGCCGCGCTTCGCCAGGGTCGCGATCTTGGCCCGCTGCATGGCGTGCCGCTGGCGCATAAAGACATCGTCGCCACCAACGGCATCGCTACCACCTGCGCCTCGAAAGTATTGAAGGACAACGTCCCCAACCACGACGCAGCCACCATCGAACGGCTCACGGCGGCAGGTTCGGTGTTGCTCGGCAAGCTCAACATGAACGAGTTCGCTACCATCAGCCCCAGCACGTATTTTGGGCGGGTGAACAACCCCTGGGCGTTGGAGCGCAACCCCGGTGGATCGAGCAGCGGCTCCGGTGTGGCCGTCGCGGCGGGACTCTGCGCCGGTTCGCTTGGCACCGACACCGGCGGGTCGATTCGCATTCCCGCCGCGTTTTGCGGCATTGTCGGACTCAAGGCCACGCATGGGCGCGTCAGCTTGTATGGCGTCACGCCGCTGGCATGGTCGCTCGACCATGTCGGCCCCATGACCAGAACCGTGCGCGACGCGGCGCTCATGTTGCAAGCCGTGGCCGGGCACGATCCGCGCGATTTTGGTTCGAGCGAAGCCTCGGTGTCTGATTATACTGCCAAGCTTACCGGCGAAATCAAAGGAAAGACGCTCGGTATCCCTACGCGGTTTTTCCCCGAGTATACCGATCCAGAAGTCAAAGCGGCTTTCGACATTGCCGTGCAGACGTTGGCTGGATTAGGTGCGCACATCGAAGAAGTGACGTTGCCAGCATTAGACGATGCCTGGACACGCATAGCTCTGCCCATTCTCAACGGCGAAGCCAATGCTTGGCACGCGCCGTATCTGGCACAGCAGGCGGAAGATTATGGACCGACGGTGCGCAAGTTTCTCGAACGCGGCAAAGGCACCTTGGCAGCCGACTATGTCAACGCTCAACGCGCCAAAGCCCAATTCCGTCGCGACATGCTGACGGCTTGCGCCAAGGTGGACGTGCTGCTGACTCCAGGTGAATTGATTCCCCCGCCGCCGCACGACGCCCGCACCGTTGCCATCAACGGCAAAGACGTGAGCCTCATGGCGGCGCTCATCTCTGCGACTTGTCCTTTCAATTTGACGGGTCAACCAGCGTTAACCATGCCGTGTGGATTCAGCTCGACTGGACTGCCACTCGCCTTACAGATCGTCGGCAAACCTTTCGACGAAGCCACTGTCCTGCAGGTCGGGCATGCGTATGAAGCGGCAACCGCGTGGCATGAGCGGAGGCCGGTGGTGTAGCATCCCCACGCACTACCTCTTCTTCACAACCACGAACAGTTCGCCCTCTTGCGACATAAGTCCAGCCTCGGCTTCGGCGTCTGCGCCCCAGAAAATGTCGGCGCGACGCCTCCCGGTAATGGCTGCGCCGGTATCTTGCAACAGGACGAAACGGGAAAATGCTTTCCACGACACCTGCCCATCTGCGCTGGGTATCGGCCGCTTGGTGCGAATCAACCCAAGCGCACCTATAGGATAGACGTGCGGGTCGATCGCCAGCGAACGCCCTGGTGTCAACGGCACCCCCAAACTGCCGCGCGGTCCCTCGTCGGCCATAATGCGAAAGAAGATGTAGCGGGCATTGGCAAACAGGAGCGCGGTTTGCTCGTCGGGGTGAGTTTGCAAATAGCGGCGAATCGCAGGGGTTGTCGCTTCGCCAGGGGCCAACTTCCTTTGGTCCATCAACACCTTGCCAATGCTCGTGTATGGTCTGCCGTTCGAGGCGATGTACCCCAAGCGAACGCGCGATCCGTTCGGTAACAATACTTGCCCCGACCCTTGGACGTGCAGCAAGAAGAGCGAAACCTGATCGTCAACCCAAAACAATTCATATTGCTTGCCGTTGAGTACGCCGTCGCCGTCGATTTCTGCGCGAGAAAAGTACGGCACGATCTGCTCGTTGCTGCTGCGGCCAAATTGTTTGCCGCCTCCCGAGGCGGCAGGTGCCATCTCCACGAGGTCGGCAGGACGGCGATAGATCGGATAGCGAAATCGTTCGGTGCGAACACGGCTGCCATGCAGTGTCGGTTCATGGTAGCCGGTGAAGAGGACCGGGAGAGGCACGCGATAGAGGTCAAAGTCGCGCAGCAGAGCCGCCGCCACATTCTCGCCGCTCTCCACCAATGCTGCGAACGCCGTCAAGCTCTCACGAATATGGGCAACAGCGACACGTCGGTCGCCAAGCGCGAGGGTCGCCGTCGTTGGTTTTTGCCGCAGCGCGGTCAGACTTTGCGCAATCGCGTCTTTAAGTGAAGCACGGTCGAGATCATCCAGGTTGTCGAGATCAGTGAAAACTGTGGAAGGCTGGCTTGAGTCCAGCCGTTCCAGCGCCAGCACACTTGTCTGCAGAATAGTGACGCTACAGCTCCATAGCAGGAGGAAGAAGAAGAGCTGGGAGAAAGAAAGAAAAGGCTTCATTATCTTGTCATTCCAGCGGAAGCTGGAATCCAGAGTGGTTTTCATGGTGAGGATACATGCAATCGCAAACCGCTCTAAGGGCAGAGACTGGATGCCGGGTCGCGCTGCGTTTGCCCGGCATGACGAGGGGTGGCTTTGCGCGGCTTTCCGTGCACCTCATCCGCCGGCATAGGCCACTTGTGCAGCCGCAACTCCGGCTCCTGGGGCACAAGCATGGCCTTGCGTCCGAAGAATCTCTTCCAACGCACTGAGCACCAACAATACATTGCCGCGCGAGCTGGAATCGCCCATTAGCCCGATGCGCCAGATTCTCCCGCGCAATGGTCCCAACCCGGCACCAATCTCGATATTGAACTCCTCCAACAACCGCCGCCGCACGGCGGCATCGTCCACCCCGGCAGGAATTGTCACGCTGTTCAGCGTCCACAATCGATGTCCCTCTTGCGCAGCCAACGGCAGTCCCATGGCCGCGAGTCCGGCAGCCAGCGCCACATGATTACGCTCATGGCGACGGAAGCGAGCTTCAAGCCCCTCTTCTTGCACCAGCCGCAGGGCTTCGCGCAAGGCATAGTTCATAGAGATCGGCGCGGTGTGATGATAGACCCGCTCCTCGCCCCAATACTTCTCGATCATGGTCATGTCGAGATACCAGCTCTGGACCTTGGTCTTGCGTTGGCGTAGCACCTCCAACGCCCGTTGTCCGAACGTCACCGGTGACAATCCCGGCGGACAGCTCAAACACTTTTGCGTGCCGCTGTAGCAGGCATCGATGCCCCACTCGTCCACTTTCACCGGACAGCCACCGAGCGAGGTCACGGCATCTACCACCAAGAGCGCCCCGGCAGCGTGTACGATCTTAGCCATCTCTTCCAGCGGCTGCCACGCTCCAGTGGAAGTTTCGGCATGCACCAGCGCCACCAGTTTTGGCCGTTTGCTTTGGCCGAGCGCAGCTTGCACCTGCTCGGGAGTAAACACCCGACCCCATTCCGTCTCTATCTTGATCGGCGTAGCACCGCAGCGCTCGACGATATCGACCATGCGCGTACCAAAGACTCCGTTGACCCCGACGATCACCTCGTCTCCCGGCTCGATCAAATTCACAAAACAGGCTTCCATGCCGGCACTCCCTGTCCCAGAAATGGGCAGGGTCAACGTATTTTTCGTCTGGAACACAAACCGGAGCAGAGCTTTCGTTTCTTCCATCAGACGGACAAACTCAGGATCGAGATGGCCAACAAGTGGTGTGGCCATCGCTTTCAAGACGCGGGACGGTACGCTGCTGGGGCCAGGGCCTAACAGCACGCGAGCAGACGGTGCCAATTCACCGGCGGTTTCCATGATGTATTCTCCTCTTGCCAAAAAGCCGGGACACGTTACCACGGACCTCCCAGAGGGGAAAGTGCGCAAATGGCCCAGCCTGCGGTCAGGAGGAGACATTCTCCTACGTTTTTGCTACAAGATCGGAACCGCCGCAGAAGGGCACTGCTGCCGGCATGGGGAGGGGAGCTATCGCATGATTCGTCGTATGGAAGAACGAGACATCGGTCGCGTCGGGGAAATTATCGTCGCTGCGTTCAACGATGTCTTTTCTCGCCATGGGTATCCACCGCCCTTTCCTTCGGTGGAAGTCGGTATGAGTCTCGCACGCGGTTACCTGCATAGCGAGCCACAAGAATGCTTTGTCGCTGAAGAAGGTGGCAAAGTGATCGGCTCGGGATTCCTGCATCTGCGTGGCAAAACCGCTGGCATTGGTCCTATCACCGTTGACCCCACCGGTCAGAGCAAAGGCGTCGGCAAAGAATTGATGATGACCGTCATTCGTACCGGGCGGAACTGTCCTTCGCTTCGTCTCGTGCAAGACGCCTTCAATGTCGCGTCGTTTCCGCTGTATAGCAAACTGGGGTTTGTTGCTCATGGCACGATCGCCGTCATGAGCGGCAAAGAGTTGCGCCCGACGACACGCCCGCGTGGCATTGCCATTCGTGAAGCTACGGAAGACGACACGGCACGACTCGCCAGCCTCGATACCAAGCTGACCGGGATTACCCGCCCGCAGGACCTCAAACACTTCCTACACCAGGAGCCGCAACCGATCAGTTTTATTGATGGCAAGCTAGCGGGATATGTGTGTCTCTTACGCATGGGCGACGGCGTGTTTCTTGGGCCTGCTGCTGCTTCCGACCCGGCTGCGCTGAAAGCGTTGCTCTCACATGTGCTTGAGCGCGAAAAAGGGAAGACCTTGCATCTGCGCTTCCCCACGCGCCATGCCGAGTTGTTTCTCGATGTGATGAAAATGGGGTTTCGCGTCGAGTCGCTGCAAACCTACATGGTGCGTGGTCCGTGGAAAGCGCCGAAAGGCACTGACCTGCTCGCCCTGTTTCCAGAATCCCTCTAACCCTGCCAAGCGAAAAAAGGAGGCTATACCGATGCCGCACATGAATGGAACGGAACTCGGACTTCTGCCGACCATGGGTGTCGGCTCCTATGCCTCGCCGTCATGGTTACTGGCCGCCCGCCGCGTGCTGCGTGCAGGGGATGCAGGACCAGCGGACATGGAAGAGGCCGTGCAAGACGCGATCAAGATTGCCGTATGGGACCAAGAAGAAGCTGGGCTGGACATTCTGACTGATGGCGAGATTCGCCGGCAGCGCTTTCTGTGGAATGTGGTCGAAAAACTGGCTGGACTGAAACTCATCCCTGCGCAACGCAAACTTGGAGTCACCAGCTACGACAGCGCACCGCGCTTCGAGACCGTCGAGCGGGTCTCGGCTCCAAGCGGATTCGGCCTCGTCGAAGAATACACCTACGTCCGCACCTTGACGGAGAAACCACTGAAAGTCTGCTGCCCAGGACCGCTGACCATCTGCCTGCCCATCACCCCCAAAGGCGGCTACTCTGGTGGCGACTACATGCCGTTGCTGTACGACCTCGCCGAACTCGTCAACCGCGAACTCAAGCAACTAGTCGCTGCCGGGGCGACATTCATTCAAGTCGATGAACCCTCCGCCGCCGGTCGCACGCCCTATCTTCCCGTCGAAGACGCCGTCAAACTCTTCAACAAAACCGTCGAAGGCGTCAACGCCAAGATCGCGTTGCATATTTGTTTTGGCAACAACCAAGGCCGTCCGGCCATGAAGCGCACCTACAAGCCGTTGTTCCCCGGCATTCTCGAAGCCAAAGCCGACCAGTTTGCGTTGGAGTACGCCAACCGCGAGATGGCAGAGCTCGAACTGTGGAGCCGATACGGCGGCGACCGTGAACTCGCCGCTGGCGTCGTGGATGTCAAATCGATGTATTTAGAAACACCAGAGGATGTCGCCGAACGCATCCGCGCCGTCCTTCAGCATGTCGCGCCAGAGAAACTCTACCTCACCTGCGACTGCGGCTTCTCGGCATCGTCACGCGGCTTAGCACGGGCGAAGCTGCACGCCCTCGTGGAAGGGGCGAGGATTGTGAGGGGAGAGGTGAGGTGAGCACGAGAGAAACCTACGCAGCCTGATCGTCCGTTAGAGCCCTATCTGCGGCACAAGCTCTGGCTCATAGCGCTTGACGGAAACTTTCACATCGACACGGCAATGAAGACGATTGATGATCGTCATGAGCCGATCAATCGTGAAACGCTCCAGATGTGCGTTGCGGATGCGGGAAAACTCGCTGGCCTTTACGCCCGTCTCTCCTTCCGCCTTCCGTACCGATAAGCCCCGGTTGTCCAGAATGCCAATAATCTTAGCGGCGAGAATTCCCTTGAGTTGTTCTACGTCGGCGTTCGGGTGATCGAAGTCTCGAAAGACATTCCCACTGCCTCTCACTAGTTCCATTTTTTCAGTCATTTCAACATCTCCCGTAAGCGCTTGAGGCGTTCCTTGATCAGGGTGATTTCCTGTTTTGGCGTTTTAATGCCGGTCTTGGATTTCTTTTGGAACGCATGCACGACCCAAATATCAGCCCCAAGTTGTACGGCGTACACCGTCCGGTAGGCATTGCCGCGCCAGGCAAGGGCCACCTCGAAGACACCGGAGCCTAGCCCTTTCATGGGCTTGGCAATATCGGCCATCTGGCCTTCAGCGGCGATGGTGAGGGCATTCAGAATTTCCACCTGTGCCCCTTCGGGGAACTCCTCGAAGTCCCGCCGCGCCGCCTTGATCCATGAAATCGGCCGTGTCGCTCTTACTATCACGCCAGAGTGTTGACAGTATTGCCAACGTTTGTCAAGGATCAAATACTCATTATGTAATGCTCCTTATCGCACTTCCAGTTTTGGCCTCGCGCATTTCGCACAGCCCATCACTATTCTTCAACGCCTTCCAATCTTCCCAATTGCCGAGACCGGCGCGATTGACCCGGTCGAGCGGCTTCGCTTGCGCCCGTCTATCCGACAAGCGAGAGAGCCATTCGCTAAACGGCTTTCTCCCCTCCGCAGGAGCCTCGGAGTCTCAATGGCCAATGGACAGAAAAAGGTCGTCTGTTGACAAAAATATCGCGAAAAGTTGTGGCGAGCAGGCTGCAAGACGACAATGCATAGTTTTCGATGACGAAGACTTTTGATCGGAATAGAGGAAAATGAAAACCCGAAGCTCGCCTCAAAAACCTGACCTCCCCGTCATGGAGCGGCCAAGCGTTCAGGTGAAATCTTTTCTCGATGCTTCTCCGCTTGCCGCTATTTTCAGCGACGAATCGGGGACGATTCGGTGGTTCAACCCGCGGGCGCAAACACTACTCAACTATTCGGAAGAGAATTTTCCCTCTGACGGACGTGAGGTGTACTACGAAAAAGGAGAAGCAGAAAGAATCGGCGAGGAACTAGGCAAGAACCGTGGGGTCCTAAAAGATCGTCTCACCTCACTAAGAAGCCAGAGAGGAGAATGCATTGTCGTCCGGCTTTCGGCAACGACTATTTATGACGCAGAGGGCAAGCGTCGGGGTGTTGTCGGATACTTTGAGGACATGCGCTCATTCCAAATTCTGGAAACTCGTGTTCAGTCGCTTGCCCGCGCAACCCTCACCTTGGCCCAGCACAAGAAATTAGACGAGGGGTTGGCGAAATTAGCGGAGCTTGTTGTCGCGCTTCTCCCTCATACGTTCTGCCGTATTTTGTTGCTGAACGAAAATGAAGATTTATTTACGGTGAAAGCAGCGGCCGTCTATGAACATCTTAACGGTACCTTTTCGTGGAATCCGCAGGTAGGGACCTCTCTTAGGCACACTTCGGTACTTGGCTCTTTCGATATCCGGAGTATGCAAGAAGGTCTGCTTCTTCACTGGAATAACCCAGCTCATCAACTCCTCCTCAGAAACCTCTCTTCTCAACTCGAATTGCAACAGCCGGTGTATTCTCTGTTACGGGCGACTTTGGGAGTACGTGGAAAGCTGATGGGGTTGCTGGAAATCGGCGAAATTGAACGACAGCCCATTCCGGACGATGAGAGAACCCTCGCCTTAGCTATCGCCGCCCAGGCTTCGATTTTTGTCGAGCGACTTCAACAACACGAACTGTCAAAGCGTCGCAACCTTCTGCTAGAAAGACTAGAGTTGGTCTCATAAATAGCGGCGCAACAAAATTTTGAGACAGCCGAGATGGACAAAGCCCAAAAAGTTCTCGACATAGGAATCGAAGCGGGTCAGGATGCGCCGAAAGTTTTGCAGCCACGCCCGCAACCGCTCCACCTTCTAGCGGCGTTTGTACCGACGCAACACCCGTCCGTCTTGCGTGGGTCTCGCCGTGCGGTTGTCCTTATGGGGTGCGATCAACTCAATGCCGAGAGTGGCGAGGTGGCGATCGAGCGGATCGCTGTCGTAGGCTTTATCGCCAATCAGGCGCTGCGGGAGCGCGGTAACAAAACGAGCCGCAAGAGTCGGCCCGACAAGGGAGACTTCATGCGGCGTAGCAGGCGCTGCGTGGACGGCGAGTGGAAGACCATGAGCGTCTGCCACTCCCATGAGCTTCGTGCCTTTGCCCCGCTTGGTGGGGCCCACAGCAGGCCCCCTTTTTTCGCCACCACAAAGGTGCCGTCGATAAAACACTCGCTCACATCGATCTCGCCGCACGTCTGTAAGTCGCGGGCCAAGGCTTCGAGCATCTGCCGTAACACCCCGTCGCGGACCCACTGCTGGAAGCGCCGGTGGCAGGTCTGGTACGGAGGGAAGCGCTCGGGCAAATCTTGCCACCGGGCGCCTGACCGCAAAATCCACAGCACCCCATTGAGCACTTCGCGGGTAGACCGCCACGGACGGCCCCGCCCATCGGAACGGCGCGGAGGCTCGGGACTCAGAGCTTGTAACAATGCCCATTGTGCGTCCGTCAACTCTTCGCCACGCTGGTTCGCCATGTGCCCCAGCCTAGCATGAGATTTATGAGACTGCCTCGAGTCTTTGGGGATTGTTGCAACAGACATTCTATCGGTACAGAAGTATTCTTCCCCATGCAGTAGACTACCTTACCAAAGAGCTAGAAAGCGATGAGATCTACTCTGCGATTCAGAACGCATTAGCAGACATTACCAATAGGCAAAGGCGAGGGTATCAAGGCTTTCGACACCCGCTTCTAGCTTCGAGGAAAGTCTTTCTCGTCTACGATCATGATGGGGAGACAAAAAGGGAAGTGCAACAATTTCTCTCCAGGTTAGGTTTGACCCCGATCGTCTTCGACGAATTACCAACGGAAGGACGTACAACTATTGAACTCATTGAAGATCATTCAGCAGTAGATTTTGCAGTTGTTCTCTTAACTCCTGACGACGTTGCTTATTCTAGGAGGCAGCCTGAGATGCCTCTGGACAGAGCCAGACAAAATGTCGTTCTCGAGCTAGGATACTTCATGGCTAAATTAGAAAGAAGAAAGGTTCGGGCTCTTCGTAAAGGTGATATCGAGAATCCATCTGATCTCCATGGGATTATTTACATTCAAATAGACCAGAAGAACGAAGATTGGACAGCAAAGCTTGCTAGAGAGCTTAAACACTAGGGATTCAAAGTAGATCTGAACAATCTGCCTTGAATTCTTGATCTCTCCATGAATCTCCTGGGAGTCACATGGACAATGCGCTATGCACAACGGATGATCTGGGCACGCCGAGTTAGGTTCTTAAACGCCTCTTCCAGCAAAAATATGCTCAGAATAGCGACGCGACACTGAGCAGCAAGGAATTTTGACGATCTTGACAGAGGGCGAGGGCCTGCGCCGAGAGCTTGGCCGGGTCACTGTCCCACCAGATGAAGGTATGCGTGTCCAGCAAGAGTTTCATGTCGTCTCTGTCCAGAGTTCCTCTGGTAAGGGCTCAGCAAAATCCTCACTCGTCCAGATTGCCCCAGCGTGCAGTCCTGCGACGCGTTGTGCTGGAGGCAACATAATCGGCACCAAGCGAGCCAGCGGCGTGGTACCCTCGGTAAGTACTATTTCGGTCCCTTCACGCACTAAAGAGAGAAGTTCTTGTAGATTCGCTTGGGTCTCTCGTACATCGACCGTCTTCGTGAGCATGGCACGATCTCCTATTAATGTGGGGGATTCTACCATGACGACGGGCAGGAACGAAGATGTATCGGCTTAACGGCCGCACCCTCAAGTGCGCTGCGAGCCGCCCGTAGACACCTCGACCGCGCCACAAGGAAACTGCCCCACGCCTTTTCTCGCCTGCCCCTAGCCCCACGCCTGTTCTTTTTCTATGATCCGCTTGCGAACATGAGTGACGAGGGCTGAGGATCGCGGACTGAAGTCTGTGCCTCATTACTCATCGTTCTTCATTCACTATTCATCATTCACTATTGCCACTTTCTGCCATGCCTTCAGATCGTATCCTCACTTTCGACGACATCCTTGCCTCCTGGCACGAGGCGGAGCGCGAGGCGGATAAACGCGCACTGTGGCGCGGGTTGGCGCGGGAAGGTTGGCTTCTCGCTTGCCGCGAGGCTGTGCGTCGGCAGGCACGAGATGAGTTGACGGCATGGCTGACCTCTCCCAACGCGCAGCAGCGCGATCTTATTGAGTTCACTGGCGAGGCTGCGGCCCAGCTGGTGTACACACATCTGCAATGTGCTCTGCTGGCATGCACCGGCGATTCGTTGCCGAGCGACATTCCTACTCCCGGCTTGGGTCAGGATTTGCTTCTCGCTTTCTCTGACCAGCCGTTGCGTCCTTCGCTCCGCGACCTCACTCTGACCGTTTTACTCGTGGACGCCATACGCCAAGACGGTGTGGTCGCAGCCTTAGTCTTGGAGTTGATTCCTGACGGCAGCGGCGACTTCTACCCCACACCAGCGCTGGCGTTTCTCCGCGATCCAGACTTTCAACAGGCAGAGAAGCATGCGTACGCTGCTGCGAAAGCGCAGGGACTCTGGATGCCGGATCATGATGTGCGCTGGCAACTGCAACGGCGCGATGGAAAACCGATCACCACACTCGTCGGCCCTTCCCTCGGTGCAGCGTTTGCCCTCGGCATTGGCAATCTGTGCGGAAACTCTTAGGATCTCGTCAGGCTCATTCTTCCGTGCAGGAGGTGTCTATGTGTGGTCGCTTCACCTTGGCGGTGGACCGCGAACAGCTTGAAGAACGTTTCTCCTTCCAGGCAACCGCGCTCGCCGTGACTCCTCACTACAACATCGCGCCCAGTCAACCGGTGCTGGCGGTGATTGGCGCAGAAGAACGCCGAGGCGGGTTTCTGCGTTGGGGACTGATTCCGTCATGGGCCAAGGACCCATCAATAGGCGACCGTATGATTAACGCCCGTGCAGAAACCGCCGCCGAGAAGCCGAGCTTCCGTCGCGCCCTGCAAAAACGTCGTTGTCTCGTGCTCGCCGACGGCTTTTACGAATGGAAGAAAGAGGGCAAAAGCAAAACGCCGATGTACATTCGCCTGCAATCCCACCAACCCTTCGGGTTTGCTGGCTTATGGGAAACGTGGCAGTCGCCCGACGGTGCAAAGATCCACTCGTGTACCATTCTCACCACCGAGCCCAACGCGCTCATGGCACCAATTCATAATCGTATGCCGGTCATCCTGTCTCGCGCAGGAGAAGCCGTGTGGCTGGACAGCTCTATCGAAGCACCAGCTCAGCTCCTGCCGCTGTTAGTGCCGTACCCACCTGAAGCGATGGAAGCCTACGCAGTTTCGACAACGGTCAACTCGCCACGTAACGACACCCCAGGGTGTATCGAGCCACTTCCTCAATGAGGAATACATCGGCGCTTAAAGTATGCCGTCATTCCAGGCGAGCGACGCGAGACCTGGAATCCAGGAAAGAAAACCTGGACAACTGAGAACTGTTCGCTACTAAAGGGAGGAGCAATACTATGGCACCACAGGTTCTTACCGATGGCTTACAATTTCCCGAAGGTCCGGTCTGGGGACCCGACGGCGTGCTCTACGTCACTGAAATCGGTGGCGGACGTATCACCGCTATCGCTGCTGATGGCGCGAAACGGACGTTTGCCGACACTGGCGGCGCACCCAACGGCGCGGCGCTTGGTCCCGACGGCTATCTCTACGTCACCAATAACGGAGGCCGGGGGCCGGGCTATGTGCAGCGCATCGACCCGCACGGTAAAGTCGAAAAGCTCTATGAGCAGTGCGATGGGCAGCCGTTTCAAGGGCCGAACGATCTGGTGATGGATGCGCACGGCGGTTTCTATTTCACCGATCCCGGTCCGCTCACACGCGAGGGTGCCAAGTTTGGCCATCTGTACTACGCGCTGCGCGACGGCAGTGCGGTCAAACGCATGCAGTATCTGTTTCTCTTGCCCAATGGGATCGCGCTGACTCCCGACGAGAAAACTTTGATCGTTTTGGAGTCGCTGACCAGTCGCGTGTGGGCCATTCCTATCGAGAGTCCAGGCGTGCTCGGCCAAGTAGACGCTGGTGCGCGTTCTGGCTCGCCGCGTTCGTGGCCGATCTCGGCGCTGCTCGCGACCATCCCACAACCTGCTGCCCCGGATGGCATGTGTGTAGACTTGGCAGGCAACCTGTTAATCAGTGCCCACAATGCTGGGGTGGTTTCGGTGCATGCCCCTGATGGGACGGCGCTGTCGCAGATTACCGTCGAGGACCGGAGGCTTACGAACTGCTGTTTCGGCGGTAGTGATATGCAGACGCTCTACATCACCGAGTCCGGCCTCGGTCGTGTGGTCACCGCGCGCTGGGAACGTCCTGGTTTGCCGCTGCACGATCATTAGTTGATGCTGACCTTCTACCGCCAAATCTTCGTCGGGCTGCCAAGCGATGTGTGGTCGCTGGCGGCTGTTACGTTCGTGCAGCGCTGTGGCTCGATGGTGATGCCATTTTTGACGCTCTATCTCACCACACAGCATGGCTTCTCTGCCCGTGAGGCTGGCGGGGTGCTGAGTCTTTACGGAGTCGGGTCGATTGGCGGTGCCTATATAGGTGGATGGCTCACGGACTGGCTGGGGTCGCTACGCACGCAGGTGCTGGGGCTGAGCCTCACCGCCATCAGTCTCGTGGTGCTCAGCGCCATGCAATCTTCCGCTGCCATCATGTTGGGCGTGCTCTTCATGAGTATTGTGGCGGAACTGAGTCGCCCGGCCAATGCTGCGGCTTTGGCGCAAGCCGCCCCAGCCCATCTGCATGTTCGTGCCTTCGGGCTACGCCGCTTGAGTATGAATCTTGGCATGTCGATTGGTCCGGCGGTTGGCGGCGTGCTCGTCGGCTATTCCTACAAAGCGCTCTTCTTCGTCGAAGCAAGCGCCTACCTTGTAGCGGCGGGGCTGCTCGTCTTCCTCTTACGCCATTCCTGGCATGCCGGGCAACGAGACAAGCCCTCCACGCCGGACACTCTCGCTCCAGGGACATCCCCCTATCGTGATGGCGTCTTTCTCGTCCTTGTGGTGCTCGTCACGCTGCTGATCTCAGCGTTGTGCCAACTGTTTGGTGCCTATCCACTGACCTTGACCCAAGTGTACGGCTTGCCGACCTACACCATCGGGTTGGTCTTCACCCTCAACACCCTCGTCATCGTCGTCTTGCAAATGCCCATCGTACACATGGTCGAGCGGTTTGAGCCTTTGCGTGTGGTTGGCGTTGGCGCATTTTTCCTGTGCGGCGGCTTTGCCTTGGTTTCGCTCACGTCCGCACCATTGCTCATCGGCGGCACAGTGTTGGTGTGGACCTTTGGCGAGATGTTGACGACACCGTTACTCGAAGGGTTCGTCGCCACACGTAGCCGTGGTGCGCATCAAGGCCAGTATATGGGGCTTTTCAGTTCAGCCTTCTCCATGGCGTTCGTGGTAGCTCCGTTGGCCGGGAATTGGATCTATGAGGTCTATGGCTACCAAACGCTGTGGGGAGTTTATGGTGTACTCGGCGTAGGGTTGTGGGGAGCGTTTTGGGTGTTGAGTGGAGTGGTGGAGAGACAACGACACCAAAGGGGGTAAAGGCAGGGCGTGTCCTGCCCTTACTGGGAGCACCTGGACTCTTAGCGCGGGTCATTCGGCAACGTGCGCTGGGTAAAGCCCACCACCATGCCAAATGCTTGATCTGGCCCGAGGACAATCGAGTCTGCACCATCGGCTTCGGGGCGCATGCCTTTGGAGACGAGAAAGTCCCGCGCTTTACCGAGATCGCTCGTTTTGAAGATCAACGAATGGATGCCCTCGCCATTGCGTTCGAGATCGCGGCCTTCCACGCTGGTCAGCGAAGCCGGTTGAATCAGCTCGACGACAGTGTCTTCGCCAACCGCGACAAACGCACTCTGCTTACGGCCTGGGGCGCTTTCTTCGAGCATGAGCGTACCGCCGAGGGCATCACAGTAAAGGCGCTTGGCGGCGGCCAAGTCTTTCACCACCACGCCGATATGCGAGGAACGCTCGATGCCGAGCGGATGCACGCGCCACGACGCACTCGACCAATCAGGCTCGAAGCGCGGGTCCTTGGTGAAGTCGCCATACAAAGCAAATTCGAGCTGGCCGGGAGTTTCCCGAGGGTGCGTCCACACTGCCGCCATTTGATGCGGCGGTTTGACCTGCGTGCCAACGATGTTGAAGAGGCGGAACTGGGCTTGATCGAGGCGTTCAGAAATGGCTTCGACATCGTCTACGTACCAGGCAATGGAGTGGAAGTGCTGCCCGAAGCGGTCATGGAATTTCTTGACCGACAGATTGCGCAGATTTTCGCGCTTGGCTGGCGTCATCGGCTCCATGATGACCTCGCCGATAGCCAGGAGCGAAGCGTCGCGTCCCGCCAGCTTTTCATAGCCCTTATAAAAACGGTTGACGGCGAAGACATCGTCGTACCATTTGTCCATGGCATCGAGGTCGTCCACCACATGCGTCAGATGAAATAATTTCCCAATCTTAAACATACCTGCCTCCTTTTTCGCTGGGTGCGCAGTAGCGTAAGGAGCGCTATACGAGGCTCTAGGTTTGCTGTCAAGCCGAAGCAGGAGCGCTTCATAAAGCGCCCCTACACGAGCACTTCTCCCATCACCCATTCCTCAGCACTCAGCACTTTCCACTCAGCACTCGCTCCGTCCAGGGGGTTGATGCTGGCTAGGGAGGCTGAGAAAGTAAGCAGGTGCGAAGCGTCTCATTTCCTCTCGACTTCCAGCGGTGCCACCGGCGCAAGGCTGGATTCTTGGCCGCAGCGGTCTTCAGCGCGTTCTCGTG
>SXGS01606731.1_pt1 | contig 15059 bp, 13 predicted proteins | sample 3174681 | NCBI WGS metagenome assembly SXGS01 (sample SAMN11356861, study PRJNA531348) | freshwater metagenome | isolation source: freshwater sample F1-80 | place: China: Fuxian Lake, Yuxi | collected 2017-12-25 | reverse complement strand
AGAGCGCGATCACCGGGGGGCTGACGCCGACCCGCCCGACAGCTTCTTCACAGGCTCTGCGCGAATTGGAAACGAGCCGATCGGGTCGTCGCGAATGGTCACTGGAAATTGCTCGGCTGCTGGTGCGGCAGGCGGACTTGGCTCGACAGTTCGGTGGTGAATCGGAGATCGAAACGGCAGTCGCTGACTGCCGTAAACAGTTGGAGGCCGTCGAGCAACTCCAACTCGAACCGTCAGAAATCCGTGACGTCGCCCAGTGGCGTGGACGATTCGCGGACGTGCTGTTGCGGCTCGGTCGGCTCGACGAATCGCGTGAGCAAGCTCGACTGGAATGCGAGACACTGGGACGCATCGCCTCGCAGTCAGACGCGAACGTCGAGCAACTTCGCGCAGCGCTGGCTGCGACCGGACGGCGTGTCAATGACTTGCTCGAACGCCAGGAATTCGACCCGGCTCACAAGGCACTCAAACCCGCCGTCGAGTGGGCCGAGCGATTGTTCGAGTCCGCCGAGGTCACGTTCGCCGATGGTCAGGCCGCCGCACTCCTGTTCCGCAATCTGGCCGTCGTTGAACTGCACCTCAGCCAGCGAGCCGAGGCCGAACTTTGCTTGGGGCGCTTCGAGAAGATTTTGAACGATCTCAAAATGCGAGCAGAACCTGCCGAACAACCGGCCAACCACGAATGGCTCAGCTCGCAACTCCGCGAGTTGACGGCCCTCCGAAATGCGGTGTCCGGCAAACGGTGAATTCCGGCAATCCAGGTCACGATGCTTCGGGTTTGTGTGAAATGGAATTCCATCGCCGGAAATCACTGGTTGTTCTTGACGACGTGAAATAGTTTCAACTCAGGCTCGGCATGAGTTCGAGAGACGAAAGGGTTGCACATGCGTCCGTTTTCAAAATTGTGGCGTTGCTGGCAAAGTGGAACTTGGAGTCGTGTCAGTCGTCCGCGTGCTCGTCGTCGGGCGGCGACGCGGTTGGAGTCTCTCGAACGGCGCTGGAATCTCTCCGCTGTGTTGGTCGTCGAGACCATCGACGCGTATTGGTTGATCGAAGATCCGACATTCAACTCGCTCGCGCCGACAGCGAGTGCCGACACGCTTCACGGCGAGTCACAGTGGGTGAATGCTGAACATGACGAAATCGAAATGGGGCTGCCGGCGAATGTCACCCCAGCCACCGCGAGCGGCGGTGCGTTGAACACCGCCGAGTCTGACATGGCTTGGACACTACTTAACGACTTGTGGGATTCCGAGCCAGACTTTTTCTACGAAGACGTTCTGGCGATGACGTTCTTTCCCGACATGTCGATGGACACGTTGATCGACAGTGGGATGTTCGATGACAGCACTGACGCCGGCTCGTTCAATGACGGCGAATTCCTGACGAGTGATTTTTTCGGCGGCACCGATGTCAGTGGGGCGGCCGGCAATGACTTCCTAGACTTCTCGCCGGATTCGTCGAGCGAGTTCTCGGAGTCAAATTCTGCGAGCGATGAAATCCTGGCCGATGATTTCGAGGCCGTCGAAACCGAGACAACGGATGTCATCGCTGCGGCCAAGGCCGAGGTGGCCTCGTGGTCACAACGGTTTGAAGCACAGCCGTTCGCGTTGCCGGGAGCTGCGCGAACGCCTGCGGAGGAATCGGCGATGGCCGCTGTCCTGCCGACGCGAGTCGTTGTTGGAAGCAGTCCAACATTCGAGTCGGCCACTCGTGCCGACGTCGAAACTGTGTTGCGAGACGCACCGGTCGCCATGTCGGCCGAAGCCAAACAGCCGATTCTCAACCTCGCCGTCTCAACGAGCGAAACGAAATCACTCGATACGTTCTTCTCCCGATTCCCCTCGATGCTGGGAATCGGCGCGGGACGCTCGTCAATGTTGCGATTGATTCGCGGTGAACGCGGTCCCGCTGTTGAAAACTCGAATGAGGCTCCGTCTAACGCCGATAGCACGAGCGGTTCGTGGTCGTACTCGCAATGGGCGTCACTCGTGGGAGTCGCCGGCTTGTCCGCAGCGAGCTTGTGGAAATCCTCCTCAACCGATTCGCTCGATGAACGCTCACCGCCGCTCCGCACGAAGTCGAACGGCAAACGCCCGGTTGCCTGTTAGGACGACAGCGCACTTTTTCGTTGGAGTTCCGCCTTTAGGCGGTGGCGCAACCGGCGAAAGCCAGGACTCCAGCTCGAAGGTGCACAGTCGGATTAGGACACATCTCCAGCGGCAGTTTCGAATCCAGCCCGACGCGCCAGTCACTTTGTGGGAGGTTTGAAACAATGCTCCTGGAAGGTGAACTTGGGATGGAGAGTTCAAACCCCATTTCCAAAACAACTTCAAGAGCGTGGATGATGTCAGACGGATTGATGGTTGGTTGTGATTTGCATGACAAAACGTTGATGTTGAAAAGCGTCGTGGCAAGGATGGTGTGGTGGCGGCCAGGAAAGTGCCGAAGAATCGTGGGAGTCGTACGATTCTTGTCGAGCGACTCCGAGGCATTGCGGCTCACGCCGGAGCGCAGCGGATGGTGTTCACGTCTGAGGCGTCGGGGCAAAGAGCGTGGTTCCCGTTCGGTCATTGAAGCCTGCGAGATGATTCGGCAGTCAGCGGTGCGGCTGGCTCATACGCACCAGTACGGGATGGTGCCAAGCCGGGCGAGCTGTTCGCGATCAAGCCATGACCCACCATCATGTTCACGATTCCGGTGGGTCAGCAACATCTGATTTGTGCCTGATGGCAGAATCACTGACAGGCTCAGTGATTCTGCGTCGAAGCGTCGGATCGGTCGTGATCGGTATGACCGTTGTGTGCGGCATGTCAAGAATGGTCGGAAAGGTCAGCGACGTGGTGTGCCGAATCGGGGGGCGCGATCTTCTGTGGAGTGGCAAATCTCGCTGGTTCGCCGAAGTTTGCATTGAATTGCGTCGGTAGAGCGGCGATAAGACTCAATACGGCGTTGCTGTGCTTTGAATTTTTGCCGCGCCGGCCTCCAGATTTTTCCGAAAGGAACTCTCACATGTTGTCTCGTTGGCGTCCCTGGGCGTTGGTTGGAGTGCTGGCGGCGAGCCTCGTCGCTCCTGGAATTTCGGCGGACTCGAAAAAGGAAACGAAACGAAAGGTCATCCCCGCACAAAAGGTGGATGAGTCGCTGGATCACCTTGACGTGTTCGAGGGGATCGAAAAGGGAGTGCTCGATGTGAAGATGATCCCCAAGGACGCGATGGGCGGAAACATGCTCATCGAGAATAAAGGGGACAAGCCGCTCAATGTGGACTTCCCGGGGGCGTTTATCGGCAAGCAAGTGCTGAAGCAGTTCGGCGGCGGTGGCCAACAAGGTGGTGGCGGTGGTGGCTTTGGTGGTGGTGGTCAGCAAGGTGGTGGCGGCCAACAGCAAGGTGGCGGCGGCGGTGGTGGTCAACAAGGTGGCGGTGGCGGATTCGGTGGTGGTGGTCAGCAAGGTGGCGGAGGTGGCGGATTCTTTTCCGTGCCAGCCGACAAGATTGTTCGCGTCACATATCGCTCAGTTTGCCTCGAACATGGCAAGGCGGAACCCACGTCACGAATGACGTATCGCATCGCCAAAGTCGAAGAGTTCAGCAACGACCCTGTCTTGGCGGAGATTTTGGGGATGGTGTCCGACGGGAAACTCGATCCGCAAGCTGGCCAAGCGGCAACTTGGCACCTCACGGACAAGATGAGTTGGGAGCAACTCGCGGCGAAGTCGATTCCGCACATCGGGCGTCCCGCGTCGCCATACTTTTCGGCCGAGACTCTGGCTCGTGCGAAAAATATCCACGTCGCGGCGGTCGCTCGTGTGAAAGAGCGTGAAGAGAACTCTGACAAGTCGGCGGTCGCATCGGCCAAGAATAGCCGTAGTTCTTCTCCGACCGCGAAACGTGACTGACCAACGAGGATGCACCGCCAAACGCGGATTGTCCGTCCCAATGAAATGCAGTCAGGGACTCACTTCGGTGAGTCCCTTTGCATTTCACGAGCAGACTTTCGCCAGCCACCGCCTGTCGGCAGAATGTTGCCGTCCTCATCCTCCCTCAACCCTCAGCCGAGCCCCCGCCTGCTTCTCGGAGACCTGTTTTATGACTCCGCGATTTCTGTTTCTTGCGACGATTGTTGTCGTCGCGACTTCGTTCACGCTCGCTGCCGACAAGCTCCCGCCGCCGGTCGACCGCAAGATTGACTTCGCGAAGGATGTCCGTCCGCTTTTGGAAAAACATTGTTGGGGCTGCCACGGCGCGAAGAAACAAGAATCGGGGTTGCGCTTGGATAGCCGCGACGCCCTGTTGCGTGGCGGCGATATCGGTCAGGTGATCGCCGCCGGAGACAGTGAACGAAGCCGACTGATCGTGCTCGTTTCGGGGACGGATTCCCAAACAGTGATGCCACCTGATGGCCCGCAACTCAAACCGCAAGAAGTCGGCATTCTCCGGGCATGGATCGACCAGGGCTGCGTGTGGCCGGCAGACGTGTCGCCAAAGACGGAAATCAAAAACACGCATTGGTCGTATCAGCCGATTCGACGAGTCGCGGCCCCCAACGTGAAGAAGAGCGACTGGGTGCGCAATTCGATCGATCAGTTTGTTCTGGCCGAATTGGAGAAGCGCGGCATCGCGCCGTCGCCGGAAGCGGATCGCTTCACGCTCATTCGCCGGTTGAATTTAGATCTGCTTGGCCTAGCACCAACGCTGGAAGAAGTCGATGCGTTCGTGAACGACTCGCGGACGAACGCCTACGAGGAACTCGTCGATCGGTTGCTTAAGTCGCCACATTTCGGAGAACGCTGGGGCCGGCATTGGTTGGACATGGCTCGCTACGCCGACAGCGACGGCTATGAAAAAGACAACCCGCGTCCCGATGCCTATCGCTGGCGCGATTGGGTCATCGATGCGATCAACAACGACCTGCCGTTCGATCAGTTCACGATCGAGCAAATTGCCGGCGACTTGTTGCCGAACGCGACGGCGATGCAACAACTCGCGACGGCGTTTCATCGGCAGACACTGACGAACACCGAAGGGGGCACCGACAAAGAACAGTGGCGTGTCGAGGCCTGCTTCGACCGCACGGAAACAACTGGCGCGGTTTGGTTGGGCTTGACCGTCGGCTGTGCTCGCTGCCACTCGCACAAATACGACGCGATCAGCCAACGTGAGTACTACCAGCTTTTTGCCGCGTACAACAACGGCGACGAGGAGACGACCGTTGTTCCGAAGTCGTCCGAAGAGGTCGCCGCATTCGAGAAGGCCAAGGCCGCGCACGATGCCGAGGTCGCCACAGTCACCATCAAACTGCGAGCCGAACAAGGGAAGCTTGGCGAGGCGTTCTCTGTCTGGGAAAGCCAGGCACAAGTGTCGCTCGCGGAATCGGTCGCGAACCCGTTGAAGCTGCTCGCTCTGGACGATCTGAAAGTCGAAAGCGACGGCAACGTGACATTCGTTGCTCAAAAGGATGGCTCGTTCTTGGCGAGTGGTGCGAATCCGAATTCCGCCACCTACACGATCACCGGCAAGACATCGGTTGTCGGAGTGACGGCGTTGCGTCTGGATGTGTTGCCGGACAATTCCCTGCCAGCGAAAGGTCCGGGGCGCGTTGCACACGGCAACTTCGTACTCAGCGAGATGACCGCCGAAGTGGCGCCGGCCGCCGACTTCTCGAACGCTCGCAAGTTGGAATTCGCTGGAGCAAAAGCGGACTTCGAGCAAGCCGATAAGCCGTGGCGAGCGGTCGATGTCATCGACGGCAAAGAGGAGACCGGTTGGGCCATTGCGCCGCAGTACGGCAAAGATCATTGGGCCATCTTCGGCCTGAAAGAGCCGCTCGTCGTGGGGCAGGTTTCCAACCTGCCAGGTAATGCGGTCGCGAGTGCCAATTCGGAAGGGCAGGTTAAAAACCTGCCCCACGTCTTCGTTCGTGTGCAACTTCGGCAGCAGTACGGTCAGCAGCACACGATTGGCCGGTTCAAGCTATCGCTGCAAACCGGTATCGAGCCGTCGATCACGTTGCCGGAGAACGTTCAAAAACTGCTCGCCGTCAAACCGGAGCAACGCTCAGCCGAGCAATCGCAGCAACTGCTTGACTACTACTCCAGTCTTGATGCGGCGACCAAGGCGTTGGTCAAGCAGCTCGATGATCTCAAAAAGAAAGAGCCGCCGAAGCCAGAATTGACCGCTCGCGTCCTCCTGCAACGGACGAAAGACCCGCGCAAGACGTTCGTGTTTCGACGCGGCGAGTTCCTCGAACCACTCACCGAGCAAGAGGTCGTCCCCGCCGCGTTCTCGACGCTCCCGCCGATGAAGCCGCGTGACGAGAAGGCCGCGATGGCCGACCGACTTGATCTCGCCCGTTGGCTGGTCTCGCCCAACAACCCGCTGACTCCGCGAGTCACCGTCAACCACATCTGGCGACAACTCTTCGGCCGAGGCATCGTCGCGAGCGTCAACGACTTCGGAGTCCGCGGCGAAAAGCCAAGTCACCCGGAGTTGCTCGATTGGCTGGCGAGTGCGTTTGCCACAAAATCTGAAATCTCAGATTTGAAATTTCAAATGAATTGGTCGCGAAAGGCGCTTATCAAGCTGATCGTGACCTCAGCGACATACCGGCAAGCGTCGAAGCATCGCGACGAGTTGCTCGACGTCGATCCGCAGAACGCACTGCTCGCTCGGCAGAATCGGTTGCGCGTCGAAGCGGAGATCGTCCGCGATCTGAGCCTCGAAGTGGCGGGAATGCTCTCGAAGAAAATTGGCGGGCCGAGCGTTTATCCCGCGTTGCCTCCTGGCATCACCGACCTGAGCTACGCCGGCAACTTCAAGTGGCCGACCAGCACCGGCGAGGACCGCAACCGCCGAGGCATGTACACGTTCTTCAAGCGAACCGCTCCGCACCCAAATCTCACGACCTTCGATTGCCCCGACGCCAACCTCACCTGCGTCGAACGCCGAGCCTCCAACACGCCGCTTCAAGCGCTCATCACACTCAACAACGAGACGTTCCTGGAGGCCTCGCAAGCCTTCGCGAAACGCCTGCTGAGCCAGCCATCGAAGGACGACGCGGCGCGATTGTCACAAGCCTTCCGACTCTGCGTTGCTCGCGTGCCGAGCGACCGCGAACTCCACCAACTGACCCAACTGTTGATTGCGAACCGTGACTTCTATCGTGGTCACCAGGACGACGCGAAAAAGCTCAATGGTTCGATTGACGTCAGCGGTGCGTCACCCGACGAGACGGCCGCTTGGATCGCGACTGCCCGAATCCTTCTGAACCTCGACGAATTCATCACACGCGAATAGAGCGACAATGGAACCTTTTTTCTCCCAACCGAGGCCAACATGACTGCATCACAATTGCTTGAATTGATGAATCGAGTCCCTTTCCAGCCAATTGAAATTCACTTGAACAATGGATCCCACATGAAGGTCGATCATCCCTATCAAATCGCAACGCAGCCGAATGCGGCTGCTTGCACGGTTTTTTGTGATGACGGACTCATGCGAATTGTCGCCTACCGAAACATTGCGGAAGTCATCACAACGGAACCGCAACCCGCGTAATGGGGATAAATTCTTTGATGACGTCATGACGAGCATCGTCGCAAAGGACATTTCATGCCCACGGCAACACTCGCATCGCCTCGAATTGGACGCATCGGTCCAGGTTCGGCCGGGATGATTTTGAAGCCCAAGGAATTCGATGCGATCACCGACTATGTCTGCGGCTACCGGTACGAACTCATGAAGGGTGTTCTTGTCGTTCATGGCCGTCCGTCAGTCGCGCAGGTCTCTGCCAATGAAGAGTTGAACTACCAGTTGCGAGAATTTGCGGCGAGATCAGGCGGACGCAATCCATTCGATGCAACGCTGCCGGAGCAATACATCCGCATCGGCAAAGAGCTCCGCCAAGCGGATCGCGTGCTCTGGCTCGGACTCGGACGTCGGCCCAATGTGAAGAAAGACGTTCCCGCGATTGCGGTCGAATTTGTGTCGGCTGGAAAGCGGAACGCCTTTCGGGACTATGAAACAAAGCGAGTGGAGTACTTGTCGGTCGGTGCCGCCGAGTACTGGATCATCGACCGTTTCCGCCGCTCGCTGACCGTGCATCGCAAGACCGCCAAAAAGCCGATCGTCGTCGGCGAGTTCGAGACCTACGAAACCAAACTCTTGCCTGGCTTCGTGCTGCACCTGGACGAGATCCTGGTCGCTGCCGATGGCTGGGACCCTGAAGAGGAAGAGAACGAGGAGTTGGCATCGTGAACCACATCAACCATCGGAAATCTGAAATCTCAAATTTGAAATCTCCGATTTCAGAACTCAAATTCATCGAACGTACCCGCCGCGATTTCCTGACCTCGTCCGCTTGCGGACTGGGCGGAGCGGCTCTGAGTGCGTTGCTCTCGAACGATGGAGTGCTTGCAGCCGACTCGGCGGCGAACCCGCTGGCGATCAAGCCGCCGACGTTTGCTCCGATGGCGAAGAACTGCATCTTCCTGTTTCAAGCCGCCGCGCCGTCGCATCTCGATTTGTACGATCCAAAGCCGAAGCTCAACGAGTTGGACGGCAAGCCGCTCCCCGCCTCGATGCTGGAGAAGGTGCGGTTCGCGTTCATCAAGAAAGAGGGTGCGGTGCTGATGGGCTCGCCCCGCAAGTGGACGAAGCACGGCGAGTGCGGCACGGAGTTCTCCGAGTTCGTGCCGAACATCGCGTCGAATGCGGACGACATTCTGATGATCCGCTCGATGTTCTCCGAGCAGTTCAACCACCACCCCGGGCAACTGTTGCTGAGCTGCGGTCGAGCGACGTTTGGCTTGCCGAGCATCGGCTCGTGGCTGAGTTACGGACTCGGCAGCGAGTCGCAAAACCTGCCCGGCTATGTCGTGCTGACCAGCGGTCGCGGGTCGAGCGGCGGGGCGTCACTGTGGAATAACGGCTTTCTGCCGTCGCACTACGCGGGCGTACTGTTCCGCAATCAGGGGGAGGCGGTGCTGAACTTGTCGAACCCCAGCGGATTGCCCGCCGAGCTGCAGCGGCGCGGACTCGACACGCTCAAGTCGCTCAACGAGAGCCGGCTCTCGGAGATTCACGATCCCGAAATCGCGTCACGCATCGCCAGCTACGAGCTTGCGTTTCGGATGCAGTCCGCCGCACCGGAATTGATCGACCTCAAGGGTGAGACGAAAGCGACGCTCGACGCTTACGGCATCGACCGGGCACAGCATCCGCAAGCGACCGGCCGAGGCAATGTGCTCGACGCGCACCTCACGTTCCCTCGCAACTGTCTGCTCGCGCGACGCATGGTTGAACGAGGCGTCCGCTTCGTGAACATCATCTACGAGGCGTGGGACCAGCACAGCAATCTCGAAGGTGACTTGCGGTACAACGCTTGGGTTGTCGATCAACCGATCGCCGCACTCATCAAGGACCTCAAACTGCGCGGCCTCTTCGACAGCACGCTGATCGTCTGGGGAGCCGAGTTCGGTCGCACGCCGCTCGGCGAGAATCGTACGCCGGGAACGCCTCCGTCGGGGCGCGATCATCATCCGTTCTCATTCACGCTCTGGATGGCGGGCGGCGGCATCAAGGGAGGCCAAGTCTACGGCGAGTCTGACGAGATCGGCTGGGGTGTTGCGAAAGACCCCGTTCACGTCAACGACTTCCACGCCACGCTGCTGCACCTGTTCGGCCTCGACCACTTGAAGCTGACCGCTCGCCACCAAGGCCGAGACTTCCGCCTGACTGACGTTGGCGGCAAAGTCATCAACCGCTGGCTCGCGTGATCGCCCTGAGGAGAATGAGATGACCGATGACAGCATGTTCCGTTTGATGCTGATTCTCATCGCCGTCGTCTTTGGACCAATTGCGATGACTTACCGTCTGCGGAGCCAGACGGATGAAAAGCTCGACCGGTGGCAAGAGGGCGCATGGATTCTGTTTGGTCTGCGGCTGAGCGCGGTGCCCTGTGTCGTCAGCGGGATCGTCTGGATGATCGACTCGCGATGGATGGTCTGGTCAGCGCTACCATTTCCGCTTTGGCTGCGTTGGGTGGGCGTGGCGCTCGCGGGATGCACCGGCCTCTTGGTGTGGTGGACCTTTCACAACCTCGGCAAGAATCTGACCGACACCGTCGTCACTCGAAAAGATTCCTCGTTGATCACCAGCGGCCCGTATCGCTTCGTCCGGCATCCGTTTTATCTCGCGTTCCTGCTGGGCCTCACCGGCGGCGGTTTGGCGACAGCCAACTGGTTCGTCTGGCTCGTCGGCCTCGTCCCGTTCGGGTTCATCGTGGCTCGCACCCGAATTGAAGAAGCAAAACTGGTCGAGCGATTTGGTGTCGAGTACCAAGACTACATGCTGCGAGTGGGCCGGTTCTTTCCGAGAATCAAGCGGTGAGTGGGGGCCGCCTGTGGCCGCCGACGCTCAATCGCGCAGCAAGAACTCCTGTACGCGCTCTAGTGGAAGGTTCAACCACAAGGCGATTTCCTCGGGGGCAAAGCCGGTTCGCATCAATCGCTGAATCATGTCCCGCTCGTCCGCTGAGACACGCCGCGTGCGATGCAGCGGAGTGATCGATTCACGCGCCGGGAGCGCCGCTGCGGCCGTCGTTTCGTGAGCGGTTTCGACCATCGGCTCGCTGGCTCGATCGTCTGACGTGCGGAGTTCTTCGGCTCCGATCACCTGCGGGAAATCTTCTAGCACCGCTTCCCATTCGGCGATGTCGTCGTCGAGGTCGTCTCCCAAGGCATCGAGTATCTCGTGATAGGCCGCCGCACGAGTCTCCGCCGTCGAGGCAACAGCCGGCTTGACTGGAGCCTGCGGCTGTGCCACGCGAGCGAATTTGCGGCGACGCAATTGAACTCGAACTTGTTCCGACAGTGCCAGCAACAGACCAGCGATCAAACTAATGCAGGCGATCGTGCCGGCTATGAAAAGCGACATTCTGTAATTCCCGTCCGTGGGTTGGTTCTGTCAGGAACGGCACTTCGGCCAGACCTGTGCTCGATGAAGCGGACAGGCACGAGTGCCCGCCCGACTGCGATCAGTGCTTCTTCTTCTTTTTCTTCTTTCCATGATCGTGGTCATGGCTGTGGTCGTGATCGTGGCTGTGGTCATGATCATGTCCGCCGTCGTGATCGTGGGAATGATCGTGATCGTGCCGGTGGTCATGGTCGTGATCGTGCTGATGGCCGCCGTCATGATCGTGGCTGTGGTCATGGTCATGCGAGTGATCGTGGTCGTGGCTGTGATCATGGTCGTGATCGTGCCCACAATCGTCTCCGCAGTCATGGTCGTGATCGTGATCGTGCTGCTCAAAGACGGCATCGAGGTGTTCGGCGAAGGCTTGTTCGGCGGTGCGGTAGACCTCGCGGATGGGGATGCGGCGTTCGGAGGCGATCTTCGCACACGATTCAAATTCCGGCGTGAACAGCGGCCGTTCGCCGTGTCGCCAGCCGAGCTTGCCGTGCAGTTGGCCGATCGGGGTCTCAATGACGCACGACTGCCGAGCACGCTTCGAGCGTTGCATCAGCGAGCGGCGAATGCCGAACGTCGCGGTCTCGGTGAAGATGATGTCTTCCATCTGGTCCATGTCGGACGGGCGGCAGAGAACGCTTAGCAGCACGCCGGGGCGATTCTTTTTCATCTGGATCGGAGTCGTGAAGACCTCGACGGCACCCGCCTCGAACAGTTTCTGTTTCGTGTAGCCGATGACCTCCGGCGAGACGTCGTCGAGGTTCGTTTCGAGTTGGATGACCTCGTCGGATTCCGGCAGCGTCGTGCTCTCGCCGACGAACAGTCGCAGCAGATTGGCTCGGTCAGGGAAGTCGCGGCCGCCGGCTCCGTAACCGATCGCTTCGACGGTCATCGGTGGCAGTGCCGAGTACCGTGTGACGAGCGCTCTCAAAATCGCCGCGCCGGTCGGTGTGGTCAGTTCGGCCTCGACCGGTAGATCAACCAGCGGGATGCCCTTGAGCAACTCGGCCGTGCCGGGAGCTGGCACCGGGCAAATGCCGTGAGCGATCTCGATGCGTCCGCGTCCTGTCGGAACCGGGCTGGAGACAACTTCATCGACGCCGAGCAGATCAAATCCGATCGCCGCGCCGACGATGTCTACGATCGAGTCGATCGCGCCGACTTCGTGGAAATGAATCTTGTCGAGCGTCGTGCCATGCACGCGGGCTTCCGCCTCGGCGATGTGCTGGAAGATTTTGAGGGCGAGCTTCTTTTGCGACTTGGTCAGCTCCTCGGCACCTTCGATCAGCTTTGTGATGTCGGCGAGGTGTCGGTGAGCGTGTTGTTCCGGGTGTTCGACTTCGATCTGCAACGCTCGGAAGCCCCCTTTGACGACCGTCTCGACATGCAACTCGACGTCCGGCAGACCGAGCGAATCAATGCCGCGTACGATCGTTTCGAGGTCGGCTCCGGCGTCGATCAGGGCCGCCAAAGTCATGTCACCACTGATGCCGCAAACGCAGTCGAGGTACGCAATCCGCACGATGAAATCCTTATCGTCAAAGGCCAATCGAAGAGGCGGCGGATTCTAGTGGTGGTCGGAATGCCGACCAATGGCAATCGTCTGTGATCTCGACGAGAGGAAAACGGTAACACGGCTGTCGGCCATCGGCTCACGGCGTTCGGCCGGACGCTGAATGCCGACAGCCGATTGCCGTTGTACCGTTTTTGAATTCGGCGTGCGCGTGGATAGCCGACTAGGTCGCTTCTACAATCCGACCGTCTTGTAGCGCCGCCGGAACGGAAGCCCGATCCGACGGCGTTTTGCTTCAACGAAAGTGAGATCGTGAGCGATACCTCAGCGAATCCGACACCGGTGGACTTGCCGCGCATCGAGCGGGCCGTTCGTGAAATCCTGGCGGCGGTCGGCGAAGACCCGAACCGCGAGGGACTGCTCGACACGCCAGGCCGAGTCGCGCGGATGTACGCCGAGCTGTTCTCCGGCCTGCATTCCGAGCCGGCTCGGCATCTGCAAAAAGTCTTCACCGAAGAGTACGACGAGCTGGTGCTCGTGCGCGACATCACCTTCAACAGCAGGTGCGAGCACCACCGTCTGCCGTTCATCGGCAAGGCTCACGTCGGCTACTTGCCCAACGGCAAGATCGCCGGGCTGAGCAAACTGGCTCGCGTCGTCGAAGAAGTCTCGAAGCGACCGCAAGTGCAAGAACGGATGACGCACACGATCGCCGATCTGCTCGACAAAGAACTGGACGCGAAGGGAGTCGTCGTTGTTCTGGAGGCGGAGCACTCCTGCATGACAATTCGCGGCGTTCGCAAGCCGGGAGCCATCACGATCACCAGTGCGGTCCGCGGCCTATTCCTGACCAATCAATCCAGCCGCGCCGAAGTGATGTCGCTGATCAATCAGAGGTAGCGGCGACATGATTGCTCAGTTTGCACTGCGTCTGATCTGCGGCATGAGCCTGATGTGGGCACTGATGCCGCGCCGCCAAGTGACGTCTGGGTTCTTCCGCATTCAGATGCTGGTGGTCATGGGCTTGGGAGTACTGACGACACTCACGACTGAGCCTGGAATCCGGGACGATCCAAACATCTCAACGACGACACTCGCCGAGACGTACATTTGGCGACGGTTGAATACACTCATAGCGTTGGCCGGTTTTTCGGGATCGGTGTGTTGGACATTGGAGCGGCGTCGGGCTGGAACGTGGATCGGCTTTGCGGTGTTAGGTTTGTCACTCACGGAATTGACGCTTTCCAATCTCCACGAGGGAGGCTGGCGACATTGGCCGGAGTGGCTCTACCCGCTTTCGCAAGTCTCAGCGGCGGCAGTCCTGGGAGGAGCCGTTGTCGGCATGTTGCTCGGACATTGGTATCTGACGGCACCAACGATGTCGATCGAACCGCTGAAGCGGCTTAACTTGTTCTTCGGCGTTGCCAGCGGAATCCGTTTGGTGCTTTCCTGTCTCGGATTTGGACTCTGCTGGACTGGCTTCAGAATTGTGACCGAATTCAATTCGACAACCTGGACTTGGCTTGGCCTGCGTTGGCTGGCGGGGATCATCGGGCCGCTGGTGGTCAGCCTGATGGTTTGGCGAATCTTGAAATACCGCAATACTCAAGCAGCGACGGGCGTGTTGTTCGTCGGAGTGATCTTGGCGTTCATCGGAGACATGACCGCCGCGTTGCTGCTGCGGGAGACGGGTTTGCCGTTGTGAGTTCTGCGGATTTGAAAATCCGTAGTTCCAAGTTTGAAGGCGACCTTAACGGCGTTTACTCCGAAGGAGTTCTGTCACATAGCCCAGGGTTGCTCGCGTAGCGAGCTACCCTGGGGAAACGATGAATCTTGGATCGTACCCCGAAGGGGTTCCGTCAGCCGTGAATTCTCGGATGACACAACCCCTTCAGGGTTGAGGGCGGGGTTGATCGACAACCCAGGGTAGCCCGCATTCGCGGGCAACCCTGGGCTATGTGACGCAATCCCTTCGGGATAATGGTGGATGCTCTGTCAGCCAAACTTGGAAGTACTGAAATCTAACATCTGAAATTTGAGATCATCGCATGTGGATCGTTTTTGAATGTCCGTCGTGCCATGTCACTGGTGTCAACGAGGTGGTCGCGCAGACGGAGCAGCTTCGTTGTCCGCAGTGCTCGTGGCAGAGGCCGGTGGCGGAGGCGAATCGCTCGGCCGCTGAGCCGGTCAACTGTGTTGTGTGCGGTTGCGAGGACTTGTGGCGGCAGAAGGATTTTCCGCCTCGGATCGGCGTGGTGATCGTCGGCGTCGAGGTGTTGGTCAGCACCTATTTTTGGTGGATGATGATGCCGAAGGCGTGGCTCGGCGTGTTGCTGCTGTTCGCGTTGGTGGATGGGGTGCTCTACACTTTGCTGCGTGATGTCCTGGTCTGCTATCGGTGCGGTGCTCGGCACCGTCACACGCCGCTCGAAGGACGTCACGGCTACTTCAATCTCGAAACTCACGAGCGGTATCGGCAGGAGATGCTGAGATTGGACGAAGCCAAGCGTGGGTGATTTGGGAAGGGCGAAATCGCAATTAACGTGGCGAGCCGGGGTGCGTCAGCCCCCGGAGGTT
>SXGS01207987.1_pt1 | contig 15063 bp, 13 predicted proteins | sample 3174681 | NCBI WGS metagenome assembly SXGS01 (sample SAMN11356861, study PRJNA531348) | freshwater metagenome | isolation source: freshwater sample F1-80 | place: China: Fuxian Lake, Yuxi | collected 2017-12-25 | reverse complement strand
GAAACTTTGCGAACTTCAACGATCACCAATGCTTCTTGTCCGACTACAAGGTCGCTGACACGAGCCTCATTGGTTCGGTCAACCCACTTGCGCGGGTAGTTCATCAGCAACTCGAGAACATTGGTGATGCCATATTCGGCGAGAGATTCTTTTCGTTTCTCGCCGACGCCCTTGAGCACTTCGACATCGATGTCGGCTAGGTCACTAAGCGTGATTTTGCCCGTCACGCGGGACTCTTTTTACTCGACACCAAACAAATATGGGTACAAAGGCTGGCCACCAAAATGAACTTCACAGGTGATCTGTGGATGTACCGACGCCACGTGAGAAACAAGCGAATCGATACTTTGAGAAGTTGCGCCGTCACCAGAAATAATTGTCAATAATTCGCGACCTGGCGTAATCAACTTTGCCAGCAAATCGTGAGACGCAGTCTCTAAATTTTTGGCAACGGCAACAACGCCATCGCCTCGCACGAGACCAATAAAGTCACCGGCTTTGACTTGACCGGCATCACTGTTTGTGTCGCGCACCGCTCGGGTAATCTCGCCCGTGGCAACCGAATTTGCGGCACGAGACATCTGTGACCCATTGTGTTCTGCAGATGCCTCAGGGTCGTAGGCGACGAGCGCCGCAAGTGCTTCTGGCATCGAGCATGTCGGCACCACGCGAACATCTTTCTTGGTCAGGTCGTCTATTTTGTTCGCCACAGGAATGATATTTTTATTGTTTGGTAAAATCACCACCTGTGATGCGTTCATGTGCTCGACGGCATCCAACAACTCTTGAGTTGATGGATTCATCGTCTGTCCACCTGTGACAACACCGTGCACGCCCATTTGACCGAATAGTTCTGCGAGGCCTTCTCCACTTGCCACCGCGACCACCGCGCAGGTAACTGGTGGCAAGGCTGCCTGGCGAGAACCAGCACGACCAGCCGAGTTCTTAACACCCAAAACTTCAACAGGTGCGCCAAGACTCTCTTCGCGCTGAGCATGCTCCTCTGCCATTTCTTCGAATAAATCAGTGATTCGAATTTTTGATGGACGACCACCAACGATTAATGGTGCTTCAACAGCAGCGCCGATGTCGTTGGTATGAATATGACAGTTATATAGACCATCACCACCGACCACGACAATCGAGTCACCAATCTCCCCCCAAGCATTTTTGAACTTCTTCAACTTGGTGTCGTCGATGTCTAGTAAAAACATGACTTCGTAGCGCAACTCACTGACATCAACTGATCCATCGGTCGCAGTTCGCAATGCAACTTTTTCAAGTTGTTCCGCACTTGGGCCATCATCGTAATTTGGTTCTGGCAACGGTTCGCCGTCAACGATATGCAGAGCCGAATCCATAAATAACATGAATCCTGCGCCACCAGCATCTACGACACCGGCGTCTTTGAGCACGGGCAACAACTCAGGCGTGTTGTCCAATGCTTTACGACCAGCGTCGCGCGCGGTGCGCAACATCACGACCAATGACGCACCCTCGCTGGCGGCTTTTGTCGCGGCTTCGGCAGTTTCGCGAACGACGGTCAGAATTGTTCCTTCGATTGGTTTCAAAACTGCCTCGTATGCTGCACTCGATGCGGCCTTGAGTGCTTCGGCGACTCGCGGGGCACCAGAGGTTTTTGCGGTTTTTAAAGCTGCAGACAACCCACGCAAAATCTGACTAAGAATTACACCGCTGTTGCCACGCGCACCCATCAAAGATCCGTGGCTGATTGCCTCGCAAGTCGTGTCTAATCCTGCTGAAGCACCTTCAAGTTCGGTGACAACGGCGTCGAGTGTGCGCGCCATGTTCGTGCCAGTATCGCCATCGGGTACTGGGTAAACATTGAGGCGGTTTATTCCGCTCGCGTGGCGCTTCATCGTGTCGCGAAACGCGATCACTGTGTTGCGCAGGGCGTCGGCCCCAAATTCTTCAATTACTGGCACGATTGAACACTACTAACCCGTGCAGGTCCGACAGATTTACGCAGTTAATGAGCAGTTAGTCGGCGCCATATTCGACGCTGAAATAAGCCAAATTCACAAGCGAACTCAAGCCATCAAATTGGTGACGCTGAGTGGATGGCCAACCGAGATCAAGTCAACCTCTTCATAACTGCTTTAACAGTCTCATTAAATGGTGACCTTGGCACCGCACTTGGGAGCATCCTACGAAGCTTCGAAATATCTGCCCACATCAAATCAGGTTCATCAGAATCTCGCTTGATGAACTCCCATTCGCCGCCCATGGCTTCTGCTAGTTCAATAATGCTGTTTGTCTCTCCAGAGCCAATGTTAAAAATCTGATCAGCACAATCTGACTCTAATAACTCACAAATTGCATTTGCAGTGTCACCAACATACGCGAAATCTCTTCGCTGTGTACCGTCACCAGAAATCGTAACTTTTTTGTTGGACTTGATTTGCTCAACAAACAGTCCAAAAAGAGCCTTTGCCCCTTCGCCATACTGATGGTATAGACGAACAGAAATGACGGGAAGCGAATTTATCCTTCCGTAGTGAAGAGCCAGTTGCTCGCCTAAATATTTAAATGTTGAATAAGGATTTAGTGGTTGCACTAAAGAACTTTCGTGTGTCGGTACTTCAGTCGGATTTCCATAAATTGCAGCCGAGTTTGAATAAATAAGTTTTTTTACCCCAATTTCAATCGCACTACTAATTACATTGAAAGTGCCATTTAAACTGACGTCAAAATACTCTCTAGGATTCTTTTTTGAGTCAGCAATACTGATTAGCGAAGCTAAATGGACTACTTTTTCTGGCATATGCTTTTTAAATATTGCTTGCAATTTTGTCGCATCTCGAATATCGCATTCATGAACGACGCAATTGTCTAAAGTTTCTAACGGCGCAAATACGCTCTTCGAGTTACTAGATTCTTTATCGATGACAATAACTTCATAGCCTCTTTCAACTAATTGTGGTACGAGATGTGAGCCGATAAATCCGTAACCACCAGTTATTAGTGCAGACTTTTTCTTGGGATTCACGTTGCTAATTTGAAGTTCTTGAAAAATCTGCCGAAATTTCGTTGAATAATTCAATAAATTGATCCACTGCTCGCTCTAGATCTTTATAAGACGTAATCGACGGTGGATTAAAATTAGTTCGGTGAAACCTTGCACCTATGAGCACTCCATGTCGGTCGCGCATTTTGGCCTGTAATTTCTCGTTGAATTTTTCTTGATTATCGCAAAGATACTCAATCGTGACTAATGCACCCCGACCACGAACATTTTTGAAAAACTCATGTTTGCCAAGCCCTTCGGAAAGCCGAGTTTTCATCATATTTCCAATCGAATTAACATGAGCAAGCATTTCATTACTTTGCACAATTTTTTGAACTTCAATTGCGGCAGCCACAGCAAGTGGATGTGCTTCATAAGTCGTCGCATAAAAAATTCGGTTCTGTCCGGCTTTGATTATTTCTTCAAATCTTGACTTTGTGATTACTGCAGAAATCGGCCCATATCCGGCCGCTAATTGTTTCCCTTGCGCCACAAAATCAGGTGTGATTCCATCCCATTCGCAACAATAGACTTTCCCGGACCTTCCAAGTCCGCAATAGACTTCATCTAAAATTAAATGAATACCGTATCGGTCGCATATTTCTCTCACATATTTCCAATAATCGGCCGACGGAGGCACATTGCCTTGGAGACTTCCAAGCATTGACTCGGCAACAAATGCCGTAACTTTCTCAGGCCCAGTGGAAATAATTTGGTCTTCTAATTGTTTAGCAGATCGTCGCGCATAACTTTCGTGCGACTCGCCTTCTAAAGCCTGTTCAAAAAAATTATGTTGCGGTATTGAAACGTGATTTGTCGGTTGTAGTGGTTTAAGAAATCCATAAACGGGAGTCGATGTCAACGAAAGTGCTAAGGATGTAATGCCATGATATGCGTTGGACCGCGTTATAAACATGGTCCGATCTGTTTCGCCTTGTTCGAATCTCACTTGGTAACTCATTCTCATCGCTGCTTCAATCGCCTCAGACCCGCTACAACCAGGAAACATGACGCGATCCAAACCCGGTGGAGCTTTCCTAATAAGTAACTCGGCTAGTTCCGCTGCTTGCGAGTTTGACCATGAAACAGCACTGACATACGAGTATTTTTTCATCTGTTTTCTTATCGCAGACCGAACTTTTGAGTTTGACCCCCCAATTGAAACACACGCAGAATAACCTGCAGTCAGGTCCAAAAATTTTTCGCCATCTGCTGTGTATACATACGACCCCTTGATACTTTCTACTTCTGGATAAATGGGGTCTGATGGGTAACGCCTCAGAAGATATTGATAATTATCATGGCTCACATCGCAAGGCTACCTGATCCAAAATCTGAGATATCTGATTAATGGTGCACACATCATCGGTCACAAAGATCGTTCTGGGGAGTAAATAACTACTTCACGAAATCCCTCAATCAACTTTTTCTCCCACCCATTCTTAAGAAAGCATTTCCATGAGGCCAAGTTGGATGGAATCGCCCATGTCAACAGCGTGACAGGCGCCGATCTCTTTAGCTCTAAAAATTTATCAGTAGCAAGTTTGATCATTGCCGTCCCCAAACCCCTATTTCTAAGATCCGATCTAGTTGCAAAACTAACAAGCCAAACTTCACCTAAAGATTCAAAATAGCTTCCCCAGTTTGAGCTACCGTGCGCATTTGCAAACCTAACGAATCCAACAGGCTCGTCCATATCTAAGTTTTCTGCAATAAAATAAGTTGATCTCTCAGAGTTAATCTCACCGATCAACCAATCAAAGTGGTTTTCAAACGACGGTGCGACCGTGTCTGAGAAGAAATGCAGATCAGATTCGTTGAACCGTAACTTATAGATGGACTCAGCATCGGACTTTGAAATACCCATAATGCGCAGAGTTAACCAGCCTTTGATCCCACTATCCACGACTAAAGATTACTAACCCGTGCAGGTCCAACAGACTTACGCAGTTAATGAGCAGTTAGTCGGCGCCATATTCGACGCTGAAATAACCAAAATTCACAAGCGAACACCCCAAACGAATTGCTTGTGCCGAGTGTTGCCGAGTCGCCAAAAACAAGTATCTTTTAAAAGATGCAAGGTGTAATCAAGGCTTACGACCCTTCCTCGGGTGATGGAGTAGTAATCCGTGACACCGACCTTGCCGAATACGACCTCGCACCGCAAGCGCTTGAAGGCTCGATATTTCGGATGTTGCGCCAAGGTCAACGCGTGATATTTTCACTCGACTCAACTGGTCGAGCAACAACAGTGCGACTTGGTTCAGAGCGTGACATGGAAACTCCCGGCGCATAGGTTTTCAATTTATGGCCGCGCAATCTTCTAACGCCAATCTAAATTCTTGGGTTGCACAGTGGGCCAAAGTTTTTCAGCCTGATGATGTCTATTGGTGTGATGGATCTCAAAATGAATACGACTCGCTATGCGACGCTCTTGTAAAGTCGGGAACTTTCACGAAACTAAACGAGGTAAAACGACCAAATTCTTTTTGGGCGCACTCAGACCCGGGAGATGTTGCACGCGTCGAAGATCGAACATTCATTTGCTCTCAAAATAAGATCGACGCAGGACCAAACAACAATTGGCGCGAGCCAGATGAAATGCGTCGCGAGATTACCGCGCTTTACTCCGGCGCAATGCGCGGCCGAACGATGTATGTCGTGCCGTTCTCGATGGGTCCTCTCGGCTCGCCGATTGCCCACATCGGGGTTCAACTGACCGACAGCGCATATGTTGCAGTCAGCATGAGAATCATGACTCGAATGGGGCAAGGCGCGCTCGACGCACTCGGCGACAAAAATTGGGTGCAATGCCTGCATTCGGTAGGCGCGCCACTGATCAACGGCGCAAAAGATTCACCTTGGCCATGCAACCCAGACAACAAGTACATCGTGCACTTCCCAGAGTCGCGCGAAATAATGAGCTACGGCTCGGGTTACGGTGGCAACGCTTTGCTCGGCAAAAAGTGTTTCGCACTACGAATCGCTTCGGTGATGGCGCGCGACGATGGTTGGCTCGCCGAACATATGTTGATTTTGAAACTTACTAATCCGAGTGGTGAATATAAATACATTGCTGCGGCGTTTCCATCGGCATGTGGCAAAACAAATTTGGCGATGCTTGTGCCCACCATTAAGGGCTGGAAAGCAGAAACAATCGGTGACGACATTTGTTGGATGAAATACGGTGCTGACGGTCAGCTCTATGCGATAAACCCTGAGGCTGGCTTTTTTGGTGTTGCGCCCGGCACCGGCCAAGACACAAACGCCAACGCGATGCACACTCTTTCGGGTAATTGTATTTTCACCAACACTGCGTTCACTCCTGACGGCGATGTGTGGTGGGAAGGGATGACAGATGCAAAACCTGCGCGCGCAACCGACTGGCGAAACCAGGCGTGGACGCCAGAAACCGAAACTCCAGCCGCACACCCGAACGCGAGATTTACTGCGCCAGCAAATCAGTGTCCTTCGATTGCGCCAGAGTGGCAAGACCCGAGTGGTGTACCAATTTCGGCAATTTTGTTCGGTGGCCGTCGTCGTACGACAGTTCCACTAGTGACGCAAGCCTTCGATTGGGATCATGGAGTTTTTCTTGGTTCAATAATGGCTTCTGAAACGACGGCGGCTGCTGGTGGCGCAGTTGGCAAATTACGCTTTGACCCAATGGCAATGTTGCCGTTTTGCGGCTACAACATGGCGGATTATTTTTCGCACTGGTTGAAAATCGGCACGAAGACTTCAGCCGACAAATTGCCGCAGATTTTCTTCGTCAACTGGTTCAGGCGCGACAATGACGGTCGGTTTTTGTGGCCTGGCTATGGAGAAAACAGTCGAGTCTTGAAGTGGGTCTTCGAAAGGCTGACTGGCGCTGCTATTGCTCACAAAACAGCAATCGGCTATTTGCCCACCGCAAACTCGCTTGATGTGAGCGGTCTGAACATCAACCCTGCTGATCTCGAGACAATCACATCACTTGACACCGATGGTTGGTGCGAAGCCGTGCCCCAAATTCGTGCTCACTTTGCCACTTTTGGTGATCGTCTGCCTGCAAAATTAACTTCTTCGCTTGACTCACTTGAGTTAGCTATTGCTTAAAGTTTTTAACCGGCTTGCCCCACCAGCATCGCCCGAATCCCGAGTCCCATAATAAATAACCCGCCGAAGCCGTAAAGCAGATACACCCGACTTTTGAGTTGAGATCGATACGAATAAATTATTGCAATTGCGATGATCGCCACAAAACCGTAGAACGCGTGAAACGCGGGGTATTCAATTTTGTCACGATTCACGGCTGCCACACCGAGTGCTACTTGTACAAAAACGGTGAACTGCACAAGCCCGATAAACCACCACAAAGCTCGACTGCGTATCGCAACACTCTTATGCGCCGCAAGCGCCCAGACACCCGCTATTGCATTCCCGATAATTACAATCCACGCCGACGAGGTGTGAAGTTCAAGCAGACTTGAACCAATCAAACTATTCATTTGCCCCTAATCTATAGGAACATGGTTCAAAAATTCACTACTGATTTAAGTGAACCTCATCTCAAGCGATTGATTGAAGCAATAAATAAATTTGGCGGTTCACGAGTCCTGATTACTGGTGGCACAGGATTCGTCGGCAAATGGTTGATTGAAACCGCAATGATTGCTTGCAAAAATGGCGCTAAAAGTTTTGAAATTGTCGTGCCAACTCGGGATCATTTTTCTGCACACGCAGTATCAACCCGCGAGATCGGTTTCAAGAAACTTTCGTTAATTCAAGGCGATTTGCTTGCCGACACTCTCGACATCGGCACAGTTGATGCGATTATCCATGCCGCAACACCAGCATCTGCGGCGTTAAATGAATCGAATCCGAAAGAGATGACCCGAATCAATACACAATCTATGCAATCGGCTTTAAGATTTGCCAAAAATAATGTTCCATTTTTATTTACTTCGTCGGGCGCCATTTATGGAAACCAACCTCAATCAATTACTCATATTTCAGAAAAACAGAATCAGCCTTTTAGCGAGCTCACCAGCGCATACGCCTTGGGCAAGCAACACGCAGAATTGATGTGCTCACAAGCTGCCGAAGCCGGCTCATGTGCGCCAATAATCGCCAGACTCTTCGCATTCAGTGGCCACTACTTGCCGCGAGAAACACACTTTGCTATCGGTAATTTCGTACAAAATGTGCTCGACCATAAACCGATTCTTATTAACAGTGATGGTTTATCTCGTCGTTCGTACTTATATGGTGCCGATATGGCGACTTGGATATGGTGCGCGTTGGCAGCCAAGGGCTCCACGCATCCTCTTCATATTGGTTCTGCCCACTCAGTTTCAATTCTCGGACTCGCCCAAACAGTCGCGCGAGTTTCGGCAGTCGAGCTTAACTTCGTGCCAGAAATCAATGTTGCAATCACTGCTGCCAACCCAAACTCATATCATCAATACGTTCCAAGCAACACATTCACTAAGTCATACCTAAATGTAGAAGAATGGACGAGCCTCGAAACCGGTATAGCTCTGATGATCAGAAATTCAACGCGCTAAATCTGTTTGCTCAAAATTTTCCAACGGGCTTCAAGCATGTCGATCCTCTTTGCATCTTCTCGCTCGATAGTGCCGTAATAGTCACGTTTATTCATTAACCACAACATCTCAAAGTGAACCGCATTAAGCAATCCATCCTCAATCTTTTCTCGTTGGATAGCAGCGCCACCAAAGACCACTTTGCGGGTTTCAAACCTCGTCAACAAAACCTTTTCTATTCGGCGCAAACACTCAATTGAATCACGCGAAACTCCACCCCCAACTACAAGTTGCAGACCTACCTTTTTGCAGATTTCAGCAGTCGCTATAACACAATCCATGACTTTGTCGCTATTGATACTGTCGCGATCGAGACCAATTGAGCCCGAAAAATCCACTCTTCCAAATACCATCCCTTGTACACCGTTTTTTGTCTTTGCAACTTCAGCTAGCTTCTGACAGCTTTCGTAAGCAGTTATCGTCTCAACATTGAATAAAAAATCCGTATCTTGCTGCTCGTCGACGGAATAAACCTGATTTTTTGCTGCAATATATTTTGAAAGAGCATAAGTTGACTCGACCATCGGCGCCACAATGTAGCGAACCCCAATTTGCTTGGCCTCAAGTAGGTCTCTGATGGCTTCACATCCCCCAACTTTCACGGTTAAGTCAAGGTTTGCTCGATGTGCAATTTCCATCAACCTAAGCAACTCCTCCATGCGAGTGCCTTCAGCCTCAAATTCAGCCTTTACAGAAACATACCCATAAAGATCTTTACCTTTGCGCAAGATCTCGACCATTTCGCGTTCAGTCTTGTTCATAATCTAACGTCCTTAATTTGATTATTTCAACAACCCATCTCATGTTGTCTAATTCAATCTAGTGCAATTTTATTCGAGAACGCGGTCAAGACCGAGTTCAACAAGTATTTCGCTTGAAAGTGCCGGCGACATTTTGTGCAAAGGTGCGGACTCCATGCCCCCTGTCGAAGTAACTTGACTTGAAATTTTTGGAAAATAAGTCTGCTCCGGATGAATCGGCACAACAAATAATCGTGGCTCAGCATCGCCCCATGCATCAAGAAAGTCCTTGTCCATTGCAAAGTTTTCGGTCAATATCTGTGACTTGATACCAAACGCCTTCGCAAGCATTTGCCAATCAGGAAACCCCAGCCCAGATTCAATATCGCAACCCAAATATGCACCATCAAAGTAATTTTTCTGTGTCATTCGGATGCTCGCATATCCATTATTCGCGAAAATAAACATTTTAAGATTCAACTTCTGCACACTCACCGTCGCCAACTCTTGTAGGTTTTGCGAAAATCCCCCGTCCCCCTCAACGAGGACGGTCCTTCGAGACCGATCAGCGAGAGCTGCACCGATTGCACCGGCCAACCCATAACCCATACTTGCCAAACCCTTGTTCGTGATTATCACTTGTCCACTACGTTGATTGAAAGCCTGCATCATCACAGTAAATGCACCACCAGAAGAGCAAGGCACAACAGTTTCGGAATCTCCGCACAGGTCAGACAACAACAAAACAAACTCATACGGATTCAAAAAACCATCAAAAGATCCATTGACAGGCTCACTCAGTGGTATGTGCGTGCGCACTTTTCTTGCCAAATTCACCCAATCTGACCAAACTGGCATGACGATTGACTTATCGAACAGTTGCTTTAGAGACAAGAATGCATCTGCACAAATACCCAAGGCGACTTCAGGGTGTCCTTTTTCAAGCTCGGTTTTGTCTATATCAACTTGAACAACGTTCCCATTCGGTACAAATTGCGCCCAATTGAAGCCAGTTTGCTGTATGCCGAGTCGCGTCCCAACAGCAATAACCAAATCTGCACTTTGCAGAATCAAATTACTTGATCGCTGACCCCATGTATTTGGCCTCCCAAAATAAAGACGATGACTTGCTTCGAGACGATCTGCTGCGTTCCAGGTGGTCATCACCGGGATACCAAGTCTCTCAATCTGGGGCTCTAGCAAGAAAAAATTATTGCGAGAAATTCCACCTCCAATCAAGAGAACTGGGCGCTTGCTTTTCGCGAGCAAATCAGCGAGTTCGTCAAGCGACTCCGAAACAATTTTCGGTAAAAGTTCTTTACTTTCAGAAATTGCGAAATTCTCATTGGCCCGCGCTGGCGCTCCTTGCGCATCGAGACACACCTCCAAAAACACGGGACCTTTTCGGCCCGTAGATCCGCTCTGAACCAACTCACAAAAATCTGATTTCGCAATCGGCTTCTCAATACGACGAACAGCCTTGGTAACAGACCGCGCAACAGCAACACCGTCTACTTCTTGGATACCTCGTTGTCTCAAACCTTTGTCTGCCAGGTCTGAGCTCTTGACCTGTCCCCCAAGCACCAAAAGTTCACGACTTTCTAAGAATGCACCAGCGAAAGCGGTAATCAGATTAGTTAGTCCTGGACCAGCCGTAACAAGAACAAATGCTTTACCTTCGGACAAATGCGACTCGTTGAAATATTCGGCAGCGATTCCAGCAGAAACTTCGTGGACAACCGGAATACAGGTCATTTTTTGCCGCGCAGCATTAAGTAAGTGCATGCTATTTCCGCCAGACACAAAGAAACAATGGGTGTATCCAAGCTCACCAAGCCAACTGACCATCTGATCGGCATGAGTCATAACGTCGCTCCAGATAGTGAAGATTTCTGGGCCTCTATCACCAAGTTCAACAGAGCATCTGACTTCTTGAACTTTTCTATCCTCACACCACCACCATGATTTGGCAACAACAGCGAATACTCTTCGCTCGAATGTTTTTTATCTGCTTTAAATGCCTCCGAGTATTTACCCCAACTGATTGTGTTAAGTTTCAAAAAATCTGGTATCCCAATTGTCAACTTTTCGACATAGCAAAATAATTCCTTTTCGATTTCAGAAGTGCCTCGACTTTTTGACTCAAACAAAATTGCTGCTTTAATTCCACTTGCAACAGCCAGACCGTGGGGTACCAGGTGATTACTACCGACCTCAAGGGCGTGCCCAAAAGTATGACCAAAGTTGAGATACTTGCGCTCAGCTTTGTCAAACTCATCGACTTCAATAAACCATTTCTTTGCGGACAGAACATGTGCAACCATTTTCGAAACATCCTTCGGCGCTCTGCTTTGAGCAAGGACCAAAAACTCCCTGAACTCACTTTCACCTTTACAGAAACAAATTTTTGACGCTTCTGCGAGTCCGCAGAGAAAATCTGTCTCTGAAAGGGTCACCAAAAAGTTGGTGTCGGCATAGATACGTGACGGAGGATAAATATTGCCGATTAAATTTTTTACAGTACGAGTATTGATCGAACTCTTGCCGCCGATGCAAGAATCAATCATCCCAAGCAGAGTCGTAGGCACATATACCCAAGAAATACCACGCATATAAATTGATGCAACCATAGTCATCAGGTCTTGAATAATCCCACCACCAACAGCAACAACAGTCGAGTGCGACCTGACACCATACTTCTGCAGTTCAACTATTATATTTTCGACAGTCGCCAGGTTTTTATTCACTTCAAGAGCATCAACGAACACAAAATTACCGGCGGCATTTTTCTCGAACAAGTCTTTGAACCTTGAGTCCGCAACGATTACTAGATCTGAAGAGATCTCCAACTCACTAAATACTCCTGCCCCAATTAAAACTTCATACTTGTGCGACCTAGCGCTAACCGATAAAACAGTGCGTTCAGATTGGTCGAACATTGGAGAATCCCAAATCGGCGACGATTGATTGCCCAGTGATGCAATTGTTCGAATCAGAGCCTAAGAAGAAAATAACCTCAGCCAACTCTTCGGGCTTTACCAATCGACCGAACCCAGTTCGGCCTTGCACCGCACGTATCTGCTCGTCGTTCAATACGCCTCGAGTCATGGGAGTGTCGATAACTCCAGGCAAAACTGCGTTGACAAGTATTTTTTTATCCGACAGGTCTAATGCGACAGACTTCACTAACCCGTTTAAAGCTGCTTTCGAAACCGCATAAGAAAATTTGTTGGGCCGAATCGCATCCTGCCAAATCGACGAGACAAAACATAATTTTGCTCCATTCACAATCTTGTTCTGATTAATTAATGTTGATAGAGTCGAAGCAATAAATGTGACATTTGCATTCATGACACCATCAAAATCGTGTTCTGAAAAGTCTTTAACTGAATCATTTAGATTCGAGCCCTGGGCCCAAATAACCACATCTAATTCAGGTATCGATTGCATCGCGCGAGCATCAGCATCACTTTCACCAATTGCGACCAAGCCCCGTCCAATGTGTGGTTTGTGCGATCTCGAAGATCTCCAAACTTCATAACCATTTTTCTCAAATGCAAGCGCCACAGCCGAACCGATCGCGCCGTGCGCACCGAACACAAGACCCTTCTTAGACGACATTAATTTGACTCACCTTGAGCAAACCCGAGTTGCTCGGCTACTACAAAGTTTGGTCGACCTTTCACTTCTTCATAAATCAAGCCAAGGTACTCGGCGATTATTCCAAGCATAAAAGTGATAGCTCCAAAGGCAAGCACCGCAATTGAAACGATCGTGCCGAAACCGGCGAAGGGGACACCAATAACTATCCAAAACACCACGCAAACAATTAACGAGATGATTGACAGGCTTGAAATCACTACTCCAGAGGCAGTTATAAATTTCAACGGGATATAAGAATGCGAGAAAATGCCCTTGAAAGCGAGATCGATAACTTTAAGTGAATGCGCCTTTGACTCACCGCCAAACCTCTCTGGTCGCTCAGCCTCGATTCCTATTGACTTGAAACCAACCCAAGCGACTAGCCCTCGCACAAACCGATTGCGCTCGTTCATCGCACGCACTACCTCGTAAACCTTCCTGTCCAGAAGTCTAAAGTCACTGGCGTTTTTGGGTATTCGATTGTCCGTTAATTTTCCGGCAAGCCAATAAAAAGCTTTTGAGTTAAACGTTCTTATCGGACCAGTGCCAACTCGTTTTGAAACTTGCATATAGACATTCTCAAAACCAGCTTCCCACTTTTTAATAAACTCAGAGATTAATTCTGGCGGGTCTTGCAAATCGGCTGTCATAAAAACACAAGCATCACCTTTGGCGTAATGCAAGCCGGCGGTGATACCACCATCCATTCGAAAGTTGCGCGCGAGTCGGATCACTTTGAAACTTTCGTCCGCCTCATGAACACTTTGCAATATCTCCCAGGTGCGATCAGTTGAGCCATTCTCGACGATCAAAGTCTCAAAGTCGTAGTTTTGATTTGCTTGAAAAACTAATTTTAGGCGCCGAACTAGTTCTGCGATACATAGTTCCTCATTGAACGCCGGAATGATGATTGAAATCAGTTTTTTCAATTCAGCATCCCGCCCTAAGTTTTTGACTTCACAAACCCAGAAATTGTCTCAATCATGTAGTCAATCATCTCATCAGTTAGCCCTGGGAAAACGCCAATCCAAAAAGCGTTGTTTGAGATTATCTCGGTATTTGTGAGAGATCCAGAAACCCGGTGCTCGATGTTTTGATATGCCGGCTGAGAGAGCAAATTTCCGCCAAACAACTGTCGAGTGCCGATGCGATGATTTTCAAGGTGCTGAACTATGTCGTAGCGCGAAAAAGGTGCACCAGGTCGCACGGTCAGCAAAAACCCGAACCAGCTCGGCTCTGACTTTGGTGTTGAAGCCGGCATCACGAAAAATTCTTCGTACTGTTTTAAACCGTCGTATAAACGTTTGAAGTTTTTACGCCGCGATGCAATGAACCCCGGCAGTTTCTTGAGTTGTGCCACGCCGACAGCAGCCTGCATATCTGTCAATTTCAAGTTATAACCAATGTGCGAGTACGTGTACTTGTGATCATACCCATATGGCAAACTGCCCAGTTGCCAATCAAATCTGCGACCACAGGTGTTATCTTCGCCGGTTGGGCACCAGCAATCTCGACCCCAATCACGCAAGGACTCAACAATTTTGCGCATGCTTGCGGTTTTCGCCTGCACACACCCACCTTCTCCCATCGTCACATGATGTGCGGGGTAAAAACTCGCCGTGGACAAATCACCGAATGAGCCGACAGGTTTGCCGTCATACATCGCCCCAACAGCATCACATGAATCTTCGACCACGAATAAATTATTCTCTTTAGCAATTTGCATTACCGCATCTAAGTTAAACGGATTTCCAAGAGTATGCGCCATGACTATCGCGCGTGTTTTTGGTGAAATCGCGGCCTGCATGTTTTCAGCAGTCGCATCGTAGGTTCCCAATTCGCAGTCGATAAAAACGGGCACCAAACGATTCTGCACGATTGGATTCACTGTCGTCGGAAACCCGGCTGCAAGCGTGATCACTTCGTCGCCGTCGACCAACGCACGGTCACCAAGTCGTTCAGACTTTAGCGCCGAAACTGCCAACAGATTCGCAGACGATCCAGAGTTACAAAGCATCGCGTGTTTGACACCCATCACTTTTGCAAACTCTTCTTCAAACTCGTG
>SXGS01072548.1_pt1 | contig 15065 bp, 13 predicted proteins | sample 3174681 | NCBI WGS metagenome assembly SXGS01 (sample SAMN11356861, study PRJNA531348) | freshwater metagenome | isolation source: freshwater sample F1-80 | place: China: Fuxian Lake, Yuxi | collected 2017-12-25 | reverse complement strand
GGGACTCAACAACAAGATTCGAGTGACTACCAGGCGAGCCTATGGATTTCGAACGTTTCGAGCTCTCGAAGTGGCTCTTTACCACGCTCTTGGGAAACTACCAGAGCCGCCTCTCACCCACAGATTCTGCTGAGGAGGCGAATTACAAAGGATGGGATGCCCTGCGGTTGAGCTGGAAAATCGTGCATCGGCATTGGTTCAAGAATTTCCTGGTGATGCTTTGTTGGTGGCTGATTTCTTTCGCGGGCGTCCTCGCCTGTTGTGTGGGCTTGGTCGTATCGGTTCCGTTTGCCTTGACCACGTTCTCCGGTGTGTACCTCGGGATCTTTGAGCAACTGGAACCTCGGGCGAGCACGTCCTAACGACATGCGGTCCGCCAGCCTTCAGTGTCACCGATGCAACACCCTTCTCCCCGGTGATGCGACGACCCTTCCGTCGATTACTGAGTGTCCGCTGTGCGCCGCGCCGGTGACGATCCAGGTGTTTCCCGCCTACATCCAGCCGCCCGCCACGTCGTTGGTCGTCCCATCCGCAGTCCAAAGCGGTGAGGCATCTTGCTTCGTTCACACACAAAAACGAGCGGTGATTCCGTGCGATCGCTGCGGACGATTCCTCTGCGTACTCTGCGATTTTCCCATAGGCAACCAGCATCTGTGCCCTGGGTGCGTGGAAAACGCATCGGCCAAGAAGGAATTGGGAGAATTGGAAAACCATCGGGTTCGCTGGGATCTGGTGGTGTGGTATCTCTTGGTCGTCCCGGTGGTGTCTTGCGGATGGATCATTCCTCTGACGGCACCCACGGCGTTCGTGTTGGCGATTCTTAAGCGCCAATCACCGCCCAGCCTGGTCTCGCGCAGCCGACTGTGGTTGAAACTCGGCATGATCCTGGCCATCCTGGAGTTCGTGGGGTTCATCGCCCTCATGGTCTACTTGATCCACTTTGCGAACTTCTGAGTCCCCATGCTCTCACACGACACCAAGTACACACGCCTAAAGGTCCGTGGCAGAACCTTGCTTGGGTCTGCAAGCTATTGGCTGGCCGCCGACCATCTGCTGATTGTGGAGTTGAGCAGCGTGGTCGAACGATACCGTCGAATTGCCCTAAAAGACATCACCGTGATGACCATTCGCGGGACGCGCCTCTTCCAACTCTACCTGATCCTTGGAATCGTATTGCTCCTGCTGTTGGCAACGCTTTTTGTAGTAATACCGTCCACTCAAGACCCGTTCAATTACGGCGTTGTGATCCTGGGGAGCTTGATGGGCTTCATCGTTGTCGCCTTGTTGATTCATCTGGTGAGAGGCCCAACTGCCTATTGCGAACTTCAAACCAGGGTGCAAACCGTACGCCTGCCTGGAATTACACGTCGCCGTAGTTCTGAACAGATCTTGGCACTGCTAGCCCCAGTGATTCGAAACCCGGACGGCACGTCCGCTCACCCGTCGCGGGCAGGCTAGCCCATGCTTCAGCCCACCGACTCAAGCCCAACCCAAATGTCCTGAATTTAACCAAAACGACGCGTCAATCCTTCCCCATTCGCCATGCTACAACACCGCTGCCTACATCACCCCATTCGCGAAGCAGCGGCGCGATGTCCAGAGTGCCGTCAATTCTTTTGCCGGGAATGCGTGACCGAACACGAGGGCCGAGTGATTTGCACGTCCTGCCTCAAGAAACTGACCAAACCGTTGGCGAAACGGCGCTTCACCTTCGCCCCATTCCTCCGGACCTTAAACGCGCTGGTCGGCTTGGTCGTGGCGACTCTATGTTTCTATGTGCTCGGTCAAGTCCTACTGCGCGTGCCCACCGATTTCCATGAGGGAACCCTTTGGGAACGCCAGGTCTTCGACGAACCCCCCAACCCGTGACACCTCCGCGAATCCTCAAATGAGTTCACACCGTGTCACCGGGTCGGCGCCTGGCCCGCTGGATTTATTGGAAGAATCCATCCGCTTGCTCCGGTCCAATCCGACAGCGCTCGGGGTGTACCTCGTCGGAACTCTGCCTTTTGTCGTGTCGCTGCTCTATTTTTTGGCGGACATGAGTCGGAGCGCCTTTGCGGCGGATCACTGCGCGTTGGGGTCCATCGGATTGGGTTGGGTGTTCCTGTGGATGAAGGCCGCGCACGGAGTATTTAGCGCGATGCTGCTAGAACGTGTCAGAAACGAGGCGCCAAAGCCCTGGACAAGTCAACGTCTTCTGCGCATTGGCCTGGTTCAGGCAGCCTTGCAACCCTGGGGACTTATTGTGCTGCCCGCGCCGTTGTTCGGCGGCATATTGCCGTTTATAGCAGACAATGAACCACTGCTCTCGGTGTCGCTTGGACTCGTTGGCGTTGGCCTCGGACTGACCATGGGCTGGTCCTATGCGTTCTTTCAGGGAGTCAGCGTGGTGGCAGATCGATGCGACGGCGTCGCTCGTGTGGCTGCCAGCGATGCCTGGCGGCAAGCCTGCCTTTGGCCCATTCAAAACCACTCCGGACTCGGGCTGTTGGGGCTGTTCGGCATGTTCGTGTATCTCAATGCCTCCATCGCCATTCTGACCATTCCCGCCGTGCTAAAACTGCTGTTGGGTGTCGAATCCGACTTTACCCTCAGTCCGCAATCAGTCTTCAACACGACCTTTTTTTCAACCGCACTCGCGCTCGCGTGGCTCACCCTGGATCCGATCGCCAAAGCGTATTATGTGCTCCGAACCTTCCGGGGAGAATCCATGACTACAGGAGCCGATCTGCGTGCCCAACTGCGACTGTTGGAAAAAGGACGGGGCATCATCCTGCTCATGATGCTCCTGTGCCTCTATGCGCCGGCATCAATAGCGGCAGCCGAGGCGGATCCTCCAACCGAATCAGTACTCAATGCACCAATACCAACCTCTGCTGTCCTTAGGGAATCCCAGGCGACGGCAAATCCCATGGATCAGGCTCTCGACAATGTGTTGAGTCGGCGAACCTACACATGGCGAGAACCGAGGGATCGCCCCTCAGCCGACGTCAACCAACCCCAGGATTGGTTGAAGCGCCTGATAAAGCAAATGGAACAATCCCTCCAAGGAAGCCTCCAACGGATTGGACGAGCGTTTTATCAATTCATCGACTGGTTGATTCTGCGCCGGCTTAAACCGACGGGTGGTGGCAATACCAGCCTCTTCGATTGGACCGCCGGATTGGATGTGGTGTTGTACGGATTATTGGCGGCGGGTGTGGCGGTGCTCGGTTATCAAGCGTATCGCGTCTGGCGGCGACGCGAAACCACCCCTGTCCTTGAAGCGGCGCTGACAACGACGGTGCCCGACCTGCGGGACGAACAGATTACCGCCGATCAATTGCCCGAGGACGGTTGGATACGCCTCGCGCAAGAGTTGACCGGGCGAGGCGAACTTCGACTCGCGTTGCGCGCGTTTTACTTGGCGAGTCTGGCAAGCCTAGCCCACCGCGAGTTGGTGACGCTGGAAAAGCACAAGTCCAATCGCGACTATCTGCGAGAGTTTGAACGGCGCGCCCGCGCATTTCCAGGGCTACAAGGCGCGTTTCATAGCGTGGTCGCCACCGTGGACCGAACTTGGTATGGGACACACGAAGTGACGCCCACCAACTTCGCCGAGTTCGACGAAAACGTACGAACTCTGCTCACTCACAAACCCTGAATGCGGACAACACGCGAACTCAAATTCCACGACCACGATTGAAACGAATCGCGATCATCCTGGGAATAACGCTTGGTTTCGTTGCCTTCGTGGCAGCGCTTTATGAGCTCTTTGTCTTGCGCTTTTCAAGTGGCGACGTCTACCCGGCTTATTCGAGTCTGCGTGCCGATCCCTTGGGAACCAGGGCCCTGTATGAATCGTTCGAACTGATGCCAGGACGTCAATCACGTCGATTACTCGGCCCGTTGGATGCCGAGCCACCGGGGGCAGACACCACCTTGCTTCTCCTGGGATGCGACGTGGTGCAGTTCCATGAAGTGACGGAACGCGATGCGAAAGCACTCGAACGGTTTGCCTCGTTGGGCGGGCGCGTGGTAGTGGCATTCGCACCGGAGCGAACCGTGCCGCTGCGGGCTTCAGCGAGAATGGCGGGGACTAATCTGCCGCCGCGGCTGCGACGGGGAGCTGGAAATACCCCTCCCAAACCGGGACAGAATAATCCCCGATTCAGCGAGGTCTCGCTGCGAGAACGCTGGAACTTTGACCTGGAATACGTGGCATTGAAGTTTGATGAAAACGGCAATGCCAAGCCAGAAACCGCGTCGCGGCAGCCAGGGGCGCCCACGATATTACCCAATACCCTCTCATGGCACACTTCTGTCGCCTTTCGCAACGCGAGTGAGCCGTGGCGTGCACTCTACACCCGCTCTGGAAAACCCGTGATTCTGGAACGTCGCTGGGGTCGCGGCACCCTGGTGTTAATTGCGGATTCCTATGCGTTCAGCAATCAAGCATTGCGCGTGGAACGTCAGACGCCATTTGTGCTCTGGTGTCTGGGGGAATCCCGGAGGGTTTGGTTCGATGAAACCCATCTTGGGGTCGAAGAGAGTCCCGGCGTGGCCACCTTGGCGAGACGCTACCGGCTCGATGGTTTAGCGCTGGGATTGCTAGTATTTGCGGGGTTGTTTGTGTGGCAAACCGCCCTGAGTTTCCTGCCGCGCTCGGAATCCGGATATCTTGGAGACGGGGAATTGGCAGGACGCGAGAGTGCCGCAGGCTTTGTGAACCTGTTGCGGCGCGGCGTGGCCCCAGGCGATCTGCTGAGCGTTTGTTTTCAAGAATGGGAGAAGACGGCCAGGCGCGATGGGATTTCCGATGCTCGAATCCAACAGGCACGGGACTGCATGACCGCCGGATCCGACCAAAATCCCGTGCAGGCTTATCGGGAAGTGAGCCTGCTACTAGCCAACCGGTTTCGGGCAACCGCTTCCAAGCCCCCACTCGTACCTGATCCGAAGCCTTCGACAAAGCAAACTGACGCAAGCAAAACCATCGTTCACCAATGAATGACCTAAAATCCATCCTGGCAGAGGCGCGGGCCGAAACGGCTCGCGTGATCATCGGCCAGCGCGACGTGATTGACCTAGCATTGGTCGCGATTTTCACCAATCAGCATGCGTTGATTGAAGGCGTGCCGGGCGTTGCCAAGACCTTACTGGTTCGGACCTTGTCGGCAGTTCTAGGTTGCGAATTCAACCGCGTACAATTCACGCCCGATCTGATGCCCACCGACATCACCGGCACCAGCGTCTTTAATTTACAGCGCAACGAATTCACCTTGTTGCGCGGACCCTTGTTTACCGAATTTCTGCTGGCGGACGAGATCAACCGCGCACCCGCCAAGACGCAGAGCGCCCTGCTGCAAGCGATGCAAGAACGCCAAGTGACGATCGATCGAGAGACGCTGCCATTGCCGGCCAATTTTACCGTATTCGCAACCCAGAACCCGGTGGAATTCGAGGGAACCTACCCGCTGCCCGAGGCTCAGAAAGACCGGTTCATGTTAAAGATCAGCATGGACACACCAGGACGCGCCGACGAGTTGGTCCTGGCGCGCCGCATGCTCGGCAGCGATTCACCGGAACGCGCTCTGGCTTCAGGCCAAATTCGACCCGTGATCACCACCGAGGTGTTAGCGGCACTGCGCGCGGAACTCGAGCGGGTGACGGTTCGCGAGGAATTAGTCGCCTACCTGGTCGATGTCGTGCGGGCAACCCGGACTCACGAAAGCATTCAAGTCGGTGCGGGCCCTCGCGCCACACAGGCCCTGCTGTTGGCCAGCCGCGCCTGGGCAGCCATTGACGGGCGAGACTTCGTGACACCGGATGATATCAAAAGCCTGGCCATTCCCGTCCTGGAACATCGGTTGATTCTGCGCCCAGAATTCGAACTCGAGGGCGCCAGCATCAAGGAAGTCGTGACCCGCATTCTACAAAGCGTGGCCGTTCCCAGGTGATTGCACCGTCCTCCAGATTGTTGTGGGTGACCGGTACTCTAGTGGTGCCGCTCAGTACGCTTGCGGGTGCGGTTCCAGAACGGGCTCCGTTGGCATTGGGACTCATGGGACTGATCATTGTGGTGGTTGTTCTCGACGCCTTACGTTCGGTGTCGTTGTTCCATGGATTGCGACTCCAACCTTCCGGTGTGCTTCGCTTAGCCCGTGGGCGTCCCGGGGACCTCGTGGCATCCCTCCACAATGAATCCGGTCGCGGACACTCTCTGCGGATCGGGCTTCCCCTGCCCCAAGCAATTGAGTCTCAACAAATCGATATTCACTGCCGCGTGGCACCGGGAATTTCGAAGTTAACGTGGACCGTGACTATAAAATCGCGTGGCCGTTACTTGATTCCGACGATCCCCCTCGAATCCCTATCGAGTTGGGGTTTTTGGAACGTCCGTGGCACCCTCGAATTCGGGGCGGAAATCCGGGGTTACCCAGATCTTTTCCGCGATCGAGATGCGGTGGCAGCCATCTTTCTCAATCGGGGCGGCTTGGGGGCGCACGCGCAGCGGCAGATCGGCAAGGGACGCGACTTTGAGAAACTTCGGGAGTACATCTCCGGAGATAGCATGGAAGACGTCCATTGGAAGGCGACCGCCAAGCGGGGGAGGCCCGTGACCAAGGTCTTTCAGATAGAGCGCACGCAAGAAGTCTACGTTATTTTGGATGCGTCGCGGCTGAGCGGACGGACTCCACGAAGGACGGCCGGGGAGTGTTCAGACGAACGGTTCTTGGACCTGGGGGTGCGATCCGCCTTGTTACTGGGAGTCGCCGCAGAGCGGCAAGGCGATCATTTCGGTCTGATCACGTTTTCCGATCGCGTGAAGACATTTGTCCGAGCCAGCAGCGGTGTCGCACACTTTGGCGCCTGTCGCGACGCTTTATACACCCTGGAACCTGAACGCGTTTCACCGGACTACGAAGAACTGGCGACCTTCTTAAAGCATCGATTGCGCCGGCGCGCGCTCCTCGTGTTTCTAACGTCGCTGGATGATCCGGTCATCGCCGAGAGTTTTGTGCGTGGCGCTGACCTATTGCGACTTCAGCACCTCCTGATCGTGGGGATGATCCAACCGGACGGAATCCAGCCAATGTTTCGAAATGTCGCGGTAGAGAGTGTGACGGATCTGTATGGTGAACTGGCAGGACATCTGCGGGCTCAGAGCCTGCGCGAGTTGGAGATGGTATTGCGCCGACGCGGGGTGGGCTTTGCACTCACGGCAACTGCACGGTTCACGACCGACCTCATCCGCCAGTATCTCGCGGTGAAACAACGACAGGTTCTCTGAGTATTATGATCCTGGATCTGGAAAAATTTCTGGCCGCCGAACGTCCGCGCTGGAAGGAACTGGAGTTCCAGTTAACACGAATCGAATCGGACGGTAACCGGCAGGTGCCTCTCGCTGAAATTCGGCGCTTCCATTATCTTTACGAACGCGCGTCGTCCGACTTGGCCAAGATCACAACCTTTGCCGCCGAGCCAGAGACCCGGCGCTACCTTGAAGCCCTCGTCTCCCGGGCCTATGCCGAGATTCACGAAACCCGGGAACGGGCCCACCGATTTGCGCCGATTCATTGGTTCCTCGTCACCTTTCCACGCGTGTTCCGCCGGCACTTACAGGCCTTTCTGGCGACAGTGTTCATCACACTGGCGGGAGTCGGCTTTGGGGCGTTCGCGACGGCGTTTGATCCGGATTCTCGGCGTGTGACAATGCCTTTTGGACACGATCAAACGACCCCGTCCGACCGCGTTCAACGGGAGGTATCGAGCGGCGGTGCCGCAGGAGGTGGGAGCGTGGGTTTTTCGACTCAGTTGATGACCCACAACACCCAGGTATCCATTTTGACCATGGCACTGGGCATGACGTGCGGTGTGGGCACATTGATTTCGCTGTTCTATAACGGAGTCATTCTGGGCGCGATTGGCTTCGACTATATTCAAGATGGTCAGGGTCGCTTTTTAGCGGGCTGGTTGCTGCCACATGGGTCGATCGAGATCCCGGCGATTCTCATTGCAGGTCAAGCAGGCCTCGTGCTGGGCGTGACCATTTTGGGACGTGGTGCCGCGGTGCCCTTGCGTGCGCGGTTGCGTGCAGTAACGCCCGACCTAGTGACACTGATTGGCGGCGTGGCAATCCTGTTGATCTGGGCGGGGTTGGTGGAGGGGCTGTTCTCACAATACCACGAACCCATGTTGCCCTATTCGGTAAAGATCGCCTTTGGCTTGGTGGAATTGACGGCTTTGGTCTGGTTCCTGACCTGGTTCGGTCGCCGCCGCGATCAACGCGAGACCAATGGATCCTAGAAGTGTGCCAATCATGAACTCCGAACTTCTGATCCGGACCCCCGAAGGCATCGCTTTCTCTCTGCCATTGGCCGGGCCGTTGGCGCGCTGTCTGGCCTGGGCCATCGATTCGATCCTGATCATCGCCCTGATTCTGTGCACGGTGTTGCTTCTCTCCTTGTTCGGCTGGGCCGCACCGGACTTTGTTCAGGCCCTGATTGCATTAGCCGTGTTCGCCGTTCAGATAGGCTATGGAATCGCCATGGAGTGGCGTTGGCGCGGTCAGACCCTGGGAAAACGAGCCTTACGATTACGCGTCATGGATGTGCAAGGGCTCAAGTTGCAGTTCAGCCAAGTCGTGCTGCGGAATCTGCTGCGGGCGGTGGATTTCTTGCCGTCGTTTTACTTGGTGGGTGGGGCTGCCTGTGTCTTGAATCGACGCTATCAACGCTTCGGTGACCTCGCTGCCAATACCGTTGTGGTTTCGTTGCCCCGGCTGGCTCAACCGGATCTCGATCAGTTGTTGGCAGGGCAATTCAATTCCCTCTGTGAACACCCTCATCTGGCTGCACGGCTGCGGCAGAAGACCTCGCCGGGCGAAGCCGCCGTCGTATTGAATGCCCTGCTGCGCCGAGAGCAACTGGAACCAGGAGCCCGAATCGAACTGTTTGCAGAACTCGCCCGCCACTTCCGCGCTCTCGTTGAGTTCCCACCGGAATCCGTCGAATCGGTGGGTGACGAACAATATCTCCGGAACGTGGTCGATGTGTTATATCGATCGCGAGCCACTCGCGTTTTTAGGCTCAACCAACCAACGACCCTGGAGACAGCCGTCAGATTTTCTTCGTCAGACTCACGCCCAGCTTGAGCAGAGCCTCCGCATCGGCATCCGAACGGGATTCGGCGTAAATTCGCAAAATGGGCTCCGTGCCGGAGCCCCGCAGCATGAGCCATGAATCATCCTCTGCGATGAACTTCACGCCATCGGACGATTTGACATCGATCACCTTGGAACCGCGTAGTCTCACCGGGGGATGATCCTTGCAGAACGCCATCAAGGCAGCGCGCTTTTCGAGTGGGAACTGAGTGTCGATCCGAGCGTAGCGGTAGGTACCAAACTCGCGTTCGAGTTCTGCCAGTATCTTGGCAAGCGGCCGTTTTTCCACCGCGAGCATTTCCAGCAGCATCAAGCCCGCCGCAATCCCATCACGTTCCGGAATGTGTCCAGCGAAACCAATGCCTCCACTCTCTTCAAAGCCTAACATCACGCCACCCCGAATCATTTCGCTAGCGATGTATTTGAAACCAACACCGGTCTCGACGAGTTCAAGCCCCCATTTGCGGCACATCTTGTCCACCATAGACGTGGTGGTGAGCGCCTTGACCACGCGCCCGGTGGAACGCCGGTTGACCACGTAATGGCGGAGGAGCAGGCAGATAATCTGATGCGTGGTCAGCGGTGCGCCATTGCCCATCATGCCCCCCACACGATCCGCGTCGCCGTCGGTGACCAAGCAGATGTCATGGGGATGCTTGGCAAGGTACGCTGCGGACTTGGTGTAATTGCGGGCTATCGGTTCGGGATTGATTCCGCCAAAATTGGGATCATGGGCGCCATTGAGCGTCGTCACCCGGCAAGTCGTCCCCTGGAGCAAGTCATCGAAGCAACCGGCCCCAACCCCAAACAAGGCTTCGTGGGCGAATCGGACTTTGGACGCCGCGATGCGTTTGAAATCCACGAGTTTCTTGACCGCGTTGTAATGTGCTGGTCGTACATCGCTCACGACGATCTTCTTGGCCTTGAGCGCGAGGTCAAACGGCAGCCGGGCGACCGGGAATCGATCGAGCAACGCTTCGACTCCCTGGCACATGGCGGGTTCGGCCGAACCACCATAGTGCGCCTTGAGTTTGAATCCATTAAACGCGGGGGGATTATGGCTGGCGGTGATCATGACACCCCCGATGGCCTTCTGCTGCTTAACCGCATACGACACACTGGGAGTTGGAGTCGGCTCGCTGGTCAAGGTGACCTGGAATCCATTGCCGGCCAGGATCTCCGCAGTGCGGCGGGCAAATTGGTCGGACAAGAAACGGCGGTCGTATCCCACCACCGTTTTCCGAGTGGTGCCCGGAATAGGATTGGCTTTCCAATAGTCGGCGGTTGCCTGGGCGACCCGCTCGAGGTTCGCGAACGTGAAATCCTCGGCGATAATTGCTCTCCAGCCGTCCGTTCCGAATTTGATTTGCGACATAGGAAAACTGCAGGCACAGCAAAGACGATATGCCGCTGATTATCAATCCCCTGTGACTGGTAGATTCACGCCTTCAGCCGGTCGGCACCCGCGTGAATCAGCGGCTGTTCAATGTCGTTGCAGGCCACCAATCGGACCGGAACGGAGACGCGGGTAGGCCTTCAGAATTCTTCAGGTTTACAACCGGGTAATCCGACCATCCATAGCGGACCGCCACGGGCTCGGGAACCGCAGGACTGCTCACCCAGACACGATTCTTGCGATCTGGATCGATCACTGCGTCCGCCCAATGCCATTTGCGATCCTCGCCGGCGATCGCAAAACCCGTGAGGCGTTCGCCGTCCTGGGTCAGTTTCTTCCCGGCGTTATTGAAATAAACTGCGATTTTCCCTGAGGCTACCATCTGGCGACGATAGCTTGGGCCCGTGGGGATCAGGCCGCGTTCACTATAAGCGATCTTGCGCGCCAGCAAGGCCAAGCGGCTTCCAACTGGTTCTTTCTTGGCTGGGTGGATATCATCCTTGTCGCCAACATCCGTGATGATGGCGACGCCGACCTTCGGCAATTTCTTGACCACGTAATTCTGGGCTTCACGCAACTCCGCCCAATCGCTTTCTGTAGGTGCCTTGGTAATCTCCTCAATGGACCTCTTTTTGTTGCGATCCCACGGGGCCAACTGCACGCAGAGGAATGGGAAATTGCCCTGCTTAAAGTCACGTCGCCAGTTGCTGATCATGTCGGCGAAGAGGCTGCGGTATTGCCAGGCGCGTCCCGCATTGCTTTCGCCCTGGTACCAAATGGCCCCCGCGATGCCGTACTGCAACAGGGGCGCGATCATGCCGTTGTAGAGCTCACTGGGCTGCCACGGAGGTCCACCCTGGGGCGTATTGGCCCAGCGCTGCAACACAGGGAAATAGGCATCAACGATATCACGGCGGTAGGCTGGGTGGTTCTTAAGGACATCGTCGGCTACCCAGACTTCGGCGGGCGAACCACCCCAGGAGGTATGGATCAGCCCGATGGGCACACCCCGAGCCTTTTGGAGATCCCGACCAAAAAAATAGGCTACCGCAGAAAACGAACGCACCGTCTCGGGTCCGCAGGCAACCCATTGTGACTTGATGTCATCGACAGGCGCCGGGGATCGGCGCTTGGGTACCGTGAAGAGACGGATATTGGGATTGGCAGAGCTATTAATGGCGGCGTCAGGATTTTCTGAACGAGACATGGGCCATTCCATGTTCGACTGTCCCGAGCACACCCAGACCTCCCCCACGAGGATATCGTTTACCTCGACGGTATTGCGACCTGTGACGCGCAATACAGCAGGCTGGTCATTGGCAGGTTGCCGGGGGAGTTTGACGATCCAATGGCCTTCTTTGGCAACGGTGGTGGCTTTCTGGCCGGCAAACTCGACGGTGATTTGTTCACCATGATTGGCCCAACCCCAGACCGAAATCGGTTTCCCTTGTTGCAACACCATATGATCGGTGAAAAGCGCGGGCAACCGCACATCGGCGTTTACCCAAGCGGGTAATGCCAAGGAGACACACCCCAATAAGATTTGAGCAGAAAGGCGGCGGAACATGGGCGCAGCATGCACTGACCTCCCTCCAGGGCGTCAATCCATCTCTACAGGAGGCGCCAACTCCTGCAAGACCCGCTTTCCAGCCTTCCTAGGCTGATTGAAACTCCATCGATTGTGCGGAATTGCTTACAGTCCGACCGTTTTTCTTAACCTCTGTGACAGCAGTGGGTTGGGTAGACGACCACGCCAAAACGCGTCTCGACGCTGTCAGAATCGTTGACAACCGAGATTACGTTCCAGGGGATGGCCCGAAACCGCACCCGAATCCTTAAATCGGGTGGATAGATCCGAACGGCTTCGGTTCACGCGGGTTAGCTCACCAAGAATGAGCATCTGACAGATCGAGCCGATAACTCAATGGTTCCTGGTATGAGCGCTGCTTCGGAGCTCAGCTACCAGGTCCAGTGGCCTGGATCCGATAATTAACATCCAATCAAAAAAGATATGCGCACATTCATCACCTTAGCTCTGATATCCATGGCGACATCTGCTTCTGCCAGTCCCGTTGTGACGCGCTTGCCCGATGCTGGATCGACGGCTCTGCTATTGACCGTAAGTGTTGGAGCAGTCATGGCTGCCCGACGCTTCTTCGTTCGCCGCTGAGCGATCGATTCCAAGCAGGGAGCCGGCATGGCGCTGGAAGTTCGATCCATCCGATCGATCTTCCAGCGACATGCCGGCTCTTGTCTTTTTGGCCTGCCGACATGGGTTTAGTCGAATCGCGCCCGCAACCGGATTGAGTTTTTGCCGTGCCTCCTTTAGAACCCGAGCTGCAATGCTTGCGTTTGCGAAGACAATCAGGCGGTCGATATCCCAATGGTTCCCACGAGCGACCCTATGGCGTCTGGCAGTAGGTTTCTTATACATTGAGTGCCGCTTCGCGCTGGCTCAGTCCACCGCAGCCACGTCTTTTTCCGTGCTCGAAGATGCGTCAGGTTGGCATCTAGTCGATCCGAGTGGTCAACCGTTCTTTTCGCGCGGGGTTTGTGTGGTAACCACGGGGGACCGCCCGGAGGGTTTCGATCCAGAAAATCCAGGTTATGCTGCTTGGCGCCACTACCCAGAAACAGCGACCTGGGCGCGGACGACTTCAGAACGGTTGACGTCGTGGGGCTTTACCACGCTCGGCGCCTGGTCGGATGCAGCCTCGCTTTCCGGCGTCGATGCTTCCCGATTGTTTCTCACGCCGGTGTTACATCTGGGGTCCACTGTAGGCGCACCCTGGTGGGATATGTGGGACAAAGGGCTCCTGTCTCGTATGGACCGTGTGGCGCGCGACCAAATCCTGCCGCTGAAGAATCACCCTCGGGTGATAGGCTACTACTCAGACAACGAATTGGGGTGGTGGAACGCAACACTTTGGAAGATGACGCTGGAGCAGGGCCCACGCAGTGGTCAACGCCGGCGGTTGATCCAATTGCTTCGCGACACGTATCACCAGGAATGGAACCAATTGTTGGCGGATTTTGAGCCGGAGAACGCCGAAAGCTGGCGAGGATTGGAGCGGGGCGGCATGCTCTACCTGCGTCCGGGTGGTCAAGGATTCCGCGTGCAACGCCAGTTCCTAAGCTTGCTGGCTCGCCGCTATTACCAACTGGTTCACCAACTGATCCGCAAATATCACCCCGGAGCACTCGTGCTCGGCGATCGGTATCAGTCGTTTTATTACCCGGAAGTCGTCGAGGCGGCGACGCCCTGGGTCGATGTGATTTCGTGCAATTTGAATGCCAGTTGGAGCGATGGCTCGTTCCTTCGCTGTCAACTCGACACCTTGAACGCCCTCTCTAGAAAACCAGTTCTCGTCAGTGAATATTACTGTGCCGCACAGGAAAACCGCTCCGGCAACCGCAATAACCACGGCATCTTTCCGACAGCACCTTCCCAATCCCTTCGAGCACTTGGCGCTTCCAATACGCTCGTCACACTCGCTCGAACCCCCTACGTGGTTGGCGCCGACTGGTTTCAATATTTCGATCAGCCCCGACACGGACGCTCGGATGGAGAGAATTACAACTTCGGTCTGGTCGATACCCAAGACCGACCTTACGACGAACTCACTCGTGTCTTCCGCACCATCGATCCGGATTCCTTGAGGAAATTTCCTGCTCCAAACCGTCCCGATGCCTCCCGAGGAGTTCCCCGCGCCCCTGCCGATCCATTCGCCGAGTTCACTCCCAAGCATGCCCTGGAATGTTGGGATCGCGAGCTGGGTTATGTGCCGCCCAATTCCAAAAATCCGCTGGCAGACCTCTATGTCTGTTGGAACCCCAAGGCAGTCTATCTCGGCTTATATGCCCTCGATATTACCGAGGACGCATTCTATCGCGACAAACGCATTCCAAAATCAGACCGCGCTCTTTGGACGATCCAGATTTCAGGTTCCCATGCCGTCCATGCCCGGATAGGCGCCGGGCGTGAACCAATTCCGAGCGACCCCAACCTCCAGATTAAAAACTTGTCGGGGGTGAACTTGAGCGTGCGGAACATCGCCGCCATCGAGCTTCCCGCGGCACGATTGGGTCGGGAACACTTCAAGGCTGGTGACCGCATTGAACTCGACGTCACATTTTCCAGCCACTTGAAAGCCTATTACGTCGAATGGAAAGGGAGCTTCGTTCTCAACGATTCGAGAGCGAATGGCCCGACACGCTAACCGGTGTTTAGTTCAGCTCTGCACCGAATAGATTTCGATCAGCCCAAACTCCACCCACTTGCCGTCCTTGCGCTCCTGCTGTCTCGCCTTGGCCAAGAGGAGACGGGAACCGTCGGCAGTGAACTTCGCGTCGGTGATGCGATGCTTGGCATCCAGGGCGAAGGAACGGTGTTACTACCTCAATGAGGTCTAGTCTGAACGTATGGCTTGTATAGCTTGCAGGATTCAGTTTAGACGACTCATAAAAACCCACTCGTACACCGGATTGATCGACACTTCGGAAACTCGCCATTCGACCACT
>SXGS01563591.1_pt1 | contig 15072 bp, 16 predicted proteins | sample 3174681 | NCBI WGS metagenome assembly SXGS01 (sample SAMN11356861, study PRJNA531348) | freshwater metagenome | isolation source: freshwater sample F1-80 | place: China: Fuxian Lake, Yuxi | collected 2017-12-25 | reverse complement strand
TGGTTGCCGTTGAGGCAGGTGACGCAGTCGTATAGCTTGTGGCGCACCGGATGCTCTGAGATCTGATCGAACGTACCGCCGATCAGGTGCCGGAAGGCATGGCAACCGAAAACATACCCGCCGAGCAACACCACGTTGACCGCCAGGACAATGGTTCCAAGGCCGATTCCAAAGTGGCCGTCGAACCAAAGCGCCTTCCACACGTCGTAAACGAGAAAGCCCCACACCAAATAGGAAAGCCGCAGAAAGTAGCGGTGGAAATTCTGCATGACCAGCGGGAACGTTCGCTCTCCCAGATAACTCTTACGCGGCTCGCTCACCGAACAGGCTGGCGGATCGGCCCAAAATGATTTGTAATACGCGCCACGGTAGTAATAACAGGTGAAGCGGAAGAGTCCCGGTATCCAGAGAACAAGCAAAGCCGGCGAGAACGGAAGAAAATCGGGATACCAGGAAGGCTTCGGCCCGAACATCGCGTGCGGCGAATCCCCGAAGATCTCCGGCGAATAAAATGGCGAGATGTAAGGCCCCGACGTGTAGTGGTTGTTCTGCCAGGCGGCCCAGTTAGCGTAGACGAGAAACGTTCCCAACCCCAGGAAGACCAACAGAGGCGGAAGCCACCAGGTGTCGCGTCGCGAGGTCTGGCCGAAACGGCCATGTTTCCAGATTACATCCGGTGCCGCCATGTTGAGAGTCCGCCTTCGAGGAATTGCACTCCTGGGGTGGCAGTATATTACAACCTAACCCACGAAATCGATCTGGAAAATCCAGCCGGCGGTGGGGCTGTCGTTGTTCGGCCAGTTTGGATGGATGCCCGCATCGCAACTGATCAGCTTCCCTTCGTGCATCACCAGGCCGTGAGGATCGCTGGAACCTGGCACGAAATCCACCGTTTCCAGCACCTTGCCGGTCGCCGCGTCATACCTCACGAGACCAGGCTTACCTTCTTTGTGGCTCTTGCTGTCGTTGCCGACCACCTGCCAAATCGTTCCGTTGTCCCAGGTAATATCGTGATAACGCACGCGGTCCGGAAACGCCTGATAGAAAGGGATCATGAATTCCGGCTGCCACGTCTTCGGGTCCACGCGAAGATTCCCACGTAACCGCAGCGCGGAGATCCAGAGTTTCCCATCCTGCCACATTGCACCGTGGCTGCCGCCGCCGTCGTTCGCCGGACCGAGCGGGATCTGGCGGTGGCTGATCAATTTCGAGTTCATGTCGACTTGAAAAACGCCTTGCGGCGGCGCGTTGGCGACCATCCAGACATACCCGCCACCCACGGCCATTCCGCTCGTGTTGCGGGACGGAGTCTTGACGGTCTTCAGGAGCTTGCCGTTCCAATCGACGAGCCAAGCCGACTCGTCCAGGGATTTCGGTTCCGGCAGGTTGTAGGTAACGGCCTGCGCCCCCGACATTTTTTGCTCCCCAATCCACAAACCCTCCGGCGTTACGGCGAGCCCGTTGGGAAATCCTTTCGGGCTCTTGAACAGCTTCGTTGTCTTCGCCATACGGGACGGGACTCGGCGATTCCCCGCGTCTTTCCGGGCGGCGTGCGCTTGCTGTGCCAACGCGGCGCTCGCCTGTCCAAAGGCAAGGCTCGTGCCAATACTTGCTGAAAGGAATTCTCGTTTCGTCATAAAGCCTCCTTCAAAATCCCTTGCCGGAGCGACATGCTTTCTCCGAGCGGACGGGCTGACTTGGGGATTATATAACATTTGCGGGCCACGCAAGCTGCGGACGATTGGGCAGTGCGAAACAATCCGTCGACTTCGCGCATTAGTACTTGGTGACTGAGGCTGTCCGCAGTCTGCGCGGCAGGCCAGTTTGGACAGGTAGCGGCGAGATCCTACAGAGGGCAAAGGAGAAGATTGAAATGAACTGGTATGTGGAAGTATTGAAGAAGTACGCCGTGTTTGACGGGCGGGCGCGACGAAGGGAATACTGGATGTTCTTTCTGCTAAACATCCTCATTTCGTTCGCGATTGGGCTCGTCGCGGGGTTAACGCGAATTGGGGAGTTGTCCGTCCTTTATTCGCTTTCCGTTCTCATTCCGGGGATCGCGGTTTCCGTTCGCAGGATGCACGACACTGACCATAGCGGGTGGTGGGTCCTCGTCCCGATCGTCAACTTCGTTTTTGCCGTTACGGAAGGATCACAAGGAGAGAATAGGTTTGGAGCCGACCCAAAAGCCAAGGCATATGCCATGACCGCGTGACAAGGACTCCATCGGGCGTCGATTCCAGAACTCTAATCAAGGGCTGCTGTAAGAGTAGGGCACCGGCGCGTTGCGCTGTCGTACGTTTCCTGCGCCCGCTCATCGAACTGGACGTGCGGATTTCCCGCATCCAACTCTCCGGCCGTCTTCGGCCGGTGTCGCAACTGGTTTCCCGAAGGTAAACACCGTGCTCCCTTGCCGTCGTGGAGGCCGGGATAGGAGTGCGGCGCGGCGTCGGGTTCGAAAACACGCGTGGCGCCGCCAATCCGGTGGCGCCTCAGAGAACCTCCTCAATGACGCGAATGCCCATCCCCCGCATGTCGCGCGGAAACGCGGACGGCTCCACAAGATTCGCTTGGAAGTGGAGCCCCGGGATGCGAATCGATCCGCTGAAATACTGCTTCAGACAGGCGACAACGGGGGCTGCGGTGAACACGTACCCGTCATCGTGGGAGAGACGAAGCCGCAGTCGTTTCGGCCGGCCCTCTCTCACTCCGAGCGCATCCAACTGAAGCACGAGGCCAAACGGCGGCTTCGAAAACGTGCTGACGCTCCACCGGAAGAACCGCGCCCCCCAGCGAGTGGAGTTCGGCGAGAGCTTTAACGCCAGCATGAGAACGGGGATCGCGACATAGTCCGCGAATACGTTGAAACCAGCGACATAAAACCCAGTCTCTTGTAGAGACGGGACCCGCGCGGGAAGGTCGAACATCTCGTTCACGGCCATTGGGCTGCAACGCACGCGTCCGAAGGGCGCGCCAAAGTCAACAATGCGAGAGCCGGACCAGTTCTTCCCCCATCTTCCCTGCGCGAAGGAGACCGGGCTGTAATCCGCGAATTCCTCGACGAACTCCTGTATGGAATCTCCAGAAACTGAAAGCCTGGACCACGGCAGGCGCATCACGCTGGCGGTTATGGCCGAGTGCATTTCATCGAAATGACGGGCTGCGTATCGGACAATGGCCGCGGGAAGTCCCGGATGAAAGCCTCCGTCCGTGATGAAGCACGATCCGGCCTGTTCCACCTTCCCGGCCAGGCTCCTTAACGCGTCGAGCTTCCGGCGTGACGAGAGCAGCAGATCGAAGTAATCGGCATGAGCTGCGAGCGCCGCTTCCGCGACTACGGGCGTGTGACGGATCGTACAGGAGGCAACGATTACCAGCGCAACGCCTTCGAACGCCCTCCGCAACGAAAAGCCGTCCGCCGCATCGGCATAGCGAGCGAGAACGCGCCGGCCGCCATACCTGGCATTCAGAGTGCCGGCGAGCGCCTGCGCCTGCTGCAACTGACGTCCAGCCAGGATGATCGTAACACCGGTTTCGCACGCCAGAAGATCGGCTATTGCCCGCCCCGCGTTGCCGTAACCGCCGAGGATCAGGACCGCGCCGTCCATGTCAGGTCTTCTCGGATTCGCCTTTCTTTCACGCCTTCAAGCGCGGGAACCAGATTCGGCGGGCATTTTCGCCCAGGATGAGACGCCTCTCGGAATCCTTAAGCGGCAGCGCCTCGGAGAAAATCCGAACGTGCTCGGAATAGCTGATCTTGGGGGTCCACAGCTCACAGGGATAGCAACTGCCCCACAGACATCGCTCCGCTCCATAAGCCGCGATGATCTCCCGGCATGTGTGATGAAGGTCCTCGCACGGGTAGGGAAGGTTGGTTCCGGTCCCGATAAAATCGACCTTCGGATAGAGGTTACGAAATCGCGAGAGCCGGAGTACGATCAGCAGATTCGCGTCCAGGTCCCGCCCTGGCTTGAGATCCATGCAGTGGCAAAAGCCAATCGTCAGCCTGGGAAAACCTGCTATAAGTTTCGCGGCGCTCGGGGCCATGGCGGCTTGCATCAGGAAGATGTCAACCGTGATGCCTTCATCCGCCGCCATCTTCCACAGCGCGCGGACGCCGGGGTCGTCAAACGTCTTTTGCTTCGCGCTCGGGATGCCTCTCAGGGATCTGACTCCGAAGTCGCGAACGTACCGCTTCAGGAGCGCAGGACTTTCCGGGTTGTCAGGGTCGAGCGTCGCTACGCCGCAAACCCAATCGGGATTCGCCTTCGTGGCATCGCACAGGTAGCTGTTATCGTAGCCATAGTAAGTTACTGTCTGAATCGCGCGCACGGCGGAAACCCCTGCGGCACGGCTTTCCTGGCGCAGGTGTTCGATGGGCCCTTTGCCGGGAGGCGGCCTAAGCGGGCCTTCCCGTACCGGGTAGCGGGCCGCGTCATTGGAGTAGATATGTGCGTGGCAATCGATGATCAACATGTTGGCGGTGCCTCCCGCGTATTATAGTCACACTCCGATGAGACCAGGCGTTCCTGCTCTGGATCGGCGCCGAAGCCGTGCGCGGCTGGCCCGCGTGACAGGTGGAAGAGCACCGGTAATTGTCTAAAGGCAAGCAGGCGGTGAAGACGACCCGCTTGTCCTGCCACCGCTTCCGTCAACGAGGTGAAGCTATGGCTGAGCCTGATCGCCTGCAACTTGGGAAACCTGTGGCGGCGGATGGTGCTGCCGAAGAAGATCGAGAACTGGTCGCTGACCAGCCTGCAACAAGGGCTGGTGAAGACCGGCGGCAGGTTGGTCAAGCACGCGCGCTGCTACTGGTTGCTGCTGGCTGAGAGCCATCTGCCGCCGCAACTGTTCGGGAGCATGGTGCGGCGGATCGAGGCGCTCCGGCGGGGTGAAGATCGGTCCGGGCAGGTGGAAATCTTGAGAGAAAGGAGGCTGGGTTGTATACTGATCGGGTCTGTGAAACCCAAAACGGAAATCCCGAATGAATGAAATAACCAGAAGAGCGATGCTCGGATCGCTATCGGCTGCGGCGCTGCCGGCGCAACAACGGCGCGCCAGCCGCCCGAAAATAAAAATCACCGATGTACGTTGCGCCATCATCGGCCAAAGTCCCGTCGTGCGTATCGTCACCGATCAGGGCATATCCGGCTACGGACAGGCCGAGACGCGCAAGGTCTATCTGCGTCCCATGGTGCTTTTCTACAAGGACCTGATCCTTGGCGAAGATCCCACTGACGTCGAGCGCGTGATGATGAAGATTCGGCGCCTCGGCGCTTTCAAACCGTGGGGTGCGGCGGTCAGTGCAATCGAAATCGCGCTTTGGGACATCGCCGGGCAGGTGGCCGGCGTGCCTGTCTATAAACTCATGGGCGGTAAGATCCGCGACCGTGTTCGCATCTACAACGGTGGCTTGCGCCCTGCGTTCAAGGGCCAGGAACCGCAGCACTACGCCGAAGTCGTGCAGCAGATGAAAGAAGCTCCTGAAGGTTTCACGCTCATAAAGATGGCCGTGGCTTTCCACAACCCCGCGCAGATGAACGCCATGCCCGGTCAGTGGTACGACGAGCCTCGCACCGGCACGCCGCACAGCAACAAAGGCATGCTCACCGAGAAGGGCCTCAAGCGAATCATTGCCAGCGTCGAAGCGATGAAGAAAGTACTCGGCGACGAGGTCGGTCTCGCGCTCGACGCCGGGCCTGGCTGGATGATGAAAGACGCCGTGAACTTCTGCAAGGCGGTCGAGCCAATGCACTTGGCCTGGGTCGAAGATATGCTTACCGGCGACTACTCGCCCTACCCCAACGCTGACCTTTATCGCGACCTCAAGATGCAAACCACCGTGCCCATCCACACTGGCGAGCAGATCTACAACCGGCAGAATTTCAAGGACCTGATCGAGAAACAAGCGGTCGACGTCCTCGGCCCGGACCCGGAAGACGTGGGCGGCATCGGCGAGATGAAGTGGATCACCGAATACGCCGATCTGCACGGCATCCTCATGGCGCCGCACGGCATTTTCGACGGCCTGATCGGTCTCGCCGCCCACGTTCACTTGGCGGCGGCGCTGCCCCAAAACTTCATCGCATTCGAGTATCCATACGGACAGCCCGATTGGTGGTACGACATCGTAGACGGCCTCCCGAATCCAATCGTGAAGAAGGGCTTTATCGACGTTTGGGATAGTCCGGGCTTGGGTGTAACGTTCAGAGTGAACGCGGCCAAGGCGCGGCTATCGCCCGAAGATCGCGGCTTCTTCGACTAACTTCGCTTGCTCCCGTTGCCTCATGCTCACTCGTCGCGAATGGCTCGCCGCCGGCGCAGCCGCCGCGGCCCGCCGCGCCGATACCCGAACTCTGCACGCGGTCGGCCGTTGAACTCGCTGCGTTGCTGCGCGCCAACAAGGCCTCCGCGCGCGAAGTCCTCGACGCGCACCTGAAGCGCATTGAGGACACTACCCTTTACAAGAGACGCAATGAAGTTGAGCGCCTATTTCGCCCACTCAAAGGCTTCCGCCGCATCTTCTCCCGTTCTGAAGAGCTCGACGTGATGTTTCTTGGCTTCGTTCACTTCACGCTGATTGCCGATGCTCTCCGCTAGTGTTAACACACCCTGGTTCCCGTCATAACGAAATCGGATTGACTCAACTTGTCCAGCCATGGGATCTATAGGCGATCGAGGCTGGAACTTCGGCCTAAGCTACCTGTATTCGACAGGTTGCAGTTCCGGATTTGTCAACCTGCATGTCAGGGGCGATTTGAGCCAATTACTTGACAGCTTTTTCCAACTGGAGAATCTGTCAGATCGTATGAATCCTCTTCAGCCCCGGCCAGCGGTCGAAGTCTGCGTCGAAGCTGAGGATTGATCGGACCCCGTGCCGCTCCATGACCGCGATGTGGACGCTGTCTCGGGCAGACAGAAGTGCGCGATTCTGCACGATTTCACCTGCCCGTAATACGTCCGCCTTCTCGATTGCGAGAACGTCGTCCACGATTTCCAGCAGTAGTTGGAACGCCGGCCCGATCGCTTCCCGTTTTCCGATGGCAGCATACCGATGGAGGATCTCTTGCAGCACCTCGGCGTCAGTGACAAGGCGCTGTCCGGCCGCAATGAGTCGTTCCAGCAGAACCTGTGCCTCGCTTTTGTGAGGATGGTCTGCGCCAATGAGGTACATCGGGATGTTGGAGTCAACAAAGGTCAACCTTGGTACCCTCGCTCGATTTCGCTCAGAATCTGATCGATGTCCGCGGTTGGAAACGAGTACTGCGCACCGCGCCGAACTGCCTTCAACTTCGTTTCGGGGTCCATCACCGGCCTGCGCGCGCGCGCGTCCCGAAGCGCTCGGCGGACCCACTCACCAACGGTCAAACGCTCACGCTTGGCTAAGCGCTGGATCTCGGACATTTCAGGATCGGGAAGCAGTACTTGAAGACGCTTACTCATGCACTGAGTATAGCATGATCACTGGCGGAGCGCCGGACTTGAGCGGCGGAGAGGTAGTCGCGAAAGCGGGATCATGAGAAAGGATCGCATCCGAAACACCGCGCCAACGACAGGCAGTTTCCATCGCTCGACGGTTTTCGCGAGAACACCCTGCGCTCCTTCGAACGCGATAGCGCCGCGTAAGCGTATCCGATTTCCACCGCGCTGAACCTCGCTTCCAAAGCCAGTCACAACGAGTATCTGTATGTAAATAGGTAACTTAACAGATAGCTGCTTTGCCTCATGGTGTACCCTGTACTCAGGACGGAATTACCGTGATACCAAACCTTTCACTCAGCCCACGCCTCGGCTCGATTTGCGGAGCGGTCCCGCTTAGACCGCGCTGGCGCTTCTATCCCGCTAGCGAGCGGGGAGCCATACCCACTGTAGGCCACGCGACATGAACCCGAAAACACGAATTTATTCCTCTGCGTCACCCCCCTCGAAAGCAAATGATAATACGTACCTTATCAGTCGACCCAATACGCCTGGGCCGCATTCCGGTATTCCGGCCGCCCTCGCTCCCCGGCCCCGCCGCCGGGTGCCACAGAAACCACAGGCCCCTCGCCGCCTCCCCCGGAACGCTAAACAACAGAAGAAATCTTCTGCGTCACCCCCCTCGAAAACGAATGATAATACGTACCTTACGAGTCGACCCGTTACGCCTGGGCCGCATTCCGGTATTCCGGCCGCCCTCGCTCCCCGGCCCCGCCGCCGGGTGCCACAGAAACCACAGGCCCCTCGCCGCCTCCCCCGGAGCGCTAAACAACAGAAAAAATCTTCTGCGTCACCCCCCTCGAAAGCGAATGATAATACGTATCTTGCGAGCCAACCCAATACGCCTGATCCGCATTCCGGTACTCCAGCCACCCTCGCTCCCCGGCCCCGCCGCCGGGTGCCACGGAAACCACAGGCCCCTCGCCGCCTCCCCCGGGAACACAAAAAAACAGGAAAAAATCTTCCGCGTCACCCGTTTGGAGGTCGCCGGCGGCTGCGTTCCGCGCCGCCACGCTTGCATCCAGCCGCTGGGAGCGTTCGCGTGGCGCCGCCGGTTCCGGGTGCCTCGTACGCGACGTGCAACGGAACCTCGCGTGTCCGCCCCTGGCGCCCTCGGGTACTCTTTTTACTTTTCTGGAGTCGTGCCGCTCCCGCTCGATCAAAAAACCGGCGGGGCGTTTTGAAGCCGCGCTAAGATGAAACTGACAATGCCCCCCCGCGTGAAAGCTCTCTATCGGAGCTTCGGCCTCATGGAGAAAGTCTTCGCCCTACTCCTCCTCACGCGGGCCGTGTCCTCGTGGATTCCATTCCCCCCGGCGTCGCTATCACCGTTACTTTCGCACTCTACGGGATGACTGTGATCCTCGCCATCCGTTGGTCGCGGCGAGCCCTTGAAAAGGCGATGTGGCGGTTGCGAAACCGGCTCATCATCACTTACATGTTCATCGGCGTCGTGCCGATCGTGCTGATCCTCGCGCTCGCCCTCACCGGCGCTTACGTCATCACTGGTCAGATGGCCGTGTACCTGGTGAGTTCCGAGCTGGAGCGCCGCACGCGCGGCCTGTCCCAATCGGCGCGCACCCTCGCCGCGATGAGCGAGGAAATGCAGCCCGAAACGCTCAGTCGGATGACGGCCTTCATCCAAGGCCGTTTCCCCAGCGTCGAGGTGCTGGTTCGAGGTTCGAAGGACCTCCGTTTTCCGGAGACCTCGGCCCTTGAGATGCCTCCGAAGGGCTGGAAGGATTCTCACGGCATCCTTTTGCGCGGCGGCGGAGTCTACGCATGGGCGCATGAAGTGGATTCGGACACGGAAGTCACTGTAATTGCCCTCGTCACCCGTGAGTTTCTGACTCAACTCTACCCGAAATTGGGCGATGTCTCCCTCCTGGGTCTGCCGCTGACGGCGCAGGACCTCCGCGCCCCGCGCCGCGACCTCATCCCGCAGCAGCAGTACTTTTTTGACGAGGATCTGACATGGCTTACTCCGGTCAGCGTCGACGTCTGGGAAAGGCCCGGCAATCCCGAACTCGGCGCGTTGATCGTCCACTCGCGGCCCTCCGCGGTTCTCAGCGCGGTTTTCGGTCAAACCGTGCAGTGGACCCAGGGCGTGCTCGTGGCGTTCGTCCTGCTATCGCTTTCTTTTCTCGCCGTCGAACTGTTGGCGCTCGAGCGGGGCGTCCGCATGGCGCGGACCATCACCGGCGCGGTGCATGAGCTTTATGAAGGAACGCTTAAGATCCAGGGCGGGGATTTTTCGCATCGCATCCCCGTCCGGGGAAAGGACCAGATCGCCGAACTCAGCGCTTCTTTCAACAGCATGACTGAGAACCTCCAGCGGCTCTTTGTGGTCGAGAAGGAGAAGGAGCGCCTGCAATCCGAGCTGGTGATTGCCCGCGAGGTGCAGAACCAGCTTTTCCCGCGCACCGCCCCGGTCCTCCGGACGCTCCAACTGACTGGTGTCTGCCACCCCGCCCGCATGGTTTCGGGCGACTACTACGACTTCATGAACCTGCACGATTCCGCGGCCGCGATTGCCATCGGGGATGTCGCGGGAAAGGGGATATCGGCCGCGCTGCTCATGGCATCCATCCAGTCCATCATGCGCTCGCAATTATCCTCGGGCCAATGTCCCGGCGTCGCGGAGTTAGTGGAACATCTCAATCAGCAGCTTTACGCCAGCACATCCGCCGAGAAATACGCGACGTTTTGCTTCGGTATCTACGACGACCAGACCGGGCGATTCACCTACACGAACGCCGGCCATCTTCAGCCAATCCTTTTTCGCCGCGGACAGGCGCAATTGCTTGAAGTCACGGGCACGGTGGTCGGCGCGTTTCCGTCCTGCAAGTACGAAGAACGTTACGTTGATCTTGAACCGGAGGACCTGCTGGTTTTCTATACCGATGGCATCGCGGAGCCGGAAAACGCCTACGAAGAAATGTTCGGCGAGCGACGCCTCATCGATCTGGTAGTGAAGCATTCGCACCGCGACGGTCCTGAGATCGTCGCCAAAGTCATGGAAGCGGTCGAGCATTGGACGGGCACGCCCGAGCTTCAGGACGACATGACGATCGTGCTCGCGAGGAGAATCTGACGCCATGAAGGTCCTGACCGCTGCCCAGATGCGAGAAGTGGACCGCCGCACAATCGACGCCGGTATCCCCGGAATCGTCCTGATGGAGAACGCCGGATGCCGCGTCGTCGATTTCCTGGTTGAAGCTTTTCCACGGCTTTCCGAAGAGCGCATCGTGATTTTCTGCGGAAAGGGGAACAACGGCGGCGACGGACTGGTGATCGCCCGGCAGCTGTTTACGAGATTTCATCCGCGTTCGATGAAAGTCGTTCTGACGGATCTTCCAGCGGAGGATGCGGACGCCGGGAAGAATTTACGGATGCTTCTGGCGAGCGGAATTCCGCTTTCAGATTCCTGGAAGGACGGGGAAAGCGACGCAACTATTGTGATCGATGCGCTCCTCGGCACGGGGCTTCGCGGGCCTGCGGAAGGGCATCCGCTTGACGTGATACGCCAGATCAACACGCTGTTTCCGCTGGCAAAAATCGTCTCGGTCGATCTCCCGTCGGGAATGCCCGGTGACACCGGCGCTCGCGCCGGGGAATACGTTCGCGCGGACTATACGGTGACCTTCACGGCGCCGAAAATCAGCCACATCATGCCGCCCAACTGCGACGCTGTAGGCGAACTGCGAGTCTGTGCGATTGGCAGCCCGCCCGGTCTCTATGAGGACGACCCTGCAATTTTCCTGAATCTTACCGAGCCCCGCCAGTTTCGACGCCTCCTCGGCGGGAGGGCGAGACGGGCGCACAAGGGCGACTTCGGGCATGTGCTGGTGGTCGGCGGAACGAGAGGGAAATCAGGTGCGGCGTCGATGGCCGGGATCGCGGCGCTGCGCGCGGGGGCAGGCTTGGTGACGGTGTGTTCGGATGACCCGCCGGGCTACCCCGAACTGATGACGCAGCCGCTGGGAGACGATGTCGCGGCCATCGCGAAGGGCCGGGACGTGATCGCTATCGGCCCCGGATTGGGTACGGAGCCAAAGACAGCCCGGCTTGTGACGGAGGCCTTCGCCGCGTGTGCGCAGCCCATGGTGCTCGACGCGGATGCACTCAACGTGATGCCGAAAAGCCTGCCCGCCGCGGGCGCGCTTCGCGTCTTCACGCCGCATCCGGGAGAGATGGCGCGACTGACGGGGAGAAGCGTCGCGGAGATTCTGTCCGATCGTCTGGGAGTTGCCCGTTCCTTCGCCATGGAGCGCGGAGTCGCGCTCGTTCTGAAGGGCCAGCGCACGCTGATCGCCTATCCGAATGGTCAGGTATGGGTCAACCCGACTGGAACGCCGGCCATGGCGACGGGCGGATCGGGTGATATTCTTACCGGCCTCATCGCGGGCTTGATCGCTCAGCATCCCGGCGACGCGGAAGACGCGATTCTCGCGGCCGTGTGGCTGCACGGGCGCGCCGGTGAACTGGGAGCCGCCGAACTCGGCGAGGAGTGCCTGATCGCCACCGACCTCCTTCATTATCTGCCTGGGGCCATGAAGCTGTGAACGGTATTTTCCGGACCGGGTCCGGTGACGAGACCGTCGCCCTTGGACGGCGGATCGCGGAGGAACTGCCGAAGAAGGGCGTAGTCCTGCTTATTGGAGATCTTGGCGCCGGCAAGACAACGCTCGCGAAAGGGATTGTCGAAGGCCTCGGCGCCGCGGAATCAAACGACGTTTCAAGCCCGACGTTTACGCTGATACACGAGTATGGCCCCGTTTATCACATCGACCTCTATCGTCTGGATCTCGCTTCCGAAGTTGCCACGCTCGGTCTCGATGAGCTATTCGACCGCGACGCGGTTATCCTGATTGAGTGGGGCGAACGGTTTCCGGAATTGATGCCGCCCGATCGGGTGGAGATCCGTCTTCGCAGTCTGGATGGTGATGCGCGGGAGATTCGCATGGAGAGAATAACCAGGTGACGCGAAAACCAGAATGGGCTCTCGTGCTGGGATCGAGCAGTGGCTTCGGAGCGGCGGTATCGCTTGAACTGGCACGAAATGGAATGAGCATTTTCGGCGTCCATTGGGACCGCCGCGAGACCATGCCGCAAGTTCTCAACGTGATCGAGCGGATACGCGGCTCCGGCGGCGAGGCCGTGTTCTTCAACCGCAATGCCGGCGATGCGGCTTGCCGCGCGGAGGTGGTCGCGGCCATCGCGGAGCGCGGCGCCCGGGTGCGGGTGTTCATGCATTCGCTCGCTTTTGGATCGCTGAAGCCGCTCGTGGGCCCCGACCGGTTGAGCCAGCGTCAAATGGAGACGACTTCCGATTTGATGGGGCACAGTCTGGTCTACTGGGTGCAGGACCTCATCGCTGCCGATTTGCTGGGGGCTGGAAGCCGGATCTATGCGATGACCAGCGAGGGCGGCGGCAAGGCGGTTCCTCATTATGGAGCGGTGTCGGCGGCCAAGGCGGCTCTCGAGGCGCACATCCGCCAATTGGCGCTGGAGCTTGCGCCGCTCGGGATTACGGCCAACGCGATTTTGGCCGGCGTCACCGATACTCCCGCCTTGCGGAAAATTCCCGGCAACGCCGTTCTGATGGCCCACGCGATCGCGCGCAACCCGCACAAGAGGCTGACTACGCCCGAGGACGTCGCGAAATGCGTTGCCGTATTGTGCCACGAGAATACATACTGGATGACGGGCAATACAATTCACGTGGATGGAGGCGAGAATTCCATAGGCTAATGACGGAGTTGGAGCGTGCTGATGGCTTGCGAAAGGCCAGTGGCGTGGACGATCGTTTTTTGTCGGCTGCCAATTTCTCAGCCAGGGCTATACTATATGGCCCCGGCGCCACGCTGCGGCTTCGACGTGAGAATTCGATAAGATGAACGCGGTTGCCTACAAAGAATACGAGCGGCGCGCCTACGACGCAATTGCGGCCGCATGGACTGAGAACGTTGCCGCCAACACGGCCGCTTACGGACGCAAGCTCCTCGAATGGCTCCAGCCGACCCGGCACTCTCCCATGCTGGACCTCGCGTGCGGATCCGGCGACCTCGGAATCTATGCGGCCACGCGCTTCGAGTTGAACGTAACGGGTGTGGATCTCTCCGAAGGACTCCTCGGCCAGGCGCGGCAGCGCGCGGAGGGTATTCCCAACATCAGGTTCTATCATGGCGACGCCGAGAAGCTTCCCTTTAAGGAGAAGCAGTTCGACTACGCGGCATGCTCCCTCGGCGTCATGTTTTTTCCAAACACGTTGAAGGCTCTGGCCGAGATCCGGCGCGTGTTGAGGCCGGGAGGCGAGGCTTCGTTTGTCGTCTGGTCGCGTCCGCGCCGAGCCTCCTGTATTGGCGTCGCCGCCACGTCCCTTGCTCAGACCATGGCCCCCTGGTACCGGCGTCTTCTTTTCCGCGCGCCCCGCTATGGGACGCGTATGCTTTACAGCTACGTCGAGCGAACCATACCTGGACGTGGCCCTTCGCCGATGCGCTTTGGCAGGCCGAGCGCGCTGCCGGAACTTCTCGATCGCGCCGGTTTCGCCGGCCGCGCCGTGATCGAGCATACTGAAACCTGGCGCTACCGCGATTTCGACGATTACTGGGAACGCTTCATCCTCTCCACTCCCGGCCGGGCCCAGCATGAAAAGTTTTCGCAGTCGCAGATTGACGAAATTCGCGCGCGCATGAAAAAGAAATGCCGCGCCTACACGACCGCCGATGGATTGGTGTTTCCCATGACCGCCTTGCTGATCCGCGCGGAGCGCAGTTCACATGACCGCTGAAATAGAACTTCCCGGCCTCGAACAACTGGAGCGGACCTGCGAAACACTCCGCGCGCTGCTGTCGGCCTTGACCGGAGACGATGCGTTGTGGAAGGCGGCTCCCGATCGATTCTCGATCGCCGAGATCCTGGAGCACCTCTCTCACGTGGAAGGGCACTGCTTCCGGCTTCGCGTGGAGCGGATGGTTAACGAGGAGAATCCGGCAATAGAGGAATACGACCAGGATGCGCTCGCCGCCGCCGGGCAGTACTCAGGACGAGATCCCGAAGATTCCTTCGACCACTTCGAAGAGCAGCGCGAGTTGAACATCGAGTATCTGAGGGAACTGCCGGCGAGCGCGCTCAAGCGGGAAGCGCGGCATCCGGCATTCGGAACTGTGACCGTCGGAGAGTTGCTGGCCGAGTGGGCGTTCCACGATCTGGGACACATCAGGCAGATTGCCGAGATTGTGAGGTCGAGGAAATACTACCCGCTAATGGGGCCATTGCGCGGGCAGTACAAGATCAACCCGTAAGCCGGGGCGGGTCAATACCGGAGAGCTGCTGGCATTACCCCAGCAGCGCCAATTGCCGCTTCAGAAACCCGAGTATCTCCGCCGGAGAGGCCGCGCTTTCCACGGGAATCCGCAGTACTCCGGCCGGCGTAAATTGCGTGCCGGGCGTCTTCTTCACCAACTCCGTCAGTTTCGCCGGATCCACCCTGCTCTCCTGATGGAACTTGATGTTCAACATCGGGCCGCGCCGGTCGATGATCTCGACGCCAATTTTTTCGGAGGCCGTCTTCAGCGCCGAATACTC
>SXGS01507831.1_pt1 | contig 15073 bp, 4 predicted proteins | sample 3174681 | NCBI WGS metagenome assembly SXGS01 (sample SAMN11356861, study PRJNA531348) | freshwater metagenome | isolation source: freshwater sample F1-80 | place: China: Fuxian Lake, Yuxi | collected 2017-12-25 | reverse complement strand
GGGAGCGGATGCATCCGCAATCCATGGACGGTCGGGCGCTCGGGTTGCACTCCTGCAGAGCCCTATCCTCCCCACCGCGATTTAACCATACAGAACAATCTAAATTTCGGAATCTTCCCGTTGACAAACCACATACCCGTGATTCCCGGATATTGCCACCGACTCCCCCTCGCCACGCGCAAAGCCCGGCCACGAACCAATCAACGACAACGGATTTCCTCCCACTCCATCATTATCAGCGATGTTCACGGTGGCGGTGTCGTTCCCATTGATCACCGCGCCGGAGCTGGGATTCACCAGCCTGATGGTGAAGGACTCGCCCTGCTCGCGCTGGGTGTCGTCAAGGATCGGGATGCGGATAGCCTGTCGGACCTGATTCTCAGCGAACGTGATCGTTCCGGAGAGACTTGCGAAGTCGGAATTCGCTGTCGCCGTGCCGTCGCTCGCAATGAAGCCCACGCTCACGGCGTGCCTGGGATTGCCAGTGCGAACCAGGTACATATAGGTATCCCCTGCCCCCTCTTCTGCGAAATACTCACTGCTTTCGAACCGCACCTCGGATCGTCCGTCATCATCCTGAATACCCAGGGTTGCACTGCTCGTCGTGCCGAGAGTGGTGCCATGAGGGTTACTCAAGGTCAGCTGCACCGTTTCGTCCTCTTCCTCCAGTTCATCGTCGAGGATGGTCACGTTGAAGGTGGCAGTCTCCTGCCCCGGGGCGAAGGTCAAAGTCCCTGACTGCGCCGTGAAGTCCCGTCCGTTCGTAGCGCTCCCATCCTGGGTGCTGTAGCCCACTGATGCGCTTGCAACCCGCGACCCGTTCCTTCGCACAGTGATCACGACAGTCCGTCCCGTTTCGGAAACCTCAGTCCGTGCCCCGCTGAACTCAACCTCGTTGTCATCGTCGGTGATCACGACCGAGGTGGCGGCGATCGCGCCGAGGTAGGCTCCCGCACTTGGGCTTTTCAGTTCGACCGTGAATGTTTCTTCAGCTTCGAGTCTGGCGTCATCGAGGATGGGAATCATCAGCGACTTTGAAACTTCCAAAGATGCAAACGTCAGCCTGCCTTGAGTTGCCGTGAAATCGGACCCAGCGACAGCCGATCCATCGTTGACTGCATAATCCACTGTTGCAGTCCCTGTCGTGTCCCCCAACCGCTCCACGATGACGGTGATCGCGCGATCCGATTCGTTGACTCGGACGGAACCCGAAGCCAATTGCAAAACCGTGACCTTGCTGGAATCAGGAAACAACCGCGCCAAACGGTTTTGCACGGAGCCATCAGGCTGCTTGAAAGCGCCGGACAGCAGAATGCGGCCATCGGATTGAACCGCGAAATTGCTGATGCCTTTATGCACCACGCCGGCGGCGGTGCTCATCCTCTCCGTCTCGGGGGCAAAGGTGGCGTCGAACGAGCCATCGGTGTTCAGTCGGGCGGTGGCGGAGTACTGTGACCGGCCCATCGGATTCGGGTGCGGCGGTTCATAGGCAGTGAACGAAACCAGAATCTTTCCGTCCGTCTGCACTGCCAGCCGGTTGATGGAAAAGAAATTCAGCTTCGGCGCAAAGCTCGAATCCAACGAGCCGTCCGTGTTCAGTCGCACTAATCCACCGACCGTCCAATCGATCTGATTCGATTCCCAAGCCACGAGGATTTTCCCGTCCGGCTGGCGAGCCATTGTCGTCACCCGGCGTGCGGACCCACCCGGAAGTCCCGGCATGGCTTGGGGCAGATTCAGCGCGGGTGCGAAGCTGGCGTCGATCGAACCGTCTGCGTTGAGGCGTACGAGCTTGCCGAGGCCATCCCTGTCGGTCGGCGCGGGCGGAACCCAAACCAGAAGTTGTTCACCACTTTGCAGTGGCCCGACGCTCAATGCAGAGATCGCCGAGTGAAAGGATGGATCAACAGATCCGTCCGCGTTTAACCGCACAAGTCCCGTGGCATCGGTTCCATTAACACCGACAAAGTGACCGTAAGCCAACAGCTTTCCGTCAGGAGTTGAATGCACGCCGTCGAGCGAAGGAAATGGCCCGATGAACGTGACTTTGAAAATCGAATCCGGTGAACCGTCCGGCCTGATCTTGATCAATTCCAAACGCGAAGTGGATTCTTCTCCATGAACGGGCTGGAGAGCAAAGATGGAACCATCCGGGCTGGCGCCTCGGAACGATTCGATTTGCGCGTTGGGCACAAAGGTTGGATCCGGTCGGCCATGCCCGTCCAGGCGCAGCAGGGATCCGCCGACACTGTCGCGTATCAGAGTCTTTCCGTCAGCAAGCGGGAAGATCAGCGCGACGCCGGTATTCGACGGCAGCTTCGCATCAAAACCGCCGTCCACCGCGCTCACCGGCCTTTCGTTATCGCGTATCGTTATCGTCGCCGTGGATGTTGTTCCAAGCGCGGCTCCACTGTTCGGATCGCTCAAGCGCAACTCAGACTTCTCGTCTCCCTCCACTAGGCCATCATCCAGAATCGGGATTGTGATTGTCTTGCTGATTTCGCCAGCCGCAAAGGTCAAAGTGGTGGCTGGCGCAGTGAAGTCCACTCCCGGCGTGGCGTTCGCCGACACGACGGTCAAATTCACGGAGAATGACGATGGTTGATCGCCTCGGCGCAGAACAAAGATCACTGCCTGGTTTACTCCTTCGCTTACCGTGACCTCGGATGAAGTGAATTCGACGGAGGCGGGGCGATCCTGAATTGTGAGTGCCGCTTTGGAAACAGACCCGAGGAGGCCAGCGACCGAAGGACTGGACAGCTCCAGCCGGATCGTTTCAGAGCTGTCGTCCAACGCATCGTCAATGAGCGGAACGGAGAAAGTCCGCCCATTCGCTCCCGCCGGAAAGTCCAACACGCCGCTCACGGGTTCGAAATCCATGCCGGCGGTGGCGGTGCCTGCGACGGACGAGTAATTCACCTGCACCGGGAAGGAAGTGACGCCAGAACGGTTGACTCGGATGGTCGCGGTCCTGTCTTCCTCGAAGCCCGCAATACTGGATTCTGCGAACTGGATCCGCGTCGCCGTGTCTAAAACCAGAAGTCCGTCCATATAGTTTGCCACGAACGCATACCCGTTCGCCAGGGCCAGGCCCTGCATATCGTCCTTTCCATCCTTAAAATATCCCCAAATGCGGCGCGGTTGGCTCGGGTTGCTGACGTCGAGCACGATGACACCCTCATAACGATTGGCCAGGAAGAGGCGCGTTCCCTGAACAACGATCTCCTCGGAGTTGTTTCCGAGGGGCAGCAAGCCGACGCGACGAGGCTGGAAAGGATTGCTGATGTCGATCACCTGGAAGTTTCGTTCCAAGATTCCACCGGGATTTGTGCCACCACTGAGATACGCGTGGTTCCCCGCAAGAGTGATTTTCGCGCCTTCACCGCCGATTTCAAATTCAGCGACGCGAACCGGAGCGGCGGGCTGGCTGATGTCGATCACGCTGAGAGCCGCGTTCCAAAGCCCGTTCACAAACCGCTTCTCGATGAGGTAGGCATAAGCCCCGGCCACGGCTACGCCTCCCAGGTCGAAATCTGTATCCAGACTGCCGATTCGTGTCGGATTAGACGGGGTGGTGAGGTCGAGAATCACGAGTCGCCCACGAGATTTTTGGCGAGATTCATCGTACCACCCTTCGGCTAGGTATGCGAAATGACCGATCACGGCCAGGCCGGAAACGGACCCTCCGAATCCATCCCGCCCGTATTCACCCACACGGCGCAACGCTGATGGGTTCGAGATGTCAAAGACGACGAATGGGGCTTCCCTCGAATTACGGCTCGCCAGGTACAAATAGTTGCCGGTGACGACCATACTCTGTGTGTCACCACCGAGGAATGGGTAGTGCCCGATCCAGCGCGGTTGAGCGGGATTCGTGACATCAAAGCTCTTGATGCCCCCAGTTCCATCCGCCAGGAACAGAACCTCGCCTGACATTGCTACGGCGGTTGCCGCCCCGTTCGAGTCCGAAGCGCCCTGGAGTCTGGGATTCTTTGGATCGGTGATGTCAATGACCTGAATTCCGGAAGCTGCGTCGGCAATCACCGCGCGCAAACCCAGCACAGCGACATCGGCAGCCACGCCAGTCGTTTCAACCGAGCCGACCCGCACAGGGGAATCCGGCCTGGAAGTATCGATCACCTGAAACCCGTTTGGGGTCTGGCCGGTCACGAATGCGTAGTTCCCTGACATGGCCACCGACAGCGCCTCGCCGCTAGTTACGATCCGGCCTGCCAGCTTAGGTCGTGTCGGATCGGATATGTCCACTGCGGTCAATCCGTTCCCACCGGCGACAAACGCGGACTTGCCAGAGACGGCGACGCTGAGACCGGGAGCGCCCGTGTCGATGGCTGCCACACGGCGTGGAGCGGCGGGATTGCTAATGTCGATCACCAGCATGGAATCATGAACCAAAAGGTCCGAAGTGCTCCAGCGGCCTGCTCCGACGAGGGCATATTGCCCGACAATCGCCACATCAAAAGCGTCGGCACCCAGATCGAATGCGACCACGAGGCGAAGTTCAGCAGGATTGCTGATGTCGAAAATGTACAAGCGTCCATGTAACTGCCCGCCCAGGGTCACGGTGGTGTAGCCCCCCTCTCCTTCAGTTACGTAGGCGTAATTTCCTGCAATAGTCACACTCCTGGGTACCCAGCGTGTAGTGTATGAGCCGACCTCCTTGAGATTTGATGGATCAGTGGCGTCCAACACATGCAGGCCGAGCGCGTCATCCGTTAGCAGGACATACCTCCCGGTCACGCCAACAGCCATTGCATTGCCTCGGGTCAGGTATCCACCGACCAGACGTGGGACGCCCGGATTTGTCAGATCGAAGATTTGCAATCCAGCTTGGAGAGCCGCGACGTAGGCAAAGTCGCCACTCATGGCGACGTCATAGGCCGGACCCCGGCGCTGCCCCGGCCATGAGCCCACGGGCACAGGATTCAACTGCGATCCCGGCTGGCCCGTGAACGTATCGTCATCAACAACGGTTACTTCCACCGCACCCGGCGCGCCCACAGGCAAATCATCGGCGCGGGCTGTCAGCCTGAGGGTGAACGATTCGTTCGCTTCGATGATGCTGTCGGTGAGGATCGGAACCGTGATCGTCTTCGAAGTTTCGCCTGCCACAAAGTCGAGTGTTCCCGAAGTTGCCGTGTAATCGCGCCCGGCAATACCCGTGCCGTCTGAGGTCGAGTAATCAACAGAGGCCGCACCAAGGCTCTTTCCGGCGCGAGTGACTGTCACGATTGCCTGGTGACTCGGTTCGTGAATACTCATGGAGCCGGACTGAAGCCTGAAGAAGTTTGGATTTCCAATGGTAGCGGTCACCTGTGTCGGCTCGGAATCCACTTCGCCGTCGTTCGCGGCGAAGGAGAAGCGTGCTTCGATATTTTCCAGCCCATCGGGTGAGAGGATGATTCGACCCGCAGGATCGGTTACGGTCGTGTTCGGGGTTATGATTAAGGCTTCACGACCGCCATTGTTGTACTGATAAAGCGTGCCGCTCAGCGGCAGCGTGAGAATCCGATAGGTTAGCGAATCTCCATTCAGGTCCGACCCTGAGAGCGTGATCAGCAAGTCTGTGTCGGCCGGGCCAGAGTAGGTTTGGAGCACAGCCACGGGTGGTGAGTTCTGTCCGAGGGCCAGAGCGTGAAACGAACCGGCTGCAATCCCAGCCAGGTTCCTCAGAGTCCGCGCAACTCCATTGAGTCGGAACCTCTCCTCGCCCAACAACAATCCCCAACTGAATACCGTTCCGTCTTTCTTCAAGGCGAGGCTGTGACTGGTTCCACCTGCGACCGCGACGACATTGCTCAAGCCTGGAACTCCATGCCGTTGATCCTGCGATCCTCCCCACGTGACAACGTTGCCATCATTCCTCAATACAACGGTGTGACCACTGCCCGCGGCAATCGCCACCACATTGGTCAAACCAACCGGCACATCCGCCGGCCCCAGTGAGCCCGGGCTGTTCTCGCTTCCCCATGCGACTGCTGTCCCGTCATTCCGCAGCGCCACGCTGTGGGTGGTTCCAGCCGCAATGGCCACGACATTGCTCAATCCCGGCAAAACTTTCGTTTGTCCGAAAGTAGTGTCACCCCAAGCGAGGACGGTTCCATCCTTCCGCAGCGCCATGGCATGGCTGCGGCCCGCAACGACAGCCGCAAACTCGGACGAACCAGCCACCGTGGCTGGAACGGGAATGAATCCGAGCGCGGCGATTGTTCCATTTGTCCGCATCATCACCGCATGCCCCAGCCCCAGACTGATGCTGGCGATGTCTTTCATCGCGAGGATTGTGTTGGCGGAGCCGAGGCTGTTCGAGAAGTAGCCCCAAGGAGCGGAGATCGTCCCGTCGTTGAACAGGGCGATGGACTCGCCTCCCTCGACCGCTCCAGCCACGGCAACCACATTGCTCAACCCGGCCGGCAAAGGGAACGGATACAATGTGTCGTTCGGCAACCCCACGTATGATCCCCAAGCCGCCACTCTCGCTCCCGTGGTGAAAAGAACCTCGTGCCCAAACGCGATGCCTGCCGCGTTACTCACCACCAACCGGCAGTGATAGGTTTGTTTCGCGATCAGGCCTTCAATTTGTGCTTTGACATGTACAACGCTTGTCCCCGTTCCCACAGCGACAGGGCCGGTGGATCGCCCGTACTCCGCTGTCGTTCCCCACTCGAACCACGCAAGCGTCTTGAAACCGTTTGGTGTCGCCATGCCGTTCAAGATTGCATTCGATTTCTCAACCACAAACGCCGCAAGCGTTGCCGCGTACGGGAGAATAACCCGATCATCATTTTGGATGGTGACTTCCGATGTCGTCACGGAACCGAGGGCAACGCCTTCGGATAGGTTGCTCAACACAACTTCAAATGCCTCGTCCGCCTCCCCGACGCTGTCGTTCAAAACAGGAACAATGATCGTCTTGCTTGTTTCGCCAGCCGCGAAATGCAACGTGCCCGATACTGCCGAATAATCCTCGCCCGCCTTTGCCGACGCGTCCTTGGTCTCGTATTCGACGCTAATCAAATCGATCCCTCCCTGGCGTTGCACCATCACTTCAATCGCGCTTCCCGTTTCAGAGATAGCCAGCCGACCATCTCGGAACCTCACGATCGGCTTCGCTCCCGATGGTCCAGCGACACTCGTCGCGACATCCGTGATCCAAGGGCCGCCGTCCGGCGCAGGCCAGTTTATGTCTCTCGAGAACCCGCTTGTCTTGAGATTGACCAGACCGTTGGTTGCATCTCTCGCGAACAGTCGAAAACCGATGACATGCTTCGCTATGTCCCAGTTGCCGGTTCCCGGACCGTCATGAGTCCACCGCACTGTCTTTCCTCCATCGAGCACTTCCGCTTTCCAATTCTTGTTTCCCGCATCTGCGCCTGGATCCGGAAAATCGGTCCTCGTCGGACCTTCGGCCGCATACACGCCGAAGAGCCCGGTCAATGTGATGGTCGTCGTCGGCTGATAGATGGAATAGTTTTCGAGGACTTCATAAGTGAGGTCGTAAGTCCATTCCTCTGAACCAGTCGGTCGGCCAATGAAACTCGCCGCCGACGCGGGCGTGGCGGTGAGCAAGACAGTCATCAGTAGAACGGGAATAGATTTCATATTTAGTCTCCTTCCAGAATCAACGCGGCGAACAACGGTAATCGCGCCGCTCGGACCAGGCAGTTTGTGCAATAAAACCTTGGATCCATAAGCGAGCTGTCAGTTCAGCGGTATCCAATCTTCCAAGTCTTGGCTGAGAGCCTGTCTGAAAAATGGGTGGCGCGGGGAACTTGCCCCGCACCGTCCGGCAACCTGCCGACCAGAACGTGCGTGGAGCCACCTCCTGGAATAACCGTCCGGCGGCGGCGGCGCGTTGTTCTCGTTCCGTCCGGCAGGTTGCCGGACGGAACAGGCTGGTAGCCTGTGCTACCCAGAACCGACTTCTCAGACAGACTCTTGCAGTCACTTGGCTTTGTGCTGAGTGGCATGTCGTCAAGCCCGCTCTGTGCGGGTGTTCTGGCATCGAAGCGGAATGAATTCCACGCTCCTGTCGATCCGTCACGGTTTGGGCTTTAGAACCACACGATAGAACTTGTTGGACTCCGCTGGCAAACCGTTATCACTGAACTCTGTGACCTCTCTCACGCCTGTCACCTCGCGCAGCAGGGTCCAGTTCACCAGATCGTCGGATGTTTCCACGCGGTAGATCTGGTTGATTTGCGTGCGGATGCGCATTGTGAATTCTCCGGTGCCGGAAATGAATGCAGCGGTTATGAGCACTTCGGCCTCAACCGCACCCAGGTTGACCCGCACGATGCCCGCTCGTGGAAGTTTGCCCATGCGGTTGAATTCTCCGCCGACGTAGAGCGTGTCATCCGGACCAAGCGCCATCGCCTGGATGTTGCCTTCATACTGGTTGCCTTGATTGACGATCATGGGCGGGCTCGGCAGGGCGAACGTCGGATCGTGCGAACCGTCGGGATTGAAGCGCGCAATTCTGGCTGCGCCGTTCGGTGACACAATTGGGAACGCTCCGAGCGCCAGGATTTTCCCGTCGGTTTGCACAGCAAGTGACCAGGCGTTGGGGACGAACGCGTCGGACCTGCCCACTTCCGCGGTGAAACTTTCGTCCAGTGTGCCGTCGGCATTCAATCGGGCGATTGCCTGACGGCTCTCTCTCCGCCGACGATCGCGAAGTTGCCAGCGACAAGGATTCGTTCGTCGATCTGGAGTGCGATGGCCGACACTCCACCGGGTTGATCGTTGGAAATACGGACACCGGAACCGGGATTGAAACCGAGGTCCACTGAACCGTCCGCATTCAGGCGCGCGAGTCCAGGTCGCGGCACGCCGTTGAGCGAAGTGAAACTCCCTCTGACGATCAACTTTCCATCCGGCTGAGAAACCACGGGAGTCCAGATCTGAGTGGTTGTGTCGTGAGCGACATTGAACGCGGCATCCACGGAACCGTCCACGTTGAAGCGGACGAACCGGTTGTTCGAGTAGCCAAACGTCTTTCCGTCGGGCTGCGGGAGGGTAAGATTCGGTGGCGTGGGACCTGAAGTGAAACTTGTGTCCAGGGTGCCATCCGCATTGAGCTGGGCGAATCCGTTGCGCTCTTCTCCGTGGACGGTTTGGAAGTTTCCCCAGATGCGAAGCCGGCCATCCGGGAGTGAAAGCACTGTGCCAACACCAACGATGCCCCAGTCCTGTGGGGCGAATAGATCCGCATCGAAGCCTGTGTCAAAAGAGCCTGGTCGCTCGTCATCGATCAGAGTGACAAAGCCTTTTGCCCGCCCCAACAGTGCTCCGTCGGTTGGTTCGCTCAAGGTCACCTCGATCTGCCGCTCAGGATCGAGCGAGTTGTTGCCGGTCAACGGAATCGTAAATGTCTTCTCCGTCTCCAACGGAGCGAACGTCACCGTGCCACTCGTCGGGACAAAGCCGTCCACTACGTTCGGCGAGGTCGAAGTGGCGGCAACTTTCACGGACACCGAGCCGCTTGTGTCGCCGGTGCGTAGCATCTTGACCGTGGCTGGTTCATCCTCACTGGCGAGCAACTCTCGCAGTCGGAGCGAAAGCCGGGTGGTCTGAGGTGTCAGTGTGGGATCAATGAGCGCGAGGTAGGGCTGGTCCCACCCTTCGATGCGGGAGAAGTTTCCGCCGAGAATGACTTTTTCCGGATCGGACGTGAGTCCGGATCGGAAAAGTTTTAGTGACGGGCCGCCTTTGTTGAAACCGACATCCAGCAGGATCGGAGAACGTTCAGGATCTGCGGAGCCATCCGCTGCCAGCTCCAGGATCAGTGCTCCCGAGGTGCCATCCGAGCGGCGTTCGGAATTCGCGGCGATCACCAACCCGCCCTCCGTCCGCGCCACGGCGGAGGAGATGGAAGTAATGTTGAACCGGTTCACTGTGGCCGCAGCGGCGAAGGCGGTATCCAGAAGTCCGTTGAGATTCAACCTTACCAATGCCGCGCGTCCCTCGCCTCTCTCGTTTTGCGTGTACCCGGTCAGGATGGGTTTGCCATCGGGCAACACGGTGAGCAGCCGATCGTACGCGTTTCCGGTGACGGGATCGCCTTCCGACGGGGTGAAGCGGGTATCGACCGAGCCATCGGCGTTCAGGCGGACCAGCCGGGGGCGAGGCTCGCCGTTGTAAGCGCCGAAGCATCCGCCGACCATGATCCGTCCGTCCGCCAGCGACGTGAGGGATTGAATGTTACAATCCGCGTCGCCGCGATTAAAGCTGTGATCCAGGCTGCCATCCGGATTCAACCGCCAGAGGACGGTGGTTTGCGCCACCACTAGGATCTTCCCGTCAGGCTGGAGGGCCACCAGCCAGGCGTTACCCGCGATCTCCTCTGGAGGATTAAACGTCAGGTCCAGTGAATCATCCGGGTTCAACCGCGCCAGACCGGGACGCCGCGTTCCGTGGACTTGTGTAAAGTAGCCTCCAAACAGAACCTTCCCATCCGGCTGAGTAACCACACTGTTGATCTGCGGACAACAATTGCCTTCGTCCATGGTGAAGATCGTCTGAACACTGAAGGAGACATCGAGTGATCCGTCCGCACGCAATCGAGCCGCCGGCCCCGTCTGAATTCCATCGACCTGACTGAACGCGCTCCAGACATCACGTCCGTTGATGAAATACTCGCCATCGGCCAGCGGAAACACGTCCCCCACCCCGCCGTTCAGCACCGGCGCAAAACCAAGATCGACCACAGCTTTGACCTCGTTGTCGAGAATATCGACACGTGTCCGGCTCAACGAACCGAGCAACACATCGGAGCTAGGCTGACTTAAAGTGACAGCGAAGGATTCCACGCTTTCCACAAGGCCATCGTCGAGCACTTGGATTTTGAACTCCTTTACAATTTCGCCAGCCGCGAAGCCGACCACCTGTTGAAGCGGCAGGTAATCCAGCCCTGTCACGGCGGAATCATCAGCGGTGGAAACCGTCACTGAGATCGGTTCGCCGCTGTTCCCACCACGCAGCAGAGTGAGCACGGCGTTGGTGCCGTTCTCGTTGACCACATAACTCTGCGCGGCCCACTCCACGCTTCGTCGCTTTGTCCCGTCGCCAAATATCCGGGCGAGGTGTGATCTGGGAATGCCACTGATATCCGTGAAACCGCCAGCCACGAGGAAATCACCACCTGTCAGTGGTTGAAGGGCTGTGACGGCATAACTCGAGATGATCAACGTGCCATCCGGCAATCCATCCGCATGGAACCTTGCAACCCCGGAGGATGAGGGGCCACCAAAGTTTCCACCGAGAAGAAATTTCCCATCCGGTTGCGGTGCCAGCACGGATACCTGATCACCTCCCAGTCTCAGGTCAAAGCTGGCGTCCAAAGAACCATCCGGATTCAGACGCGCGGCCAGCCAGCGTTCAACCCCATTCACTCGATTGAAACTACCGCCAATGACAATCCTTCCGTCGGCCTGAACCATCACTGCGTTGACCCACCCGATGCGGTTCGGATCGTACGGAACCACGTAGCGGACACCTGTGCCAGGATTGAAACTCGTGTCCAAAGAACCATCTGCATTGAGCCGGGCGATGCCTCCACGTGGAACGCCATTGTAGCTCGTGAACTTGCCACCGATGATGATCTTCCCATCCGGCTGAACCGCCACAGCCGAGACGCTCATGTAAAGCGTCGGGTTCCACGGATACGAAAAAGAGGCTCCGCTGCCTGGATTGAACGTCGGATCCAAGGTGCCGTCCGCAGTGAGCCGGGCGACGCCGCTCCAGGTACCCGGATCAGTCGAGGCGTGTTCTCCCACGACGATCAGCCCGCCATCCGCCTCGGCGACGATGGAAACCCCGCCGAGATAGCCCAGTTGTTGCGCGGTGAGCCCGTTCTTGTAAGTGGCATCCAGTGCTCCGTCCTCCTGCAATCTGAAAATGCCGAACAATCCTGGCGTGGCAGAATGGCTTCCACCAGCGATCACCCTGCCCACTGCATCAACCGTGAGTGCGCCGATGCTCGTGAATCTCGACTCTCCACTCGAGCCTTCCTTGAAGGTGCGATCAAGCGAACCATCCGGATTGAGCCGCATCAGGATTTTCCACTGATCCGTGCCCTGAATGTGGAGCGAGCCGCCCAGCACGACTTTACCGTCCGGTTGCACCACCATGGCGGCGATGCCGCTGTCTTGGGCAAGAACCGAATCGAACGACGGATCCAGCACCACGGGCCGTTCATCGTCCGCAATGTGAAGTGTCGCGGTCGATCGCGGTGTGAGCACAGCACCACCGGTCGCATCACTCAAAGCGAGCCGGACCTGTCGGGTGCCATTGACTGAAAAATTGTCGATGAGCGGAATAGTGAAACCGTTGGTCGCTTGCCCGACCGCGAAAGTGAGCGTGCCGGATTGAGCGGTGTAATCCAGACCGGCAACGCCGGTGAGATCGCTCGTGGAATAAGCGATGTTGAACGCGAGATTCATTTCCCCCCTGCGGCGGACCTGGATGTGCGCGAGTCTGTTCGTTTCGACGAAGTAGTAAGTCGGCTGGCTAAACTCGACCGCGTTCCCCGCGTTCTGGATGGTCAGCAGCGCCGCCGCTTGTTTACCAAGCTCCACAGGCCCGTTCCGCTCGCTACCGGGCGCCCGCAGGCTGAGGATCACGGCTTCGTCACCCTCGGCTAGCGCGTCCTCCGTGATGGGAATTTGAACTGTATTCCTGGTCTGCCCCTGGCCGAAATAGACCTGCGTGTCGATGGGTTGGTAATCCACCCCGGCGGACGCCGTACCGACACCGGTGGCAACGTTCACCCATGCGCCACCAACGGCCGGCTCCGAGCGAAGGACCGTGATGTAAGCGCTGCCATCCAGCTCGTTCACGGTGTAGGTGGGTGATTCGAAGTTGAACGTCGCCGTCGGAATGTCATCGTCGAGGAATGTGATGTTTGCGATGGACGGATATGCCAGTCCAGCGCCCCCACCGGGATTGAACAGCACCATCTGAAAAGACTCCGCAAGCTCGGTCTCAGCGTCGTTGATCAGCGGCACCCGGATCTCCTTGAATGTCTCGCCCGGCTTGAAGACGAGTTTGCCCGAAACACCGGTGTAATCCTTTCCAGAATGGGCACTCCCGTCGCGCGTGCTGAATTCGACAGTGACCTCGGAGTTCAGCCCGCGCTCGCGGAAGATCGAAATCGGGAGTGCTCCGGAATTCTCCTGCACATTGTAGAAATTATCGGTGCTCAACCGAATGGACGGCTCGTTGTCGTGGATGAACACTTCGATGGTGGAGCGCCGACCCAGCGTGGCGCCTGGAGTGGGATTGCTCAGGACCAGCTTGAACTGCTCATCTGATTCCACCGCTGAATCATCCGTGATGGCCACGGTGAAGAATTTCTCATTCTCTCCCGGGGCGAATGTCAGCGTGCCGGAGATCTTTTGAAAATCTTCACCCGCGCGCGCTGCCGTCGCTCGACGAGTAATCGACCGACACGGTCTGCCCCAGATCCGTGCCGCGGCGAACAGTAATACCCAACGGCCCGGCACCTTCTTCCACGTCGAACCTTTCGCGTTCAAAGGTGAATTCAAAGCCCGTGTCGTTGTCCTCAATCGTCACGGTGGTGCTGGATGGATGGACGAGGCCCGCTCCAACACCCGGCTTGCTCAGGATGACCGCGAAGGATTCGTTCCCCTCGTGGTCGCCATCATTCAGGGTGGGAATTGTAATTGCCCGAGAAGTGACGCCCGGCGCGAAGACGATCTGGCCCGAGCGCGCCTCGTAATCCAGGCCCGCCTTTGCTGTCCCGTCGCTGGTGGCAAATTCTACTGTGACGTGATTTTCCTCCCCGCGTTCACGCAGCACGGTCAACACGACTTCCCCGGCGTTCTCCGACACCGAGAGGCCGCCCGTGCCAAACCGAATCCGGCTGTCGTTGTCCACGAGAGCGATGTTGGCGGTGCTCTGACGACCAAGCGAGGAACCGGCGCCTGGATTCTTCAGTGTGATCTGGAAGGTCTTGTCATCCTCGGCCACCGCGTCGTCGAGCACCGTAATCGTGATCTTCTTCTCCAGTTCATCCGCCGCGAACACCAGCGTGCCCGCAACGACGGTGTAATCCGCGCCAGTCTTCGCCGTGCCATCGCTCGTCGCATAATCGACCGTGAGCGCACTGCCCAGATCCACCCCACGCCGGACGGTCAGGTCAATGGAAGGCTGTCCTTCCGTGGCGGACAACTGGGGAGCCGTGAACTCAAAGCCGGTATCGTTGTCGGTTATTCTGATTTCAACGGTGGATTTAGAGCCCAACGTGACATTGGCGCTCGGGTTGATCAGCTTGAGCTGGAAATTTTCATCCGATTCCCGCAACGCGTCGTTGAGAATCGGAACACTGATGGTCTTGCTCGTCTCATCGGCGGCGAAATCCAGCGTGGCAGTGACAAGCGAGTAATCCGCTCCGGCTTGGCCGGTGCCGGGAACCGAGACCACTTCTACGGTGAATGGCCTGGGCTGGTCTCCACTCCGGCTGACCGTCACCGTCACGCTGCCCGCATCCTCGGCCACGCTCAGGGTGGCTTGCGAAAACTCGACCCGCGTGGTAGGCCGGTCGGTGATCGTGAGACGCGCCGTTTGGTTTTGACCCACGACTGCACCTGACGACAGTTCTGTCAGCTCCAATTCGATGGTTTCGAAACCTTCATTCAGGGCATCGTCAAGGATTGGGAAAGCAAAGATTGATTCTGTGCCCCCGCTCCGAATCTCGCCACCGCCATAGGCTACAGGGGCATAATCCTTTCCGTTTGTGGCTGTACCACCTCTGATCACCCATTTGTAGTCCACTGGAAAAGATGTGACCCCAGTCCGCCGAACAGTGACCTGCACGGATTGATCCTCCTCGAATGAGCTGAATTCTGGCGCTGAAAAGTCGAGACGAGTGGACAGATCCAATACGGCTAAACCCAAAGCCGTTTACGAATTGGCGTAGTTTTGGAGAATGAAACGAAGCATAAGTTGCTGTGGCTGGGTAATTTTTGCCTTGTACTTTGAGCCGTAATGACCCACTAACCTTGGGATGCGAAATGTATCTGTGCTTCCCTGT
>SXGS01209247.1_pt1 | contig 15074 bp, 11 predicted proteins | sample 3174681 | NCBI WGS metagenome assembly SXGS01 (sample SAMN11356861, study PRJNA531348) | freshwater metagenome | isolation source: freshwater sample F1-80 | place: China: Fuxian Lake, Yuxi | collected 2017-12-25 | reverse complement strand
TCCGCTTTCAGTCCGGGCGCGAGCAAGTCGGGGCGGAGCCGATAGAAAACGAAGAGCGCCGTGCCGATGTAGAAGAACGCCGCGGCAACGGGGATGTACATGAGGGCGCCCATCCACACGCTTCGACGGGCCTCTGAGTCGCTTCGCGCGGTGATGTAGCGCTGCACATAGGCCTGGTCGATGCCGAAGTTCTGCAGGTTGGTGACCATTCCATAGAGCAGCACCACCCAGAAGGTGGAAGCGCCGAAGCTGAACTCCGGTGAACCCAGACTGAATTTGTTCTCGGCCAACCCCATCTGCAGCACCTGATTGAAGCCGCCCGAAGTCCCCATCAGGAGCAGGACAATGCACACTGCGGGCCCGAGCAGCAACACCACGGCCTGCACCACTCCGAGCCAGATCACGGCCTCCGTGCCGCCTAGAAACGGGTAGAGCGTGATCAACAGCCCGGCAATCAGGATGGTGACATGCTGCGGCCAACCCAACAGCGGCGTGAGCGCCAGAGTCAACAGGTAGAGGATGGTGCCCAACCGCATCAACTGGGTGAGCATGAAGCAGACCACCGCATAGGTCCGTGCCCAGGCGCCGAACCGGACTTCCAGGTGGTGGTAGGCGGAGACTTCACCGGCGGCGCGGTAGAACGGCACGAAGTACCGGTTGGCGAGCCAGGCCGCCACCGGCAGGCTCAGCGCGAAGACAAAGGAGTTCCAGTTCGACTCGTACGACTTCCCCGGATTCGCCAGGAAGCTGATGCTGCTGACGTAGGAGCCGAAGATCGACAGCCCGACCGCCCACCCCGGCAGGCTCTGACCGGCGTTCATGAACTGCTCGGATGAGCTGACCCGCCGTACGTACCAGCATCCCATCAGGGTGGTGCCCAGAAGGTAGAGACCCAGCACGGTCAGGTCCACGGCGGGTAGGGAGTTCAACGCTCTCGGTCCTCTCGGGCCGGCATCGGCCCCCTGTCTTTCCGACCAGGCGCCGGCCAAACCCTCCTGCCGATCCGGAGATCACCGGCGCACACCGGCGCGGAGGCTCCTCCGGCAGGTGGGACGACGGAACTCGGACAGATCCGGTGGTCAGGCGAGGACTTCGTGAACCACGCGCCCCGCCGTGTCGGTGAGCCGTTCCGCACGGCCGTTGTGGAGGTAGGTCAGCTTCTCGTGATTCAGGCCGAGCAGATGGAGCATCGTCGCGTGGATATCGTGGACGTGGGTGCGGTCCTGCTCGGCGCGGAGACCGACCGCATCGGTGCCGCCGTAGGTCGTGCCCGGGCGGATGCCCCCGCCGGCCATCCACATGGTGAAGCCGTACGGATTGTGATCTCGGCCCGTCTTGCCCTCGGTCATCGGCGTACGACCGAACTCGCCGCCCCACAACACGAGCGTACTGTCCAGCAGACCTCGCTGCTTCAAATCTCGGATGAGCGCGGCGGCCGGCCGATCGGTTCGAGCGCAGTGGGTCGAGTGGTTGCCCTCGATGTCGTTGTGCCCGTCCCACCCGTTCGTGTCGCCGCAGTAAAGCTGAACGAAGCGGACACCGCGCTCCACCATTCGTCGGGCAAGAAGGCATCTCAGGCCGAACTCGCCGCACTCGGGACGGTCAATCCCGTACAGCTCACGAATGTGCTGCGGCTCGCTCCGGATGTCCACGACTTCGGGAGCGTGCGCCTGCATTCGGAAAGCCAGTTCGTAGGCAGCGATGCGCGCGGAAAGAGCGGAGTCGGCCTCCCGCCCCTTCAAGTGCTCCGCGTTCAAGGTGCGAACCAGATCCAGCGTGCGGCGCTGCTGCTCCTCGGTCACGCCGTCGGGTCGATTCAGATTGAGGATCGGCGTCGTGCCCGGTCGCACGGTGGTACCCTGATAGGCCGCCGGCAGGAAGCCCGAGCCCCACGCAGGCGGCCCACCTTTCGGATTGCCGCCCGGATCGGGCAAAACCACGTATGCCGGCATGTTCCGGTTCTCGGAGCCCAGGCCATACGTGACCCACGAGCCGGCGCTCCCCCGTCCCATCCGGATGGAGCCGGTATTCATGAGATAGACGGACTCCGGATGGGTCACCGAGTCGCCCCAGCAGCCTCGAAGCACACACAGGTCGTCGGCCACTCCCGCCAGATGCGGGAGGAAGTCGGAGACTTCGATCCCGGCGGCGCCATACCGGCGAAAGGTGCGACGCGTGGCGAGCAGCGCATTCTTGTCCACCCCGCGGCGCGTTTTGATCGGTCCGAAGCTCTGCGGCAGCTTCTGACCGTGCAGCCGCTGAAGCTCGGGCTTGGGATCGAACGTCTCCAGATGGCTGGGGCCGCCCGACATAAACAGGAAGATGACCGCCTTCGCCTTCGGGGAGTGGTGAGGGGCGCGGGGCGCGAGGGGGTCGTCCGACGCGGCTGCCGGGACGTCGTCTTGCAGCATGGCGGAGAACGCCGTCAGGCCGAAGCCGAGACCGGTGCGCGCCAGGTAGTCCCGCCGCGACAGCGGGCGAAACCGTCCGGGTCCGTTCGGTCCATCACACTGCTGCACGCTCACCCTCCTCGAGTCGTTCTCCCTGTGGGTTTCGGCCGCACCGACGGGGATCCCTTCATGCCGATCCGACTGATGACGGCTCTCGATCCCCGGCGGAGCACCTGGGGTCGGGCTATCGTTCCGGGCCCGTCCGCGCCAGAAACAATGCCGCCACGGAACACCCGGCCAGGGTGATGGACAGGATGTAGACCGTGGGGCCGGGCGCCGCCTGCAGGATCGCTCCCGACAGGATCGGGCCCAGAATGCGGACCGGCGTCGAGATCGCCATCATCACGGAGGTGGTCTCGGCGGGAGAGATGTTGCCCGGCACCCGCTCCGCCAGGCGAAGCGCCAGATTGGTGGCGCCCACCATTTGTGCCGGCATGAAGCAGGCGGCGAAGAAGTAACAGAGGTAGAGGGCTGCCCGCTCGGTCGCCACCAGGCACCCCAGCACCCCCAACCCGACACAGAGGAGGCCCAGCCCGAACGCCGCGCGCGGACCCCGCCGGTCCGACACCACTCCAAGCACTCCGGACATCACCAGATTGGCGCCCATGGCTAACCCGCCGAGCACCCCGAGTATTCCGGGGCCTTCGTTCAGTCGGGACCGGACCAACAGCGCCAGGAATGGGAAGACCGTCACCGACAGCGCGAACAGCAGTACCGAGATCAGGAAGCCGCGAAATGCCCGGTCCTTCAGCAGAGGTCCCACTCTACCCGAGAGATGCTCCAGGAACGAGACTGCCCTGGGACGCTCCTCCACCTCTCCATCCAGGAACGGAGCGAGGCTGAACGTGCTGGTGAGAATCAGCACCCCGCCGAGCATGAAACTCATGGCGTAGCCTGCTTGATCGCGGGATCCTCGCAGCGCCGCCTCCGCAAACTGCCCGCCGATCAATCCTCCGAGACCCACGAAGGCCAGCCGCATCGCAAAGAAACGGCCCCTCGTGCCGTCGGGGATCGACTCGACCACCAGATTCTGGTAGCAGGGGTCCCCCACTCCCGTCGCGGTCGCGGCTAGAGCCAGGGCCCCCATCGTCAGTGCGAACGCGACCCCAGGCTCCGGCCGCTGAGTCCAGACGATCCCGCCGAGTCCCAGGTACGCCAGCCCAACGAACGAGTAGACGATCCGAAGGGCCCGGGCCCGACGCACTCCCGGCCGGAAGCGATAGGCCGAGATCGGCTGCACCACGGCGAGGAGGCCGTTGTGCATGGCCGGACCGAGACCCACCCAGGTGGCGGCCACGCCCAGGGATTGCAGGAATCCCGGCACCACCGTCTGGTGGTAGACGAACGGGATCGCGACTCCCCACAAGAACTCGAACAAAAGGATGCAAGCCCGATTCCGGTCCAGCACCAGCTCCCGAAGCGAAACCTGCTTCATAGTCCTCGGAACGGCAATAAGGGTGTCGATCCACAACCCCGAGAAACGGGAACCGCTATTGAGCCGCTCTCAGTTTCTTCCAGGCGGCCAGATACCGGGAAGCCCGGGGATTGGTCTCGCTCCAGGCCGGGGCTTCCGGACGATTGCCCAGGATTTCCAGACCTCGAGCCACGGTTCGGACAACTCTCGCCATATTCGCGTAGTCGATCTTCTCCCAGTGGTCCCCCGGCTGATGGTAGTCGGGGTACACGAACGCCGTGCAGAGCGTGTGGGCGGGGATCCCGACCTCGGCTAACGACGCGTTGTCCGAGCGATTGAAGAACGCATCACTGTTCATCGGGTGGTGGTACACAGTGACCCCCGTCGCCTGACCGGCTTCGGAGAGGATTTTCCCCACCTCGGAGTAATCGTAGCCCGTCAACCCCGCCCGGTTCACCTGGGGCCCTTCCGAGGAGTCGGTTCGTCCAATCTGCTCCAGATTCACCTGGGCCACGGTGTCTTTGAGGGGGAATACGGGATGGGCGCCATACCAGCGCGACCCCAACAAGCCCTTCTCTTCACCGAAAAACGCCACGAAGACGATGGTTCGCTTCGGCCGGGCCGGGAGTCTCGAAAGCGCCGACGCCAACTCGATCACACCCACCGTGCCGCTGCCGTCGTCGTTGGCGCCGTTGTAAATCTGATCGCCGGCGCCTTCCCGCATCCCGACGTGATCGTAGTGCGCGCTCACCATCACGTAGCTGTTCTTGAGCACCGGGTCGGAGCCCCGCAGCACACCCACCACGTTCTTCAGCACGACCGGGCGCTCCGCGGTGGCGGGAAGCGAAAAGGAGATGCGAGACTCCTGCGCTGCTGCCTCATCGTACCAGGCGTTCAACTCCGGATCGACCACCGTCAACTGGGGGAGTCCCCCGCCGGTGGGCGCGGGCGGCGGCGGGCTTTCGGGGTTGACCAGGCGCCCGACTCCCCGGAGGGGGACACCGCTGCGTTGAACGAAGATCAGCCCGACGGCGCCCTTCTTTTGGGCGGCGGCGGCAAACTCCTGCCGACGCCGGATGGCCTGAAAGCGCTCGGTTCGGTCGGCGGGGACGGGTGCCGCTTCCGCGACAACCACTCGATCCTTCAACTCCTCGGGGAGCTGCGCGACGTCGAGACCCTGCCGCGTGTTGACGATCGCCGCGGGCGCGTTCTCCACCGACGCCGCGGGGCCCGAACCCAACCCGACGTGCTCGACACCCACCCGGGTGCTCTTCCCGCCGGTGGTGATGGAGAGAGAGAATCCCTCCCGTCCCGGCTCTTGCATCTTCCAGTTCGCGATCTGGAAGTAGCCGCCCTCAATCGGCGCTTCGAGGCCCGCCCGGCGGAACTGCGCCGCGAGGTACTCCGCCGCGAGATCGAGCCCGCGGGAGGGCGTGTCGCGACCTTCCAGCAGATCCGAGGCCAGGAATGAGAGATGTCCCCTTAGCGAGTCCTCGGAGACGTCGGGGCCGGCCGCCGATCGCCCGCCTCCGGCTGTCGCGCTCCCCAGCGAACTTCCCGCAAGGAGCGCTGCGGCGGCCACACCGCAAAGAAAAACCCGCCTCGAATCGCCCCGCGTCCGCATTCCCGGCCCCTGACCCCGAGCCCGGACAACCAGGGCATATCCCCGGCGCGGGTCGGCAACCGGAACAACGTTACCTCACACCCAGCACAACGAACAGGTCTTTCCCATCGGTGACGTAGCCCACCTGCCCGGTACTCTTGATGAACGACCCGGTTCCGCCCAGAATCGATCGCACCGGGGTGCGGGAACGGGTGCCGTCCGAGTAGGCGGTCCCACCACCCACCACCAGGGAGCCGCGCCCGGGAAACGCGAGCTGGATGGTCCCGACGCTCCCGTCACGGGCGAACGCTTCGGAGAACTCGAAGATTCCGGCAACCCGATTGAACGGGTCAATCAGGGTTCCATCCGCGACGATCTGATCCCCGACGGTTACCTCGCCGTCTCCATCGAGATCCGTGACGCGAACGGAGTCCACATTGAGCAGATAGTCGATCGGCGAGGCCGCAGCGGTGGCCTGACGGCGCGCCGACTTCATGGCGTAGAGCGCGTCCGGTCCCTGTCGTCGGGAAATGCCCGCGAGATATCGACTCCACCCCGCATTCGAGAGCGCATCCTTCGGCGCGGCTCCGACGGCGGCGGGAGCGCGTCCCAGCCAGAATCCGATCCCTAACAAACCCGCCATCACCACGGAGGATAGCTTCCAACTCATTGCCGCTCCCCTTCCCTTGCTTCGAGCAGCGGGGGTACACCCGCTTATTGGCTCGAATGACACCTTCCAGGCGGCTCCGGTGCCATAAATTGTCTCGGTCCAGGAAAACCCTTCCAGGGTCTGCCCGGCCCCCGTCTCAAGAGTGGAGATCGATCGTGCGAGAGATCAGTGTGGTGAGCCCTATCGACGGTTCGGTCATTGCCCGACGCCCCATTGCAGGCCCCGCGGAACTCGACCGGCGGATTGCCGCTGCGAGGGATGCCCAGCGGGACTGGCGGCGGACGCCGTTGGCGGAGCGCGCCGACGTCTGCTCGCGATTTGCAGACGCCATGGATGCCATGCGAGACGACATCGTTCTCGAACTGGCCCGCCAGATGGGTAGACCTGTCCGCTACGGCGCGGGCGAAGTGCGCGGATTGCTCGAACGGGCCCGCACGATGGTCGCACTCGCGCCCGACGCGCTCGCCGACATCGAAGCGGCTCCCATCTCCGGTTTTCGTCGATTCATCCGGCGGGAGCCCCTCGGGGTCGTCTTCAGCGTGGCGGCGTGGAACTACCCCTACCTCATCGCGGTGAACTCCGTGATCCCCGCAATCCTCTCCGGCAATTCGGTGCTCTTGAAGCACTCGAGCCAGACGCCTCTGTGCGCGGAGCGATTCGCCGCCGCGTTCGAGCGAGCCGGCCTCCCGCCGGGGGTGTTTCAGGTCGTGCACACCGATCACGGGGGCGCGGAGCACCTGGTGTCCCATCCAGGAATCGACTACGTGGCCTTCACCGGGTCGGTTTCCGGGGGACAGGCGATTCAGCGGGCCGCCCGCGAGCGGTTCATCGCTACCGGGTTGGAGCTGGGCGGCAAGGACCCCGCGTACGTGCGGGCCGATGCCGACATGGATCACGCCGTTGAGAACGTGGTCGACGGCGCCTACTTCAACTCGGGCCAGTCCTGCTGCGCCGTGGAGCGCATCTACATCCACCGAAGCCGGTTCGAGGAGTTTGTGGAGCGCGCGGCGGCGCTCGTCCGCGCGTATCAGGTGGGCAACCCGCTGGATGCGGAGACCATGCTGGGGCCGATGGTCCGAGGTTCGGCAGCCGACGGCGTCCGCGCGCAGATCGCGGAAGCGCTCACCCGAGGCGCCCGGCCGCTCATCGGACCCGGCGATTTCCCCGAGGATGTCCCGGGCTCGCCGTATCTCGCGCCTCAACTCCTCGTCGACGTGGATCACTCGATGCAGATCATGTCGGAGGAGACCTTCGGACCGGTGGTCGGTGTCATGCCGGTTGACTCCGACTCGGAAGCGGTGGCGTTGATGAACGACAGCCGGTACGGACTCACGGCATCAATCTGGAGCCGCGACGTGGAGCACTCGCTTCAGATTGCCGACGACCTCGAAACCGGTACCGTCTTCCTGAATCGATGCGACTACCTCGATCCGGCGCTCGCCTGGGTTGGGGTGAAAGACTCCGGCCGCGGCTGCACGCTCTCACGGGTCGGTTTCGAGCAGCTTACGCGCCCGAAGAGCTTTCACTTCCGACTCCCCACCTGACGCGACTGTCGCAGCAAAAAAAGGGCCCGCGGCGAGTTAGCCGCAGGCCCTCCCATCCAACCGACGACAGGCCATCAGACCTTCGGCTCGTAGCCCTTCTCGTACTCCCGGCGCCAGTGTCCCGCCGCATCCCGGTCTCCCAGGATGTGGCCGTTCGACGGATCCGTTTTGAGCACGCGGCCGGTGCGGTACGAAATGTTGCCGAGGTGGCAGAGCAGCGTGCTCCGATGTCCCTGCTCGATCTCGCTGTTGAGCTTGTCGCCGCTTCGGATGGAGGCCAGGAAGTTGGCGATATGGCCGGCCTCGCCGATGGGCCCGGTGACTTTCTCGATCTCCTTGCCCTTCGGATCGTGGATGGTGTAGCCGCCACCCCGAATGGCCAGGCTGCCGTTCTCGCCATGGAACACCGCGTCGGGCAGATCCGGCTTCGGCGCCTGATTGCAGCTCATGCCTTCCCACTGGATGAATTTGCCGCCCTCGAAGTTGTAGGTCGCCATGTGGGTGTCCGGCGTTTCCTGATCATCCTGGAAGCGGTAGCGGCCGCCGGATGACACGAGTTGCGTGGGGAAGTCGACCTTCAGGCCCCAGCGGCACATATCGAGGTAGTGGATGCCGTTGTTGCCGAGCTCTCCATTCCCCCAGTGCCAGAACCAGTGCCAGTTGTAGTGGAGGTAGTTGTCCTTGAAGGATCGGCGAGGGGCTGGGCCTTGCCACAGATCGTAGTCGAGGTTCGCCGGCGCGGCGACGCTCTTGCCCTGTCCGATGCTGCCGCGGCTGTTGGCATACCAGGATTGAGCGTAGTAAACCCGGCCGATGACGCCCTCGTGGAGTCGCTGCATCGCCTCCTGGATCTTCGGCCAGCTCCGGCGCTGGTTTCCCATCTGCACCCGCCGATCGTGCTTTCGGGCAGCCTGCACCAGCCACTCCCCCTCCTGGGCATTGTGGCTGCACGGCTTCTCCACGTACACATGCTTGCCGGCGGCACAGCCGAGAATCGCCCCAGGGGCGTGCCAGTGATTGCAGGTGGCCACCACCAGCACGTCGACCGCTTTGTCTTCGAGCACCTTGCGGTAGTCCTGCACCGCTTTAGGAGCCACGCCCCCCCGGAGCGGCGCTACAACGGCGGCGGCTTTCTCGGCTCGGGTCAGATCGACATCGCAGGTGTAGGCCACGTCTACGTTGGGCTGCTGCTGGAAGGCGCGGGAAAGCGCGGTTCCGCGGCCCCCCGTGCCCATGATGCCGACCACGATGCGATCGTTCGCTCCGATGGCCGACGCGGGCGCGGGCGCCCCGAGAAGTCCTGCGCCGGCCGCGCCGAGGCCGGATGCCAGCAGGCGGCGGCGATTCAGATGTTCCATCCGCTCTTGTCTCCCCGCCGGACACACGTTGCTCAATCCGGCTGCTGTCTCGTTGTTCCGCACCACCCTCCCCGGATCCTGTGCCGCCCTCGCCAGCCTGGCCCGGACACATCGGGGAGGGATCTGTTTGACGAGCAGCCACGTGGCTGCGCAAGGTGGCTGCGTGGCCGTCGACGAGGCGGAGTGCAAAGGAACGGCAGCCGTGCTCCCCGAATCTCCTGGGGTAGCAACGAGGCTGGGAGACCTGCGGAAGCGGAAAGAGGCGGACCGTGAAGTTCTGGTGCTGGACACTCGGTGGATTTGTGGCGGCGCTCCTTGCGGGCTGCGGCGGCGGCGAGGCCGAAACGGTGCAAACCGCGCAGGCTCCCGAATCTCCACAGGCCGGGCAGCCCGCCGCCGCGCCGCCATCGCGCGGTGTTATCGGCGTTTCACTCCTCACGTTGGACAACCCGTTCTTCAAGGTGATCGGCGACAACATCACCGCCGAAGGCAAGAAACAAGGCTACGAGGCCACCGTAGTCAGCGCAGACAAGGACGTCGCCAAACAGAGCAACCAGGTGAAGGACTTCATCGTGAAGAGGGTTGCCGCCATCGTGCTCAGCCCGTGCGAGTCGCGCTCCATTGTGCCCGTCATTCAGGAAGCCAATGCGGCCGGGATCCCCGTCTTCACCGTCGACATCCCATGCAATGAGCCCGGCGTGAAACTGGCGACACAGATTGCGACGGACAACCTGGGGGGTGGTCGGGAGGCTGCAAAGGCCATGATCGAGGCGCTGGCGCCGGATGGCGGCAAGGTCGCGATTCTCCACTTCAAGCAGGCGGAGTCATGCCGTCTCCGAGTCCAGGGCTTCCGCGAGATCATCGGCAAGCAGCCTGCCGGAACCGGCAAGGTGCAGATCGTCACCGACCTGGAGAGCGGCGGCGCGAAGGATCAGGGATTCAAAGCCGCGGAGGATGCCATTCAGGCCCACCCCGATCTCAAGGGGATCTTCGCGATCAACGATCCTGCGGGCCTGGGCGCCCGGGCGGCGCTGGAGAAGGCGGGCAAGGCCGATCAGATCAAGATCGTCGCCTTCGATGGTCAACCCGAGGGGAAGCAAGCGATCAAGGAAGGCAAGATCTATGCCGACCCCATCCAGTTTCCGGACCGGATGGGAGTCGAGATCGTCACGGCTATTGCGAAGCACGCCCGGGGCGAGACCTTGCCGGCCCAGACGCTGATCCCGACTCGGCTGTATCGCAAACAGGATGCCGACAACGATCCCACGTTGCGCTGAGTGATCGCCTGAGAGGCTGGACAACTGGAGGTCCACTCAGCAATTGAAACCCTTCCCTCACCACCGCCGGCTGCCGGACGAAGCGGGCATGCTGGCGGTGCTGTTGCTGCTCTGCACGGTCGTAAGTCTGGTCACGCTGCGAGAGCAGCCCGCCTCGCCACACGCCGCCTCGTCCCAGGTGCTCCGCACCCTCTCGCGAATCCGGACATCGAGCGCCGGCAAGGGGCTGGTAGTAGCCACCAGCAGCCCAGATGACGTGAGATTTGTAGAACTCCTTCGTACCGGCTCAGCGCCGAACTTCAATGTGCTGGTCACCGGCGAGGCCGACGCCGCATCCCGCCTCGGCTCGGCCGAACGCCCCGGGTGGATCGTGTGCTCGGATGCGTCGGGTCGATGGCTCCTCTGGGGCCGGCTCTCGGCCCAGGTTCCCCCACTCGCCGGAGTTCCAGTCATCCGCCCATCCCGGGGGAGGTGGCCGACCTTTCTTCTGCCGTCCAATCTGCTGAATGTGGCCAACCAGATCTCCGTCATCGCCCTCCTCGCCGTGGGCATGACGCTGGTGATCATCACCGGCGGGATCGATCTCTCGGTCGGCAGTCTGGTGGCGCTGTCCGCGGTTGCCTCCACGCGGCTCATTCGTGATGGGGGTGGGGCGGAGTCGGCGACGGCGACCACGATGCTTCTGGCCGGAGCCGCGGCCGTGGGTCTGTGCTGCGCCGTGGGATTCGCAGCCGGCCTGACGATTACTGCGCTCGGGCTCCCGCCCTTCATCGTCACGCTGGCCCTGATGCTGGTCCTGAGCGGATGGGCTTCCATCCTGGCCGGGGGAGAGAGCATCTACCAGGTGCCGGATGGATTCGTCACCCTAGGCAGGGGCGCGACGCTCGGGCTCCCGAACGCGGTGATCCTGGTCCTCGGCGTCTTCATCGCCGCACATGTGATGCTGACGCGGACGGCGGTGGGGCGACTCATCTACGCCGTCGGCAGCAACCGGGAGGCGGCCCGGTTGTCGGGCGCTCCCGTGCATGCGGTGCTCAGACGAGTGTACGCACTTTCGGGCGCGCTGGCGGGACTCGGCGGCGTGGTGCTCGCCTCCCAACTCAAGAGCGGATCGCCCACCTACGGCCAGATGTACGAGCTCTATGCGATCGCCGCAGTGGTGGTCGGCGGCACCAGCCTCTCGGGCGGCCGGGGCTCCATCGCTGGAACGCTGGTGGGGGCGCTGACCATCGGCGTCATTCAGAATGGAATGAACTTGCTGGATGTCGAGAGCTTCACTCAGAAGGTGGTGCTGGGCTTTGTCATTCTGGGGGCCGTAGCGACGGACCGAATTCGACGCAGCGGGGGTTCGAGAGACGCCCTGACGCGGTTTCACGACTGACGAACCGGCCTCATTAGGCCACCACCGAGAAACGAGACTGGGAGTCTGATGACATGAATCGCCGAACTCTGCTTCTGGCGCCGATCGCCCTCTCCGCTAACCGCGCCACCGCGCACACGGGCTCCGGCCTTCCGCGAGTCGCCCCGGCCGAGGGGGGATATGACCCGGCTGCACTCGCGGCCATCCGCAGCCGTATGGAGGCGTTCACGAAAGGCGGACAGATTTCCGGCGCCGTCACGCTGCTGGCGCGGCGAGGAAGAATTGCGTGGCTGGATGCCACGGGCCTGGCCAACCGGGAACACTCCCGACCGATGCGCTCCGACACGCTGTTCTGGATCGCTTCCATGACCAAGTCGCTGACCGCGACAGCGGTCATGCTGCTGGTGGAAGAGCGGCGTGTCAGTCTGGACGAACCCGTGGAGCGGTTTCTCCCCTCATTCGGCAGCATCCGGCTTCGGAGCGGAGCACCCCAGCAGCGCGTCACGTTGCGACACCTGCTCTCTCACACCGCCGGCCTGGCGCAGCCGGATCGAAAACCGACCGACGGCAGCATCCCTCTCGTCGCCTACGCCTCGGATCTCGCGAAGGCGCCCCTGGAGTTCGAGCCGGGGACCCGCTACGAATACGGGTTCGGACCCACCGTTGCCGGGGCGGTCGTGGAGGTGGTATCCGGCATGCCCTTCGACCGGTTCCTTCAGGAACGGGTCCTGAGTCCACTCGGGATGGCCGATACCACGTGGCATCCCAACCCGGAGCAACGGGGCCGATTGGCGGCGTGCTATCGACCCGACGCCCGCTCAGGCGAGTTGACACCCACGTTCATCCCCTTCGTCACGCCGGATCCCGCCATCCGAAGAGTGCCGGAGCCCTCCGGCGGCCTGTTCTCAACGGCGGAGGACATGGCGTCGTTCTACCAGATGGTGCTCGACGGAGGCCGCATCCGGTCCGGCAAGAGCCTGCTGTCACCGGCATCCGTTCGGGAGATGACGACGCCGTTCGACCTCCCCGATTCGACCGTACGCTATGGATTGTGCTGGCAGCAGCTCGCTGCAGTGCGGCCTGGCGCCCCGGCAAAACTGGCGGGATACGGACACGGCGGCGCCTTTGGGACTCACGGCATGGTAGACCCCGAGCGTCGGGCCGTCGCCGTCCTCATGATCCAGCGGACCCTCTTCCCAGAGAGTTCCCAGGTGGTCAACGCCTTCCACGAACTCGCGGCGAAGGCGGTCGTTTGAACCGAGTGATCGTTTGGACCAAGTGAAAGGACTCATGCCCCGATGAATACTTCTCTCGTGTTGCTGGGAGCCGGGCTGGCTCTCCTGTGCGCATCCCTGAGCCCGGTAAACGGGGCCCAGGAACAGCCGGTGATTCCCCTCTGGTCGGGCGCGGCGCCGGGGGCCCTTGGGACCGCTGATAACGATCGGCCGACCCTAACCGTCTTCCGCGCCGACCCCGCGAAGGCCACCGGCGCGGCGTTTGTCGTTTGCCCCGGCGGCGGGTACGGCGGACTTGCCGCCCACGAGGGGAAGGACTACGCCCTCTGGTTGAACGAGCTGGGGATCTCAGCTTTCGTTCTCAAGTACCGCCTCGGAAGCCACGGCTATCGGCACCCCGTCATGCTCAATGACGCCGCGCGAGCGGTCCGGCTGGTGCGTTCGCGAGCCGCCGAGTGGCAGGTCGACCCGAAACGGATCGGGATCATCGGTTCTTCCGCGGGTGGCCACCTGGTCTCCACTCTGCTCACGCACTTCGATGCGGGCGACCCGGTCGCGGCGGACCCGGTGGATCGCGTCTCATCTCGCCCCGATCTGGGGATCCTCTGTTATCCGGTCATCACACTCGGCGAGAAGACCCATCAAGGCTCGAAGCGGAATCTACTCGGCGAGAATCCCGAGCCCGCTCTCGTTCGCTTCCTCTCCAATGAGACCCAGGTGAAGAACGACACGCCGCCGACGTTTCTCTTCCACACCGTGGAAGACAAAGCGGTGCCGGTCGAGAACAGTCTCATGTTCGCGGCGGCGCTCACGGCCAACGGAGTCCCCTACTCCCTGCATGTCTATCCGAAGGGACCCCACGGCATCGGTCTCGGGAATCGCACAGACCCGAAGGCGCGGCATCCGTGGACGATCGAATGCGCCCTCTGGCTGAAGGAGAACGGCTTCGCCCGCTGAACCATCCCCGCCGCTCATCCTTGATAACCCTCACGTCCCGGGGACGGACATGGTCAGTTCCCGGGCAATCTCAATGGGGATGGGCGGTCTCGGGAACCGAAACGGGTCCTGCCGAACCGCCCAACTGAGGAACTTCATCAGCACTGCGGCGTCCTGGCCGTACACTGGGACGGATGGACTCCACCGAATCCGAATTCGATCGGCTTCGGGAAGGCTGCCGGGAGGCGTGCCCGGCTCATGAAAGGCGAACGTTTTGCCGTTCACCACCCCGATAACGCCGATGGGAGGGGAGATGGCGAGATCCCATTCCGGGAGTCGGACGCCCTCCACCAGATTGTCGCCAGCCGCGGCCGGTATCGCTGAGTTGAGGGCAACGACAATTTCTTCGCCCGACCTGGGCAACCGGATCTCGGTCCGCGGAGTGACCGGCCAACGAAGCACAATAAAGAGATCCGTGAGCTCTGTTCTACCGAAGGAACTCCGGACCCTAAACAACAGTCGCCGAGTCGAAGCATCGGGTCCCGGAACCGTACCCGGAAGCGCGCCAGTTACCTTGCCGAGAACGACCAGCACGGCGTTATCGCGGTAGGCGCCGGGGTCGAACGCACTGGAAAGTCGTGCGTGACGCCGGGCGATGACGCGGTCGTCGGCCGGCAGCGAAATCGCCGCAGGGTCTGGAGCCGGAACCAATGGCGCAAGCGCCGCATCCAGCGCCGGACCCCGTCGCAGTACGTGCTGCTGCAAGTCGATGACCAACTCACCTTCGGGCCAGATCTTGAAGTTGCGCGTGGAGCCGGCGGACCAGACCGTGAGAGGCTGCCCGGCGCCCTTCTCCGGGACATTCTGGACGGGACTTGCGGAATTCCACCAGCCCAGGAACGACTCCGCCGGCCCAAAACGCGCGCGTCTCCCGTACTCCAACGCCGCGACCGCACTGGCTCGAAAAGACGTGCCGGCACTATCGCCCCGATTCTCCGCCCGAGGCTGCTGAGACGCGGCCACGAGCAGCAGAGCGGCGAACACGAGTTGAATTCTGGGCCGACGCCTCGAAAAAGTTCGGTAGCCCGAGGGGTGCGATGCAAGAGTTGGGCAGTTCGGAGGTCGATTCACCACCGCATGTAGAATCTGAATCCATCCTGCCATCCTCGGCCGGACTTGGAGGGGTGCGTCGTGGTGATTTCACAGCGGAAGCGACAAGAGTTGATC
>SXGS01672231.1_pt1 | contig 15076 bp, 12 predicted proteins | sample 3174681 | NCBI WGS metagenome assembly SXGS01 (sample SAMN11356861, study PRJNA531348) | freshwater metagenome | isolation source: freshwater sample F1-80 | place: China: Fuxian Lake, Yuxi | collected 2017-12-25 | reverse complement strand
GAATTGCCGATGCGGCATTCGACCTCGACGCCGACGATCAGCGCCGTCAGCAGGTCATAGCCGGACATCGGGCGCATCTCGGCCAGCGCCAGCAGCGCCGAAGCGACCGGGCCAGCCGGATGGATAATGGTCTTCAGGTGCGTGTCGTCATAGTCGAGCACATGCGAGGTGATGCCGTTGACGAGCGCGGTATGCAGCGCGTCGAGTTTTTCCGTGCGGCCGAGAACGGTCGAGGTCGGCTTGCCGGAAAAAGGTAGGATGGCCGCGAGCGCGCGGTCGGTCGTTTCGTGGCTGGCGCCGCCGACGGCGCAGCCGACCCAATTGACGAAGGTGCGCAGGCCTTCGCGCCGCACGTCCGGCTGGATGTCCGAACCCTTGACGCCGACCACCCAGTCGGCAAGGATCTGCGTGACTTTTGGGGTTCCGGGACCCGTTTCCTGGTGCAGGCTCATCGTCTCTTTCTCCTTATAGCAAGCCGCGGGCGATGCCGCCGTCCACATTGACCGCCTGGCCGGTGACGTAGCTGGCAAGCGGGCTTGCGAGCCAGACCACCATCATCGCCACCTCTTCAGGCGCCGCGAAACGGCCAAGTGGGATATCTCTTGAAAAGTCCTGGAGCACGGCTTCGCGCGTGCGGTTCTCGTCGGTCGCCATCTTGTCGGCGCGCTTGGTCCAAAGCGGCGTCAGCGTACGGCCGGGGGCGACGCAGTTGATGCGGATCTTCCGGTCCGCCAGTTCGGACGCCAGCGTCTTGGTCAGGCCGAGAAGGCCTGCCTTGTGCACGTTGGAGACGATCTGGTGCTGATAGGGCATCTTCGAGGCGGCGGCACCCAGCGTAACGATCGCCGGGTTCTCGCCCTTCTCCAGCGCCGGCAACAGCGCCCGGATGGCGCGGACCGTCGACAGGATGTTGAATGTGTAGTTGCTCATCCAGTCGTCGTCCGTGAGATCCTCGAAGGACGAGCGGATCGAGCCGCCGACGGCGGTCACGAGAACGTCCAGCGCTCCCCAGTGGTCCTCGACGAAATCGGACAGCGCATCGCCGGCGCCCTTCTCTGTCACATCGCTGACGAGCGTCACGGGACGTGCGGCGCCGCTCTCTTCGATGCGCGAGGCTGCTTCCGCAAGATTGTCGGCCGAGCGCGAAGCGATGACGACATCGGCGCCTTCCGCGCCCATGAGCCGCGCGGAGGCTTCGCCGATGCCATAGCTGCCGCCGACGATCAGCACGCGGCGTCGTTCATACCGAAGGTCCAACGGATCCTCCTTTCAGTCGTGTGTAGAGCTTGAAGACGAGGAGCACGGTGGAAGCGACCACGGCGATGCGCATCACGTGGAAGGCAGTGACGACCTCCGCTTCCAGATGCATGACCTGCGCCGTGATCACCATTTCGGTGACGGCGGCGGGCGCCAGCGACAGGAAGCTCGTCGTGTAGGGCAGGCCTGTCGCCGCAGAGAGCACGACGGCGCCGAGTGCGGCGCAGCCGATCATGAAGATGGAAATGACCAGAGCCGCGAAACTGACACGGGGCAGGGCCGCGAGCAGGTCGCGGCGAAACTGACAGCCGAGCCAAGTGCCGAGCATGATCTGGGCGATGATGATGACGACCGGCGGGATAGTGACGGTGAAGAGCCCGAGCACGCCGATGAAGATGCCCATCAGGATCGGACCGACGAGCCACGGGTTCGGCAGCGGCGTCGGCTTCAGCAGTAACGCCATGACGTAGCCGAGTACGAGGGCGAGGGCGACGAGCAGGATATTGGAGCCGGCTCCCACTGCATCGGGCGCGGTTCCGGGCTCACCGAAAAGGACAACGAAAAAGGGCACGATGGCGACGACGCCGGATACGCGCATGGCGTGGACAACGGCGACGGAGCCTGCCGCGCCGCCATGTTGCTTGGCAACCGTCGCCATGTCGGCAACGCCGCCGGCCGCCGTCGCGAAAAAGGCGGTCACATCGTCGACGCGTGCAAGCGGCTTGAACAGAAAGGCCGCGACCATGGTGAAGGCGATGACATAGAGCGTTCCGGCGACCATCGCCGGCAGGAGGCCTGCCATGGCGGCGAGCACGGCCGGGGTAAACCGCATGCCGACGGCCACGCCGATCGCCACCTGCCCGAGTTCGCGGCCCATCGGCATCAGCGCGAATTCGTAGCCGGCCACCGACAGGGCCGCAAAAGTGAAGAAAGGTCCCAGCATCCAGGGTAACGGCATGTTGATGAGCGAAGCGACGGCGCCGGCAGTGGCGCCGATCGCGTAGGTGAGCGCGAGCAGGCCCCACCAGCGCGGATCACCGATCCGTGCCTTGCCTGCCGACCTGGCCTTTTCAGGCGCGGTCGGACCTTGTGGGGCCTTCGCGTCCATGTCTCAACAGCGCCAGTCTTGCGTCAGTTGCTGACGAGCGACATCAGTTTGCGGATATCGGGCAAGCTCTCGAATTCGGCGACCATGCCGACCACGTCCTTCGCCTTGCCCATGTCCCATCGGGCGAATTCGGCGCATTCGAGGAACTTGGTGGCGACCTCGTCGTAGCTCATCGGATTTGCAGGGCTGCCTTTGCCAAAATCGGCCATGCCGGAGACCTTGCGTCCATCCTTGAGGTCAATATCGATATAGGTCGTCATCAGATGATAGCCCGCGGCCTCGGCCCGGTCGTCGATCACGAAATCGACCTTCTCGATCATCGCCTTCACGTCGTCACGCAGCACCACTTCGTCGGTGAATTCGTTGAGGCCGGCGCGGCCTTCAAGCAGCAGGATCGCCATGCAGAACTGCATGGAGAACTTGGCCTGCAGCTCGTTCTGCGGACGGTGATGGATGAGCGCGTTCGGCATATTGTGGTTGGTGCCGACGCGCACATGCACGACGTCTTCAGCCTTGATGTTGTTTTCCCGGATAAGCCGCAGCATCTCCGTCATGCCGGGATGCGTCAGTGAGCCCGAAGGATGCGGTTTGATCGACACGCCGGGATTATCGAAGGTCCAAGGGCTTCCGAGCTTGCCGTGGATCGCGTTCGGATCGTAACCGCCGCCAGCGGCGGAGAAGAAGCCGCGCGGAGCTTCGAGGATCGTCGGCGCGGCTGTCCAGCCATAGGAGGCGAACTGCGCGGCCGCGATGCCGCTTTCGGATGAACGGCCGGCATGGAACGGCTTGGTCATCGTGCCGAAGTTTTCGCGCAGGCCGGCCGACTGGCTGCCAGCGATCGACACTGCGCGGGTCAGCTGTTCGACATCGAGGCCCATCAGGCGGCCGGCAGCCGATGCGGAGGCATAGGTGCCGCAGGTCGCGGTCGCATGGAAGCCGGTCTGGTAGTGACGCGGATTGATCGCCTCGGCGATCTTGCATTCGACCTCGACGCCGATGTGATAGGCGAGCATCACGTCCTTGCCGGAAGCGCCGAGGGTCTCGCCCATGGCAAGCGCGGAGGGCAGCGCGGGAGCGGTTGGATGTGTCAGCAGGCCATAGACCCGGTCCTTGGCGACGGCGAGTTGCGTGTCGTCGTAATCGTCCGCATGGATGCCGACGCCGTTCGCGAACGCCGCGAAACGCGGCGCGACCTTGCGGTTGGAACCGATGACGGTCGCGGTGCCGTTGCCAGCACCGATGTCGTCGAGATGACGGCGCACATATTCGCCAGATTTCGCGACCGAACCCGAAAGAGCGAGGCCGATGCCATCGAGGATCGACTTCTTGCCGTTCGCGACAACAATATCGGGCAGATCGGAGGACGTCGTCTTATGGACAAACGTTGCGACCTCCAGGGTCAGGCCGGTTTCATTGGTCGCGGCATTGGTTTGCGTCGCGGCGGTCATTGCGGGTCCTCCCGTTGATATTGTCGTCAAAGCAGGGCTTGTCGTTGACCGCGTAAAGCAACGGTCCGAAGCCGGCGATCCCCATAGGACCAAGAAACGTCACCGCCTGTCGATTGTCAACAACTTTGCCGATCATCCGCCGAAACGGGGAGTGGATGTCCAATCGATGCCTCCGGATCATAAACCCCAGAGGTCTGCGCTGCCGCAGTGCAGCGAAACCGCGAACCGTTTTCGCCTTATGCGATTTATTGTTGACAGTTGACCAGTTCGTTCCTAGCCTTGTCTCAAGCCTGGGAGGGTCGCTGGATAGGCCGCACACGGGCTGAAACAGGGAAAGAGCCGGTTGGGGCTCGGGAGGACAATCACAATGACATCGACTTTTTCGCGTCGCACCGTGCTCAAGGTCACCGCAGGCGGGTTCGCCGCGGCAGCCTTGACTTCGCCATCGATCCTGCGCGCTCAGGGTTCGTACCCGGATCGCCCGATCAACCTGGTCGTGCCGTTCGCGACCGGTGGTTACAACGACCGGCTGGCACGTGCGTTCGCCCCGTTCCTTCAGGCAGAGCTCGGGCAGCCTTGCGTCATCGTCAATCAGCCCGGCGCCGGCGCCCAGCTCGGACACACCTATGCGCTGCAGCAGCCGAATGATGGGTACACGATCCTCTGCACGTCGGCCGCGCCCTATATCCCGCTGAACATTCTGCTGCAGAACGCGACGTTTACGGCGGAAGATTTCCACATGATCAACCTGCCGTCGCGCGATTACACGCTGGCCGCCACGACGGTGGACAGCGAAATCCAGGACATGCAGACGGTCATCGACCGCCTCAAGGAAGACCCGACGTCCCTTTCGCTCGGCGTGCAGCCCGCTTCGGCGGACTACGCGAACCTGATCCTCACGCTGCGCGCGGCGGGCGTCGAGACCGACGGTCTGCGCCTCGTCACCTATGACGGTGGCGGCCCCGCCCGTAACGCGACCGCAGGCGGACAGGTCGATGTCGGCTTCGTCGGCGGTGAAGGCTTCCTCCCGCTTAAGGACCGAATTCGTCCGCTGGCGCTTTATGCGGCCGAAGCGCCCGAATGGTGGTCGGATGCCCCAACGATCGCCGACGCCGGCATCGAGACCGACTTCGTCGAGGGCTCGCAGCGCGGCTGGGTCGTGCCGACGGCGCTCGTCAACGAACAGCCCGAGATTTATGCAACGATCGAAGGGGCTATCCAGCGCGCTTCCGAGAACCCGGAAGCCGTCGAGGCGCTGCAACTGCAGGAACTCGCCACCACCTGGTACGGTCCGGAAGCTTCCAACGAAGCCTTCCTTGCCAACTATGCCCAGATGGAAACCTATATCGACCTGCTGAAATAGGCCTCGATCGCGTTCGCAACGCTACATCGAAGGGGCGGTTGTCAGTATTGGCGCCGCCCCTTTACGTCACAATCTGGAGGCCAGCATGTCCGTCAAAGGCCGGCGCTTGTCGATCGACTGGGGACACCTCATCGTCCTCGCTCTGATCGCCGGAGCCACGCTCTGGTACATTCTCGATGCCCGCGCGGTATCGACCGACACCAACAATCTCCTGCTCATCCAGCCGCTCTCCATCGCGACACTCATTCTTTGCGCGGTGATCGTTCCGCAATGCTTCCGCTATGCCGACGATGCGCGCTCGGATGACGAACCTGTCACCACGACGGAGGTTAAGGCATCCGCCCTGATGCAGCCGAAGCTGCCGACGGAAAAGGTCGAAGTCGTCAAGATGCTCGCCTTCGCGGCCCTGCTCGGCGTCTTCGTCTTTTCGCTGCAGGTCGTCGGGTTCGACGTGGCCATGTTCGTTTTCTGCGTCATCGGCATGGCGATCTGCGGTGAACGCCGTCCCCTGCCGCTCATCGTCTTTCCGCTGATCGTCACGCTGGTCGTGATCTACGGGTTCAGGGCCTTGATGCCCTATCCGATGATCACCACGATACTCTAGGAGCCTGCCATGCTCGATATGGATGCATTCGCCGGCGCACTGACGCTGATGGCGACATCGGCCGGCTCCTGGGGCTGGATCGTTCCCGGCCTCATCGTCGGTCTCGTATTCAGCGCGATCCCCGGCATTTCGATCACCATGGCCATGGCGATCGTCCTGCCGATGTCGCTCTATATGGATTTCTTCTCGGCCATCGTGTTTCTCACCTCCGTCTATACCGGAGCCGGGTTCGGTGGTTCCGTGCCGGCCATCCTCATGAACATCCCGGGGTCGCCGTCCTCCTTCGCCACGACTTTCGATGGCTACGCCATGTCGAAGAAGGGAATGCACAACGAAGCGCTCGGCTACGCGCTTTTTGCGTCCACCCTATGCGGTATTTTCGGCTATGTGCTGCTTCTCTTCGTCGTCGAGCCGCTCGCCGATATCGTGCTCCAGATCGGACCGCTCGAAATGTTCGCGGTTGCTCTGTGGGGGATGCTGCTGCTCGGCTCGCTCGGCTCTACCTATATCAGTCGCGGCCTGCTTGCCGCCGCCTTCGGCGTGCTGCTCGGCACGGTCGGCATGAACACGGCGGGATATATCCGCGGCACCATGGGCATGGCGACGCTGCTGGACGGAGTTCAGCCGGTGCCGGCGATGATCGGCCTTCTCGCCGCCGGCCAACTCCTGTCGCTCGCCGGCAAAGACTACATCATCGAAGCGGAAGGCTCGCGGACGGTTTCCGTCAAGAGGATCCTCAGGGGATGCTGGGATACGTTCAAGTATCCCGCCGTCCTTGTTCGCGGCTCGATCATCGGCATCATCATCGGCGCGGTTCCGGGTGTCGGCTCCTCGGTCGGCAACCTGATCGCCTATGCCGAAACCAAGCGCACCGACAAGGACAGCGCGAGCTTCGGAACCGGAAACCCGAAAGGCGTAATCGCGGCCGAGTCCGCCGTGGCCAGCGCCGAGGGCGGCTCCATGGCGACCATGCTGGCGCTTGGCATTCCGGGTGGCGGCGCGACGGCCATCCTTCTGGCGGCCTTCATGATGCACAATATCGTGCCCGGCCCGACATTCATCGAAACCCAGAAGGACATGGTCTACGCGATCATCCTGAACAATATCGTCCAGGCCGTCGCGCTCCTGGTCGTCGGCATCGGCTTCATTTACGTGGCCGCCAATGTCGTGAGGGTGCGCACCCGTTACGTGCTGCCGGCGATCCTCGTCATTGCCACCATGGGCACCTATGCGGTCAATGGATCGATCGCCGGCCCGATCACCTTCTTCGTCTTCGCGGTCATTGGCTTTGCGCTGGTGCGCTATGAATATCCGGTAGCGGCGACCGTCGTCGGCATCCTGCTCGGCCGCATGCTCGAGACGGAGTTCCTCCGCTCCTGGCAGCTGACGGGCGGCAATCCCGTCTACATCCTCGACCATCCGGCGGCGATCGTCATCGCCGTGCTGATGATCGCCTCGATGGCCATGACCGCCTGGGGCAAGCGCAAGCAGGCCAGGCAGGAAGCCGCGGAAGCGGCAGCGATGGAAAAGCTGCATCAGGACGAGCTGGCGGCCAAAGGCGCCCAACTCAACCGGTAAGCATCACGCTCCCCACGCCTGACACGCAAAACCCCGGTCCTTGCGGCCGGGGCTTTGCTTCAGTGCTATGCCTTCAAGGGGCAATCAGGCGAAACTCGGCCCGCTCCATATCGTCCATCTGCCGCACTAGGCCGGTTTCCCAGGCCAGGTACCGGCGAGACGCTTCCAGGTTGCCGTCGTGGCGGTCATGGACGAAGAAGAGATGGTCGATCGCGTCGGCATCCGTCGGATCGTTCGGCGTGGAGACCGTCGGCGCGCCGGCGGCGACGAGGGCCTCGTGACCGCCCTTGACGATGCCGACCTCGCCGATGCCAAACTCCGTCATGTCTGCTGCCACCAGCGACGCCTTCGCGGCGTCGTCTGCGATCAACAGGACTGAGCGACCCTTCAGCGTCGCCACGAGGCGGCCTACCCGTGGACGAACCGTCCAGACCGCACCTTCGACATGGCTTTTTCGATAGGCGAGCGAAGGCCTGATATCGACGAGAACGGCTCCGCCGATGCCTGCGTGGGCCATGGCCTCAACCGCCGGTATTTGAGCGAAGTCACTTGCCGGGAATTTGGCACCGGGCTCGTGCTCTGGGAGTGCGGCTCGCATCGCATCGTCGAGCCGCGCCACATACGGCCGAAAGCCGAGCTGCTTCAGCCAGAAGGCGGCGAGTGCGGCGCGCAAGCCGGCATCGTCGAGCAGGATCAGCCGGGCGTGGCGCACGCCCACCCACTGGTCGGTCGCCTGAACCAGCTGGCCGGACAGGGCGTGGACAGCGCCGGAAATGGGATCGACGGCGGCCTCTTCCGCCGAGCGGACATCGAGGACGTAGGTGGTCGCCGTATCGTCGGCAAGCATCGACCGAATGCGATCAGGCTCGATCGCCTCGATGTCGAAGCGGGCCATCAGCGCGTCCGCGCGGGCGCGTGTCTCGGCAAGGCCGGCCGGCGGCAGGGGAGGAAAGGGATCGGCGCGATTGCCGCGTTCGAGTTTTTGTCCGGCGAGCGCCCAGCCCTGGGTGCCGTTTTCCAGCGCCAGCACCGCGCCCTCGTGGCCTGCCACGCGCAAACCGATGGCGCCGATGATGCCGCGGGTGCGGCCCGCGCAGGTGATGACGAGCGGTCTCGTCGGCACGGCGGTGACAGGCAGCCGGTGCGCCAGTTCGCCATTCGGAAGGCAGGCCGCGCCCGGCACACGCATCTTCGCATATTCCTCGGGCGGGCGAGCGTCGAAGAAGGCGAAGTCGCGGCCTTCCGCCTTCCAGGTGGCAAGCATGTCCGCTGTAATCATCCGCGGATGCCAGGCGGCTTCCGCCAGTTCGCCCAGCGTCTTGGAGGGAACGTTCACGCCCTTGTAGACCGGGAAGCCCGCCCCCGCCCATGCCGGCATGCCACCGCCGGCCGTCATGACGTCGCGGTAACCCAGCCGCGTCAGACGGTTCGCCGCTCGTTCGGCAACACCGTCACCGCTATCGATCAGAATGACAGGCACCGACGGTCGGGGCACGAGTTCCCCGATCCTTATCTCCAGAACCGAGTAAGGGCAGGGGATCGCGAACAGCGCATGGCCTTCGCCGAACTGCCCGGCCTCGCGGACATCCAGAAAGGCGATCTCGCGCCCGCTGTGAATTCGGCGGCGTGCTTCGCGGATGTCGATGGAGATCACCGTCACGCGGCGGCTTCCGCATGCGCCGGCGTTCCGCCGGTAAAGAAGTCGTGGAAGAGCGGGTAGACGATGTCGGGCCGATGCTCGGCGGGATAATGGCCGGTCGGGATGCCAAAACCGGTCAGGTCGTCGGCCCATTCGCTCCAGGCGTCGATAGGCTTGAAGTGACGCCCGCAATGGCTGTTGGTGCCCCAGATCACCATCACGGGGCATTCGATCCTGCGCTTGCCATAGTCGGCCGTATCCATGGCGAGATCCAGCGTGACGGTGGCGCGATAGTCCTCGCAGACCGCATGGATCTGCTCCGGCGTCGTGCAGCGGACATATTCCGCCATGGCTGCCTCGGTGAAGATCTCCAGCCCCACGCCTTTTTTGTTCAGCTTGTAGCGGATGTAATAATCGAGGTCGGCGCAGATGAGGCGTTCCGGGAAGGGTGCCTTCTGCGCCATGAAGAACCAGTGATAGCTTTCGAGCCCCCAGCCCATGGTCACATTGGTCAGCACATGGTGGGTCGGGACGATGTCGAGGGCGCAGAGGCGCTCGATGGCCTCCGGTCGGTCGAGCGCCATGCGGAAGCCGACGCGCCCGCCACGGTCGTGACCGGCGACCTGGAACCGGTCGAAGCCAAAATGGCGCATCACCTCGAAATTGTCCTCGCCCATCGCGCGGAAGGTATAGGCGGCGTGGTCGTCGCCGCCGTCCGGTTTGGAACTGTCGCCATAGCCGCGCAAATCCGGCGCGACCACGGTGAAACTCTTCGCAAGTGTGGGCGCCACCTTGTGCCAGCTGACATGGGTCAGCGGATTGCCGTGGATCAGAAGCAGCGGGGGCCCTTCGCCCGCGATGGCGACGTTGATTTCGGCGCCGCCCGTCCTCACCCGTTCCCGGCGGAAACCTTCCATCAAGGTGGTGGATGGCTCCAGCACCGGCATCGTCTCTGACTGCATTGCGATCTCCTCCCGTTTTGTAGATTGTCTACAATATTGGAATGGTCTACACAATGGCGCCTTGGGCCTGTCGGCCGGGTCGTATTGCGCGGGGAGGCGCAGGCATCATGATCATCCAGGACATTCGCGCGTCTCTTCACGGATTCTCCATCGAGATCCCGCTGCTGGAGGGACGTGTTGAGGGCTATGGTCGCGAGGAGCAGACGCATTTCGTGTTCTGCCAGGTCGAAACCGACGAAGGGATCGTAGGCTATGGTCTGACAGGCCACTTTCTTTCGCGGGCCGTCATTGTCGCGCTCGAGAAGCACGTTCTGCCGTGCGTGAAGGGCATGGATGTCCGAGATCTGGAGAAGATCCACCAGCGCGTATGGCAGAAGCTGAACCCGCGGGCCATGAGCGGTACGATCTCCATGGCGCTGTCCTGTCTCGACATCGCGCTTTGGGACATCATCGGCAAGGCGGAAGGCCGCTCGATCGCCGCGATGCTCGGCAATGCGCGGGACAAGGTGCCGGCCTATGTCACCTTCGGTTTTCCGCAATACGATATCGATACCCTGAAGGAAGCGGCCAAGCTTCATGTCTCCAATGGTTTCCGGGCGCTGAAGTCCGTCGTGGCTGTCGACAAGGGTGGCTGGAGGGAGGATGCGCGGCGTGTGATGGCCATCCGCGACGTAGTCGGCGACGATGTCGACCTGATGATCGACGCGAACTATCTCTTCAATCCCGTCGAAGCAAAGTACCTCTGTCGCGAAATCGAGGATTGCCGGATCACCTGGTTCGAGGAACCGCTGACGCAAAACGATGCCCGCGCGCTCGGCGACCTGCGCCGTTCGACCAAGATTCCACTGGCGGCCGGACAGATGGAAGGTCATCGCTGGCGGATGCGCGAATTCGTCGAGCATCATGCGCTCGATGTACTGCAGCCGAACGTCACCTATTGCGGCGGGTACACGGAGGCGCGCAAGATCGCCCACCTCGCACAAATCTACAATATGCCGATCGCCAATGGCGGCGGCTGGCCGCTGTTCAACATGCATCTTCTCGCTGGGATGATGAACGGCTGGATCGTCGAATGGCATCTTGGGATGGTGGCGGTCGGCGAGACGCTCTTCACCGATGCGCCGGTGCCCAGGGACGGCTTCATCACCGTTCCAGATCGCCCCGGGCTTGGGCTGACGCTCAACGAAGATGCGTTCCGCGACACGCGCGTCCCGATCGATTGAGGTAAAACAAAATTGTTGACACTTGACAATCCTCGGGCCTAGGCTTCACGCCGCGCTCGCTCCTCTCCGCAGGAACCATGCGCGCCGAACGGGAGGTTCGGTTCAACAAGGGAGGTTTTCGGACATGGTGAGATCACATATTCTCGCGGGCGCCACGGCCGCGTTGATGCTGGGCACGGCAGGCGCCCAGGCGCAGGAATATCCCGTCGATACGGTGACGCTCGTCACCCATTCGAGCCCCGGAGGCGGCAGCGACGTCTTCCTGCGCGAACTCTCGCGGTTCCTGACGCCGCATCTCGGCGCCAATGTCGTGGTCGAAAACGTCTCGGGCGGCTCCGGTGCGACGGCGATGGCGCAATTGGCCCAGGCGCCGGCCGACGGCTCGATGTTCTACGCGACGACGCCGACCTTCATCTACACATCCCTGCTCTCGGATCCCGAATACAAATATACCGACCTCGAACCGCTGGTGAACTTCTTCATCGATCCGGAGGTCATCTACACGGCCGCCGACAGCGAATTCCAGACGCTGGAAGACGTCATCGAATTCGCTCGCGAAGGTCGCGGCCAGTGGGGTGCCGCCAACCCGGCATCCCTCGAGCGCCAAGCGCTGGAGCAGCTGAAAACCGCCGCGGACGTCAATGCCGCGGTTGTCACCCATGAAGGCGGCGGCGATCTCCTGATCAACGTCCTCAACGGGACGCTTCAGATCGGCGTAGGCGAGGTCCAGGAAATCCAGTCGCAGCTCGAGGCCGGCGAATTGCGGCTGCTGGCGACCTTCAGCGACGAGCGTCTCGATGCCTTCCCGGATCTGCCGACCGTGCAGGAAGCCGGCTATGATGTTGTCGTGCGCAAGTTCCGCGGTCTCGCCGGTCCGAAGGGTATTCCGGACGATGTGGTCGCCGCCTGGGAAGCGGCGACGCAGGCCGTCCTTGAGGATCCGGAATACAAGGCTGCCTATGAAGCCGCCAACCTGCGCGCGGAGTTCATCCCGCATGACGAGTACGTCGCCTTCATCGAGGAATTCGGCGCGGAAACCGAAGGCTTCCTGAAGGAGACGGGTGTCATCGAATAAGGTCCGAGACGTCGGTCGCGGCGCTTGCCTCGGCGCCGCGGCCGTTCAATTGCAAGATTTCCCAAACGGATGGGACCGCCATGTTCAGCCGGGATTTCGTCGGTGGCGTCGCAACGATCGTCATCGGCTCCGTCTATCTCTATTTCGCCTACCAGCTTCGCGTCAGCGCACTCGACGACAGCATGGGGCCGAGCGGCCTGCCCAAGGTCTATGGCTGGCTGATGATGGCTCTCGGTGCGATGCTGACGCTTCAGGCCATCATCGTGCAGCGCGCGATCGTCGCCGGCCGAGCACCGCGTCCGCAAAAAGGCGAGTGGGAAGGCCAGGGACGCAAGATCGCCTACGCGGCGGGCCTCATACTCATCGGCATCGCCTATCTCTTCATCGTCGACACGCTTGGCTATGTCGTCTCGATCGCGCTGCTGGTCATCGTGACCGCTGCCTATCTGGGCGCCGGCCTCAACGGACGTGTCGTTGCCGTCGGCGTCGCCGGCGCGGTGTTTCTCTGGGCGATGTTCGTCGCGCTCCTCGGCGTCAGGATGCCGTCGGGCATTCTCGCCCCTCTCGGCTTCTGACGGCATCGAGGACCTTCCATGGAAACGATCGCGCTCTCCGCCGCCTATCTCCTCGATTACACCGTCATCCTTGCGGCGATGGCGGGGGTCGCCTGGGGCATCATGGGCGGCGCGCTTCCGGGCATTTCGCCATCGATCACGATGGCGCTGCTTCTGCCCTTTACCTATACGATGGATCCGACCAATGCGATCGTGCTGCTTGCGGCGACCTATGTGGGCGCCGAATATGGCGGTTCCATTCCGGCCATTCTGATCCGCACGCCCGGCACGAACGCCGCCGCCGCGACCGTCATCGACGGCTACGAGATGAACCTGCAGGGCAAGGCAGGTCTTGCTCTCGGAATATCACTCTATTCCGGTGTCATCGGCAGCTTTTTCGGTCTGATGATGCTGATGTTGTTGTCGGAACCGCTGGCGATCGTGGCGCTGAACTTCACGCCCATGGCCTATTTCGCGCTCGGCATCCTCGGTCTGTCCGTCATCGTCACGCTGTCCGGAGAGAACCTTTTCAAAGGCTTCATCGCCGCCATCCTCGGTCTGATGATCGCGACCGTCGGAACCGATCCCGTTACCGGCGGAACACGTTTTACGTTCGGTCATTCCGAACTCCTGGGCGGCATCGAACCGGTGATGATCATGGTGGGGCTGTTCGCCATGAGCGAACTGCTCGTGCAGGCGGGCAAGCGCGGCGCGGACGAGAAGGTGACGTCGAGACCTCGGACCGAATTCCCAGGCTGGGCTCTCGCCAAGCGGCTCATTCCCGCGCAATTGATCGGTAACGTCATCGGCACGTTCGAGGGCGTGACACCGGGTGCCGGGGGCACGGTCGCGTCCTTCATGGCCTATAACGAGGCGCGGCGCTGGTCGCGGCATCCCGAGGAATTCGGGAAGGGTTCGCCCGAGGGAATCGCTGCTCCGGAGACGGCCAACAATACCGTGGCGGAGACCGCCATCATCCCGCTCCTGTCCTTCGGCATACCGGGCTCCAATTCGACCGCGATACTGCTCGGCGGCTTCCTCATCCACGGCATCGTGCCTGGGCCGATGCTGTTCGAGCGTTCGAGCGAGGTGGTCTACGGGCTCTATGCCGGGCTGTTTGCCGCCACATTCGGCCAGCTTGTCATCGGCATGGCCATGCTGCCCGTCTGCATCTGGCTGGTGAACCGCCCACGGCCCTACCTCAATGCCTTCATCTTCGCGCTGATCCTCTCCGGCATTTACTCGATCCACAATGAAGTCTTCGACCTCGGGGTCATGATGCTCGGCGGCCTGCTCGGCTTCTTCATGCGCATGCTGCGCTTCCCGTTCCTGCCGACGGTGCTGGGGCTGGTGCTCGGCTATCTGGTGGAAAGCAACCTGCGTCGCTCGCTCGTTCTCTCGGGCGACGATTGGACGATCTTCATCGATGACAGGATCTCGCTCGGCCTCCTGATCGTGTCGTTCCTTTTCATCGCCGGTTCGGTCGGGAAGCGGGTCTACGAGCTGAGCCGGCGCATGCCTTCACTGAACTTCTCAGAAGGCGCGTAGTCTCGAAAGTCGATATTCCATGAAGCATGAAAGTCCAGCCAACAGCGTTTCGGAAAAGCTAGCCCAGTGGGGTGGTTCGCTCACGCCCGCAGCGCGGAGCGAAACGACGATCGCCAAAAGCCGCGACATCCTTGTCGACATCGTCGGCCTGTGCGTGGCGGCGCGCGGCACCGACTATGTGGCGGCGACCAAGGCGGCCGCCGAACCGGGCGAGCATATCGTCATCGGTCACAGCGAGCGGGTGACGGCGCCGCGCGGCTCGATCCTCAACTGTGTGGAACCAGCAGCGGTAGCTTCGCGCCATTTGGTAGGTCACTTTTTACCCGGGTTGATCTTCGGGGCGCTGGCTCCCGTCATGCCGCGGCGTTTGCTGGCCGGCGGGGCCGACCCGATCTGGCTGAGCGTGTGGCGCGGGCAGCGGGTGGATCAATCGCCTTTTATGTTCAGCTTTTTTCAGCTGGGCGGCACAGGAGCGCGGGCAATCAAGGACGGACTCAACACCACTGGTTTTCCCAGCGGCGTGGCCGGTGTGCCGGTAGAGGTGGTGGAAACCTTGACGCCGCTGGTGCAAACTCGAAAAGCGTTGCGCCAAAATTCGGGCGGGGCAGGTCAGTTCCGTGGGGGATTGGGGCAGCGCTCGGAATTTGGCTGTCGCACCGCGCAACCATGGAGCGTCGTGCCGCACATCGACCGCATCCGTTTTGCAGCCCCTGGGCT
>SXGS01083426.1_pt1 | contig 15076 bp, 9 predicted proteins | sample 3174681 | NCBI WGS metagenome assembly SXGS01 (sample SAMN11356861, study PRJNA531348) | freshwater metagenome | isolation source: freshwater sample F1-80 | place: China: Fuxian Lake, Yuxi | collected 2017-12-25 | reverse complement strand
ATCTTCCAAAAGCTGTTGACGGAGAAGGATCATGTCATATGATGGGTACATGGTAAACAGGGGTTAGATGGGAATCTTTCCCCAGTTTACCCTTTTTCTAGTACAGGAAATGTGACGGCAATTGCTGCAATCTTAACAAATTTTTCGCGCGCAGGTAATCTATTCTAGAATTACATCGTTCGGATCAACCCTTCCAAAAACTCCCTCACTTGATGTATCGCACGGCCTCGATGGCTGATGCGGTTTTTTTCTTCGGGCGTGAGTGCGGCGTAGACCTTGCCAAAGCCATCGGGAACGAAGCAGGCGGAGAGGGGGATGCCGTGGGGAATGTCGGTTTGTGGTTCGGCGAGAAGTTTTCCTGGGCAGGCTCCGTGGAAAAAGTGGATCGTTTCCTCGCCTGGTAGTATCAGTGCCGCCGTGCAGTGAAACGTGGCGCGATGGAGTTCGGGTGGATGCTTTTTGAGTTCGACTAGAAAGTGCGTGAGCCATTCTTCATCGGTGGCGGTGGGTCCGGCGCCCCAGCGACGAGTGGTGATGCCGAGTTCTCCTGGAAAGGCATCGATCTCGATACCAGAGTCTTCGGCGAGGGTCATGAGATGGCCCGATTGATTGTAGTAAAACTGACACTTGATCCGTGCGTTTTCTTCATAGGTTGAGCCAGTTTCTTCGGGCTGTTCGACGATGCCCAGGTCTTGGGGCTGAAGGAGCTCGAGCGAAAGTGTGTGAAGTACTTCAGTGATTTCTTTAAACTTTCCTTTGTTGGTTGTTCCGATGAGAAGTTTTTGCATTAGAGGGGGTTTATGGGAATGGCGAATTTTTTGAAAAACTTCTGTTGCTCTTCCTGGGCTACGGTAAGTAGTTTTTCTCGAAGACGCTTGATGCGAATTTTGAATACCTTACTTGCATTTTCTTTTTCCAGGAGGTGCGTGATTTTGATAGCGCTCGATGGATCGTCGGTCATGATGGTGTTGTGCGCATTTTTTTTCAGAAGCTCCAGGTACATCTTCAGCATTTTTTCATAGGAGTTGAGCATTTCTTCGCTTATCGGTTTTTTGGCTTTCTGCTGTATCTCAATCCATATGGCATGATAGCGAAGACGATTGAATCGATCGAGTTCTAGGGCGCGATGGTTGAGAATTTCTGCGTCCTGTGTGCGATTATGTTCGAGAAAAATTTCTGCTGCGAGATTGTAAGCCTCGGCGTACAGAGGGTTGCGTTTCGTGACGGTGCGGAGCAAATTCAGAGCCTGGTCCGACTGCTTCATCTCTATCGCGTTATGTGCACGAAGGAGTGATGCGTCTTCAAAAAAGAGCGGTACGATTGTACTGAATGTTTTTTCTGCTTCCTGATGCTGTTCATTTCCGGCTTGTGCGCGGGTTTTTACGATCAGCGTTCGCTGATAGATTTCATGGGCTCCTCCGAGAAACAAGGCTCCAGCCAATAGGAGTGTCAGACTTACAGCGACTCGACGAGGAGCAATGGCGCCTGGTCCAAAGTGAAAATGCGGGAGCGAAAGATTGAATATCAGTCCCATGAAAACCCAGAACAGTATCGCCGTACTCGTAAAGTTCAGATTATAGTCGATCGTATTGTGCGCGATGATTGCGATGAGGGAGGTGCTGAGGACGAAGAGTATATCCCGTTTTTCCTTGCATCGGTAGGCTGTGAAAAATACCGAACCGATCAGTATCATGTACAGTAACAGTGATAGCAGACCAAACTCAGTTCCGTGTTTCAAAAACATATTGTGCGGATGACTGGAGTTTGCGAGCGGCTGTTTCTGGTAATGCGGAAAGACGTAGCTGAAGGTGTCTGGACCAAACCCTGTGAGCGGTCGCTCCTTTATCATCTGAATACTTCCTTTCCAGAAGTCGACGCGTTCATCGACCGAACCGCGCCCCTCCTCAGACTGAAGGGCTATTTTTTTACCAAACTCGTTGGTCGTAAATGTATTTGGACGTGCGATCTGGATCCCTACCGTTAGCACCATCGTGAGCATGGCCGCGATGACGACCCACTTCGTGAGTGGTATTTTTTTTCTTATACCCCTCACGGCAAAAATAACCAGAATAAGTCCGAGAACAATCATGCCTCCCCGCGAGAAGGTGAGAAGTATCGAGCTCGTCATGAGCACGATGATTGTCAGCCATAGATATCTCTGCGTGTTTTTTTCTATGAATCGATAGAGGGCATATGGGAAAAGACTCAGCAGAAATAAGGCAAATGCGTTTGGATACGACGTCACGAGATAGGGAAGGTGCACAAAACTGCTTGAGAGTCGATCGATAGGAGTCATGACATACACGACGATTCCAAAGATACAGAGACACGCGGCGAATAGGCAGAGTGCTTTCAGGAGTCGATGGATGAGTTCTTCCGTGGTATCAATTTGAACGGTCACCAGAAGGGTGAGTATGCCACAGAGCAGTGTCGAGACAGAGATGAGACCGAAGTCTTGCATGAGCGACATCTGCCATCCCGACACTATGCTTAAAATCAGGAGCAAGATCAGTGTGAGTAGTGCTGAGGGAAGAAGGCGGAAGTTCTGGTTTTTGAGTGCGTAGCCGAGTCCAATAATCGGAAGAAGTGCCACGGTCCAGAGAAGATGTGCCTGGAACGAGATGCCGCCTCGATGAAGCGAGGTGAGGGCGATGAGTCCAAATACTATGATAAGCGGCAGAGATTTTTTCACGTCGTGAGCATAGCATACAATAGCGCGCATAAAAAAACCTTCACAGGTGAGGGAAGGTTTTTTATTCAAGAGTTGTATTCGTTTCTATCGTTACGCCTTTAGGCATTGCCTGGAACTTCAGCGGCACTCACGATGCGGTACATACCGCCACCGCATACGCCACATGTTCCTCGAGCAGCGTGTCGTCCATTCTTCATGACGACATACTGGACGTTCGTCATTTCACGTCGGTTGACACCTTCGCGCTTCTGACATGTTGTGCAAAGAGCTTGCATGGGGAAGTGATTTAAAGAATAAAAATTCTATTGCTTGTATTATACCACGATTTTGCTAGCTTTGTCCAGCTTTGGAAAGGTCGTGCACGTCAAGATGGCTCATTTCAGCTTCAAATTAGCTTCAAACAAGGCTGAAATTTCATGAAAAATGTCCTTCCTTTATAGAGGCTTTACTGGGGGTTCAATGTAAAAAGGGGGATTCCGGATGTATCCAAAGCTTGATCGTTTGGATTACTGCTTTGAGGTGATGGTGTCGGTTGTGGATTGGCACCTGGAGGTGCTGGTGGTGTTGATGGTGCAACCGGTGGTCCATCAGTATCTTCTTGTGGCGCATCACCTGCGAGCTTGATCTGAATGCTTCCTTGACCACTATATCCATAGACATCACGTACGACTGCACGAAGGGTGTGTGTACTTCCCGGTGTGGCATACTTTGGAATCTTGATCGGTCCATGCTCAAATGGTGCTGAGCTTCGAACGAGACGTGGCGTATCGTCAAAGTAGTAGGTGACATCCTTTACTCCATTTGGCGCTTTGTACTTTACCACCATGTCGACGGTTGTGCCTCCAATGATCTGATAGGCAGATGGAGAGAAGATGCTCACAACTGGTGCGTTCTGCATCTGTTCCTGAACACAGAGTGGCGAGATGGTTGTTGGTGGCAGACCTGACTCTGCGCCCTTCCCTTCTACCCACTGGTAGAGGCCGGTCTTCCATTGCTCATTGGCGATTGGATCGGTGTGAATTTGATACATTCGTGACTGGACGAACTCAGGCGGACAGAATTCATTCGCAAGGAGATCGTTGCGGATATCAATGTTCGCTTTGACGTATGAGCTCTCGACTTCTGTTGGAACGGCGAAACTTGCGAAGAGTTCCGTACGAAGTTTATCGGTTGGAGTATTTTCACTTGGAAGGAGACCTGTGAGGGTTGAAATGGTGACTTCTTTGATGCCCTTTGGTCGAACAAACTGCTCGTCAGGTTTATCTTTTAGATATTCAAGCATGATCTCTTTCCAGATTGGTGCCGAGACGTTTGAGCCGTCAGCATTGCCTCCCATCGGTTCACCGCGATTGTTTCCCACCCAGACGGAGCCGACGATATTTGGAGTGTATCCCATGACCCAGAGATCCATTGGAAAGGCGACACCCTTTGATTTGGTTTTATTGGTTGATGTCCCTGTCTTTGTGGCGACCGTGTGGTCAGGAATGACAAGATTTTGACTTACTTTTACTGTGCTGTCTGAGAGGATGTGGTCGATTAGGTAGGCTACTTCTGGGTCGAGAGCTTCTTCCCAATTTTTTACGGACTCCGGATCCCACTCTTCGATTGTCTTTCCAGTTGAGTCTTCGATCTTGAGAATTGAGGTCATGACCGGCCGCTTTCCCATATTGGCGAAGGTGCTGTATGCCGTCACCATATCAATCATCTTCACTTCGGCAGCACCGATCGCGAGAGGGTAACCATAGTCATGTTCACGATCGATGGTGGTGATACCAAGCTTTTCCGAGAGCTCGATAATGGGATCTTTTTCGCCGGCGAGATAGTAGGCCTTGATCGCTGGAATGTTTCTTGACTGACCAAGTGCGGCGCGAATTGACATTGGTCCACGGAATGTTCCGTCGTAGTTTTGCGGCTTGTTTTCTCCGAGTTGTAGTGGCGTATCGTAGAGAACGGTTGCTGGTGTGTAGCGACGGAGGAATGCCTGTGCATAGACGATTGGTTTAAATGATGATCCTGGCTGTCTAGCGCTGGTGGTGACGTTTACCATACCGTCGATTTCTTTATTGTTGAAGTCACGTGAACCGACCATGGCGAGAATCTGTCCGGTCTTTGGATCGGCAAAGAGAGCAGCCGCGTTCGAAGCCTTATAGGTTTTTTGATTGGACTCACCTCGTTTTTCGATCGCTTTTTCTGCGAGTTCCTGGAGTTTCCAGTCGAGGGTGGTGTAGACCTTTAAACCTCCACGTTCGATAATTTCCTTACCATATTTTTGCTCAAGCTGATCACGGATTTCCTGGACAAAGTGCGGTGCTTTTCTGAGTGACTTGTAAGGAACAAACTCGATTTTTTGAATCTCTTCCCAGGCACGATTTTTTTCTTCCGTAGAGATATAATTGAACTCTGTCATACGACGGAGAACGAGGTCGGATCGACCTGGCATATAGAGTTTTTGCTTCTCGTCGATCTTGTTGTCTTTACCGATCAAGCCTGCCATGTACTCATCATTTTGAATATCTGCTGAAGTTTTTATGGCTCGATTTTCGAGTTCTTCGGGTGTGAAATTTTTGGTAATGGTCGCGAATTTATGCGTTCCGTACGGGTTGTAATACGTAGGAAGCTGCGGAATACTTGCAAGGATGGCGCTCTCGCCGACTGTCAGGTCGGAGGCATTTTTGTTGAAATACATTTCCGAAGCTTTCTGAATACCGTAGGCGTTATTGCCGTATGGAATCTGATTAAGATAGAGCTCGAGGATTTTTTTCTTGTCATAACTCTGCTCAAGACGAACGGCGAGAATGAGTTCACGAATCTTGCGGATCATGCTTCGTTCCCGCGAAAGAAAGGCATTTTTTACGTACTGCTGAGTAATGGTCGAACCACCTCGCTTCTTTCCAATACCGAATGTTTCATGGAGGGCGGCTGCTGCAATACCCGTCATGTCGAAACCTTTATGCTGCCAGAACTGATCATCTTCCACAGCAATAGTGGCATTAATAAGATGTGGAGAAATTTGTTCGTATGGAATGTATTCGCGATTTTCCTCACCATGAATCGTGTGGAGCAGGATGCCGTTTCGGTCGTAAATCTCTGTGGTCAGCGCGGTCTGGGTTCCAATGTTGTTGATACTTGGAAGGCCAATAGAAAGGACGGCAATCGCCGTGAAAAACAGGAAAATACCCGTCGCGATACCGGCGATGATGAGGGTAATGCCCCAGGCGATGACACGTTTAAAGGTCCATGGTTTTTTTTCTTGATGTACTGAAGGTGAAGCTGGCCGATTATCAATATCTCGTCCGCGTCGTTCGATAGAGTTTTTATACTTGTCGTGAATTTTTTTGTGCAGATCCATAGTGATACAAAAGTCTCTTTATAGATACGTATCTCGTGTCTGTTTGTTACAGCGGCAGAGATTATCGTACTGCAAAAGGTCAGCTTTGTCGAGCACTATCGAATGGTGCCCCCAAGCTGCTGGATAGCGTCAGTAATGGTTTTTTGCGTGATGTTCAGATCTTCCTCAGTCAGGGTGCGCTCGCTTGACTGCAGAAGGATGCGGTAGGCGAGGGATTTTTTGGTTGGTTCGATATTTTGGCCTTCGTAGTGATCGAAGAGATTGACGTGCTGGATGAGGTTTTTGTTGGCTGCATGGATAGCTTTTTGGAGCGTGCCGGCAGGAATGGTTTTGTCGATGAGGACGGCGATATCGATTTCGATACCAGGATACTTTGGGATGGGTGCGTAGCGCTTTTCGCCTATTTTTTCTGCTTGTTTCTGGGTAAGGAGGTGCGTGAGATTTACCTCGAAGATGGCAGTAGTAACGGGAAGTTCATAGTGCTGTGCGACGAGCGGATGGAGCTGATAGACTCGTGCAAATCCTGGCTGATTCTCCAGAGATTCCTCCGTGGTTTTCAGTTCAATGTATCGGTTCGGATGTGCGGTTGGTGCGAAGGCGGTGCCACGTTCCCAGTCCTGGGTAGTCAAACTGAGCTCGCTTGCGAGGGCGTCGATAATGCCTTTTACGGCGAGAAATGGTGATTCGTGGGTCTGGCTCGTCAGTGCGCCGGTGACGATAATTTCTTCTCGTGGGAAAAATTCGTGCTCCTCGGTATAACTTCGACCGATCTCATAGATGCCTATCTCCTGCGTGAATCGGAGATTGCTTTGGAGGTTTTTGAGAAGGTTTGGTATGAGACTGATGCGCAGATGGGTTTGTTCGGACGAGAGGTAGTTCTCAAGTTTGAGGTGAAGATCTTCAGGCAAGTTGCACGCGGCGAGTTCGTCTTTGCTGTAGAAAGAGTAGTTGTAGACTTCGCTGAGTCCGAGTTTGTGGGAAAGGACGTTTCGCGTTTGATGCTCGAGTTTGCGCTGGGTGTTTTCTTGCGGCAGTTTGATCGGCAGTGATGGAAGTGTTGGCTGGATTTTTTCGTAGCCATGGAGGCGAGCGACTTCTTCCAGAATGTCATCTTCCGAGTTGATATCTTTCGTTGCACGGAATGATGGGACGGTGATTTCGAGTTTTTTTGGTTTTCCAGAGAGTGATTTTACGTTGAATTGGAGCCGTTTCAGGAGCGTGATTATATCGGGTGTACTGATGGCTGTGCCGATCTTTTCCTGAATTTTTTGTGGATCTATGGTGATGATTTTTGTCGGATTTTTGTGCGTGTACTCATCGACGATGCTTCCTTCGAGTTCGGCCTTTGGGTAGATTTTCTGAATGAGTGCGATGGCACGCAGGATTGCTGGGAGCGTCATTTCTGGATCGAGCGACTTTTCGAAACGCTGGACGGCGTCCGTGCGAAGGCCATGTCTCTGCGATGCTTTCCGTACGGTGGCTGGCTGCCAGTTCGCACTTTCGAGAATAATTTCCGTGGTGCTGTCAGAAATTTCTGAGTAGGCGCCACCCATGACACCCGCAATAGTCAGCGGATGTTTCGTGTTGGTAATTATTGGATCCTCTTTGTTGAGCTTGTGATGTCTGTGATCGATCGTCTCGAGCTGCTCATCTGCGTGAGCATATCTAATGTCGAGCATGTCGGTTGCGACGGTGTGGCGATCGTAGGCGTGCAATGGCTGACCGAGTTCAACCATGACGTAGTTTGTCACGTCCACGATATTATTTACGGGTCGGATGCCGATTTTTGTGAGGGTTTCTTTCAGCCACTCTGGAGACTCTTTGACTTTGATGTTTTTCACGATGCAGGCGGTGAAGCGTGGGCAGATATCCTTGTCGTGAATCTGGATTTTGAGCGGGGATGTGCCGTGGGTTGTTTTTGCGAGCTTGACCGCTTTTTCGTAGGGTTTGAGTTTTGTGCCGAAGATTGCTGACATTTCGCGGGCGATGCCGTAGTGACCCCAGCAGTCAGGACGGTGGGTGAGTGATTTGTTGTCGATTTCGAGGATGACATCGTTTTTATTCAAGAGGAAGCTTAGTGGCGTTCCTGGCTTCAGTTCATAGTCTTTGGTTGGTTCGTATGTGGAAAGATCAAGAATACCCCCTGGTGTGGCTTCGAGTCCGACTTCTTCTCCCGCGCAGATCATGCCGTTACTTTCTACGCCGCGTAGCTCTGCTTTTTCGAGGGTGATGTAATCGCCTTCACCATGCCATTTTACTTTGCTGCCAGGGAGAGCGACGATGACCTTTTGACCTTCAGTGATGTTTTGTGCACCGCAGACAATTTGCAGCGTGCCTCCGTGCTGCGCGCCTACGTTTGTCTGGGTGACACGAAGTTTTGTCGCATTTGGATGCGGTTGAATTGAGATAATTTCTCCAATGACGATGTTGTGAAAAATTTCTCCTTCATTGATGACGCCTTCGACTTCTGCTGTTCGGATCGTGAAAAGTTGCGCAAGTTCTTGGGCAGATATGGTTTCTGGAACGTCCGTGAATTTTTTGAGCCAGTTGAGGGAAATGTTCATCGGGGTGCTGTTAGAATTGTTTCAGGAAGCGTAAGTCACCACTCATCAGGTGGCGGATGTCGTCGATGCCGTACTTCATCATGACGAGACGGGTGAGGCCGAATCCGAAGGCCCATCCTTTATATTCGTCAGGGTCGATGCCGCCGGCCTTCAGGACATTTCTGTGCACCATGCCGGCGCCCATAAACTCCATCCATCCGGTTTGTTTACAGACGCGGCAACCTTTTCCCTGGCAGAGGAGGCACCACATATCAAGTTCGATTCCTGGCTCTACGAAAGGGAAATATCCAGGTCGGAATCGTACTTTTGTTTCACGTTTGAAAAGTCGTGTGAGGAACTCGGTCATCACGCCTTTGAGATTGGCGAGTGAGACGTCTTTGTCAATCAGGAGACCTTCGACCTGATAAAAGGTTGAGTCGTGCGATGCGTCGGTTGCCTCATAACGGAAGACGCGTCCTGGCATGATGGCGCGCAACGGCGCGCCATATTTTTCCATGCTGCGAATTTGTGTTGGGGAAGTCTGGGTTCGCAGCACCATGCGTCCGTGGTGGTCGTGGTGCTTGTCGGTCACGAAAAACGTATCCTGCATGTCGCGTGCCGGGTGATCTTTTGGCACGTTGAGGCTCTCGAAGTTGTAGTGCTCTGACTCGATTTCTGGGCCGTCCATAATGGCAAATCCCATCTGTCCAAAAATTTCTTCGACGTCTCTCTGGACTTGGGAGAGCGGGTGGATGTGGCCAGTTGTGAATGCCATGCCTGGTCGCGTGACGTCGAATGAGTCGTCAGAGAGTTGCTTTGCGAGCTCTTCTTTTTCCAGGTGTTGCTGTCTGGTTTCGAGCTCGTGTTCGATCGATTTTTTCGCATGATTGAGCGCCTGACCTGCTGCTGGCTTCTGGTCATTTGGAATATCTTTCAGTCCCGTCATGAGTGTCGTGAATGACCCCTTACGTCCAAGGTACTTCACGCGAAGTTCTTCGAGCGAAGCGAGCGTGACTGAGCTTTTGATTTCCTGCTCCGCTTCCTTTGCTAAATTTTCGATGAGTTCTTTCATGGGTCGTCGTCGAGGTTTGAGTCTGGCTCATTGTAGTACGAATTTGCCCGAAAGGTAAGAGTTCTTTATGATACCTCCATGAAATTAGACTTTGATGTTGTTATTGTTGGGGCGAGTTTTTCCGGGTTGACGCTCGCTCATCACCTCCCTGAACAACTTCGAGTTCTCGTTATCGATGTAAAACCAGGAGCACTCCATACGGTTGAGTCTACCGGTCTCATTACAGTCAAGACTCGCGAGGAGTTTTCCGAGTTTTTCCCTATTGATCAATACATTACCAATCCGATTACGACGATCTGTGTCGTGGCACCTGATTTTCAGGAGCACTTTTTTTCAACTACCAGCGAGCCATGGATTTATCAAACTGATACGAGGGGACTTATGAAGCATCTTGCCGAGACTCTTCCGGAGCATGTTACCCATGAGTCATCGGCCTTGCTGGTCGGTGTGGATCGGGCTGAAGATGATTCGGTGCACGCTGTAGATATTTTACAGGGTGGCGTGAAGCATCGCGTCGCAACTCGTTTTCTCGTGGGTGCTGATGGGGGACGCTCGAAGGTTGCCAGTCTCGTTTCAGAACTCGATTGTAATACTCATTTTTTGATGGGCTGTGAAAAAGTTTTCTTTGGTGAGGTATATCTCGGGCCAAATCCCGAGGAGACGATTTATCATTTCTGGTTTGGAGAGTTTTCTCTTGGCTATGGAGGATGGCTTTCTCCTACGATTATTGATGGAAAGAAGGCGTTCCGTATCGGCCTCGCGAAGTTGCAAAAAGATGTGGGAGAAATTCAAGACTTGCTTACGAAATTTACTAAGTTGCTGGTTGATAATGGAACGATTACGATCGATGGAAATCCTGAGAAACCTCACTACGCCTTTGGAAGTCCTATTCCGATGAGTGGTGCTTTGACTCGGGTGTCGCACAAAAATATTCTTCTGATTGGGGATGCGGCTGGCTTGTGTGGTGCGTTTGCTGCGGATGGAATCAAGGGTTCGGTTGTTTCTGGAAAAGTGTCAGCATCGCTTATTGAGTCTTTTTTGAATGGTGATGTATCGGCGTTGTCGGTATTTCACGACCGGGTGAATGAGCATGGAAATCTCATGGAGTACTACAAAAGGCAGGTTCGATACCGCTGGATCTGGGATCGCATGAAGTCGAACCGAACGTTCCGTGCCATGTATAACATTATTGCCGCTGAGCGAGATTCATTTCTTGACCAGTTCTGTGACAGCAAGGATAAGCGAAAAAGCCTTGTGTGGGTGGTGTTGAAATTCAAACATCTCTGGAAGCTCATCGTCTATAGCTGGTATATCTTTCTGGATTTTTTTGTCAGGAGGTAATTTTATCGCGCATCACGGAAAACAAAAAACCCCGCATTTTTGAGATGCAGGGTTTTATTGTTTTGAAAAATCCTTAGAGGATTTGTCCGATAGAGACTATCGAACTGCGTCCTTAAGTGACTTGCCAGCCTTGAAAGCAGGAAGCTTCATAGCTGGGATCTTGATCTTCATTGAAGGGTTTCGTGGGTTGACACCTGTTCGAGCTTGTCGCTTTGAAACACGGAATGTTCCAAAACCAGTGATTGTTACACTTTCGCCACGCTTAAGTGACTTAGTGATGTGAGCAAGTACTGCATCGAGAACCTCTGCAGCTGCCTTCTTCGTAACGCTCGCAGCGTTAGAGGCTGAGTTGACCAAATCCTGTTTAGTCATAGGATGATGGGGATAAAAAAATAATTTTTGTGAATGGGGGATGTCGCATGATTCCTAGAAACCATGTATACATCACGAAATTCAAAAGCATTATAATTTTCTGAAATTCTTTTGCAAGAGATTTTGTCTAGTTCGTCTGTAAAACCGTGTTGTTGTGACATATTTGCTCATATATGTAAACTAGTTTTTGGCTTGTTTAAGCTGAAATCTCTGTGTACGTTTTTCTACGAGATGCCATGATGCGAGTCCGACGATGTAGGTGAGCGGAATACTCAGTATCATAAGTTGCATCGTGCTGAATGCGTGATAATGCATAAGCGTCTGCTGAATAGGAAATGCGTAGAGATAGGTGCCGTTTTTTGGCATAAGAGGCGAGAGTTTCGCTCCGGATGAGACTTTCAAAAATAAGATATCCGCTGATGATAAAAAATCCGCGTGCGCCGATATAGGAAAAGGTGAGCTGCTTTTCGGTGAGCTGATTGAGCCAGTCAATCTCCGGTGCACCGGTTAAAGGATATGAGTGCGTGATGATCACGAAGGTCGCGAAGAGGAGTCGTAGGAAGTCAAAATTGTTGTTATTGCGTAGTGTTGTTTTTTCCATGTGGTCATATTCTGGCTTTAAAAAGCCAAAAATACAAGCATAATTTGACTTCATAAGAATTCTCAATACAATCAGTAGGTACATGGCAAAAGATTTAGTCATTGTCGAGTCTCCTACAAAAGCGAAAACTATCTCGCGTTTTTTAGGTGAAAAATACATCGTTCGTGCTTCTATGGGGCACGTGCGCGATTTGCCAAAATCAAAAATGGGCGTCGATATTGAGCATGATTTTGAGCCGCAATATATGATTCCCGCGGAGAAGAAAAAAGTGATTGCGGAGCTGAAGTCGCTCATGGGCAAAGACTCAAATGTATGGATAGCGACTGATGAGGATCGAGAGGGAGAGGCAATTGGCTGGCACCTTCTCGAGGCACTCAAGGTTGATCCCAAGCGACAGGATGTAAAACGAATTGTCTTTCATGAAATTACTGAGGGTGCGATTTTGAACGCGCTGAAAAATCCACGACAGATTGACCAGCATCTTGTTGATGCGCAGCAGGCACGTCGTGTGCTCGATCGCTTAGTTGGTTATGAACTCTCTCCTTTACTCTGGAAGAAGGTTCGATATGGACTGTCCGCAGGTCGTGTTCAGAGCGTCGCGGTGCGGTTAATCGTTGATCGTGAACGTGAAATTATGGCTTTCAAGCCTGTTGAGTACTGGAGTATTATTGGTGACTTTTTGGCTCGGGAGAAGCAGCGATTTTCTGCGGCACTCGCGAAAATTCACGGAAATCCAGCGCGCGTTGGCAATGAAAGCGAGGCCATGGCTATCTATAATAAGGTAAAGGACGATCAGTTTCATGTGAGGAGCATTGATGAAAAAGATGTGAGCCGAACACCCGCAGCTCCGTTTACGACCTCAACATTGCAGCAGGAGGCGTCTCGAAAACTTGGCTTCTCGGTCAAGAAAACGATGATTCTCGCGCAGCAACTCTATGAAGGTATTGATATCGGAGGTGAGCCGACCGCGCTCATTACCTACATGCGTACCGATTCGATGAACTTGTCGGAGACTGCTTTGCTTCAGGCAAAAAAGGTGATTGGTGATATGTACGGTCAAGAATTTGTCTTGAGTGAGCCACGAAAATTCAAATCAAAGAAAGGTGCTCAGGAGGCACACGAAGCGATCCGTCCGATTGATCTTTCTCTTGAGCCGTTCCAGGTGAAGAGTGATCTCGATAAGGATCAGTTTCGTCTGTATGAATTGATCTGGAAACGTACGTTGGCCTGTCAGATGGCCGAGGCGATTTTGAAGCAAGTTGGTGCGGATATTGTGCCTGATCATGCTCCGGAATATCTTTTCCGTGCGACGGGTCAGACCGTTGTTTTCCCTGGATTTATGAAGGTCTACATGGAGGGGACGGATAGTGAAGAGGAGGGAACTGATGGTGAAAAGTTGATGCCGAAATTAACGGTTGATGAAGCGGTCGCCCTTGAGCAACTTCTTCCGGAGCAACACTTTACGAAGCCACCTGCGCGGTATACCGAAGCTTCTCTTGTGAAAAAACTCGAGTCTGAGGGTATCGGTCGTCCTTCGACGTATGCGCCGACGATCTCGACGATTATGGCGCGTGAGTACGTGGAAAAAGAGGGGAAGGCCCTGAAGCCTACTGATCTCGGTATGCTCGTGACTGATCTTCTCGTTGATCACTTTTCGGGGATTGTTGATTATAAATTTACCGCTGAAATGGAGGAAGATCTTGATCGTATTGCTGAGGGTGAGAAGGAGTGGGTACCCGTTATCCGTTCCTTTTATACGCCGTTCCACTCATTGATTGAACGAAAGGATACTGAAATTTCCAAGGATGATGTGGTGAAGGAGCGCGTGCTCGGTGTTGATCCCGTGAGCGGAAAAGAAGTGGTGGTTTTGAGTGGTCGATTTGGGCCGTATGTTCAGCTTGGGCGAATGGAGAAAAAGGAAGACGATGAAAAACCGAAGGCGAAAAAGAAGGCGCCGAGTTTGAAGGGTCTTTCGAAAGAGGAAAAGGCTAAGGTAAAGGCAAAAGAGGTTGCTCGTAAACTTGCTGAAAAAGAAGAGAAGAAGAAAAATAAGTTGCGAAGTGCTTCGTTGCCGAAGAGTGTATCGCGTGAAGAGGTTACGCTCGATCAGGCATTGAACCTGTTGAGTTTCCCGAAAGATCTTGGTGAAATAGGGGGTGAGCAAGTTACCTTGTTGCTCGGTCGATTCGGTCCGTACTTTAAGGTGGGCGAGAAGAGTGTTTCGCTGCCTGCCGAGTACGATCCACTGGGTGTGGATTTTCCACAGGCGAAGATGATTATTGCTGATGTGACTGCGAAAAAAGCGGCTTCCATGGTAGCGCTTCGAACCCTCGGGGTTGATCCAGTAACCGGTGGTCAGATCGATGTAAAAAATGGTCGATTCGGTGCGTACGTCACGGATGGAAAAACAAATGCGTCATTAGGTAAAAAATTTGATGCCGAAGTGATTACCTTCGACGAGGCGGTTGATGTGATCGCCAAAAAACGTGCTCGTGGTCCAAGCCGATGGAGGGGACGGGGGAAGAAGTAATTTTTTTAAAGAGGGCAGTCGGTAATACTCTCGAAGATATGGGGAGTATCGAGCGACCCAATTATTTTTGAGTACTCATCGGGAATACAGTAGCAGGTTATTCCCGCTCTTTTGGCTGCCTCTAGCCCTATGTGTGAGTTTTCAAAAATGATACATGCTTCTTTTTTGAATCCATTTTTTTCCTGTGCGTGTAGGTAGATGTCCGGCTCGGGTTTTAAATTTTCCACATCGTCGCCGGTATAAATTTCTTTGAAATATGAGTCGAGTGAAAACTTTTTGAGAATTTTTTCGATGTGATCACGTTCGCTATTTGAGCAGACGACCATAGTGTGCCCTTGTTCTTTTGCCTGTTCCAGAAAATCTTTTACGCCTTTGTGAAGCTCCAGGGTCGCGTGAATCAAGTTGAAGTAATGAGTTTCCCTTATTTTTCTTGTATGGCTTTCTTCTTTTTGGCTTAGGTTTTTATCCTGGCAAAACTGTTTCGTGCTTTTTCCCATCATCCAGTGCTCGAGAAATTCTGATAGTGTTAACTCAATACCTATCTCTCTGAAAGCTAGCCTTCGTGCCTCATATTGT
>SXGS01181524.1_pt1 | contig 15077 bp, 15 predicted proteins | sample 3174681 | NCBI WGS metagenome assembly SXGS01 (sample SAMN11356861, study PRJNA531348) | freshwater metagenome | isolation source: freshwater sample F1-80 | place: China: Fuxian Lake, Yuxi | collected 2017-12-25 | reverse complement strand
GCCATGAGAAACATTGCCAAGAAGTGGACCCGACCCCTCAAGGACTGGAAGGCCGCGCTCAACCAGTTTGCCTTGATGTTTCCTGAAAGCTGCACCTTACCCTGATCATGCCATTTACACAAAGATTTTCATTGACTCGCGGCGTCATCACGTCCACCCCAGCAGTGTGCAGAAGGCGCTCCAACGAGCAGTAGGGATATCCGGGGTCGCCAAACCCGTTCATTGCCACACCTTCCGCCACAGCTTCGCGACCCATCTGCTGGAGGCAGGGTACGACATCCGCACCGTGCAAGAGTTGCTCGGACACCGAGATGTGAGCACTACGATGATCTATACGCATGTGCTCAACCGGGGAGGCCTGGCCGTTCGCAGTCCCCTGGATGGGTGAGAAAAGCTCCAGCCTGTGTCAGGTGCCCCTTTGCGTACCCCGAATGCCCATATCCCCCAAAGAGTTCCTCACTCCAGACAACACAGCCGGCCGGAGACCGGCACTTCGGTATTTTCCACCCGCGCGGTCCCGCCGAAGGTGCCGTTGGTCGTGTTCAGGGTGATATCCAGAAAGACGGCGCCCCGCTGCGCCCCGCTCAGGGTCAGTTCCCCCCACACCCGCAGCCGGGCCGGGCGGGATTCGGTCTGGAGCGGGCCGTCGAGCAGCACCGCGCCGTCGGCCGAGTAGCCGGCGAAATTCCAGGTGGTGCCCGCCACGGTCAGCACGCCCTGCACCCCCTCGATCCGGCCGCCGCCGGCCTGGGTGGCCACCAGCCCGTCGCGCAGGGTGGGCAGTAAGCCCTTGGCGATGACGTTCACTTCCGGCTGAGTGAGGGGGGCCACGGTCGCGTCCTTGCCGCATCCCCCCTGCACCAAAAGAAAAAGGGCTAGGCGGACGAGTATCGCCGCGCCTGGCCCGCGTCTTTTCTCCAAGGACTCAGCCTTTCAGGAAACCTTTTACCCGTGGGTGCCCCAGCACCTCCTGGTTGAGCACGTGGGCCGGGGTTTTGCCCGCGATGGCATCGGCCACCTGGCCGATGGTGCGGCGATCGAGGCGGATGGTGGACTGCACGGTGATGCCGGCGTTGTGGTTGGTGCAGATGATGCGGGGGTGGTCCTTGTGGATGGCGCGCGGGCCATTGACGGGATCATCGACCACGTAGTAACAGAGCTTGTCCTCGCGGATGGCCCGGTTCACCGCCTGGTCGTCGACCAGGTTGCCGCGCGAGGGGTTGATCAGCGAGGCGTGGGGCTGCATGGCGCAGAGCAGGTCGTAGGTGACCACGGTCTCGTCGCCTGAAACGTGCAGGGTGACGGTGTCGCACTGCTCGAAGAGCACCCGCGGGTGATCAACCGCCTCGGCGCCGAGGCTGGCGGCCAGTTCCTTGATGTCGGGCCGCACATCGTAGACCAGCAGCCGGCCCCCCGCCCCCAGCAGGGGTTTGGCGCGCCGGGCCACGGCCTGGCCGATACGGCCCAGGCCATAGATCCCCAGGGTGGAATCCTGGGCTTCGTAGGTTTTGATGATGGAGAAGTCGCCGCCGTGGGAGAGGCGGTTGAGGGTGTAGACCCGCTTGAGGGTGGCCAGCCACTGGGTGATGGCGTACTCGGCCACGGTCTCCATGTGCTCGGGGGCCACGGTGATAAGCACCCCGTTTTTGGTCGCCCCCGCCACGTTCACCTTGTCGAAGCCCACGCCCCAGCGGGCGATGAGGCGCAGATCATGCCCTTCGGTATAGAAGCCGTCGTGGACCAACGCCGAGTCGGCGATCACCCCGATCACCCCTTTGGCCTTCTCCGAGGTCAGGTCGCCGGTGTAGTACTCGAGGTCGGCCAGGGCCGCGAACTCCCTGAGCATCACCTGGCGCTGGGGGGTGTCGAACTGGGGATTGGTGAAGATGGGGGAGAGCAGGACCTTGTAGCGCATGGAGAGCTTACTCCTCGATGGCTGCCCACATGACGCCCTGGAGCAGCATCTTGCGGAAGATGAGGTTGCCGCAGGCGCGGGGGTCGTGGCCCAGGGCCAGGTAGAAGACGCGGCCCTTGCCGTGGTTCTTGGTCCAGGCCACCGGCATGGTCTCGCCCTTCCACAGAGCCGAAGCCAACACGTGTACCCGGGGGTCGTAGGAGAGGATGTACTGCTCGTCGGTGACCCAGAACTCCTCCTCGATGCCCTGCACGATGAGGTGGTCCGGGTCCTTGATGCTCACCTGGTACTGGCGGTAGCGCGGGTGGGTGATGAAGTGGCCGCCCACCAGGTTGCGGTAGTCGGGGTCGTCGCGGAAGGAGTCGGCGGCGCTGTGGATACCCACAAAACCCTTGCCCGAGGCCAGCCATTTGGAAAGATGGTCCCGCTGGGCGTCGGTGATGGTGCCCACGGTGTAATGGAAGACCAGCACGTCGAACCCGTCGAGGTGTTCGAGGGCGGACAGGTCGTTCTGGACGATGTGGGTGTCCACGACCTCGGCGGCGCTGAGCGCTTCGGCCAGTTCGGGCTGGATGCCCTTCCAGTCGTGGATCTCGCCGCCGCCGAAGACCATGGTTTTGATCTTTTTCATCGCCTGCTCACTTTCGCCAAAGGATTATAGGACAAGGCCCCAGCAGCATCAAGCCGCTGCCCTATTCCAAATAATCTCAAGTGGCGGCGAACCCGCCACCTCATCATCCCAGTTCCAGGGGCAGCACCCAGGTGGGGGCCTTGCCCACTTCGCAGGTCTCGATAAGGGTCAGTGTGCCACTGGTGGGGTCGATGCGGTAGGTGGCCAGTCGGCCGCTGGCCTGGCCGGCGGCGTACAGGTAACGCCCCTGTGGGTCGAGGTTGAAGTCCCGGGGCGTTTTCTCGGTGGGCTGCTGGCCCAGCGAGGTGAGCTGTCCCGACTGAGGATCGACGGCGTAACAGGCAATGCTGTCGTGGCCGCGGTTGGAGGCGTAGAGAAACCTCCCTTCCGGGTGGATGCGGATCTGGGCGCAGGTGTTCTCGCCTGAGAAGCCCTCGGGCAGCATGGAGAGGGTCTGGAAGGGCGAGAGGGTGCCCTGCGCCGTGTCGAGGTGGTAGGCGGTGACGCTGGAGCCCTGCTCGTTGTCGAAGTAGACCACCGGCAGGGTGGGGTGGTAGACGTAGTGGCGCGGCCCGGTGTCGGGCGGTGACGCCACTTTGAAGGGGGCATTGGGTGTCAGGTACCCGCTCTCTTCGTCGAAACGGAAATGATAGATGGCATTGGTCTGGGCCACGTGCGGCAGAAAGGCGTAGCGGTTGGTGGGATCGGTGAAGATGGAGTGGGCGCAGGTGGCAGTGCTCAGCCAGATGGCCGGCTGCTCGACCGCCGCGCCCTGGTCGTCGAGGCGGTGGACGGAGGTGGCCCCGGCGCTGTAATAAGCCGACAGCAGGAAGCGGCCCCGGCGGTCCACGCTCAGACAGCAGGGGTCGGAGATCAAGGGCACGCTGCCCAGGTGAGCCAACTTGCCGCTGGCCGGGTCGATGGCGAAACTGGCCAGTTGGCGGGTGGAGCGCAGCCCGGCGTAAAGATGACGGCCGGCGGGGTCTGCGGCCAGGGGGCCGGGTGCGCCGCTGAGGGGCACGTCCTCCTGGTGGCTGAGTTTGCCGGTGTCGGGGTCTAAGGTATAGCGGGCGATTTTACTTTCGCCGTTCAGGGCTATATAGAGGTAGGTGGCCATGGCGGTCCTCAGGCTTTCCCGGGGCTGACGGGCAGCACCCAGTAGGGGTTGTTGCCCACAGTGTATCCCTCCAGGGGCGAGAGCCGGCCGCTCTGGAGATCGACCTTGTACGAGGCCAGCCGGTCGCCGCCCTGGCCGGCGGCGTAGAGGAAGCGGCCCTGGCCTTCGAAGGCGAAATGGGTGGGGGTCTTCTCGGTGGGCTGCTGGCCCAGGGAGGACATTTTCCCCTGGCTGTCGAGGGCGAAACCGGCGAGGCTGTCGTGGCCGCGGTTGGCTGCGTAGAGGAAGCGGCCGCTGGGGTGGATGGCGATATGGGCACAGGAGTTCTCGCGGGAGAACCCTTCCGGCAGGGTGGAGAGGGTCTGGAAGGGGCTGAGGTGGCCCTGGTCGTCGAGGTGATAGGCGGTGACGCTGGAGCCCTGCTCGTTGTCGAAGTAGACCACCGGCAGGGTGGGGTGGAAGACATAGTGGCGCGGCCCGGCCCCGGGCAGGGGTTTGACCTTGGACACCCGGTTGGGTTCGAGCCGGCCGGTCTTTTCGTCAAAGAGAAACTGAAAGATGACGTTCTGCTGGGAAACGTGCGGCACAAAGGCAAAGCGGTTGGATGGGTCGGTGAGGATGGCGTGGGCGCAGCGGGCAGTGCTCAGCCACACGGCCGGCACCTCGCCCACCGAGCCGTCTGGGTTGAGGGGGTGTACGGCTGCTGCCCCGCCGGTGTAGTAGGCGGAGAGCAGGAAGCGGCCGCTCTGGTCCAGGCTGAGGAAGCAGGGCACGGCGCTGAGGGAGAGCAGGCCCAGTGGCTTGAGTTCGCCGTTTGCGGGCGCGATGGCGAAGCTGGCGATCTGGGAACTGCCCAGGGCCGCGTACAGGCAGCGCTGGGCGCGGTCCACGGCCAGGGGGGCTGCCCCGCCGGGCAGGGCGGTGTCGCGCAGATGCGAGAGTCTGCCCGTGTCCGGGTCCTGGGTATAGCAGGTGATTTTGGCGGCGCTGGGAAGGCTGATGTACACGTAGCTCTTGCTCATGGCTCTTCTCTCACTTTCTGGACATGCCTTTGGTGTAGACCTTGCCCTGGATGATCTTGTGGGCCGGCCGGCCTTCGATGAGGGCGTGGCGGGCGAATTCCTGGTGGCACTGCGGGCATTTCAGGTCGCCGGCTGTGCAATCCTCGGCGATGCGCTCGGGCCGGCACTTGACCAGACCGCCCCGGCCGCCCTTGTAATAGCGGTAGAGCAGGGTCCGGCAGCGGGCGCAGTGGATGGCGATGGTGCGGATATCCTTGCGGGTCATGCGGATTTCTCGGGGGGCCGCGGCTGCGGCTTCTGCTGAAACATGGTCCGGGACGGGTCGGCTGTCAATACGGGCAGCGCCAGATTGACAATAAGGTCGAGCAAGGCATATTTATAACCGGTATGGTTACTAGGATAGCAACAAAGGGGGTGCGCAGCCTGCTGCGCACCCTGGGACGGGCGGCCGAAGCCGTGGGGCAACATACCGGAGGCATGGCGGTGCTCCTCTGGAGGATCGGCGAGGCCACCATGCGGGGCCGGGTGTCGATGCGGGAGGTGGTGTCGCAGACCTTTTCGATGGGGGTCAAGAGTATCCCCCTGGTCTGCGTGACCGGGCTCTTGTCCGGGTTGGTCACCTCGCAACAGGGCGGATACCAGTTCACCGGCTCAGTGCCCCTCTACGTGCTGGGCAGCGTGGTGACCTCGAGTGTTATCCTCGAACTAGGCCCGGTGATGACCGCCTTTGTGCTCATCGGCCGGGTGGGGGCGCGCATCACCGCCGAACTGGGCACCATGAAGGTCTCGGAGCAGATCGACGCCCTTTATTCCCTGGGCCGCGATCCGGTGCCGGTGTTGGCGGCCCCGCGGCTGATCGCCGGCACCTTCTCCACCCCGCTGCTGGTGGGCCTGGCCAACACCGTAGGGCTCTTCTCGGGCCTGCTCGCCTCGCGGGCCACCATGGGTCTGGGGCCGGAGTCCTTTCTCTACGGGGCCCGCCTCTTCTGGCACAACTGGGACCTGCTCTACTCGCTGAGCAAAGGGTTGGCCTTCGGCTTTATCATCCCGCTCATCTCCTGCCATATGGGTTTTCGCACCCGTGGCGGGGCCGAAGGGGTGGGCCGCGCCACCACCTCTTCGGTGGTGATCATGATCATCTCGGTGCTGGTCATGGACGCGCTTTTCCCGCCCCTCTTCCTCAACTGAAGCGCGCATGATCGAGTACCGGGACATCTACAAGTCCTACGACGCGCCGGTGCTTTCCGGGGTGAGCCTCCGGGTGGAGCCGGGGGAGTGTATCTCGATCGTCGGGCCTTCGGGCACGGGCAAAAGTGTGCTGCTCAAGACCACCAACGGCCTGCTCCGCCCCGACCAGGGCGACGTCTTCGTCGAAGGAGAATCGGTGTTCAATGCCGGGCGGCGCACCCTGGAGCGGATCCGCCGCAAGATCGGCTATGTTTTCCAGTACGCGGCGCTCTTCGACTCGATGACGGTCTTCGAAAACGTCTGCCAGGGCCTGCCCGAGGAGGAGGCCAAACACCGGCGCTCACCCGAGGTGATGCGCCGGGTATGCGCGGCCCTCGAGGACGTCAACCTCGAACCGGCCCATATCCTCAACGATTTTCCGGCCGAGCTTTCGGGGGGTATGCGCAAGCGGGTCGGCCTGGCGCGGGCCATCGTCGGACGGCCCCGCATCGTGCTCTACGACGAACCGGTCACCGGTCTCGACCCGGTCAACAGCGCGGTCGTGGGCCTGCTGATCACCGATATCCAGGAACGCCTGAAGGTCACCTCGGTGGTGGTGACCCACGACATCGAACAGGCCCTCGGCATCTCCCAGCGCATCGCCCTGCTCGACCGAGGCAAGCTGCGCTTCGTCGGCACGCCCGGGGAATTCAAGGAGAGCCAGGACCGCGTGGTGCAGGCCTTTGCCAATCGCCAGGCGGCCACCGCCGTTGCGCTCAAGATCATGGAGGAACAGTGAACCAGGAAAAGCCCCTTCCCATGTTGCCACCCTCGCGGGCTCGCGATCGCGAGGTGTGGGTGGGTGTATTTGTCATCCTGGGGGTGGCGGCGGTGTTGATCTCGCTCTTCACCCTCACCGACGCGGCCCTCTTCCGCGGCCGCTACAAGATCCAGACCATCGTCGAGGACGCCGGCGGTATCCGGCGGGGCGACCCGGTGCAGATGCGCGGGGTGAACATCGGGCGGGTGACCTCCTTCAAGATCGTTCCCGAGGGTGTTGCCGTGACCCTCGAGGTCGAGGGGGAGTACCTCATCCCCGCCGACTCGCAGGTTGAGCTGCGCTCCTCCAGTCTGCTGGGCGGCATGGTGGCCAATGTGGTGCCCGGCATCTCGGACCAGGATCTCAGTTGGGGCGACACCCTGCCGGGCATCATCGGCAAGGGGGTCTTCGACCAGATCGACGAGCTGCAGGACCACGCGGACAAGGCGCTCGTCCGGGTGCAGAACCTGCTCGACGAGCAGACCATCCAGAACGTACACGAAGGGGGCCAGGATCTGCGCCAGTTGCTGCGGCAACTCAACGAGGTGACGACCGAGCAGCGGGGCGAGTTGGCGGCGATCACCAGCAGCCTGCGCCGCGCTGCCGAAGGCCTGGAGAAAACCGCCACCGGGCCCCAGCTCAACCGGGCAGTGCAGCGCATCGACACCCTCACCGAAAAACTGGACAGCACCGCTGCGGCGCTGGTGCGCTCGTCCCATTCTGCCGAGAGCATCCTGGCGCGTATGGACCGCGGCGAGGGCACCCTGGGCAAACTCTCCAGGGACGAAGCCCTGTACGACCGGGCCGCTGAAGCGGCGGCCAGCATGAAAAAGGCGGCCGACGAATTGTCCGAGCTGGCCGCCGATGTGCGCACCCAACCCAAAAAATACGTCCACCTGAGCATCTTCTGAACCCCTTGGCAGGAGCGCCTATGCGTAGGCCTTTGTCGTTGTTGCTGCTGCTGGCCGCCCTGCCGGCCTTGGCCACCGAGTGGGTCGCGGTGCCCGCTGGCGAGCGCCAGGTCCACACCTATGTGGCGCGGCCCCAGGCCGGTGAGGCCAAGGTCGCCGTGGTGCTCATCCACGAGATCTTCGGGTTGAGCGACTGGGTGATCAGTGTGGCCGACCGCCTGGCCGCTGCCGGGTATATCGCCGTCGCCCCGGACCTGCTTTCGGGTATGGGTCCAGAGGGAGGGCGCACGCCCGACTTCGCCGACCGCAGCGCGGTCACCAGCGCCGTCTCCGGTCTGCCCCCTGCCCAGGTCAGCGCCGACCTGCACGCCGTCTCCGCCCATGCCGCTGCCTTCAAAGGGGTGGGCGCCGTGGTGGTGGCCGGCTTCTGCTGGGGCGGCAGCGGGACCTTCTCCTTTGCCACCCAGTTGCCCAGCCTGGCAGCGGCTTTTGTCTTTTACGGCGCCGGCCCGGACAGCGCTGCGGCCCTGGCCCGCATCAGCTGCCCAGTCTACGGTTTCTACGGGGGCAACGACGCGCGTATCAACGCCACCGTGCCAGCCACCACCGAAAAGATGCAGGCGGCAGGCAAGGTCTACGAACCAGTGACCTACACCGGTGCTGGCCATGGTTTCCTGCGCGCTGGCGCCGAGTCCGGCGCCAGCGAGGCCAACCGCCTGGCCCACGACCAGGCCTGGACCCGCTGGCTGGACCTGCTTGGACAACTGGCCGCCGGGCTGCCCTCGGCTGTGGAGGAGAGCACCTGGGGACAGGCCAAATCCCTCTGACTCATTCTTCTTGAGGAGGACGACATGCGCCCGATGCTCTGTGCTGTTTTTGTGCTGCTGGGAGCGCTTGCCGCCGGTGCCCAGGACAGCCTGCAAGTGCGATTGAACCACTCGCCGCGCCACCAGGAATGGGTGAAGATCCCCAGCGGCGACCGCCAGCTCCGGGCTTTCCTCGTTTTTCCCGAGGTCGCCCAAAAGGCCCAGGCGGTGATCGTCATCCACGAAAACCGCGGCCTCACCGACTGGGTACGGGGGGTGGCCGACCGCCTGGCCGAGGCCGGGTACATCGCCCTGGCCCCGGACCTGCTCTCGGGCACCGGGCCAGGGGGCGGAGACACCGAGAGTTTTGCCTCCCCCGACTCGGCCCGCCAGGGTATCTACCGCCTGAGCCTGCCCCAGGTGAATGCCGATCTGAACGCGGCGGCTGAGTACCTGGTCAACTTGCCCGCTGCCGACGGCAGGGTGTCGGTGGCTGGTTTCTGCTGGGGCGGGGCGCGCACCTTTGCCTTTGCCGCCGAACGGCCCGGCCTGGCCGGGGCCTACGTCTTTTACGGGACCGGCCCGGACAGCGCCGCGGTTTTTGTGCAGATCGGTTGCCCGGTCTACGGTTTCTACGGGGGCAATGACGCCCGCGTCAACGCCACCATCCCGGCTTCGACCGAGGGCATGAAGGCAACCGGCAAGGTCTACGAGCCGGTGATCTACGAGGGGGCCGGCCACGGTTTTCTGCGCGCCGGCGAAGCGGCTGACGCCAGCCCCGCCGACCAGCAGGCACGCGCCTCAGCCTGGAGCCGGTGGTTGGGCCTGCTAGCTGCCAAACCCGGACACTGAGCAGGTTTTTGCACACTGACCATCGGGTGTAGCCACCCGATTACCCCACACTCGGGAGTCTGCTGTGGCCAAGTATCGCACTGCCATCATCGCCTGTGGCACCATTGGGCGGGTCCACGCGCGCGGCTGGCTAGACATCCCCGGCCAGCCCACCCAGATCGCCGCCTGCGCCGACACCCACCCAGATGCCCGCCGGGAATTTGGCGACTTCTTCGGCATCGCCCCGGAGCACCGCTACGCCGACTACCGCGAGATGCTCGACAAGGAGCGGCCGGATTTTGTCGACGTGTGTTCCTGGCACCGCCAGCACGCCGAGATGACCATCGCCGCCGCCGCCCGCCGCCCCAAAGCCATCCTCTGCCAGAAGCCCATGGCCCTCAGCCTGGCCGAGGCCGACGACATGATCATTGCCTGCGAGCGCAACGAGGTCAAGCTGGTGATCGCCTTCCAGCGGCCCCACCACGCCACCTGGCTACAGGCCCGAGAGCTGATCCGCCAGGGTGCTATCGGCAAGGTGCAGCAGATCCAGCTAGACGACGGCGGCAATATCCTCAACACTAACTCGCACAATATCCGCCTGGCCTTCTTCCTGATGGACGAGGCTGCGCCGCAGTGGGTGATGGGCGCGGTGGAGCGCACCACCGACCAACTGGAGCGCGGCCTGCCCTGTGAGGACGCCTGCCTGGGGCTGGTGGGCTGTGCCAACGGGGCGACCATCCTCATCCAGGGCAACCTGGTGCGCGGCCTGGGCCAGGGCTGTCGCGTCATCGGCACCGAGGGCATCATGGAACTGGACACCGGAAGACCGCCCGACGACCAGCTCCGCTCCGACGGGGACATGGCCCAGCCCGAAGGCTCCTCGGCCAAGTACAACGACGAGTTTGGGGTGGTGCGGTATTTCAATGCCTCTACCAAGGGCTGGGTCAAGGTCGAGGCGCCCTGGCACGACTGCTGGGCCCACCAGTGCCAGGAGGCCATAGACTGGATCGAAGGCAAGGTCGAGGACCCGATCTCCTCCTACCACCACGGCCGCCGGGTCACCGAAATCATGATGACTCTCTTCGAGTCGGCGCGCAAAAAGCAGCGCATCTACCTGCCGCTGAAAACCCGCGTCAATCCACTGGAGTTGATGGTCGCCAACGGCGACCTGCCCGTCGAATGGCCCGGCGCCTACGAACGCCGCTCCCGCCTGGTGCGCGGCGAAAAGATGAGCTGGCACGAGAGCTGAGCTGAGCGAAAAGCGCGGTCTGGCTGCGATCGCCAAGTGTCCCGGGCACACGCCGGCCGATGAATATTATATTTTGGCGCCGGTTGTTGCTGCGGAAGGCGTACTCGCCAACTACCGGAAAACCCATCTCTGGTGGAAAGCGGAAGGCCCGCACCACGAGCCGACCTTCTACCGGCCCGGCGACCGCCTGGTGTCCTTCGAGGTCAAAGGTTACCAGTGTGGCATCACGATTTGTTACGATGGCGACTTTCCGGAAATGACCTGTGCCTACGCCGACCTGGGAAGTGCCGTCTTGTTTTGGATGAATAACAGGGGCAGCCGGGGCCACGGCGAGGTGAAGGAGCTGTCCTAATAGGAACGCGATGATCATCGCCGCGTCCTGCTGTTGTGGGCCCAATGAAAAAGGGGATCGGTGCCGGGGTGGGAGCAATATTACCGACGCAGATGGACGCCTGCTTGCAGAGTTATGGGACGAGGAAGGGGTGATCCTGGCAGATGTTGATCCACCGCAGGCGCTGGCGCTGCGCGCAGGAAATCCTACGTGGCAAAGGATCACCGCGGAAAAGGTGTGGGCCGGCAGCTCCTGCAGGCGGTCGAAGAGCAAGCGCGGGTAATGGGTTGCTGCAAGCTGACCCTGGAAGTGCAGAAGAACAATACGACTGCCCGGTCTCTCTACCATGGGTATGGTTTTGAGGAGGGGTAGTACGAGAGTGGGGCTGGGATTGTATTGTTCCGCCAGAAGAAGTTATAGCCCCAGCCGTGGGTGGCGCGCAGCAATGGCGCGCCATCGGGAAATACATTGCGAGTGAATAGCGATTAGGCACCCTATGGACACCACGGCGAAAAAAGCAGTCGCCAGGCGGACACCAAAAGCAAAGCGAAAACCACAGCCCTTTTGAGGCGATCGAAGTAACACGAGTTGGGGTTGAGAAGCTCGTTATGGTGGCTGTCAGACGATTCTGAAGCCTCTCGAGCATACGAGCAGGTTGGTTTCGAGCCACTGGAAAGGTAGGAGCCGGCTTCTGAGGAGGGAGCCGGCATTTTTTGTTGTGTCGGACCAGGTCGGGAGTTATAGTGATCCTACTGGGCGCCTAACTCGTGGTGATAGAGGCAAATATGGGTGGCCCGTGGCGGCATCCGGAAAGCAACGAGGTGTCGAGCTGTGGGCATTGGCATCAACATCGGACGTGCGCTGGAGACTGAAAATGAACAGCTGACGCAGATCTCCTTGCGGTCAAAGCAGGTCATTGAATAGCAGGTCGGCTCCGGCGAGCTGGTGGCCCTTGCAGCGTGTCGGCCAGAAGACTTCCGCGTAGCGGGTATCTATGGGCACAAAAAGGCCAGTGCTCGGGTGTTTGAAAAGGCCGGGTACAAAAGAGTGCCCGAACTCGACGGCGAGGAAGAAAGCGTTTTTGGTAAAATGTCGTCAGGGTCTATGTTTACAGAGCACATCGACAGTGCTACCGGATTGCGACCACGTACAGTTCGCGATCTGGTTGTGCCACGGATTATTAATACTTAACGGCCTAAATCTAGATAAGACGAAATCCACTGGCCCATACCCCGATGACTCTACTCAAGGCCCCCGAATTCATAGAGACCAGCCGGCTGCAGCTTCGGCGACCCCAGATGGCCGATGTCGAGGCCGTGTTTCAGCGGTACGCGGCTGATCCCAAGGTCACGAAATACCTGAGTTGGCGAACCCACCGGTCCCTCGGGACACCCGTGCCTTTCTCGGCTTCAGCGACGCCGATTGGGCAAAATGGCCTGCGGGCGCTTATCTGATCTTTTCTCGTGCCGAGGTAGCCCTTCTCGGTGGGACCGGTCTTTCGTTCGTGAACGCAACGGAGGCGGTCACCGGTTATGTGCTGGCCCAGGACGCGTGGGGCAAGGGATATGCGACTGAGGCACTGATCGCCATGGTGGATCTAGCTGCGCTCCGTGGGGTGAAACGTTTGGTGGCCGGGTGCCACCCCGACAATCACGCCTCCCAGCGGGTGCTCGCTAAGCTATACCGGATTCAATAAAAGAAATTGTTGTCCGGCAGTGTACACTCCTTGCCCAAGGCTGCCGGTCTTGCGTCTTTTTCCGGTCCTGTCCGTCTCCATTGGTGAACCCTCGCTTGCAGGCGAGACGGTAAAACCACCTATCTCAAGGAGACGAGCAGTGCACATCCTTTCGCCACAACCCAACCCCTTGACCTCCTCGCATCATCGCCTGATCGAGGTCAACCTGCTGGCCCTGGACCTGAACACCTGCACCCGGTGCAGTGGGACCCTAGCCAACATCGAGATGGCCATCGAAACCCTGAGACCGGCCCTGGAAGCCACAGGAACCGAGGTGCGCTTCACCAAGACCCTCATCGAGTCGGAGGAACAGGCCCGCCGGCACCAGTTCGTCAGTTCTCCGACCATCCGGATCAACGGGCAGGACATTGTTTTTGAGACCCTGGAGAGCAAGTGCGATGCGTGTACTGATCTGTGTGGGTGCGAGGAGGGCACGAATTGCCGCATCTGGCAGTACCGTGGTGGGGACTACACCGAGGCCCCGGTTGGGCTGGTGGTCGAGGCCTTGCTAAAAACGATGGGAGCGGAGGCTGATGCCCCCGCTGCTGCACCTCTCTTTGAGGGGGTGCCGGAGAACCTGAAGCGGTTTTTCGCCGGCCCCTCCCGGGCGCAGGCCGGGGCCTCCTCCTGCTGCTCGCAGACCGAGCAGGAAAGCTGTTGCCAACCCGCCGAGAAAAACGCCTGTTGCGCTGAACCCAATCCAGCCGCCTGTGGTTGTCGCTGACATGATGCAAATGGCCCAACCAAATACCGAAGACCAACTGTGGCAGGCGTATCGGGCAGAGTTGGTCGGTTTCGTCCAAAAACGCGTCGCGGACCAGGGGCTGGCCGAGGACCTGGTCCACGACGTGCTGGTGAAGGTCTTTGATCGCCGCGACACCCTCAAAAATGCGGAAAAGCTGCGCTCCTGGCTGTATCAGATCACCCGGAACACCATTGTGGACCACTTCCGGTCTAAGCGGCCGTCGGCGCCTTTGCCCGAGGACCTGGTGGCCGAGGAAGCGGAGGAAGGCGGGAGCGCGGCGCAGGAATTGGCGCGTTGCATGCGGCCCCTGGTGGACCAACTCCCAACCGTGTACCGCGAGGCCGTGGTGCTGGCGGAGTTCGCGGGCCTGGACCAGGCAGAGGTCGCCGTGCGGCAGGGGCTTTCGCTTTCCGGGGCCAAGTCGCGGATTCAGCGGGGCCGCAAGCTGCTGGCCGAGGCCTTGCTGGATTGCTGCCGCATCGTCCTCGACCAACGGCGGGGCGTCGCGGACTATGCGTGCAAGGAGAGATGTGGCGGCTGTTGAAGGCACGTCTGCCTATCAGGGGCTGCTGGTCGGCGCAAGGGGCCGGCTGGGTATTCGTGCCGGAGAATAAATATTCGACAGCCGACTGCTTTTGGCCCCTGCGTTCACCCATCTCCGGTGCCGATCGCCGATCCTGGGGCATCCCCAGGCCCCAGATTACCGATAGGACCGCCAGTGGGGAGTCAAAATGGGGTCATTCCGGGGGGCATTCTAGTCGGGCCATTCCAGTTCTCCACGCGCTTGCGCACCACTCGAACACAACTCCACCGCTGGATGGGGCGTGCGTACTTGGGTGTGGGCGTTTTCATAGGTGGGCTGTCCGGCCTTTACATATCTCAGTTCGCCTTCGGTGGCCTGGCCGCAAAACTTGGTTTTGCAACGCTGGCGGCGAGTTGGCTATATACCGGCGTGCGGGCCTACCTCGCAGTTCGCCCTAAGGCAATCCTGGAGCATCGAAGATGGATGGTGCGAAATTTCTCACTTGCGTTTGCTGCAGTAATGTTTCGGCTCTACATTCCTGCGTCCACTGTGGCGGGCATCGATTTCGCTGTCGCGTACCCGGTAATCGCCTGGCTCTGTTGGCTGCCAAATCTGGCGTTTACAGAATGGCGATTCAACAATGCGAACGGGCGCGGGTCGGCTCAGCCCGAACGTTAGTCCGACACGAGGAATGAGACACGATGGCTTCATTCGCAGCACTACTTGCCGAGGTTCGCGGCTGCACGATCTGCAGTCCGTTCCTGCCACATGGGGTTCGGCCGGTGCTGCAGATCCATCCCCAGGCTCGAGTGCTCATTGCTGGCCAGGCACCAGGAAGGAAGGTCCATGAATCCGGCGTGCCCTTCGACGATGCCAGCGGCCAGCGCCTGAGGGAGTGGATGGGAGTGCCGCGGGAAGTGTTTTACGATCCCAAGCAAGTGGCCATCCTGCCCATGGGATTTTGCTTTCCTGGGTCGACGAAGTCCGGGGATCTTCCGCCTCGGCCGGAATGTGCGCCGGCTTGGCGAGCACAGCTCCTGGAGCGCCTGCCCAGCTTGAAGATCACTTTGGCCATTGGGCAATACGCGCAGGCATATCACTTGTCCGAGAAGCCCGCCTCACTCACGGACACCGTCAAGTCCTGGCGTACCTACTGGCCAACGATGGTCCCGATGCCCCACCCGAGCCCAAGGAACAATTTGTGGATCCGCAGAAACCCATGGTTTGAAGCGGAGATGTTGCCATCGCTTCGGGCTCGCATATCAAAGGTGCTT
>SXGS01615142.1_pt1 | contig 15078 bp, 8 predicted proteins | sample 3174681 | NCBI WGS metagenome assembly SXGS01 (sample SAMN11356861, study PRJNA531348) | freshwater metagenome | isolation source: freshwater sample F1-80 | place: China: Fuxian Lake, Yuxi | collected 2017-12-25 | reverse complement strand
CCCAGTTCGCCGGGCTGTCGGGGCGGTTCATTCATGGACAGGTCCGGGGCCTGCTGGCCCGCGGGATCGACCAGGAAGAGGGACCCTCCCGAGGCCAGGAGGTGGCCCTCTACCTGGTGGAGGTGTACGAGCAGTTTACCCCGGTCTACCGCCCTACCTCAGTGGCTAACCCACCGACGCCCCGCTTCGCCCGGGTGCGCTGGAATCCCCGATACGAGCATCTCCCGGAGGTGGGCGTGCAACTGCTGGTGGGCCTCCACCACTACTTCTGGACCACAGTGGAAAGGGGTCGGGTCATCCCCCACATCACCGGGCAGTGGTCGGTGGTGGCGGGCGTGGCGCACAGCCCCATCCGGATCGTCCAGGGGACCACCGTCCCCTGGGAGCGGGAACTTGAAGCGCACGACTATGCTTCGCCGTACTCCTACTCCCGGGAACACATGTGGGCGCCGGCTCTGCGCTTCCAGAACCGGGCAATTTCCTGGTTGGGTCAGCCGTGGACGGGACTGCGCGCGATCCTGCGTTGGGGGCGCCGCCAGATGCAGGAAGGCGAGTTCGACCGGAGCGATGGGGTCGTCCCGGACAGCCTCGCCGCCGGAGTGCGCTCGTTCTCCACCAACCGTGTACCCTGATCCGCGAGCCTCTCGCGACAGAAGAGGCGCCGCGGCCCGCGGCGCCTCCAGGGCAGCGACCCGGAAGCCGGCATGGGGAGGGCAGCGAGAAAGCGTTACGCAGCGTTCCGTCTTCCGCGCATGCCGGCCGGTGGGCCACCGGCGTAGCGCTCCAAAGTAGAACTGAACTTTCGCTGGACCCGCACTCGGTCCAGCACTCCCTGGGCATCGTGCTGGACCGAGTGCGGGTCAGTTCGGCCACAGGCGGTCACGGAACTCGGCGATGTCCGCGCTGAGGGCGGCCGCGTCCGTCAGGTAGTGCGGGCAGCGCCGGATCCGGCGCTGCCCGCCCGATCGGTTCTCGGAATCGCACCCGGTGTCAGTTCACCCGATCAGGCACGCTGTCGGGCAGCAGCGCCAGGGCCTCCACGAAGTCGCCCCAGCCGGGGGCAACTTCCCTGCCGGGTTCCCAGGTTCGTGCCCCGGTACTGTAGCCCGTGTGCCGGTACCGGACGAGGCTGCCGGCGCGGGTGATGGCGTAGATCAGGCCATCACCGGCGGAAAAGACGTTCTTGAAGTCGGCCCAGCCCGTACCGCCGATCTCCTTGGGTCCCTCCCACGCTTTCGCCCCGTTGGCATAGCCGAGGTGCTTGTACCAGAGCAGCCTCCCGTCGACGGTGACGACATAGATGATGCCGGCGCCGCCGCAGAAGACATGCCGGAAGTCGCCCCAGCCGCTGCCGACCTCGTTGCCGCCCTCCCAGGTCCGCGCACCGCTGCCGTTCCCGGTGTGCCGGTACCAATAGATTCTGCCGGTCCTGCTGATGCCGTACAGCACGCCGTTGCCGCCGGAGAGAACCTGCTTGAAGTCGGCCCAGCCGCCGCCGGCGATCTCCTTGCCGCTCTCCCAGTCCTTCCCGTCGCCGAAGTTGAACCCGCTGTGCCGGTACCAGAGGAGCCGGCCGTCCCGGGTGACGGCGTAGATCACGTTCCTGCCGCCGGGCAGCACGTGGCGGAAGCCGTCCCAGCCGCTGCCGGCGGGCGCAGCCACCTTCAGGGCTTCCGGCTGCCCGGCGCCCGGAGCCACCCTCGCCCCGTCGTGCCGGGACCACGTGATGCGACCATCCGTGCGGACGCCGTAAAGGAAAGCGGGCACGGTGGTGGGTGCAAGGGGGAAGGTCCCGATGAACTGCTCCCGGAGCGATCCGGTAGCCTTGAGGCGCGCGAGGCGATCCGCCAGCGTCCACATGAGGGCCGTTCCGTGAGTTTCCCGCTGCAGTTCTTCCGCGGCCCAGGAAGGCCGCTTGTTGCGGGAGAGGCTGCCGGGGACGTTGGTCAGTGCGCCCCGTTCGCTGGCCGGGACGGCGTACGACTCGACGTATTTGATCTGCCGCGCGATGTAGTCCACGATGTACTCGTTGACGTAGGCTTCCCCGGTCGGCAACTGGCCCGGTGTGTACCAGGAACTGACCCGCGCCTCGACGTACTCCGGCAGCGTCTTCGGAACGTCCTCTCTCTCCGGCGTTCTCGGGTCATCGGCGATCGGATTCCATCGGGGCCGCACGCTCACGAACTCGATGTGCTTCTGGAGTTCCTGGCCATAGGTCTGTTTCACCCACACGGCGTTGCCTTCCCCCGCAGAGGAGGCCGCTGCCATCCAGGTGATGAGGGCCAGCGAGTAGCTTTCCAGCGCCGGCCACGGCTTGAAGTCCGGCTCGTACAGTCGCCCGGCCTTCACCGTCTCGCCCATCCAGGTGTGATCTTCCAGCGCGAGATCGCTCCACATCCAGAGGTCTCTGGCTGCGGGCCCGGTGTCAATCAGGAACTCTCCCGCGATCAACTGGGCCTTGTACGCCAGCGCTTCTCTGGCCTTCTTGTTGGGCTGCTGCCCGAGTTCAAACAGGATTCCCTTCAGATCACGCTGGAAACGGCGGAACTCGCGGACGCGCGCCAGGTTCGCGTTCTTGTAGATCTCGGTCCGGTTCCTGTCCACCGCGGCCTCGACTGCGGTCAATCGCATTTCGAGAGCATCCAGCCGCGCGTTGATCTGCTTGAATATTTCCGGTTGCTCGGGCTCTTGACCCAAGAAGACCAGGAATGTGCCGACCTCGAAGAACTTCGCGACGATCGGGCCCGCGACCGGGAAAATCGCCCCCGCGGCGCCGGCGGCGATTTTCCCGGTCCTCTCCAGGTCGGCCTTGTCCTGGGGGTTGTACCCCTTCTCCACGGCCCGTGCGGCGGGCCAGGGCAGCAGCAGCAGCGCGAGCCCTGCCAGAATCCAGGCGCCCCGGCCGGGTCGGCCATTATTCCGTTGAGTCATCTCACCTCTCCGTTACCGGTTGCCTCATCCACAGATTGTTGCTGGAACGCCTGGTCGCGGACGGTCAGGGACGCTTGTAGTTCCGGCTCAGATGGAGCTTCACGCCGTCATTGAAGCCCCGCTGTCCGGCCTCGCTCATCATGTCGCGCACCCGCAGCGAGCCGGGCCCCGTGAGCGTGTTGCCCTGGGCGCCGAGCGCCGGGTCCCCGAAGATCGCGGTCGCGATGTCGAATCCCAGGCGGTAGACGACGTCCGAGTCCAGGAGGGCGCGGGCAACCGCCACGATGGGATCCTGCCTGGCGATCGCCGTTCCGAGGGAGACCAGATCCACGAATCCTTCGGTCAGCTTGGTCCCCTTGGTCGCCAGCCGGGTCCGCTCCACGGAGAAGGCAACAGCGGTGTTGAATCCGCTTCGTTCCTCAACCGGCAGCATGTCCCGGAACTTGTCTTTCCCGGGGCCCGGCAAAGTCTGCCCGTCCGCCACCGCCATCCCGATGTCGAACCCGCGCCGGCTCTCCGGGCTCGGATCGCTCGCGCGAAGCTTTGCCGCCAGCGGGTCCGCCTGCGCCAGAGTTGCGCCCTTAACCGCCAGCTCGTCCGGGGTTTGCGCGCCTGCCGGCGCCAGCGGTGCAGTGCACAGCAGGCCGACAGCCAGCGCCCCGATCAGTCTCGAAATCCGTCGTTTCATCGTGGTTGCTATCCTTTCTGATCAGGTCTCAGGATCATCCAGGCCCGGTCGTCAACGCCGGTAATTCCGCTGCAAATGGAACGTGACCGCGGCATTGAACCCCCGCTGCCCGGCGGCACTGAGCGCGTCGCGGATGCGGAGAGAACCCGGACCGGTGGCGGTATTTCCCCGGGCGCCAAGCGCCGGATCCCCGAAGATCCCTGTGGCGATGTCAAACCCGAGCCAGTAGAGGACTGCCGGATCGGCCGTGCGGGCCTTCGCTACCGCGGCGTCCGACTTCGCAATCGCTGCCCCCAGGCGGGCGAGATCGGCATTGCGGTTCCGTTCCAGGGAGAACGTGATGGCCGTGTCGAATCCGGGACGCTCGTTGGTGCGGAGGGACTCACGGGTCCTGTCTTTGCCGGGGCCGGGGAGGGTATGCCCTTCCGCCGCGGCGATGCCGACTTCGAAGCCTCGCCGCGTGTCCCTTCGCGCCTCCCGGCTGCGGAGTTCGACCAACAGCGGATCCGCATCCGTGAGTTCCGCTCCGCGGGCGGCAAGCGCATTCACTTCATCATTGGTCAACGGCGGGGCGGCCGGCGCCTGGGCTCCGGGGGTGGTCGAAAAATTGTGGGCGTAGCGGAAAGTGCGCCCATCCGGGCCGGCGGCCGTGATGACGAAGTAGTACACGATGTTGGGGGTCAACTCGGGCATGCGAAACGAATGCTGCGTAGACTTGGGTCCCAGCCCATCGTTCCAGGACAGCGTGACGGCGCCGGGCGGAAAGGGGGGTGCGAACGGCTGCCCGGCCGGAGTCGTGTCAGGAAAGTCGCCGTACCGTCGTGTGCTGATCTCTACCCGGCCGTGGGACGGTTCTTTGGTGGTAAAGGCGAACTCGGCGGACGTCATCCCGCGGAGAACGCGGACCTCGACCTTCGGGTTCTGGATGAAGAAATTGAAAGGCGACGGCGCGGTCCTGATCCGCTCCCGGGGTGGCTGCGCTGCCCTGCCCGGGAGTGCCGGCAGAAGCGCCGTCACCCCAAGGAGCCATGCGGCGAGCACGCCCGTCAGCCCGGTTGAAATCTGGATCATCTTTGGGTCTCCAGGGAGTTCACGCGAGTCGCCGCGCGTTGTTCGGGCAGCGAGGCGGCTTTGACGGTATCACCGTTCGCGGTTTTCGTAGATGGTCTCGCGCTCGATTGGTGCAGGCCCGTTCGGTAGGCTGCAAAGAGGACCTGGCCGCCCCGGTACCGAACTGTGAGAGAGCATCCCACGCCACCGTGGGCAGCAGCGTGGGTGAATTCGTGGAATCTCTCGAGGGCGACGTGATCGTGGGGGCCGGAACGGCTCCCTCGCTGCGGATCCCGCCCCTGGAACTGCGGCTTTTCGGCCCGCTCGACGTGCGCGTCCACGGGCGTCCACTCCCGGCAACTTCGTCCCGCAAAGGGCGGTGGGTGCTGGCGTTGCTCGCGCTCCGCTGTGGGAAGGAGGTAGATCGCGAATGGCTGGCCGGCACCCTCTGGCCCGAAAGTGCGGCGCCGCAGGCATTTTACAACCTCCGTCAGCACCTCTCCGAACTGCGCGTGGCGCTCGGAGGGGAAGCCGTCCGGCTCCGCGCCCCGACGCGGCGTACCCTGTGCCTCGACCTTTCCGGGGCCTGGTCGGACGTCGCCGCCTTCGATGCGGCCCTCGCGCGGGGAGGGCGCAGCTCGCTGGACGAAGCGGTCGCACTCTACCGGGGCCCCCTGATAGAGGGCTGCCAGGAGGAATGGATTCTCCCGGAGCGCGAAGCCCGCGAACAGGCGTATCTGCGGGCCCTGGAGCGCCTGGCGACGGCGGCCGCGGAACGCGGCGATCCGGAGGCGGTGGTGGCTTTCCTCAGCCGGGTGCTCGCTGCCGATCCGCTTCGGGAAGGCGCAGCCCGCGACCTGATGGCGGCCCACAGCGCACGGGATGAGTTCGCCGCCGCCTTCCAGGTCTACCGCGACCTGCGACTGCGTCTCCACCACGAAATCAACGCATCGCCGGCGCCGGCAACCACGGCGCTCTTCGAGGCGATCCGCAGACGGGCCGGCCCTCCCGCCGCGCCGACCCGCGCCGGGAGGGTTGGCTTCCCCTGCACGGCTGCCCGCCTCCCACGGCCGCTCACCCGCCTGGTGGGCCGCACGGAGGCGCTGGCACAGGTGCGAGGCTGCCTGGCCGGCGCCCGTCTCGTAACCCTAACCGGCGCCGGCGGGGTAGGGAAGACCCGGCTGGCGATCGAGGCCGCCCGTGGGCTGGAAGAGGAGGCTCGGGCGGAGGTCGCCTTTGTGGACCTGGCCGCCGTGACCGATGGGGTGTTCGTGTCGCGAACCGTGGCAGCGGCTCTCGCGCTGCGAGAAGTGCCGGGGCAGTCCCTCGAGGAGACGCTCGGGGCCGCGCTGGGATCGCGATCCGTGCTGCTGGTGCTCGACAATTGCGAGCACCTGGTCGGGGCGTGCGCTGAGCTGGTGCAAATGCTGCTCCAGGCGTGCCCGGAAGTCCGGGTCCTCGCGACGAGCCGCGAAGTGCTCAAAGTCGCCGGAGAAGCGATCTGGCGGGTGCCGTCGCTCTCACTGCCGTCCGAGGCGGCGCTTCGGACGATGGGCGAAGGGGCCGAAGATTCGCTGCTGGAATATGCAGCGATCCGTCTCTTCGCGGAACGCGCCGCCCAGGCGGAGTCGGGGTTTCGACTGCACGGCGCGGACCTTCGGCTGACCGCGCAGATCTGCCGCCGGCTGGACGGGATTCCCCTGGCCATCGAACTGGCGGCGGCGCGGGTCAGCGCGCTTCCGGTGCGGGAGATTGCCCGGCGGCTCGACGACCGCTTCCGGCTGTTGACCGGAGGTTGCCGGACGGACCTCCCCCGGCACCGGACACTGAAGGCCAGCATTGCCTGGAGCTATGATCTCCTGTCCGAGCCGGAGCAGGCATTGCTCCGGCGGCTTTCCGTGTTCGCCGGCGGGTGGACGCTGGAAGCGGCTGAGGCCGTGTGCGGCAGCACCGGGGAAGATGGCGGCGACATCCTCAATCTCCTCACTTCCCTGATTGACAGGTCCCTGGTGCTCTACGAACCGCACGACGAAGCAGGCCGGTACCGCTTGCTGGAGACGGTGCGCCAATACGCCTGGGAGAGATCGCGGGAAGCGAGGGACGAGACTTCAGAGCGCCACGGCGCGTACTATCTGGACCTGCTGCGGCGGTGGGCGCCGCATTTGACCGAAGTGGGTTGGGCCCGGCGGGTGGACCGCGAGTACCCGAACGTGCGCCTGGCCCTGGAGTGGAGCCTCACGAGCCCGGCACATGCCGGGCTCGCGGTTGCGGCCGCGCGGAGTCTCCAACGGTTCTGGCTGTTGCGGGGGCGCGCAGCGGAGGGCCGGGAGTGGTGGGAACGCGCACTGGCGAGGGTGGACTGGATGCCGCTGGCGCTGCGCGGAACGGCGCTTGGCCAGGCCGGCGCACTGGCTCTGCCGGGATGGGATCACGCCGGGGCACGCCGCCTCCTGCACGAGGCGGCAGCCCTCGCACGGCTGCACGCCGACGGGGAACTGCTTGCCGGAGTGCTGCTGGACCTGGGGGCGATTGCGGTCCGCGAAGGTGACTCCTCTGCCGCGTTCCGGTTCTACGAGGAGAGTCTGGCCATGGCGCGCCAGGCGGAATCAGCATCTTGCGCCGGTCGGGCCCTCATCGGCATCGCGCGAGTGAGCGCTACCCTCCGACAGCCGGCGCGCGCCTGGGCATGCGCCGAGGAGAGCGTGGCGCTCTTCCGCTACCTGGGGGAGCCGGACGGGACTGCGGGGGCGCTTCACATCGCAGGGCTGGTGTTACTGGATCAGGGCGACGAGCCCGCACGGGCGCAGGTGCTGCTCGAGGAGAGCCTGGCGCTCTCTCGCGTCTACGCCGACTATGGTCAACTCGCCGGAACTCTCGCCCGCCTTGGGGACCTTGCTCGCCAGAGGGGAGAACTCGCCCGGGCGCGCTTGCTCTTCGAGGAAGGCCTGGCGCATTGGCGGGAGATGGGCGACCAGGTGGGCATTGCCAGCTTGCTCAGCGAACTAGGATTCGTGGCGCTCGATGAGGGCGACCTTGCCGCTGCGCAGGCGCTGCTGGAGGGGAGCCTGGTGCTGCGGCGCGCGTTCGGCGATCAGGTAGGGATTGCCCGAATGTTGTATTACCTCGGGACCATCGAACGACTGCGGGGCCGGCTCGCCACGGCCCGGTCGCTGTGCGAGCAGGCGCTGGCGATGGGGCGGGAACTGAACCAGCCGTGGGTTGCAGCCGCCTGCCTCCTCCAGACGGGTCTGGCGGCACTGGGCGAGGACGATCCCCTGGAGGCGCGACAGTTCATCACTGAGGCGCTGGGAATCTGGAGGACGGCTGGGGATCAACGGGGTCTCACCCGGTGCCTCTGGGCACTGGGAAGGGTCGCAATGGCTGCCGGTCCTCCGGCGGAACCCCCATTCCGGGCGGCACGACTGTTCGGCGCAGCCGCGGCAGTGGAGGACCGGAGTGGGCTGCCCCTGGCGCTTTGGGAACAGGTCGAGTGCGAGCGAGCCAGAGCGTCCGTTTGCGCCGCGCTGGATGAAGAGCAGTTCGCCGCAGCGTGGGCCGCGGGCCGGCAGATGACGGCGGAAGAAGCGTGCGCTTCCGCGCTGGAAGGCGTCCCCTGACTGCCGGCGCCCAGCATCGGAGACAGCAAGCAAACGCCGCACCCGGCGCTCCCGGGGAACAGAAAACCGGGTCATAGTGTAGGAAGCCGCGCGCCTCGGTGCGGGCGACGGAGCCGTGCGCCGCGAACAGAAGGGCCGGGTGCAGGAATGGGTCACCCGGCAACGGAACTCCTCGGCCGGATCCGAACCGCTCGCCGGCAGTTTGCTGAGCCACCGCGGAGGCTTTTCCCTTCCGGTACCGACCAGGGTCTCAGCGCACCCAAGCTGCCGGCGGCTCGTTTCAAGACATGAGTAGCGGTGGGTGGAGCATGGCGGCCGTCCTGCCAGAAGGGAACGGGCTGCGGCGCTTCTACCTTCGCAGAGAACCTATGCGCAAAACAAGCAATCTGGTCGTGGTCGCCTTCATCGTGCTCTGCGGTCTTCTCGCGTTCCTGCGGCTCGCCCCCCGGGGAACACAGGGCGGCGCTCTTCCGCTCCCCGGGATGCCAGGTCGGAGCGCGGCGGGCGGGAACGCCATCGAGGTCCTCTTCTCCTCCTCGGACGGGAAGAAGGAGTGGGTGGATGCCGTCACCGAGCGCTTTCACCGCTCCAATCCCCAGGTGAACGGCCATCCGGTCCATGTGACCGTGAACCACATGCGCAGCGGGGAAAGCCGCCAGAAGATCCTGGACGGCAAGGAAAAGCCCACGATCTGGGGTCCCGCCGGCCCGAGTTGGGTGACCCTGATCAACCGGGACTGGCAACTCCGTGAGAAGCAGCCGTTCCTGGAGGCGGTCCGCCCCACCGTGCGCACGGGGCTGGTCATCGCGATGTGGGAGCCGATGGCGCAGGCCCTCGGTTGGCCGGGTAAGAAGCTCGGCTGGTCCGACGTGGTGCGGGTGGCGCAGAACCCGAAGGGATGGAGTGCCTATGGCCATCCCGAGTGGGGCCAGTTCCGTTTCGGCCACGCCCACCCGGACTACAGCAACTCCGCCATGCTCTCGGTGATCGCGGAGATCTACGCGGGGGTGGGAAAGACCCGGGGTCTGACCGTCGCTGACCTGCGCAGTCCGAAGGTGGTCGCGGCGGTCCGCGCCACGGAGCAGGCGATTGTCCACTATGGGGAAAGCTCTTCCTGGCTGGTCGAGAAGCTGTGTGCGAACGGCCCCTCCTATCTCTCGGCGCTGACGGTTTACGAGAGTAGCGTCGTGAAGGCGAACACGCAGTACCCGGACAAGCCGTTCCGCATCGTCTCGATCTACCCGCGCGAAGGGACCTTCTGGGAAGACCACCCGGCCGGCATCGTGACCGCAAGCTGGGTGACGGCGGATCAGCGGGCGGCGGCGAAGCAGTACCTCGACTACCTGAACGCGGCGGAACCTCAGCAGCAAGCCTCCGAGTTCGGCTTCCGGCCGACGCAAGCCGGGATAACGCTCCAGGCCCCGTTCGACCAGGAGCACGGCGTTGACCCTGCGCAGTCGGGCCGCCCGGAGTTGGAGTACGTTTCCCAGGAAGTCTTCAACCGCGCCAATGAGTTGTGGCACCAGGTAAAGAAGAAAGCGTCCGTCTTCCTCGTTCTGGATACCTCCCGCAGCATGCAGGGGGCTCCCATTGAGGCGGCGAAGGCCGGCGCCGCCAACTTCGTTAAGCACCTGGAGCGGGACGACGATATCCGCGCCTGGACCTTCAACTCGGCAATCACGGAGCTGGGCTCGGGCGGCCGGGCGGGAGCCGTGGCGGAGGAGATGTCGGGCCGTTTTGGTGGGCTCTTCGCCAGCGGGGGAACGGCCCTCTATGATGCTGTGGCGCGCGCCCTGCAGGCCGCGGAGCAGCAGAGGCGGCGCACCACAACCCCGCGCCTCTACGCAATCGTGGTGCTTTCCGACGGTGTGGACACCAACAGCCACAACACCAAGTCAGATCTGCTCTCCCTGCTTCCGAACAGCGAAGCGGCGGAGGGAACCCGCATCTTCACCATTGCTTACGGCAAGGAAGCTGACAAGGCCACGCTCCAGCGGATTGCGGAGGAGAGCAATGGCCGGATGTTCGCGGGCGGTACGGACGATGTCGAGAAAATCTACACCTCGATCGCCGCTTACTTTTGATGAGCACCCGTCCCCCCGCTCCTTCCAGAGCACTTCTTGATGCGCGGGCACTGGTGGCACTCCTCGCGGGAGGGGTGACAGCGGGCGCGACCGGATTCTGGTGGCTGCTGCTTCCCGGCGTCCTGCTTTACCTGTGGCTCGTGCGGGTGGCCGCAGTGGAGGCGAAGGACCCGCTGGCATGGGAGGAGCCCGATCTGCGCGGACTGGCGCCGCGGTACCGGGCGTCGGCTGAAGCGGCGGTCGCTGTCCAGCGCCGCCTCAACGAGGAACTGCGGACCGCACCTCGGTACTTGCAGCAGAGTGTGCAGGCGATCTGGGCTGAGGTCGAGGCGCTCGGGGCACGACAGCTCGGGCTCATCCGCCAGCGCCAGAGCCTCGAGGAATGCCTGGGCCGCCTCAACCCGGAGCCGTTGCACGTCCAGGAGCGCGCCCTTCTGGCGCGCCAGAAGCTGGCGAAGGACGGCATCGCCGCGAGGCAGTATGAACAGGCGCTTCAGGCGCTCCGTGGGCAGGCCCGGAACGTACAGGAGCTTACGGCCAACGCCGAGCGGATCGACGCCCAACTGCTGACCGTTCATCACGCGCTGGAGAACGTCTACGGACAGGTGCTCCGGATGAAAACGGCGGAGGCGCGGGTCGGAGAAACGGTCGTGGGAGAGTTGAACACGAGCCTCCAGGGACTCTCGCGCCAGGTCGACGCCCTTTCGGAAGCGGTGGACCAGGTATACGCGCGGAACACGAGGGAAAGTGCCTGAAAAATCATCGGACCAGTACGGGCCGCCATGGGTGGACCCTGCTCGTCGGGGCGGTGCTCCTGAGCTGCGCCTACAGCTCCCGTGCTGCGAGCGCGGCCGCAGCCTCTATGACGCGGAGGCAACCCTGATAGGCGGCCCTGCCCTGACGCCGGCCGACGATAACTCGCTGGGAGCGCCGGCGCTCCTCCCTGTGCATTCCCCGCAATTTTCCGCCCATTGAACGCAGCGTGGTCCGCGTTGGCCACCACCCCTGGACGGCGTGTTCCTTGGAACACAACTCGCCGCCCCTGCGTTACCCGACCCCATTCGCCGGAGCCAGTTTCCACCGGCGTTTTACCTCCAGGATGCGGGTGGCGGACTCGGCGATGCGGCGGCGAAGGTGCGGATCTCGCTGTGCGGCCTGCAGCAGGCGCCGGGAGATGCGGCGCACATCGGCAGGCTGAAAGGCAGTGCCCAGGAGCAGCATGTCCGCACCGCTGCGCACCGCCTCAATGATGCGAGCGTCTCGCTCCGCCGGTCGCGCGGCAAACCCGGCCATGCTCAGGTCGTCGGTGATGGCAATACCGGTGAAGCCCAACTCGCGCCGGAGCACCTGCTGCAGAAAGTACGGGGAGCGCGATGCCGGCGCCTCCCCCACGCGCTGGGCGGCCGCATCGGAGAAGCGGATGCGGAAATGTCCCACCATCACCGCATCAAGCCGGGCATCCCGTACGGCGACCCGGAACGGCTGCAGATGCCGCTGCCACTCGCGATACGGCAGTCGGGCCGTCGGGAGGAGCCGATGGGAGTCTGCCGGCGTGCAGCCGTGTCCCGGAAAGTGCTTGGCGGTGGCGATGATCCCGTGCTGCTGCAAGGCCTGGATGTAGGCTCCCCCGAGCGCGGCAACCTGTTCGGGGGCGGCCCCGAACGTCCGTCCGCGCAGGACGGTGCTGCGCGACACGCCCAGATCGAGCACGGGCGCGAAGTTCATGTTGAGCCCCATCCGCCGGAGTGCCTGCGCTGCATGGCGGGCGGCCGTGCGCACCGCGGCCGGGTCTCGCTGCCGGCCGAGACGAGACGCAGAGGGAAAGTCGCGGGGGTGCTGCGTCTGGTGCGGAAAGCGGAGCACCGGTCCCCCCTCGCCGTCCGTCGCGAGGAACGGGTGGATGCCCGCGCGGGACCTGCGACCCCACTCCCGCAACGCGAGTGCGGTGCGGCGGGCCGCCGCTTCGCCCGGCAAGTCAGACCGGAAGAACACGTAGCCTCCCGGGCGGCACTCCTGCATCACCGCCGCGAAATCGCGCCGGGACGGGGAGCGAACCGAAACGAGCAGCATCTGGCCCACCTGGTCAGCCAGGCTGAGCGCGTCGGGGTGCGGCGCGGGTGCGGCCTGCGGCTCGGGACCAGCGGTACGCGGCAGGGGCGCAACGACAGCCGGCGGAACCGGCAGGAACGAACGCTGACGCACGGAGGTAGGTGGGACCTGCGATGGGAAAGGATACAGAATTGCGGATGCAGGATCCGCGACACCGAACAAACAGGGAACGATGAGTGCGGCAGGCCAGATCCGCATGCCTGCTTTCCCGCGTTCCCCCACGCTCGCCTTTCCACACCGGCTCAACATCCTGCCCCGTGCGAAGTAACCCATTTCCGGAATCCTATGAGCAATCCACTTCTCGTTCTTCCGAAGGCGCTCCCATCGCGCCGTTCGCGCCCTCGTGAGGTCGTGTGTCGCTTCCCGCTTGCGCGTCCCTCACTCGCCCGTCCGTCTCTATCCATCCAAATGCACCCGTCCACAGTCCTCGACCTCTCTGTGCTCGTTTCCCTGTTCTGCCTCTTGCCTTCGCCGGCCTCCCCACCTCCGTCTCCCGTTTCGCCCCTCCGTACTCCAGTCCTGGGCCCGGCCGCCTTTTTTACAGCCCCGTCTGGGGACCGCCTTCCGCTATCCATGCGGGGGGACCTGGACCGGGCGCTTCAGCAGGCAGTGGGCAGCGGGGCAGCGCCCGGCATCGCGCTCCTGGTAGAACACCGTGGCACGGTGGTGTACCGGGGCGCGGTCGGCCTGCGGAGCGTGACTCCGGCGCGCGAAGCCATGACGCCGGACGATCTCTTCGATCTGGCGTCGCTTACCAAAGTGGTGGCGACCACCCCGGCAGTGATGGCGCTGGTGCAGGACGGGAAACTGGTACTGGACCGGCCGGCGGCAACCTACTTCCCCGAGTTTGCCCAGAACGGCAAGGGGCGCGTCACGCTGCGCCACCTGCTTACCCACACGTCCGGCCTGCCCGCCTGGGTGGACTTACAGAAGAAGTTCGGCATTCCACCCACCGCGGGCATCCAGGACCGGCGCGCAGCAGTGACGGCTGCGCTGGCTGCGCTTCCGCTGCGCAGTGCTCCGGGAACTCGGGAGACATACAGCGATCTGGGGTTCCTGACGCTCGAGGAAGTGGTGCGGCGGGTGACGGGGGAGCCGCTCGACCGGTTTGTGCACCGGCGGATTCACGGCCCGCTTGGAATGCAGCGCACCACCTACCGGCCCGGCGCCGGCGAGCGCGCCGGAGCCGTTCCCACCCTTCTGCTGGGGGGTCGGGCGCTCCGGGGCGAAGTTCATGATCAAAACGCCCGGGTGCTCGGAGGCGTCGCCGGACACGCCGGCCTCTTCAGCACGCTGGACGATCTTGCCGTCTACGGGCGGATGCTCCTGAGCACGGACACCGGCGATCGCCGCCGCTATCCGCTCCTGCCCACCACGCTCCGGGCGATGTCCATGCCGCAGACGCCGCCGGGGCTGCCTCTGCGGGGCCTCGGCTGGGACATCGCGTCCCCCCTCGCCGCCCGGGTGTGCAGCACCCGGCTCCCCCTCGGCAGTTTTGGGCACACCGGATTTACGGGAACCTTTCTCTGGGTAGATCCCTACAGCCGGACGCTCGTCGTGGGGCTCTCCAACCGGCTGCACCCGCACGGGCACGGGGATGTGCGGGACGTGTGGCGGCGGGTCACGGGCATACTGGGCAACTGGTTCTATCCGGGGGAATCCTCGCCTGCCGTCGCCGCCCGCTCCCCAATCGAGGGCCGGAGCGACGGCGCCCGCACCGCACTGGATCAGCTCCGCAGCGAGGGGTTTCGCCGGCTGCGGGGCCGGCGCATCGCCTGGATCGGCACGCGGGAAGCGACCACCTCGGACGGGATTCCGGCGCTGGAGCTGCTGCGCCGGACCGGCGGGGTGCGCCTTGCGATGGTGGCCTTCCCACTGGCGCGCGGCAGATTCGCGCTTGCCTCGCGCGGCGCGGCGCCGGGAAGTGCGAGTCATGCCGATGTGCTCCCGAATCCCAGGGGACGGAGCGCACCGCGGACCGCCGATCACCCGGAACTACTCGTGGTGGATCTGCCGAACTCGGGTCGAGCCGGTGACCCCGTCCTTCCGGTGCTGGCCGGGGTGCTGCGTTACGCCGCCGCGCAGCAAGTTCCTGTGCTCGTGCTGGATCGCCCGGCCGCAGTACGCCGCGGCGCCCTCACGGCCGGACCCGGACCACACTCCGCCGGCGGAAACAGCACCGTGGTGCTTCCCGATCCACACGGGCTCTCCCTGGGTGAGTTGACGTTGACGCTCCGGCAGCAGCTCGGGCTGACCTGCACTGTAGAGGTAGCGACCGCACCGTAACCGGGCCGGGCGGCAGAGTTCCCGGTTGCCGATTCCTGGAACCCTGGAGGGAACAAGACCGAAACACCGGGAATCGTGCTCCAATTTCACCTGGAACACCCGGGGTGCTTGTGAGCCATTCCGGAGGGCCGGCCCGATGCCTTCCTGCCAATGTTTGGTGTCCTGGAGTATGGGGGGTGGTGCGGCAGGCGTCGCGTGGGTCCACTTGCTTACGCGCGTGGTTAGGGTACGCTGGGGGGGTGCGGCGGGCGTTTTGTGGGTCCACTTGCTTACGCGCATGGTTCGGGTACGGTGGGGGGTGCGGCGGGCGTTT
>SXGS01333318.1_pt1 | contig 15079 bp, 15 predicted proteins | sample 3174681 | NCBI WGS metagenome assembly SXGS01 (sample SAMN11356861, study PRJNA531348) | freshwater metagenome | isolation source: freshwater sample F1-80 | place: China: Fuxian Lake, Yuxi | collected 2017-12-25 | reverse complement strand
GTCGGGCACCGCGTCGATCGGCAGCCGACTCAAAGAGACGGCTCCGATGACGGCGGTGATGAGCGTGATCAGCAGGATGAACCAGCGACGCTCGACGGAGAATGTGACGATGCGATCAATCATGGTCTTAGTGCCCGTGCTCCGCTTCGCCCTTTCCGAGCTCAGCCTTGAGGATGAAGCTGTTGGTGCCGGCGATCTGCTCGCCGCCCTTCAGCCCGGAAGTGACGACGACATTGTCGCCGCTCGGCTGGCCAAGCGTGACGGACACGACCTGAAACCCTTCCTCGTTGCGCACGAAGACGCTGGGGCGACCCTCGACCGTCTGGATGGCGCGTTGTGGCACCAGCACGCTGCCGCCGCCGGTCGCGCCTGGCAGGCGGATCGAGGCGGTGACAGCCTCTCCGACCCGCCATTGGCCACTGCGATTGTCGATCACCGCGATGACGTTCACGAGCCGCGTCGTCTCGTCGAGCACCGGCGACACGAAATCGATACGGCCAACCGATCGACGATCGCCCGACACCACCTCGATTGTTGCGCCCGGCTGCACGCGCCCGGCGTCGTTCGGGGAAAGCGACAGTGTGACCGCGACCTGCGACAGGTTTGCGACGCGGAACAGCTCTGCGTCCGCGGCGACCGTCTGACCCAGCGTAACGCTGCGGGCGACCACCTGGCCGCCCAGAGGCGAGGCGACGGCGACGCGGTTGAGCGCACCGCCCCCGGCACCGGCTGCCGACAATTGCTGCTGTGCGAGACGCAGCGCGATACGCGCCTCCTGCGCCGCCGTGCGCGCCGCAATCAGATCCTGTTCGGGCGACACTCGCTCCGCAAATAGCCGCTGTTCGCGCCCGAGATTGCTCTCCGCCAAGTTCAGCCGCGCTCGAGCGGCTTCGATTTCGGCATTGAGCTGCGCGGCCTCACGACTCTCGATCACCGCTAGCGTCTGGCCGCGCCCGATCGACTGACCGAGATTGCGAGTGAGCGACACGACACGTCCCCCGATCGCGGCCGACACGACTTGCGTGGCCTGCGGATCGCCCTCGATCGTCGCGGGAAGCGTGATTGCACCGCCGCCGCTTTGCAGCGTGCGAACAACCTCCACCCCTGCGGCCTGAATCTGTTGGGCCGTCAGGTGGATCGCGCCTTCCTCGCCGCTGTGACCGGCTTCTTCGCCGGCTTCGGCATTCTCGGCCTCGGTCGCGGCGTTTTCATCCGCCCCATTAGAGCCACACCCCGCGAGCATCGCGGCAAGCGTCAGCGGCAGCGCCGCTTTCCAGATCGTCTTCATCGAATATCCCCCAGGGTCGGCGCGGGCGTGGTGAGCCGCCGCAAACGCGCCTGTGCATTGTGATAGGCCGCCAGCGCATCGATCGCGGCGGTGCGCGTGTCGGCGAGCGTGCGTTCGGCATCGAGCAGATCGAGCTGGCCGAATTTGCCTTCGCGGTAACCGATACGGGCGATGCGAGCAGCTTCCTGGGCCGCCGCCAATGCGGGGCCATTCGCCGCCGCGGCGGTGGTGGCGGCATTGGCCGCCTCGGCCTGCGCGCGAGCGATCGCGTCTTCGACTTCGATCACGGTCACCCGCCGCTGCGCCTCGGTACGGCTCCGCTCGGCGCCTGCCTGTTGAATCGCTGCGCGTCCGTTGTTGAACACCGGCAGTGGCACCGACAGGCTGAACAGGAACGCCGCATCGCCATTCTCGAAACGCCGCGCGCCTGCGCTTACCGAAAGGTCCGGCAGCCGCTGCGAGCGTGCGAGCCGAACCCGCGCATCGGCGGTCGCCAGATCGGCGTCGGCAGCGGCAAGCGCGAGCGTGCCGCCACCACCGATCCGCGCCAGCGGCCCGACCCCGCCCGACACCCGGTCGAACCAGGCTTGGTCAAGCGGTGCGGTGACCGGCTGGCCGATCCGCTGCGCCAAGCGGAAGCGCGAGACTTCTACCTGACGCTCGGTACGTTCCAGCGCGGCATCGGCATTGATGCGTGCGACGTCGGCGCGTTGCACCTCAAGCGGCGAGGCACGTCCCGCGCGGACCCGAACATCGGCACCGCGCAACGCCTCGCCCGCGATACGCGCTTGATCGCGCGCGATGACCAGCCGCCGCTCGGCGGCGATCGTCTCGACGTAGGCTTCGGTAACCCCCAGCCGGAGATCTGCACGCAGAATCGCCGACTGAACCGCGGCCCGCGTGCTTTGCGCGTCCGCGACCGCGATGCGGGCGGAACGCTTGCCGCCCAGCTCAATCGGCAACGACAGGCTGCCGGTCGTCTCCAGTGCCTGGACACCGGCATAGGGGCCGGTGCCGAACACATTCTCCGTTTCGACCGACACCGACGGATTGGGACGAAGGCCAGCGATGGTCCGCCCGGCGGCGGCAATCCGGCTTTCGGATTCGGCCACGTCGATCGTGGGCGAAGCGCCTTCCGCAACCGCGATTGCGCGGTCGAGCGTCAGCATGGGGGCAGTGCTCGATACGCCGGGCGGCGTATCGGGCACCGTTTGCGCCTGTGCGATCGATGCGCAGGACGCAGCAGCCAGCAAGGCTGCGACGAATCTTTTCATTTTGCTTGATCCTGACGAGTCAAATCAGCCCGTCTTCAAAAGACGAGCGGCTTCGATCTGTCAGGCGATAGGAGGCCGGATATCCAGGCGGATCAGGTCCAGCGGCAACCGGGTCGCCACACGCACCAGCCGGTCGGGCGTCGGCGGGACGACCAAAGGCGACGACGCCACGAACTCTGGCAATGACGTCGCCGGGGCGTGGCAAGTGGCGTGCTGAGGGGGAGGTGATTTTTCTGTTGGCGCTTCGTCCGCGTCGCCTGCCATGTCGAGAGTGGCGCTCTCGTCGGCAGACTTGTCGGCAACGCCGCTACACTCGATCGTCGCCATGCCGGGGAATTCGCGTGCGTGAACGGTCGACGTCGCTACCAGCGACACCGCCAAAATGCCCAACAGCAGCAAGAAGCTCCAACGCAGCATGGGACCGCCCTTACGCGAGCGCCGTGCGATTGTCATGGCGTTAATCCCGGTCCGGCCGCCTTCGCATCACGCCAGGCAGGAACCGCCTCACGCAATACGCCGATGGCGGAGCGCAGGAAGATGACGGCGATGACCGTGGCGATCGCAATATCGGGCCAGACCGATCCCGTGACTCCGACCAGCGCTGCCGCCACCAATACCCCGACGTTCGACACCACGTCGTTGCGCGAACATTCGAAGGTGCTCGACATGTTGATGTTGAGCGTGCGGAACCGCCATAGCAGGGCAAGGCAGAACAGGTTGACGGCGAGCGCGAGCGCACCGAAGCCCAGCATCAATCCGCTCGACGGCGGTACGCCGTTGACGATCTTGTCGGCGATCTGAGCGATGACGACCACGCCGAATGCGAGAATGATCGCGCCCTTGACGATCGCCGCGCCCGCTTCCCAACGGGCACCGCGATGCAGCGCGTACAGGCTTAGGCAATAGACGAACGCATCGCCCAGCATGTCGATCGAGTCCGCCATCAATGCCGACGAACCCGCGATCACCCCGCCTGTGAATTCGACGAAGAACATCGCGAGATTGACGAACAATACGATGACGAGAACGCGACGCTGATCGCCCTTCGCCGCCAGTGCGGTCAGGGTTTCGCCTTTCTTCGAACAGCAATCGTCAGCCATGGGTCCAGTCCGATTCGCATCGACAGGATTGGACCTGTGCACCCTCATGTCGCTATAGGGTCAAGCGATAACTGCCGGAAATAGGATTGTGAAATGAAGATCGGCGAACTGGCGCGCGCGACGGGGGTCAAGGTCGAGACGATCCGGTTTTACGAAGCCGAAGGCGTATTGCCGCGAGCGGCGCGGACCGACGCAAACTATCGCATCTACGATCAGGCGCATCTCGATCGCCTGTCGTTCGTCAAGCGCTCGCGTGATCTGGGGTTCACGCTCGATCAGGTGCGCACGTTGCTCGGCCTGGCCGATGACGCGACCGCACCCTGTGCGGGGGTGGATGCGATCACCGCCACGCACATCACCGAAATCGACCGCAAGATCGCCGACTTGCAGGCGCTCCGCAGCGAATTGACGCGTCGGCTCGACCGCTGCGAAGGCGGGAGCATTTCCGACTGCCGGATCATCGAGGCGTTAGGTGCCGGTTCGGCCGTGATGCGCGACGCCTAATGCGAGCGACGGTCGAACGCCGGTCGTTCTCACGAGATCGGCCGCGCGTATGCAGAACCTACGAAGATCTCGAATAAACATGCGAGAGAGACGTCTGAGGACTGGTTCGCGCAATTTCCAGAAGCAGTCCCTCGGCTTGCGGCCCGAAAACGATAGGAAACCTCGAGGCTGCCCTCTCTTTTTTGGTGATAGATGGAAAACCGCGACACCAGTGCGCGGCAGAATGGCTGCAACAGATTCCAAGCAAGTGATTGGAAGGTCAGAAGGGAAAAAAGGCAGAGATCGCCTCCTCGGCTTTCCGATCGCAACCGCGCGCAAGCGCTAACATGCGAAGGAATTGTCATGCGCCAACCGGCGACCAAAGCCCATAATCCGGCACACATCGTGGTGCTGGATATCGAGACCATCGTCCCCAACCCACCGCCTGATACGACTGGCGGATTTCCGAAATGGCCGCTCCACCAACCGGTGGTGGCTTCGCTGCTGACCGCAACACGCCACCTGCATGGCCAATATCGCTTTGCCATGACCAGCGTGCGTTACCACGCCAACAATCCGGCGGAGTTCTACAACCACGTTGAGGAACTGCTGCCGGAACATGGCTTGCTGGTGACGGTAAACGGTCGCGGATTCGATATTCCGGTATTGGCGATCGGTGCGGCTGCGGTGGGATGCTGGAATGCGACGACATTGTCGAAGTTACACCGCGCGAACCGTTTCAGCGAACTTCATGCCGATCTCGCGGATCTGTATTGTCAGTTCGGGGCGGCACCGCGTGCATCGCTTTCGGAGATTTGCGATCGGTTCGGCATTCCGGTGAAAACGGATGTTCACGGCAGCGAGGTCGGCGACCTTCACGCCCGTGGCGAGATCAAGCGCATCGTCGATTATTGCGAAAGCGATGTTGCGGCGACGGCGGTCGCTGCATGGGCGTGGTTCGCCTGGCGGGATTCAAACGACGCCCTGCTGGCCGAACCGCTGGCGGAATTCGCACGGTGGATCGAGGCTGATCCAGCCAACCGGCATCTGCGTTCGATCGCACGCTGCGATCTGGCGCGGTGGGCGAAGCGCCGCGCCATGCTGCTGAGCATCGATCATGCCTGGGACCGAACCCATCGTCGGATCACCAGGGAGAATGACGAACGCGCCTTCTCCGCGGCCACCTGTGAAGGTCCGTTCGATGACGACGACCTGATCTTCTGACCCTGCCGAACACCCTACCAGTCTAAATCCACATCATCGCATGCCATGCCGCTGCCGGTCGTCCCGGCGGCACGCATCGCTGCGTCCAAAGGACATCATCAATGAATACGCTTACCTCAACGCTCGCGATCACGGTCGCGGCGATTCAAACCCCTCCGCATGAAGGCGGTTTCGACCAGATGGTCGGGATCGGCCTTGTCGAACTGATCGAGTTCGAACCTGGTCAGTTCGTCGGTCGAATGGCGGCCCGCACGCTGTCGGCCAACGAAGGTCAGGAAATCCTGCTCGCGTGGCTGGCGGATCATCTGCCAACCCACGTCCGCACGATCGGATGGGGTCTTGCTGATGACATCGTCCCGCGTTTGCTTGCTGCTGCCGACGAAGCACCCAGTAACATCGCGGCCGACGTTATCGATGCGCTGGCGTCCACGCTATCGATTGATGCGGTCGATCTTGCGGACGAACCGGTTTACGCGATGGACGGCGATCTTGCGACTGCCTGCGCCAACAACCTCGTCCCGTGCATTTCAATGTCACCGGGCGGGTTGCTGGGTGAGTGGGCGGTTGGCCACGTCGCGCCCATAGCCGAGATGTTGCTGACCAACGCCATCGCAAGCTGGCGGTTGTGGGCACAGCGCGCAGCCGCAGATCCTGGCATTGCGGACGAGATCGGCACCGAACTGCTCTGGCGGCTGCAAGTCCGCCTTGCGGACGGCGATGCGTCGAACATCGACCTGCATGTGTCGGTGTCGCGGCAGCCACACGCGCGATCATCGGATTAGCGATCCGCCGCTCCGATGACGGAGCTACGGAAGCACCGGCATCAACGCCGCGCGGCGTGACACAGAAACCAGCGCCGTCAGCGGCGCCCATCCTGAAATCGAGAAATATTGAGCAGGGGATTGAGGGGAAAAACTCCCTTCGGTCGCCTTGCTCGTGACCAACAAGGAAACGAACATCATGAAATTGAAGAACCTGATCCTCCAGCAGAACCTCGTCCTCGGTCTGCGGCAGCAGATTGGCTATCCGCTGTATGCCCCATCTCGCCACACCATGGCTTTCTCATCGGGCCGTCCGGTCGATCTGGTTCGCCGCATGGAAATGTCGGTGGCCGCCGAAGATATGCAGCGCGACATCGTCTACGTCGCGTTCAAGTCGCTGAATTCGCAATATTGCGTGTCGATCTCGCTTGCCATCCGCGAGCGCAATTATGTGGACTGGGTCAGCAACGTCGTTGCCTGGGCAAAGGATGAGACGTCCGATATCGTCCTGGTCGATCGGCCCGGCAACCAGCATTTTGTTCTGAATGAACGTTGCCAACTGGAACGCCGCGAAGGCCTTCCGACCGCCCACCTGACCGCCGGTCGAAAGCTTGCGTCCGAACGCATCCGCGCCGCGGCGGCAGCGCTGCCGCAAGAGCTTCAGGACCACAACCAGCTCGTGCCGCCGACGGGATGGGCACACCGCGTCGCTATTCGTCAGGAAAATCTCGTCGGGTTCGACTGAGCCGCAACTAACCAAATCCATAATTCAAGGAACCCGCACATGAATATCGAAATCCCCAAGGATGCACCCAAGCCCACAACCTGGGTGCTGTTCGACCTGGAAAGCGCCGTCATGGATGACGTCGCCCACAAGCGTTACCAGAAGATCGAGCGCTGGAAGCCGCATGGCGACAACGAGCCCAGCCGCCGGAACTACGAATTCAAAAACGATCCGCTACGCAACCCCAGATGGACCTTCCAGACCATTGTGACGGCTGCGGTCGCGGTGATGACCCAGCATCCTGACGGTAACGTTCAGTTGATGACGTTCGAAACCTTCTCGGCACCGGAGTATGACGAGCGTGGTATTGTGGTGGCCCTGTTCAACGTCCTGGCCGACGTTCCAAAGGGCGCGGAATTAGTCTCGTGGGGCGGGGCTGCCCATGATTTGCCGATTTTGCGTTTGGCTGCCCAAAAACACGGTCTGACCTTTCCGAAGGATTGGCTGTGGGCGGCATTTGCGGGCGACGGACGTGCGCGCCACCTTGACTTAGCACGGATCGCGACCGGAGGGCTCAAGATGCGGCAGGTACACCAGAGCGAGTTTGCTGCGGCGTTGGATATTCCAGCGAAGATCACGGCTGCGCCTTGGACCGTCACCCGTCATATCTATGCCGGGAACTGGAATACCGTGAAGGAGATTTGCGAGGGTGACGTCGTGACCCTCATGCTGCTTTTTGCCCGGTGGCGCCAAACGATCGACGGGCGAGCGTCTGCGGCTGTGGTCGAGGATCGCGTCTTGCGCCAGATCATCGAGATGCAGCCGGGGCGCGAATACATCGCCACACTTGAACAGCATAGAGCTGAAAGGCTCAAGCAGCGTTTCGGGTGGGCCGCGAACGATGCGTCAATGAGCGAAGTCGCCTGATCTTCCACTAGGCACGCCGTAATCGGCGTGCCTGGTATCCTTATAATCATCCATCCATGCTTGATATGCAGTGCGCTACATACTCAGCTACCGCTCCCAGATTTGCGGTTAGGCCTGATCCGGAGACGGATTGGCCTTTCGTGGTGCCAAGAGCTTTGCAAGATATTGGCTGCCAGCATGAGCACGGACCGCTTCGGGCAGTCCCTCGGCCGCCCATTTCGCCATCTCTTCGGTGGCAGCGGCGGCGTGTTTTTCTGCAAGCTCGAGCTTTCCCTCGAGGCGGTTTATGGTGTTTTCAAGAGCCGAGATTCTTTGGAGACTGTCAAGGTGCTTCGCGGACTTCGCTTCGAGTAGATTGGTCAGCCTTTGATTTTCGATCTGTGCGCTCATGAGTGCGGAGGATAGGGTTTGCATCTCCTCCGCGTCTTTTGCAGCACGGATACGATTAAGGTCTTGTTCGCCTGAAATACTGCTTTCTACCAGGCGGGTGACGCCGCTTTCCATTTCCGCCATCAGCTTTGCCACCGATATTCCCTGGCCGTCGACATCGCCGTTTCGCATCTTGTGCCACCTTAAAACGTGCTTCTGCACGGTCGATTTGCTGCCCCGCCCAAGCACTTTCCAGACCTGGTGCCCCTTGATCGAGTCCGGATTTTCTAACCGGACAGCGATCGCGTCGCATGCCCCAAACACATCTTCGGGAGTTAAATCGGTCGGCACAAGCGCCCCTGGGAAAGATCGTACATCTGTACGTCGTACAGGTGTACGATCTGAAGATTATTCAGAGGTTAACGTACTGCGACGACCGTCGCGGCGCGGTGTATATGGTGTCCGCCTTGTCGGCAGCAGGCCAGACTTGAAGGACCCAATTCCGCGCAGAAGGGGGGGCGGAGCACTGTCATGCCAATAATCATATGGGCGGCGACACGTGTAGGTTCATTCAGCCGCCGGAAGCGGCTTAGCGCAAGCCCAGCTATATGCTGCGCGTCGAGTAGCCAAAGTCGTGACGCCGCTAGGCCCCCCGACGACCTTCTTCATTGCCCCGATTTGCGACGTACCGGTTGACCAGAGAGCGAATGCGATCGGATGATGGCAAAGTTCCAGTTAAGACACCTTGTTCGACAAGCTGCTGCAACATCCCATTTACCGCGTCAGCCAATTCCTTTGTCGTGAGACCTAGGTTCGAAGCTGCGGCATTTGCCGCCTTTATCGCGACAAGCACGAGCTGGTCGAGAGCAAGCTGCCGGGTGCGCTGAGACTCCACTTCGGCGATCTGCTGTTCTGCCGCCTTGGCCAAATAGTCGTCGAAGGTATCCGGGATAATAAATGATGAAGACGCGCGCGTTCCCGGCGAGCGTTTTGTATTTTTCGCGATGGTTATATTCGCGACCATAAACATATCCTTGCAGAATGACGCTGTCATATTAGCACTTGGCAAATCTAATAGTAAATGAGAGAATTATAACGTAGTAATTAAAAGAATTAGCAAGGAATGTCGTGTCCACCTTTTTCATCCTCGTTTCTGTTGCTTCGCGCTGTCATCGAGGATGGTGGAACGACCTGCCTTGTCAGGAGGGGGATACCCCCTCCCGAACCCTCCCTGCGCAAGGCCGATCAGCATGATCGACACGCCCAAAAAGAAGCGCGGGACTCCACGGGAGAAACCCAAGGACTTCCGCGTCAAGCTGACCGCATCAGCGTACGAAAAGGTCATCCAGCATATTGAGGGAAAAGGCTTTACCGGTCCGTTCGCGAAGCAGGACTGGCTTCGCAGTCAGATCGCAGGGATGGCCGCTCCAGCCAAACAGCGAGCGGTGCGAAGCGAAGATACGCCGCAACGACTGCCCATGCCCGGCGGACAGGAGGCCCTGGCAAGATTGGGCAACGTGGGCACCGATCTGCGTGAGATGAAGCGCGATCTGAAGCGGATGCGGGAATGGATCGACCGGATCGATCCGGTGCTTATTTCGGACGAACATCGGGATCGGGTGCGCAATGATCTGCCGGACCGGATGGATGCACTTTTTCGCCAGATCGATCTCGCCGAACGGTTAATTACGCCGCAACTCGATCAAGCAATCGAAGCCGTGCGAAAGGCGAATTCCCGGTGATCATCAAGGTCACCCGAGGGAGCGACTTCGACCGCCTGCGGGATTATTTGCTGCGGCTTGGCAGCTATTCGAAACTGGGCGAGGCGTGGGTCATCGCGGTTGAGGGCGCTTATGACGAGCGCACGGTCGCAGCCCAATTGGCCTTCAATGCCGCACTCGCACCCGAAAGGACTCGACCGGTTGTTCATCTGATGGCGCGCGCAGAAGATCAAAGGCCATTTACCGACGAACAGTGCCTCGAGTTAGCAAAGCAAATGATGCGCGCCGCACGCCTTGAGGATCGGCCTTATATGGCGGTCAAGCATGACGATGGCCACCTCCACATTCTTACGGGCGAAATGAACGAAGAAGGCAGACCGCCTGCGCGCTGGCTGTGGCACGTGACCGAGAAACGGGAAGTGAGCGCCGCCACGGCAAAGAACCTGCCGCGCGGTCGAGTCCGCAGCAGAGCATGGGACAGTAATTTGTCGTGGCGCCTGACCGATCTCGCTCGTGAGGTGGAAATCGATTGGGGCCTGCGCCGACTTGCAACCCCCAGGCAGCAAACGCCTGACGAACCGACTATCGATCGTTGGCAGCGAGAGCGTTTGGAGCGGAATGCCCATGTCCCGCTTCAGGATCGTTACGGGCATGTTGTTCGAACGGCGTTGGAATTACCGTCCTGGGATGAGCGAACCGCAGCTCTTGCAGAACATGGGCTGGCAATCAGAGCCCACTTGAGCGGTGAACGACTGCGGGGCCTCCAGATTCACAATCTGGCCGACTCACGCGATTTCGTAAAAGTCAGTGCTTTCGGTGCAGGCGGCATGCTTGCGCTGGATGTTTCTGCCGGACAGAGATTCACGGATTGGGAAGCGATCCAGCGCGGGGTCATGATCAATCTTGTGAAGGCTCAACCAACCTTCGATCCTGAGATGGCGCGGATGCGCGCGCTTTTCCGGGTTGAACAAAAGGAATGGCACCGCTCCAGCGGTAGGCGCAAAGCGGCATTTCGGCAGCACAAGCAAGCCAAGGCAATGATCAACGCCGATCTGGCGCGCTTTGATGGCACCATGTCGCCGTTCATGTCACCCGCAGGCCGTAGGGTAGCGCGTCAAGAACTGCGTTCCGGAATGCAGGTGCGGGCGAAAGCTGAACTGGATTATGCGTTGACCATCGCTGGGCCTCAACGCCCCCGACCGGTTTTCATCGATTTTGTGAAACAGCGTGCCGGAACGGGTGACGCCGGTGCGGCTCGCGTCCTCGCCGATCTATTGGGCAAAGTGTCCGAAACGCGACGGCTCGATTTCGAGCAGAAGGTCGCTTCATTGAAATCCGCGGCGAAGCACCTCCGCTTGCGTGCCGTCTCGCTCCGCGAAACGCTTTCGCGTGGGACCGTGGATTTGCGAGCTGCGGGAACGCGCCTTCGACGTACAGCTGGTGAGCAGGTGGACGAAATCACCGTACAGATGTCGGCGGCAGTCTTTGCCCTGAAACTAAGATCGGCTCGAGTGGCGGCGAAATTGGCAGATGCCCTCGATAAAGCCGGTTACCGCATTCGAATGCGGCATGATGGCGGTGTTCGCATCGATAGATGGCAGCCGACGAATACCGAACAGATGCTGGTCCAGAACGCGGCGCATCGACTGATTTTCGAAAAGAAGGCGCAGGACCAGAGCGCGGAGGTGGAACAGCTATGCGCCGAAATCACTGACCCCCGAGTCATCCGGACTGAAGGCGGACAGTTAGTGCTGAACGTCCACGCGCTAACGGGCGCGGCAGCGGTTCATTGTCGTTGGGCTTCCCAGCCAGAGATGATCGATCGGATGTCTATCATCAAACGCAACGCTGCGAGGAAGGCGGCAGCCGAGGAACGTGTCGAGGCAGACGTTCGAAGTGCGAAAGCGCGAGCTGAAGCGGACAAGTGGCAGGTTGCATATCTCACCAACCTGGCTCTCATCACGCGTATCGAACATGATCTACTATCGATCAGGCGCAGCCGTGCGAACGCAGCGCCTGCACCGGATATCCAGCTAAATGTTCAAGGCGGTCCGATCGACGAAGTTCGATCGAAATTGCCCGGCGGCGATCACGAAAATGGGGTTTCTCCCACTTCGCTCCTGCCGCAGAAGCGCCAGCGCCCCCCTTTAAGGCTTGCCGACCTGTTGACGGCCACCACGCCAGCAACCGGCCAAAGCAGCGGCGCCCAGACATTCTTCAAGGTGTGGCAGGATGAGCTTCGTCATCTCTCCGCGAACCAGCCTTTGGATATGGCCTTGTTACGATCGATTGAGGTCCGAGCTGCTCAAATCACCCTTCAGTCGGGTATCAGTCAAGACGCAACCACGCGCACTATCGCCGAGCGCTCGCCGATCGGTTCTGACGCTTCGACTATTCTGAATGACGCCATCCGTGATCCGGTAACGCGGCGGGCTGTCAAAGACGCAGACGAAAAAGCCGATCGAGATCTAACGATCTCCAACCTGTATGTTCGCCAGCCTACGACCGCTGTGGGTGAGCGCTTTGTTGACCTGTGGAAGGAAATTTTTGCGGAACGTCCTCTCGATACCGCCCTACCGCGAGCCGAGCGAGACAGATCGGTAGACTATGAAGTGGCCACCGTGATGCTGGGGGAGGGGACGGGCCTTAGTGACGTGCAAAGGGCGATTCACAGTCTGTCACCGTCTACGGCACGGATTTCGCCGCCGCATCTGGCAAGGTACATCGACAAATTATGTCATGATCTTGCCGACCGACTGCCTCCTGGCGACGAGCGCGCTCGCTTTGTCTCGCTTGTCCAGCGTGAGGCAAGTGCTCGGCACCTCTCGGTGGACGACCACCATGGTGATGCTGCCCAATCCTTGCCAGAAAATTTGCCTTCGTCGCCATGTCGGTTCGCGGAAAGCGGCTTCGAACCAGATATTGACGGACGCATTCTGATCGACGGTGTCGAGATCCAGACTGCTGTTCCCACGCAATCACCTGGCGGTAGAGAACGAAAAGACGATCTGCCCGAAGATGTCGATCGCAAAAATCTTGACAGATCGATTGCAGCCACACGCGCACGGGACCAAGGGCGTAATCGGTGATCTGCCGCGGTGCGGCTAAACAACGACCGCGTGACATTCGATGCGAATGCGTTCGAATTCCGAGCCTTTGGTGCATTCGAAGATCACCTGCGGTTGGCGCGTCAATTCGTCGATGAGATCAAACACGCTGTAAGGGGCGTCCTTTCGCGGTGGAAATTCCGCCCCTAGACTTGCGGCATTGTGAGCCGCGCCATCGATCGTGTGGTGGACCCCGTGCAATCCATTCCCAGGGTCCGAAAGCACCAGATAGCAGCGCTTCATGCCATCTTACCCCAGTCGATTGTTTCGAAGGAGCGGACGATCGGATCCCAGTCGATCATTTCGAACTCAACGCGGTTCAGTTCACGCGACAAAGTCTTTAGCCTGGCACCAATACCGTAGCGATCGCCCGTCGTAACGCCTGAGTGCCCCGTTATCTGGTCCATTATATATTTCTCGATGGTGGCGTCGCGGGCAAGATCCTTGAAATTATGCCGCAGACTATGGAAGCTGATACGCGGGTCGTCGCTGACAATCCGGTCAATCGCGCGATTGGCGACGCGGGATGCCGCTTGGCAAAGCTTGTCGAATTTATTGGGCTTCAGTTCAGGAAACAGTCGCGTCTCGCCTGCGGCACGCAACGCCGCGACATAATTATCGAAGCCGAGCCGAAGGATGAGTGAGTGCAGCGGGATCATTCGCCGCGAAATCTCGTTTTTAACACGCGCGTCGGCGCCGAGATCGAGATAGCGGACCCCGCCGTCAGTCTTGATATTGGCAAGGTCGGTTTGTCCGATCTCTTCGATCCGGGCACCATTGGTTAGGCCTAAGAGGAATAGCCAGGCGAGGGTGCGGTCGCTGACAGTCTCACGCGACCATGTCCACTGCTCAGGCTTAAGAAACAGGGCGCTGCTGAACAGCTTTCTCAGTTCATCGTCCAGGAACGGGCGTCTTGACCCGTTGTTTTTCGCATAGCCTTCAATTCGTATCCCAGCCCCCGGATTGGCTTCGATCCACCGCTGATTGAACGCATAGGTGAGCAGTGATTGCAGATGCCCTACTCGACGTTTCACCGAGGCAGGCGCAACCATCTGACCTGTGCTTTGACCATACTTAGCGAGCCGGGTCGTGAACGTTAATTCCCGATCAGCCTTGGGCATCGCCTTCGGAAGCGAGGCTACGGCGTCGCGAAAATTGTAGAGATGGTTGCCGGTTATGTGGCTCACCGCCAGATCACCGGCAAAATCAACAAAGTCATCGATGGTCGTGCCCGTTTCATGAGCCCCCTGTGCACCAGGCGAAGGGGTTTTTGTTTTCCAGGCGGCCAGTAATTCATGAAGCGTCATATCGGGACGAAGCCGCGTAGCGATAGGGCGCAGCGGCGACCGCATCAGCTTGCGCAAGTCGGCCTGTTCCGCCTCAATTGCTTCCGTAATGGCATCGACCAGCAGCGTGTCGTCGGCCGCATTGCGGATATAGCTTTTCGCCACCCGGTCTTCGTCGCCAATCACCCAGTGGATCATATGCTCCGCCATCTGTAGTGCATCCGATCGAGACCGGGTGCGGATGACCTGTAACCACGCATCGCCCGGCAGATTCGAAGGATCCATCTCGGCGACTTCAGCGTGGCTACCATGGACGAGTATGCCGATTTTTCTTCCGCCCACCAGCGACGATGCCGCCTGCTCCGATGGCCAAAGATTGGCTAAGACGGGAAAGCGGTCAAATCGGCTGCCTCTGTGTCTGGCCGAAGCACGAGCCACGGCTTCCGCAGCGCTGACGACGGTGATCCGGGCCGCCGATGAGCGGCGTGCGATAACCTCTCGCGCACGTTCGAATAGCTGCTCCAATTCGGAATTCAGAGCGGGAAATAACCTTCGAGCCTCGTCCGCATTCTTCGTATCGAGCGAGCGCTTCCATAGCTGCCGACCACCAAACTCCCCCCGCAACGGCAACGGGATTTGTCGTCGAAGGTAATATGTACCGGTCTTGGGATGTCGCCAGGGCGTTGCCATCATTACCATCAATCGTCTCGCTGTACCTACGCGCTGTACCTTGCGGAGGTGAAACCAACGTAAATGCTGGATTTCCGAGATTCTTGCCGACGATGGTGACCCCTACGGGAATCGAACCCGTGTTT
>SXGS01481381.1_pt1 | contig 15080 bp, 5 predicted proteins | sample 3174681 | NCBI WGS metagenome assembly SXGS01 (sample SAMN11356861, study PRJNA531348) | freshwater metagenome | isolation source: freshwater sample F1-80 | place: China: Fuxian Lake, Yuxi | collected 2017-12-25 | reverse complement strand
CCCGGCCGGGGTTTTTTGAAGAACGCGATCGTCCGGGGTCAGTCGATACTCTCCTTGCATCCACCAAAGCCGGTTGCAAATGGCGCGGTGCGAGTTCATGGCGCCTTTGGGCCTGCCGGTTGAACCCGACGTAAAAATCACATAAGCCAGATCGTCCGGACTCCCCAGGTCCACCAAATCCTCCTTCGATTGGCCTTGGTATGGCATCCAGCTTGGGTCGAGCAGGAGGATCTCCCCGCGCAGGGGGGGAAGGAGGTCTTCCAGATGGGGCTGGGCCAAGACGAGGGAAGTTTCCGCGTCCTCCAACATTTGGCCGAGCCGTTCCTTGGGATAGCCCGGCTCGAGCGGCACGAAGGCGCCGCAGGCCTTGAGGACCGCGAGCAAACTGACGACCAATTCCTGCGATCGCTCGGCTAGGACTCCAACCAAATGACCGGGTTTCACTCCGAGGTCCCGCAGCGATCGAGCCAGCTGATTCGCCCGCGAGTTCAGAGTTTCGTACGAGAGATCGACCCCTTCGAATCGAAGCGCAACGCCGTGGGGGGTGCGCGCCGCTTGGCGCTCCACAAACGTGTGCAATCTGGCGGGATCTGGATACGCGACCTGCACCCCCCGCGCGGCGAGCATCAGTTCCCCGCGCTCCTCCTCCCCCATCATCGGCAACTCCTCCACTCGCGCCACGGGAGAGGAGCCCATGGATCCAAGCAGCACAAGGAAATGGGCGGCCATTTTTTCGATGAGTTCGGGATAGAACAGATCCGAAGCGTACTGAAAAACCGCCAGCAAGCCATCGGGAGCAGGTCTCAAGTGGATCGACAAATCGACCTGAGCGACCGCCAAATCGATGGACAAAGGGGTCATGGTGAGCTGCTCGAACTCCACCGCCGAGGGCGGATCGTTGTCCCATGCAAACAGCGCCTGGAAAAGCGGATTTCTGCTGGGGTCCCGCTCCGGTTTCAAATGTTCCACCAGTTTCTCGAAAGGGAGATCTTGGTTGGCGAAGGCATCAAGACACATCTCCCTGATCTGGGCCAAATGCCCCAGAACCGTGGGATTCCCAGACAGATTGGCGCGAATCACGAGCGTGTTGATGAAGCAGCCGACGACTCCCTCGAAATCCGGACGGGTGCGGTTAGCCACCGGAACACCCACCAACAAGTCGTCCTGCCCGGCGTATCTCGAAAGCAAGATTGTGAACCCCGATAAGAGTGTCATGAACAACGTCGCGTTCCCGCTTTTCGCGAGCGCTTGGAGCGCTTCGACCAGGGAGGCCGGCAAAAGCACCGCATGCCTCCCACCCTCAAAAGAGAATCCGGACGGACGCGGCTTGTCCGTCGGCAGATTCAGAACGGTCGGTGCGCCATCAATCCGGCCCCGCCAAAATTTCAAGAGGGCGTCCAGCCCCTGCCCCTCTATCCGCGCCCGCTGCCATCGAGAAAAATCCCGGTAAACACTTTCAACCGGGCTCAAGACCGGAGACTCCCCACGCATCAAGCGGCCAAGAATCAATCCCAATTCCCGGGTCAAAAGGCCGACGGACCATCCATCGGAAACAATGTGAGGCATCGCGAGCAGCAATACATGATGCTCCGGAGCCATCTTGAAGAGGGTGGCTCGGAACATGGGTCCAGCTTCGAAATCGAAAGGTTGGGAGGCGACTTCGCGCATCCGCGTGTTCCTCACGGCATCCGAATCGCCTGAGACATCCAACGTCGCCAGTCCCGGGGGATTCGTTTCCAACACGACCTGCTTGACCCGGCTCCCAAAAGTCCGGAAGACGGTCCTCAGGGATTCATGCCGCCGCACCAACTGCTGCACCGCCTGTTCCATCAACGACACGCCGAGGGAGCCGCGCAGATCGATCCCGATGGTGAGGTGGTAGGCCGCGCTTTCACCGGCGAATTGATGCAGCAGCCAAAGCCGTTCCTGGGGATACGACAGGTCCGCGGGGCCGTCCAGGAATGCCAACAACTCCTGCTTCCGATCGCGGAGTTCCTCCAATAACTCCGGCTTGAGAGCTCCCGAAGAAGAGTTGATTTGAAGCTTGCCGCCATGCGCCCGAACCTCGATCCCCATTCGGTTTAGGTTCGCAAGAAACAGCTCAACCGTCACAGCTCGATCCTTTCCGCGAGCACGGCCCCGGCCACGCCCGATGCCAATTGGTCGAGGCGGCTCGCGAGCGCCGCGAGGGTCGGAGCCGCGAACAAATCCCTCAGACTCATCTCCACGCCCAGACGATGCCGCACCCGCGCGACGAGCCTAGTCGCCGTCAATGAATGGCCTCCCAACTCGAAGAAATTGTCCGAACTGCCGACATTTTGCAGTTCGAGTACCTCCCTCCAAATGGCGGCCAACGCCTCCTCGGCAGGACTGCTCCGAGTCTCCCCCGCCGGGCAGCCTCTGGCTTCCTCGCACTCTAAGCCGTCCAGGTGTTGGAAGTCGATCTTGCCGTTGGATGTGAGGGGCAACGTCTGCAAGAATTTGAATCGGGATGGAACCATGTATTCCGGCAGGCGTTGCTGAAGAAACTGCCGCAACGCGCCGGGGGCAGGCGGGGGACAGCCTTGAACCACCATGAAGGCCGTCAACGAGTTTTTTCCAGAGGCATCCAGGCGAGTTCTCACGCACGTTTGACGCACCCCAGGATATTCCTCGAGGGCATGCTGTATTTCTCCCAATTCAACGCGATGACCCCGAATTTTGATCTGCTGATCGGCCCGCCCCAGGTGCTCGATGTCGCCGTTCTGATCGTAACGAGCGAGATCGCCACTCCAGTACAGCCGGCCGCCCGGCTTTCGACTGTAGGGATTGGGAAGAAATCGTTCCGCGGTCAAATCAGGTCGATTCAGATAACCTCGGCTCAACCCATCGCCTCCGACCACCAGTTCACCTCGCACCCCGATCGGCGCGAGCCGGCCGCGCGAGTCCACAATGTGAACGCTCAAGTCCTCGATCGGCCTTCCGATGAGACTGGCTGACTCTAAGTCCTGACGGTGGATCGGCCGCCAAGTGACATGGACAGTGGTCTCGGTGATCCCGTACATGTTCACCAGCCGCGGGCGATCATCGCCGTGGCGCTCAAACCAGGGTTTCAACCTGGCCATCTCCAGGGCTTCTCCGCCAAATATAACCCATCTCAGGGAGAGTTCGATGGCCTGGCGGGAAGAGGACTCCGCTTGCATGAGTTGCCAAAACGCACTGGGTGTCTGGTTCAGCACCGTGACTTTTTCCAAACCAAGCAGGGCGAGGAAGGCCTCCGGGGACCGACTGGTCTCACGCGGCACGATCACGAGCCGCCCTCCGTAAAGTAGCGCTCCCCATATCTCCCAAACCGAAAAATCAAATGCGAATGAATGGAACAGCGTCCATACATCCCGATGATCGAATTGGAAACATCGCTCGGTTCGTTGCATAAGCCGCGCTACCTGACGATGCGTCACGAGCACCCCCTTGGGTTGTCCCGTCGATCCCGAAGTATAGATCACATACGCGAGGTTGTCCGGCTGCGCGCCGCAGTCGGGGCATCTTGCCGGCGATTCCGCCATCCAGGGTTCGCTGGGGCCGTCCAAGAACACTCTTCTGGATGGAAGAGCAGGAAGTTTTGGCTCTAACGCGTGCAGCGAAACCAATGCTGAAGCGGCCGAATCCTCGAGCATGAAGGACAAGCGGGCCGGCGGGTAGCCTGGGTCCAAGGGCAGATACGCACCCCCTGCTTTCAAGATGCCAACCACTCCGATGACCAACTCCAAGGATCGTTCGACGCAAAGGCCGACGATGGACTCAGGACCGACGCCCAATGATCGCAAATGACGGGCCAGCCTGTTCGATCGCGCGTCGAGTTCCTCGTAGCTCAAGGACGACCCTTCAAACGTCGCGGCCGGCCTCGCCGGAAACGCCACGGCTTGTTCCTCGAACCATTCGTGAAGACAAATCCGCCGCCCGTCCAGCGCCAGGGGAGGATTCCATTCCTCGAGGAGCTGGCGGCGCTCGGTCGGATCCAACACATCCAAGTCGCTAATCTTGCTCTCAGGCGCCTCCTGCAACGCTTCAACGAGGCGTTCGAAAGCCAAATGCAACATTCGGTTGATCCGCTTCGGATCTAACGAGGCCTGGCACTGGGTGGTCAGCGCAAACCCTGTTCCGAAGTCATCCACGGATACTGCCAAGGCGTAATTCGTGCGCTCTTCGCCACCCAGAAATTCAATGCCGTCCCAAGCTTCAAGCTCGTCCTGCGGAGATTTCACCGCTGTGGAGACGCTGTGGCGATAATTGAACAGTGCCGTGAAGAGCGGCGCCGGCGCCTGGACAGCGCTGCATCGCTGGGCCAAGGCCAGGGGAGCGTGCTCATGACGCATCAACCTTGCGAGGCATTGATGAGCGTTTAGCACGCTCCCTCGCACCGTGTCCTCCCCAAGCCTCAGGCGCAGAGGCAAGGTGTTGATGAACAAACCCAGAACGCGCTCCGACCCTTCCCCGCCTTGAAGACGCCCGAACAACAGCGTGCCAAACACAACATCGCTCCTGCCCGAGGCGCGGGCCAAAACCATCGCCCAAGCGAGATGCGCCAAGCTGGCGGCGCTCACCCCTAAGGATCGGGCGGCAACACGCATTCGTGCTCCAATCGATGAATCCACCGGAAGCCTCGATTCCACGATGCCAGATCCATCCCTCATCGCGCTGCTCAAACCGAACGGTTCGGTCGGCTCAACCACATCTCCCAGCATCTCCCGGAAAAACGCCTCGTGTTCCTGGCGGGAAACACCCAGCGTCGCTTGCGCCACGAAATGACGGAATGGGAGCGGTGTTGGCAACGACCCCCCACGCCCCTGCAACAGCGCCTGGATTTCCTCCCGCACAGCCCGCATGGAAGTGTGGTCCACCACCAGATGGTGGAAGAATTGCAGCAACACCCAGCGATCCCTAACCTGGTCGCGCGCGATGAACAGGCGCATCATCGGCGCCTGGCGAACCTCCAACCGCACGGACCTCGGATCAAACCGCTCCTTCATCCACGCGACGACATCCCCCCGTCCATCGGGCACTTGAACCTCTTCAACCGGAAGGCGGGCGAAACGCCAAACAACCTGCACGGGACAGGGCAGGCCTTCCCACAAGACGGCGGTGCGCAGGATGTCGTGACGATCAATTACACGCTGCAGCGATTCGATGTAACGGTCCATCCTGGCTCGGGAATCAAAGCAGGTCAGGCTTCGAAGCAAGTAAGGATCCCCTTGGTGGCTCAGCAGATGATGAAACAGCATCCCCTCTTGAAGCGGGGCCAAGGGATAGATGTCCTGCACATTCGCCACTCCTCCCTCGACTCGCGCCACAATTCGATCGATCTCCGAGGACGTCAGCGCTATGAGCGGCAACATGTCCGGATCGATGCGTTCGCACTCCGCAGGGATCCGGTTTGGGGGAACCGCCACCGCCGTGCTGGTTTCCATGAGATTGGAAGCCAGCCCAGCCACCGTGGGAGCCGCGAAAAAAGCCCTCAAATCAGAGTGAATTCCCGCGCGGCGCATCCGGCCCAACACGCTGATGGCCAGCAGCGAATGCCCCACCAACTCGAAAAAGTTGTCGTGAATCCCCACCCGTTCGATCCCCAGGGTCTCGGCCCAAACGTTCGCCATGGCCAACTCGACGGGCGTCCGTGGCGCCACGTAAGAATCTTTCAACCCAGCGGTCGCGTCAGGCGCGGGAAGGGCCCTGCGATCTATCTTCCCATTCGATGTCAGCGGTACTTGGTCGAGCGCCACAAAGTGTGATGGCACCATGTAATCCGGCAACCGCTGCGCCAGCCTTTCTCGGAGCTCGCCAAGGCCGCCCGCGGAACCCGGCTCGAAAACCACATACCCAACCAACCTCCGGTCCCCTGGCTGATCTTCACGCATCACCACCACAGACTCGCGCACGCCCGGCACGCTCGTGATCGCCACCTCGACCTCGCCAAGCTCGATCCTGAACCCCCTGATCTTGACCTGGTGATCCAGGCGGCCCAGATACTCGATGTCGCCACCCGCCAATCGTCGGGCCAAATCCCCCGTGCGATACAACAAGCCCTCCTTTCCAGGGATGAGATGGTTGGTAACAAATCGCCGCCGAGTGAGCTCTGGCCGTCCCAAATAACCCCGCCCGACCCCCGCGCCTCCCACGAAGATCTCGCCCGGAGCGCCGATGGGCGCGGGCTCGCCGCCCGGTTCCAGGATGTAGAGTTGAAGATCCGGAATCGGAACTCCAATGAAACTCCCATGACCACGCTCCAAATCGGCGTGACGGATCGGACGATAGGTAACATGGACCGTGGTCTCGGTGATCCCATACATGTTCACCAGAAGCGGGCGTTCGTCGCCGTGGCGATCGAACCAAGGCCGCAGGATTTGCGGATCCAAGGCCTCTCCCCCAAAAATCACGTAACGCAATGTCGGCGGCCGGGGAAGGTCGAGAAGTTCGGGTCTCAAAAGCGATCGAAATGCGGACGGCGTTTGGTTGAGCACAGTCACGCCTTCGCGGCTCAACAGATCCAGGAGCGCTTCCGGAGAGCGGCTAACCCAATAGGGAACCACCACCAGTCTTCCTCCATGCAAAAGAGCGCCCCAGAGTTCCCAAACGGAGAAATCGAAGGCGGTGGAATGGAACAGAGTCCAGACGTCATCTGAGCCGAATTGAAACCACCCCTGGGTTGCCTCAAAAAGGCGGGCCACGTTGTGATGGGTGATGAGGGCCCCTTTGGGTTGCCCAGTCGATCCCGACGTGTAAATCGCATACGCCACACTGTCCGCGGTGGCGGACGATCGAGGATTGGACTCTTCGTCGGCCGCCGTGTCGTTCACGAGCACGCAACGGGCCCGGAGGCTCTGCAATTCCGGCACGAACGCCTCCTCCGTGACGACCCACTCCGCGCCAGCATCCTCGAGCATGAACCCGACGCGATCCTTGGGATACGCCGGATCCAAGGGCAAATAAGCACCACCCGACTTGAGGATCGCAAGGATTCCAACAACCAACTCCATGCTTCTTTCGAGGCGCAGCCCGACAAGTTGATCCGGTGTGACGCCAAGTCCTATCAACCTGTGAGCTAGGCGATTGGCCCGTTCATTCAAGACTCGATAACTGATCCGCTCGTCTCCGAAGACCAGCGCGACGCTCTCTGGGGCGGCCTCGGCGCGCTCCTCAAATCTCTCGTGCAAGCACGCGCCTTTGGGATGGATTTCCCATCTGTTCCATCCCACAATCGCCTGTTCTCTTTCCGCCTGACTCAGCAATTTGATCTCCGAAATCGGACGGTTCGGCTCGGCCACCACACCTTCGAGGAAACGAACGAAATGCTCGGCGATCCTCGACACCGTGGAACGATCGAAAAGGTCGGTGTTGTACTCCCACAAGAAATCGATATGCCCTCCGGCGTCGTGCCCTCTATCGCTCACCCTCTGCTCACGGCGGGGAATGGCAACGATGTTCAAATCAAATTTGGCCGATCCGTTATGAACGACTTCCTGATGTTCCACGTTCAAATCCGGCAAGCCCAAACCGGGCCTGGGCGAATCATGGAAGCTCAGCATCACTTGAAACAGAGGGTGATGGCGGCTGCTCCGGATGGGACGGACGGCGTCAACGATTTTCTCGAAAGGCACGTCCTGATGCTTCAGGGCGTCGCGGACCACTTTGGAAACACGGCCCTGCAATTCCCGAAACGTAGGATTCCCCGACAAATCATGCCGCAGGACGATATTGTTGATAATCATCCCGATCAGTCCTTCCGCCTGGGGCCATCGACGGTTGGCGATGCTCGCTCCCACGCAGAGGTCGTCCTGCCCGCTGTAACGCCCCAAAACGGCCGCAAACGCGCCTTGAACGGACATGAACAGCGTCGCGCCCGCCGCTTGGCTCAGTTCGCGCAACCCGTCAGAAAGGGCGGCGTCGAGAGTGCTCCGAAAAAGCGCTCCCGCCGACGAGGGCCGCGGCGGGCGAGGCCGGTCGCACGGCAGTTCCAAAAGTCCTGGACTGCCCGCCAATTGCTTTTTCCAATAATCAAGGCCGGCATCCAAATTCGAGCCGGTCATCCGTTCATTCTGCCAAGCCGCGAAATCCGAGACTTGAATAGGCAACTCGTGCAATGGGGAAGCTCGCCCGGCGGAAAAGGCGCCGTATAGAGCGACGAGCTCTTTCAAGAGAACATTCAACGACCAGCCATCATGGACGAGATGGTGGTCCACATGCGCCAGAATGTGGTGAGTGCCGCTCAGTCGCAGCAGAAACCACTTGACCAGCGGCCCCCGAGTCACATCGAAAGGTTTGCGTCCCTCATCGTGAATCAGACGCTCCGCTTCGGTTTGGCGTTTCTCCAACGGCAAGCGCGAAAGATCCCAAGGATCTAATCGCACTTCCCATGAGGGCTGAACTTCCTGGACAGGCTGGCCATCCACTTCCGGAAAGCTCGTCCTGTAGATCTCGTGCCTCCGAACAATCTCGCTCAAACTTTTCTCGAGCATCGGCACGTCCAACCTGCCCCGGAAGTGGATGCCACCTTGGTAGTTGTAGGCGACCTCACCGGGATCCAGTTGCTGGAGGAACCACACGCGGCCTTGAGCGAATGATAAAGGAGCCCGTCCGCCCCGAGATCGAAGCGGAATTTCCTCCACAGGACCGGATGCGCCCGGCTCCAGGCAAAGGCGGTCGATTTCAGATGCCATGGCCCCTGGAGTCGGCAACTCGAACACCCGGTTGATGCCCACCTCGATTCTAAAACGATCACGCAGCCTCGATGCCAGTTGCGTGGCCGTGATGGAATGGCCGCCCAACTCAAAAAAATCATCCAGCACGCCCACTTTCTTCAATCCAAGAAGGTCGGCAAAAATACGCGCAACGGCGGATTCGGTCGGCGTTCGTGGCGGCATGAAATCTCTGAAATCCCCGCCGTCCGCCGATGGCGCGGGCAGCGCTTGACGGTCGATTTTTCCGGTCGCCAGCAACGGCAGATGATCAACAACGACAAAGCTCGATGGGATCATGTGTGCAGGAAGCACGCGGCGAAGCCTCTCCCTCAGTTCACGGATTAACGGTCGGGAAGGCTCCGCCAGCGCCACGTAGGCAACCAACCTTGGATCCCGAGGCAGGTCTTCTCTGAGGATCGCTTTGACCCCGCGCACCGCGGGGTGGCTCCCGATCTGCGACTCGATTTCCCCGAGCTCGATCCGATAGCCCCGCAGCTTGATCTGATCGTCGGCGCGACCCGCGAAATCCAAATGGCCATCCGGTCGCAGGCGCGCCAAATCTCCGGTTCTGTAAAGCCGCTCTCCCGCCTTCTGAGACCCCTGGAGGGAGGGGATGAACCGTTCCGCCGTCAGATCCGGACGATTCAGATAGCCCCGCGCCAGGCCCACGCCTCCAACCCACAGCTCGCCCATTTCGCCCGGAGACACGGAGCAGCCCTCCGAGTCCAAAACATGAAGCGTCATGCCGGCAATGCCGGAGCCGATGTGGGGCGGTTGTCCATCGTCCACGCACTGGGCCGCGGACACCCATATCGTGCATTCCGTGGGGCCATAAAGATTGAAAAACATTCGAGAGGGCGCCCACTTTGAAACGAGCGCGGCGGGGCAGGCCTCGCCCGCCACATTGAGGACCGCGAGATCGCTCAAAGGCTCGGGCTGCAACGCCGCGAGGGAGGAAGGAGGGATGGTTAAGATGGTGATTCGCTGTTCTCGAAGCAGTTTCGCGAGCGAAGGCCCCGGTCTTAATTCATCCCGTGCGGCTAGAACGAGCGCAGCCTCCGATGTCAAAGCCATGACGATTTCAAACAGGGACGCGTCGAAACTCGGGGATGAAAACTGCAGCACTCGGCTCCCCTGTCCCGCGCCAAACCACTTGGCCTGTTCCTTCGCGACGTTGACGAGCCCGCGATGTTCCAGTAGGACGCCCTTCGGAGAGCCCGTCGTACCCGAGGTGTAGATCACGTAGGCCAGGCTGTCGCCCTTGATCGAAGGCTCCAGATTCCCGGCTGCTTGAAGCTCGATTTGGGGCTTTTCCTGATCTAATGGGATCACTTCGATCCCAGGGCTGGAGAAGAGCTCCGCGAAGTTCTGGCGCGCGATCACAAATCCAAGGCTCGCATCCCGGACCATGAAACCAATTCGCGCATCCGGATATGCCGGGTCTAACGGCACATACACACCGCCGGCCTTGAAGACGGCCAAAAGACTCATGATGAGATCCGTCCCTCGATCCAGGCAGACTCCGACAAACGTTCCTGGACTGACTCCACGTTGGACTAGATGCCGGGCGAGCCTGTTCGACGCCGCATTGAGCGCTTGGTAGCTCCACGTCTCGGTCCCCCAAATCAAGGCCACCGCATTTGGGGAAATCTTGGCCCAATCCTCGAACCAGAAGAGCACTGAGTTCTCCAAGCGGCCGAGCCCGCTGGGCCGGAAGGACCGCTGAGGTCGATCCGGCAGGGTTGGCTGTTCAAGCTCCGTGATTGGATCCCGCATAGGCAAAAATAAGGCGCGTCGCGACTCGCAAATCAAACTCCCTGCTGTTGAGGGAAAGCCAGTCGGCGATGGGACGCGATTTTCCGGTTTCCGGGAATCGAGCGAACAGGTTCAGATCGAACTTGCTCGGCATCGTCTGCGGGATATCCCGCAAGGCGGAGCCCAGAAAACGAACGAATCTCAAAAATCTTTGGCGAGACCGTCAATAAGTCTAACAATCATACCATGCGGCAACGAGATTAGCGCATCCCGCTGGCGAGCGCAATGGAGGCTAAGCATTTTCCCAAGACTTTTTCCCATCAATCTGGGATGCTTCCCACTTCACCTCGAGAAAGGGTCGGTTCAGTGCCAGAAACCCCGTCACTCCGCCGCGCTTTGCCCATTTCGATGGCGCAAACAGCCTCATTCCGGCATCGACACTTCCGGTCTTCGAGGCTAAGTCTTAGGAGTGAGCTCCACCACAGTGTCCACTGACCGTCTCGCCAGTCGAATTCTCGTGGGACTCGGTCTTGGACTCCTCGCGGGCGTGCTTGTGCGCGTTGCCTCCACCTTCTTTCCGTCGGTCTTGCCAGTGGCCAATTGGACCGCTGATCAAGTTCTGGATCCCATCGGTCAAATCTTCCTTCGGCTCCTCTTCTTTGTCGTCGTTCCGCTCGTGTTCGCTTCACTCGCCCTCGGCATCGTGCAGCTTGGACGGCTCGACAAACTCGGCCCCATGGCGGGTCGAACTTTCCTCCTTTTCGCTGTCAACATGAGCATAGGAGTGATGCTCGGCATGGCCATGATGAACCTGCTGAAGCCCGGCGCTGGATTGGATATCGACAGCCAGCAGAAAATGTTGACCGAATTTGGGGCCAAGGCCAGCGATCTCAAATCCACCGCCGACACGCAAACGGGTTTTACATTCAACAAAGCCGTCGAGATGTTCATGCCGCGCAACTTGGTTAAGGCGGTGGTAGAGTTCCAAATCCTGCCGCTGATTTTATTCGCGCTGTTGGTCGGGGCCGCTGGCACTCAACTCGCCGAGTCATCCCGGCTTAAACTCCAGTCCGGGCTTGAGATGGTCGTCGAGTTGATGACTCGCATCGTTCACTACGCCCTCCTCCTGGCTCCGTTCGCCGTTCCTGCCCTCATCATGAGTGTCGTGATAAAGTTCGGCGTCGAGTTTCTTCAGTCGCTCGCCCTCTTCGTCGTGGGTGTCCTCGGAGCCATGCTGATACACCTGTTCGGCGTGATGTGGCTCCTGCTCAAACTGTTCACCCGCCGATCTCCAATCGAGTTCTTCAAGGCCATCCGCACCATCGTCATCACCGCCTTTTCGACCAGCTCCAGCAACGCCACGCTGCCTACCAGCATCCAAGTCACCCGCGAGACCCTGGGTGTTTCGCCCAGCACTACCGGTTTCGTCCTGCCGCTCGGCGCGACCATGAATATGAGTGGAACCGCGCTGTACGAGGGGTGTGTCGTGCTCTTCATCGCCCAAGTTTACGGCATCAATCTCGCCTTCGGCCAGCAGGTGACGCTCCTTCTGCTGGCCGTCCTGAGTGCCGTCGCCGTGGCGGGCATCCCGGGAGGCTCCCTCCCCTTAATTGTCGGGCTTCTGGCGAACTTCGGCATTCCACCCGAAGGCATCGCGTTGATTCTGGGCACCGACCGCATCCTGGACATGGCCCGCACGGTCCTCAATGTAACCGCCGACGTGGTCACTGCGTGCATTGTGGATGAGCAAATGGAGAAGAAAGCGGAGCCCGGCCATCCACCATGACTGGATAGATTTAGAAATATTGCAACCGGCAATGCTTCAAGCCAGTCTCCTAATAACAACAGCACAGTGAACCAAAACAAGCCACGCCTCCCATGCAAAATGCCGCCGTTCTCCTCATTACATCAGCCGCGCTTTTTCTCACAGCCAGGCCGCCCGTAGTCGCCGCGGACAACCCCAGCTTGAATGCCGTTCAAGGAAAGTGGGTTGCCAAGAAAACGAACGCGGACGGCCAGGCCATCACGCAATCGATCGAAATCGCGGGAGACAAGCTCGCCTTCACCCTTGCGGGAAGCGATGGCGAAGTCCGTCTCTTCGCCAGGGGATCTTTGAAAACCGATATGCTTGGCCCTTTCAAAGTGTTCATGATCTCCGGAATAGAGGCCGGGGCCTCCGCGACCGACACCCAACCGGTTGGAGACGACCGCGTCACCCTTTATACGCTGCGCGGTGAGCAGCTCTCCTTAGCTGGGAATTTCGATAAAGACCGGCAGGATCAACCCCCCGGCGTGGACACTTACACGAGAGTTCCGGCACCGAAGAAGCCATCGCCTCCCGCTGAGGATGAGGCCGCGAAGCTGGCGGGTGTGTGGAAACTCGATGTGACTCTCGCCGACAATACCCGAGACTACGAATTACGCCTGGCGAGGACGGACGGGAAACTGGGCGGGTCCATCATCAGTCCGCGCAGCGGCGAGACAAAACTGAAATCCATCACGTACTTGGGAAATAAGCTGGAGATGGAAATGGTTCGCGACATCCAGGGAACCGAAGCAACGATCCTTTATACCGGCAAAATGGAAGGAGGAAAGCTTTTGGGAACCGTGACGGTCAAAGGATTTGAGGACCAATTCACTGGGACGTGGACCGCCAGGAAATGATCGCGCTCCACGTGGCGCTCCGGCCGAGTGAGCCCTTCATCAGAGCTGCACGAAGCGCCTCGGGTACGCCCCACCCGCGCTGACATGTCTGCCCCAGCCATGATCTGACACTTTGGCTGCTTTCTCGCCTCGATTCTTGCCGGTGGCTATGCTGCTGTTTTTGGGCAGTGGCTGCGCCGCTCTGATTTATGAAATAGTCTGGTTTCAACTGCTCCAGTTGGTGATCGGGTCTTCGGCGGTTTCCTTGGGGGTGTTGCTCGGGACGTTCATGGGAGGCATGGGTATAGGCAGCTTGGCACTTTCCCGGATGGTGGGGCCGCGCCATCATCCATTGCGCGTCTATGCATGGCTGGAGCTCGCCATCGGAGCCCTCGGGATTCTGGTGCTTTTGGCGATGCCAGCCATCGCCCGGCTCTACGCGCCCAACGCCGGTCACGGGTTGTTTGGGATCCTCCTTCGCGGCGCCGTCTGCGCCGCTTGCCTTCTTCCCCCCACGTTGCTCATGGGCGCGACCTTGCCCGCCATTGCGCGTTGGGTCGAAGCCACTCCCCGAGGAGTGTCCTGGCTCGGATTCTTCTACGGCGCGAACATCGCGGGAGCCGTTTTCGGCTGTCTGTTGGCGGGTTTCTACCTGCTGCGGGTGCACGATGTGAGCACGGCCACGTGGATCGCCGCCACAATCAACACCATCGTGGCTTTGATCGGGTTCGCTTTAGCTTCCCAAACCCCATTTCAAGGCGAACGCGACACGCCGAGGAAAGAGACTGAGGCCGTTGCAGTTCCCAACTGGCCAGTCACTCCGCCGATCCAGCCCGGCTCGTGGGGAAGGATTATGCCGCCAACACGCTCGGCGCCATCGTGGGCGCCCTGAGTTGCAGCATTCTGCTCATTTCCTGGACGGGCACGCAGCAAGCCCAGCAGATCTTCGTCGCCCTTTCGACCGGATCGGCCTTGCTTTTGTTCGCATCGATTCTTTGGCCCGCTCTCCCCAAGACGGTTGGTACCGGCGTGGGAGGACGAGGTCTTCCGCATTTGTGGCGTGGCGGTGTCTTGGGGATCATGGCTTGCATGGGATGGGTATTGACCCGGGAAATCCCTCAGATCCCGTGGGAACTGGTCGCCTGCGGCCGTTACCAAGCAACCTACGACGATGACAAAACGATTCTCTATGTCGGCGAGGGAATGAATGCGACCGTCGCAGTCACCGAAATGGCAGACGGCGTTCGAAACTTTCATGTCAGCGGAAAAGTGGAAGCCTCCACGGAGGCTCGAGACATGCGGCTCCAGCGTATGTTGAGTCATATCCCCGCGTTGCTGCACCCCAACCCCCGATCATCCTCGTGGTCGGTTTCGGTGCCGGCGTGACGGCGGGCTCTTTTGTAATGCATCCAAGCGTCGAAAGGATCGTCATCCGCGAGATTGAACCTTTGATTCCGAAGGTCGTCGCCACTTACTTCGGCAACGAAAACTACAACGTCGTCAAGGATCCGCCTCCTATTCACCGGCTCCGAACAGAATCTGCGCACGGTGAAACTGCTCTTCGAGGCGGCTCAATCGGGACGGTGAACTCAGCGCCTGGCCGCCGCCTCGGCCGCAGCCCTCTGAAACGCCTCGCGAACCCCGCTCGCGTCACTGTTAGGAAAATTCGAACGCTGCACCATCAGCACGTAAGCCAAGCCTTTGGAAGGATCGATCCAAGCCTGGGTGCCCCAAGCTCCTCCATGCCCAAAACTTCCGGGCGACAGCATGGAGGCGACTCCAGGATGGGGCTCGCGCAAAACGCAAGTCCCGAGACCCCAGCCATAGTTGGCTCCTCGGTTCCCAAAAGCTTCGTTTTGGAAGAATCCCGTGGGCAAATCACCGGTTTGCGGGGACGAAAGAAAACTCATGGCGGACGCGCTGAGATAGCGGCGCCCCTCAAACTCCCCGCCGTTGAGCAGCATCTGG
>SXGS01314497.1_pt1 | contig 15080 bp, 17 predicted proteins | sample 3174681 | NCBI WGS metagenome assembly SXGS01 (sample SAMN11356861, study PRJNA531348) | freshwater metagenome | isolation source: freshwater sample F1-80 | place: China: Fuxian Lake, Yuxi | collected 2017-12-25 | reverse complement strand
GAGCAGGCGCCAGGCTTCGAGATCGGTGCCGACGAGGCACTGGGTTCCATCGCGCCGCCGCCGGCCGGCGAGGAGCGCACGCCCGGCTCGCCCATCATCCTCCCCGCCAACCCGCTGGCCGCGATCCCCGACGACTGACAACGACGGCGCGGCCTCTGGGTGACGATCCGTCGGCGGGCTATCTGCTGAAGGGCTCGAAGACCTTCATCACCAACGGCCCGGGCGCCGACCTCTTCGTGGTCTACGCCCGTATCGATCGCGGCGAGCCGCGTGAGCAGCAGGGGGTGTCGACGTTCGTGCTGGAGAAGGGCATGCCGGGCTTCACGGTCGGCGCGCCGTTCAAGAAGATGGGCATGCGCGACTCACCAACGTCGGAGATCTTCTTCGACGACGTCAAGGTCGGCGGCGATCACCTGCTGGGCGGACGCGAGAAGGGCCGGGCCGGCCGGTCCGACACCAAGGAGAGCCTTGGCAACGAGCGCTCGGGCATTCCGGCCATGGCCTGGGGCATCATCGAGCGCTGCTACGACCAGAGCGTCGCCTACGTGCGCGAGCGCCGGCAGTTCGGGCGGCCGATCGGCGCCTTTCAGGCGGTGCAGCTCAAGATCGCCGACCTCTACATCAAGCTGCGCACGGTCGAGAACGTGGTCTACCGGACGGCGTGGATGCAGAAGGCCAAGGTCCACGACAGCGCCTTCGTCAACGCCAGCAAGGCCCAGTGCAGCCAGCTCGCGGTCGAGGCCGCGCTCACCGCGTTGCAGATCCACGGCGGCTACGGCTACATGGAGGAGTACCACATCGAGAAGCTGGCCCGCGACGCCAAGCTCCTCGAGCTGGGCGCCGGCACCACCGACATCAACCTGCTGTCCGCCGCCCGGACGCTCATCGGCGACGAGGCGCTCCAGTAGGGCGATACTGGCGGCGTGCTGCCGATCCACGAGGACACGTCCGACCTGATCTTCCGGGTGCTGTTCAGCACCATCTTCATCGGGCTGGGGATGGAGCACCTGCTCAGCGATGCGCTGCTCCAGACCTTCATCCCCGACTGGCTGGGGCCCAAACGGCTGGTCTCGATCGCCTCGGGCGTGGTGCTGCTCGCCGGCGGGACGTCGATCGCGGCCGGCTACAAGGTCGACGTCGGGGCGACCGTCCTGGCCGTGTTCCTGATCGCGGTGACCGCGATCGTGCACGCGCCCGGTCTGGTCGGCGAGCCGCCAGCGCGGGCTGGCGACTGCACCTGGCTGTGGACGGTCTACCAGCGCAGCAACTTCGTGAAGAACATCTGCCTGTTCGGGGTGTGTATCCACCTGATGACCCACCGGCCCGGGCGCCACAGTCTGGACGCGTACCTGCGCCGGCGCTGACGATCACCCTCGCTTCACGCTCGCCGCCCGACAACTCGGCCTGACGTCCGTGCCCGACGCGGCGGGCGCCACCATCTCGCTGGAGGGCCCGCTGGCGGAGCTGCTCAGCCTCTGCGCGCCAGGGGCGCGGCGGCAGGACGGCCTAGAACCCGGCCTTCTTCAGACATCGGTCGATACAGGCCACCTTCTCGGTGGAGCCGTCACATTCGGGCTCGCACGCGTCGTGCGCCTTGAGCTTCTCGACCATCTCCTTCGCCGCCTGCTCGTCCTCGCCGCGATTCAGCGCCTGCACGGCCTCGCGGAGCGACGGGCTGTCGCCGATCAGGCCCCGGTCCCAGAGCGCGAGCGTCGCGTCCTTGAACGCCGACGAGTCCTTGTCCACGCCGTCCCTGGGATGGCTGAGCTCGCAGTTGCGCGCGCAGGTCTCGGCCTTCGGCACGTCGGCCGTGCTCCACTGCAGGCAGCTGGTCGTGCACAGGTAGCCGGTCTCCTGGACGCGCGGCTTCAGCGCGGTCAGCGCGGCCAGGCACTTGTCGAGCTCCGGCTTGCCGTTCGCCATCTTGCTGCGGGCGCGCTGGCTCATGTGGTTCTTGCACGCCCGGTCTTCGAGCGTGCCCGACGGGCCGCCCGACCCACAGGCGGCGAGGACAGTGCAGAGGAAAATGACGCTGAGTGGCTTCATTCGCCGACGGAATTGCACGGCCCGGACCATGCGGTTGCAGCGTGATCTCGGCCGTTTGGCCGCGGTCAGAGCGCCGCGACGCCAACCGATGTCGTTCGCGCCGACCAATCGTGGCGCTAGCAGACCGGCGGCAGCGTGCGCGGCGAAGGCGAGGGCAGCGTGCAGCTGGTCGAGGTCGGGTAGCAGTCGGTGCACCTGGCCGGGGAGTCGGGATCGTAGTGAACCGCGAGCTCGAGCGCGCCCGACGCGGCGGTGGTGGCACGGCACGACAGCGTCTCGCCGCAGGTGCACGCGCGGGTGACGTGGATGGCGGCGGTGCCATCGGGTGAGGCGGTCGTACACGCGGTGAAGCCGGCGGTCGGGACCTTGACCCAGCGCGGGCCGGTGGCGACATCCAGGCCGTCACGGATGAAGCTCATGGTGGCGACGCGCTGCGCGACCCGCTGGGCGAACGACGGATCGAGCGACGGATCGGGCGGCGTGCGCGACAGCTCCTCGTAGCGGTAGACGACACGGGAAGCGAGGAGCTCCACACGGTCGCGGTCGTGTTTGCGCAGGCGCCAGAGCGGGACCGCCAGCAGGAGCGAGTCGTAGCCGGGCCCCGGGGACTGCGACACGAACCGGCACTCGAAGCGATCGAGGTAGCGCGCCGGCTCGCGATCGAGATCGGCGAAGATGGCTCGGGCCGCATCGGGACCGACATGATCGGGCAAGGCTTCGCCCTGGGACACCATCGCCAGCAGGTTCTGGTCAGCGGTCGCCGAGGCCGGGTCGGCGGGGCAACCCGGAACCGCGGTGGGCGGCATCGGGGCGCCGGGCGGGTCGATCTCCACGGCCGTCGAGTCCGGCGGCGGGGCGTGCTCGGCCGGTGCGCGTGACGTGGTTCCGCAGCCAGCCAGCACCACCAGGACGGACACGACGGATAGCCGGCGGTTCATCCTCATCTAGACGCGCCCCCAGCCCCATCGATCTCACGGGTCACGTCGCAGAATCGGTCTTATGTCAACTCAGTGAGACGCTGGCGGACTGGTATGTTCGGTTTCGTGGCTGGGGCTTACACGACGATCCAGGTGCGGCGTGATGACGGGACGGCGTGGCTGCGGCTGATCCGCGAGGACGCTGGCAACGCCATCGATGCGCAGACGTGTGCGGAGCTGATCGACGCCCTGGGCGACGTGGCGGCTGACGATGAGGTGCGGGTGGTGGTGATCGCGGCCGAGGGCGAGGCGTTCTCCGTAGCCGGCGATCTGGCCACGGTGCTGCGGGTCGGCCAGCCGTCGCCGTTGCCGCCGGCCGATGGCCAGGCGTTGTTCGCCGCCATGCGCGAGCAACCCAAGCCGCTCATGGCCGTGGTCCAGGGCGAGTGTCACTCGGCGGGCATGGCGGTGGTGGCCGCGTGCGATCTGGCGATGGCGTCGACGCGGTCGCGGTTCTGGATGCCGGAGCTGCGCGGTGGGATGTGGCCGGCCGTGCCGATGGCCGTGATCGGTCGCGCCATCGGGCCGCGGCGCGCGCTCGAGCTGGCGCTGCTGGGCGCCCAGATCGACGCTCGGGCGGCGCTCGGGCTGGGGCTGGTGCAGCGGCTGTTCGAGCCCGACCAGCTCGAGATCGAGGCGTTCGTGATCGCCCGCGCGCTGGCCCAGCGGAGCCCCTCTGCCCTGCGGCTCGGCCTGCCTGCGTTCCGGGTCGGTCTCGGAGAACCGCTCGATCTCGCGCTCGAGCGCGGCCGCTTCGCGCTCGAGGGCGTGCTGGCCAGCGAGGACGCCCGCGAGGCCATCGCCGCCTACGCTGGCTCGCGCCCGCCGGTCTGGAAGAACCGTTGAACGCGATCCCGTGGGGTGTGTAGTCAGCGACGACAGTCCCAGGCGTCCGCCTCCTCCAGGCTACTCGGGGAGCCAGCCGGGCGGTTGCGACGCTGCGCGGCAAGGGCGCGGAACCAGCCAGCCGATCGCCGGCCAGGGCCCGGCACGACCCGGCACCCCGGTTGCTGAAGGAAGAGGCAGGAGGTCATCATGCCCGCCCTCGCCGTCGCCACTTCCGATCTGGTTCGCGCTGCCAACGCCGCGTTCCCCTCGGCCACGACCGAGGTCGCCGCGACCCTGCCGGTGCGGGCACACGTGGCCTACGAGGTCTTCGCGGATACCGGCGAGACCCCGCGCTGGCTGTCGGTGATCCAGGCGGCGCACGTGCTCGCGCGCACCGCCGACGGACGGGCCGCAAAGGTGTCGTTCCGCGCGGCCTTCGATCGCGCCACCATCGGCTACGTCCTCCACTATGACTACTGGCCCGAAGATCTGACGGTGGCCTGGCGCTCGACCCGCGGCGGCAGCATCCGCGTCGAGGGCGAGGCGCGCTTCACGCCGCTCTCCGATCGCGCGTGCCTGATGACGTACCGGCTCACCCTCGACATGCCGGTGGCCGGCGACTGGCTCGAGCGTCACTACGACGGGCACGCCGCCTCGGCGGTGGTCGGCGACTTCCGCGAGCACCTGCGCCGCTGCACCTGAAGACAGCTGCGACATCGTGTGACGAGGCGCTCGCGCCATGGCTCGCATCGAACCACCATGATCGCCCGCCCGCTCGGCGTGACGGCCGCGCTGATGATCGTGCTGGAGACAGTGCGCGCGACCAACCTGATCGTCCGCGACGCGAGGCTCGGCGGCGCGTGGAACACGATGTTCTGCGCGTTCACCGCGGTCGCCACGCTGGTGCTCGCGGCCTACGCGCTGGCCCGGAGGGAGTCATGAACGGGTTCTGGCTCGCCGCGAGCGCGATCGCCGCCGTCACCGCCCTCATCCACCTGATCGCCGGACATCGCGCACCGCTCGGCGTCATGCTCGCGGCCGACTTCGACGAGGTCGCCAAGCGCACGATGCACGTGGTCTGGCACCTGGTCACGATCGACCTCGTCATCTCGGCCGCGGTGCTCTTCGCCGCGGCGGCGTGGCCCGCACGGGTGTCGACGCAGCTTCCCGGCGTCGTCGCCGTGCAGCACGGACTCTACGCGGTCGCGTTCGTGGTGATCGCGCTGGCGTCGCGGCTGCCGCGCGGTCTGTTGAAGCTCCCCCAGTGGATCCTGTTCGTGCCCATCGTGGGGCTCGCGGTGGCCGGCTATCTCTGACGACGGTTCGTTCGGGCTCTTGCAACAGCCCGCCCAGCCGGCGGAGGATAGTGCGATACCGATGGGTGAAGCCGGGGGCGGATCGCCCGACAAGCGCGAGCTGGATCTCACCGAGCTCGAGGTCGCGTTCGATCGCGCCATCACCAAGAATCACATCTGGATGGCGTTCCAGCCGATCGTGCACGCCAACCAGCCCAAGACGCTGTTCGGCTACGAGGCGCTGATGCGCTCGCGGGATCCGCAGCTCGTCCATGTCGGCCTCATCCTCGACGCCGCCGAGCGCCTCGAGCGCACGACGCAGCTCGGCCGCATGGCCCGGGCCCAGGTCGCGACCGAGTTCAGCAAGGCCACGGCCGAGCGCGGACTGGTCTTCGTCAACCTCCACGTCCGCGACCTGTTCGACCCCACCCTGACCTCTCCGTTCTCGGGTCTGACCCGCATCGCCCGGCGCGTGGTCCTCGAGATCACCGAGCGCACGTCGCTGGAGGGGATCGAGGGCCTCGCCGATCGCGTCGCCGAGCTGCGCGAGATCGGCTACGCCATCGCCGTCGACGATCTGGGTGGCGGCCACGCTCGGATGGGCCACCTCACCCCGCTGGACACCGACTTCGTGAAGCTCGACATGTCGCTGGTCCGCGACCTCGACTCGCACCCGGTGAAGCAGCGCCTGGTGAAGGAGGTGGTGTCGCTGTGCCGCGAGAGCGGGGTCCGGGTCATCGGCGAGGGGGTCGAGACCCAGCCCGAGGCCGACTCCCTGCGCGATCTCGGGTGCGATTATCTACAGGGCTATTTGATTGCCCGCCCTGGCCCCCCGTTCGTGGATCCGGTGTAGGCTCGGTTCCGCGATGAGGGGAAACCACCCGCGGTCCATGTGGGCCAGCTGGAAATCACACGCGAGCCGCCTGGGGCCTGCTGTCTTGCTCGCGCTCGTGAGCGCGGCCTGCAAGAAGAAGGAGCGCGGCGGCGAATTCGGAGAAGAGGAGAGCAGCATGGAACCGATGGGAGCGATGTTTGGCGCGCTCGAGAGCCTGGGCGCATTCATGTTCATCCCGTTCTTCGTCATCTTCGGATACTGGTTCATCTGCTTCTGGGATCGCCGGGATGACCGGCCGTCCAAGGACGACAAGCAGATCGGCACCAAGCTCGTGCTGTGGGGCTTCATCGTCGCCGGCATCATCATGGTCCTCATGAGCGCGTTTGGCCTCATCTGGTTCGTGTTCGGCGGCTTCAAGGGCGGCTTCGGTCAGATCAAGGGCGCGCTCGCCGGCATCGTGAGCGGCGGCGTCATCGCCGGCGCCTTCGCCATGCTGTTCCTGCCACGCACCAACAATGCGACCCACTCGCAGGTCGAACGCTACGCCATGGGCCTGCTCGGCCTCGGCACCGGCATCGCCGCGGCGGTGGCCCTGACGCTCCTTATCGACTCGGTGTTCTTCGCCAAGGGATGGCGCACCGACATCTCGCGCAACCTGTCGATGCTCGCGGTCTTCGGCGCCGGCGCCGGCTTCGCGCTGCTTCGCCACGGCAAGCTGAGCGGCTGGACCGAGCCGGTCCGTCCCGCCATGCCGCAGTCGCCCGCCGGCTATCCGCCGGCGCAGGGTGGCGGTTACCCCCCGCAGGGTGGCGGTTATCCGCCGGCGCAGGGCGGCGGCTATCCTCCGCAGGGTGGTGGTTACCCTCCGCAGGGCGGTGGTGGCTATCCTCCCGCCGGCGGCGGCTACCCTCCCCAGGGTGGCGGCGGTGGTTACCCTCCCCAGGGCGGCTACGGCTGATCCCTTCACTCACGTGAAACGAAAAGAGGCCGCCTTCGGGCGGCCTCTTTCGTTTGGCGTTTCGTCGTGGTCGTGGTCGTTGACGGCGACCGCGGACGTGAACGATCCGCGCCGGGGCTCTCCGCCCCCCGCGTCTCAGATCTCCTTGAGATCCATCGCGTACAGCACGCCGCGGTTCGACAGCACGTACAGCTCCTGCTCGTCGATGACCGTCGGGTCGCCCGAGATGCCGTCGCCCGGGTCGAAGTACTCGAGCAGCTCGCCGGTGCGCTTGTCGGCGATGAACACGCCGGCGTCGGCCAGCGCGTAGATGATGAGATCGTCGGTGACGATGGGCGTGGCCGGCTCGCCGCCGCCGCGCGTGCCCTGGCGCCAGAGGATGTTGCCGTCGAGATCGAGCGCGTAGACGCCCAGATCGGCGGCGGCCACGTACAGGCGCTCGCCGTCGGTGGCCACGCCTCCCGCCGCACCCTGGCTGGACGACGCCGTCGCGCCCTCGAGCTGGACGCGCCACCGCACCAGGCCGGTCGTGCGATCGATGGCCCACACGCCGCCCGAAGACGACGTGACGTAGACGGTGTCGCCGAGCACGACCGGGGTGCCGTCGACATCGACGAAGCGATCGCTGTCGCCCTTCAGCGTGGTCAGCCACGCCACCGAGCCGGTCTTCACCCGCAGCGCGACCATGGTGCCGTTGGCGAAGCCGGTGAAGGCCAGATCGCCGGAGACGGTGACGCCGGCGTGACCGCGCAGCGTGTACTCCTCGGGGGTCTCGCCCTTGTAGGTCCAGCGCGAGGTGCCCTTGCGCGCATCGAGCGCGTAGACCTGGTCGGCCTCGTTGGCGTAGATGACCATGTCGTCGACGATCACCGGGGTCTCGAGCACGGGGCCGCGGCCCTCGTGTTTCCACGCGACCTTGCCGGTCTGCATGTCGAGCGCGACCAGCTCGCCGTCGTCGGTGCCGACGTAGAGCAGCGTGCCGGCCACCGCCGGACGCGAGCTGACCGAGCCGATCTTCTCCTGCCAGCGCACCCGCCCGTCGAGGGCATGGAGCGAGAAGAAGCGACCGCCGGCCGAGCCGGTGTACACGTGATCGCCGACGCGGGCGATGCTGGCGAACTCCTGCGGCCGGATCTCGCGGGCGCGGTCGCTGGTGACAAGGCGCCAGCGCAAGTGGAGCATCGGCTTGCCGAGATCCGGATCCCGGCCGGGGCCAGGGTTGGCCACGCAGCTGGCGAGCCCCGCCGTCAGCGCCAGTGCGCTCACCAGCCGACCGACGCGTGCGATCATGTCCCCTCGCCCGCTCCGAGCGCCGCCAGGCGCTCCTCGATGAGCGGCTTGAGCTGCGTATCGGGAGTCACCTCGAGCGCCTTCTTGAGCGCGGCGATGGCGTCGCCCGGTTTGCCGAGCGCCTCGAAGACGCGGGCGGTGTGATAGAGGCTGTAGTCGCGGCGCGGGCCCTTGTCGTCAGGCTGGATGGCCTGGAACGCGGCCAGGGCCTGCTCGAGCAGGCGCTGTTGCTCGGTCTGTTCCTTGGCGGCGGCGGCCTGAGTCTCGAGCACGATGCCCACGCCCTCGCGGGCCACGGCGGCGTCGCTCGACGCACCGGCGCCGACGCGCTTGTAGATGGCGAGCGCCTCGTCGAGCTTGCCGGCCTGGAGCAGGAGCTGGGCCTCGTACAGCGAGGCGGCGCCGCGTACCTGCCCGGCCTTCTTGAGCCCAACCAGGGTGTCCTCGGCGCGCTTGGCGTAACTGCCGTAGGTCTCGGGCGCGTCCGCGTTCTTGGGATCGGCGGGATCAGGCTCGTAGCCGGGGATCACCATCACCGAGCCGCGCTCGAGGGCGCGGGCGAGCTGATCGGTGGCCTTCTCGGCCTTGCGGTGCTTCCACCAGCGAACGCCGAAGTAGACCATCAGCAGCAGCGTGGCACCCACGACCACCACCACGACCTTCTTCATGTGCGGGATCAGGCGATCCAGGATCGACTCGCCGCCGATGTGAACCGCCTGGACCGCGGGGCCCAGCGTGGGGTCGTGCTCTGCGTCGTCAGTCTTGCGTGCCACGAGATCTTCCTCGATGAACCGAGGGGGGTGTGTAACACCCGGGCCCGGGTCGGTCAAACCTGCATGAAGGCGCAGATCTTGGCCGGCTCCTGCTGGAATGTTGAGACTTTCGGGCCCGGAGCCGGGTTGCCTGGCCGGCGGCGGTCGCGCACTCTGGGAGCGTGGCGATGCCCAGGGTCTCTGTGGCGACGGCGCTCGTGGTGCTCGCCGGCCTGGCCGGCCGGGCCCACGCCGGCGACGGCGAGAACGCGGTCTCGGGCGGCGCCGGCTTCGCCACCTACTCCACGCCGAACGAGGACGAGGACGAGACGCTGCGGCCGACCGCGGGCGCCGCGCTGGCCGCGACCTACGAGCGTGGTTTCGGTGACTACGCCGCCTGGCGCGTGCACGGCGCCGGCTCGATCTATGGCGGTGGCGGCCTGGTGATGAGCGGGCTGGCGACCGTGGGCCTGTCGTACCGCGTCGACGTCTTGCGTTACGTGCCCTACGTCGCCGTCGGCGTCGGCGGCATCGTGCGCTCGGGCGGACCGTTCGAGACCGGCGTCGAGCCCGTGCTCGAGCTGGCCGGCGGCGTCGACTGGCTGCGCGGCCGCGATCGGTCCTGGGGCCTGACCGCCGCGCTGACCGGCTTCGCCAGCGACACCACCACCTTCACGATCGGCCTGCGCTACACGCGCCGCTGGGGCTACTTCTAGCCGAGCGGAAGGCGACGGGCCTCGGGCCTCGCGGGCCTCGGGCTTCGGGCCTCGGCCCGCCGGCCGACTAGCCCGTGCCGTCGGACTTCTTGTCGTCCTTGGCGCGGATGAAGATGCGCAGCGGCGTGCCGCGGAAGCCGTAGCGCTTGCGGAGCTGGTTGGAGAGGACGCGGCGGTAGGCCGGCGAGATACCCTCGGGCGCGCTGGCCTTGAGGATGAACGTCGGCGGGCGGACCGCGGCCTGGGTGAGGAAGTAGACCCTCACCGAGCGGCCGCGCCACACCGGCGGCGGGACCACCTCGCACACCTCGGCGAAGAACTTGTTGAGCTCCGACGTGGTGACGCGGCGGCGATGCTGCTGGGCCGCGCGCTTGACCACGTCCATCAGCTTGTCGACACCGTCGCCGCGCTGGGCCGAGAGCATGGTGACCGGCGCCCACTGCAGGAAGTGGAAGTTGTCCTTCACTGTCTGGCGCAGGGTCTCTTGCGCGTTCTGGCCGCGCAGCAGGTCAGCCTTGTTGAGCGCGATCACCAGCGCCCGGCCGTCGGCCTCGACGGCGCCGGCCAGGCGCGCGTCCTGTTCGCTGGGACCGAGCGAGGCATCGATGACCAGGACCACCACGTCGGCGCGCTCGATCTGGCCGAGCGCCAGCACCACCGAGAGCTTCTCGACGTCCTCTTCGATCCGGGCCTTGCGGCGGATGCCGGCGGTGTCGACCAGCACGTAGTCCTGACCGGCGAAGGTGAGCTCGGTGTCGACCGGGTCGGTGGTCGTGCCCGGCTCGTGGTGGACGAGCGAGCGCTCCTCGCCCAGCAGGCGGTTGGTCAGCGACGACTTGCCGGCGTTGGGTTTGCCGATGAAGGCGACGCGGATCGCGCCGACCTCGTCGTCCCCCCGCCTCCAGGGTCGCCTCTCCGCCTTACCCTTGCCCTTACCCTCACCCTCACCCTTGTCGTCGTCGGTCTCGGGGTCGGAGTCGGAGTCCGCGTCGTCTTCCGAGTCCGAGTCCGAGTCCGACTCCGACTCCGACTCGGAATCCGCCGCTTCCGCGACCTCCTCGTCGGTCGGCAACACCGACTCGGCGATCACCTCGAGCAACCGATCGAACCCGCGACCGTGCGCGGCCGAGACCGGCAACGGATCGCCCAGGCCGAGCACATGGAACTCGTTGACCTCGACATCGCGCTTGGGCGAGTCGATCTTGTTCACCGCCAGCACGATCGGCTTGCCGGTCGCTCGCACCATACGGGCCACCTCGGCGTCGAGCGGGGCCAGGCCCGCCGAGCCGTCCACCACCAGCACCAGCAGGTCGGCCTCGTCGATCCCGCGCCAGGCCTGGCGGTGGATGCCGGCGCCGATCACGTCGCCCTCGGCCGATGGGTCGAGACCGCCGGTGTCGATCACGTCGATGGTCCTGCCGAAGTAGTCGAGCTCGCCGTAGCGGCGATCGCGGGTCAGCCCGGGCGTGTCGTGCACCAGCGCCGGCCGGCCGCCGACCATGCGGTTGAACAGGGTCGACTTGCCCACGTTGGGACGTCCCACCACAGCGATGCGCGGTCTCACGATCCACCTCCGCCGCTGGTGCCGTTGTTGCGCTTGCCCCCGCCGGCGAGGTCGGCAAAGCCGACCTTGCGCAGCCCGGCGTCGGCGTTCGACCAGTCCGGCACCACCTTCACGAACAGGTTGAGGTGGACCTGGCAGCGGAACAGCTCGCTCAGCGCCTGGCGCGCGGCGATGCCGAGCTGCTTGACGCGGGCGCCGCCCTTGCCGATCACGATCGCCTTCTGCGACTCGCGCTCGACGACGATGCAGGCGCCGATGGCGAGGTCGCCGCGCTCGCGCTCCTCGAAGGTCTCGATCATCACGGCCGCCGCGTAGGGCAGCTCCTTGCCGAGCTGGAGGTAGAGCTGCTCGCGCACCAGCTCGCCGGCGAGGAACTCCTCGGCGCGATCGGTCACCATGTCGACCGGGAACATCGCGGGCCCGACCGGCAGGAGCCGGGCGATGGTCGCCACCAGGTGGTCGACGTTCTCGCCGGAGAGCGCGCCGATGGGGACCACGTGCAGATCGGACCGGCCGGTGGCCGCGCCCCACTTCACCCAGCGATCGATGAGCGGCAGGAGCTCGGGCTTGGCGATGCGGTCGACCTTGTTGAGCGCGACCACGAGCGGCACGCCGGCCACTGCGGTGCCCAGATCGGCGGCGTCGGACTGGCTCAGCCGATCCGGGCCGTTGCCGTGGGGATCGAGCGAGTCGGCGACGTAGAGGGCCACGTCGCAGTCGCCGGCGGCGCCCAGGGCCTGATCGCGCATGAAGCGGCGCAGGGCGCCCTTGCCGATCTGGATGCCGGGGGTGTCGACGAAACACAGCTCGACCGCCGGTGGGTCGAGCTCCTCGACCGTGGCGCGGTGAATGCCGAGGATGCGGTTGCGGGTGGTCTGCGGCCGCGGCGAGACCGCGGCGATGTGCCGGGACAGGACGCGGTTGAGGAGCGTCGACGTGCCGACGTTGGGCAGGCCGCCGATGGCGCAGGGCCCCCCGAGGACCGCGGCGGGCGTGGGGGGTGACTCCATGGCGCCCGCGTATAGCACGGAGACCACCGAAAACTGGCGCCCGGACTGCGCCGGGGCGACCGTCGGGACGTGGCGCTCCTGTCGCTCGCGCTCGCCGTGGCTGCCCTGGTGGCCGGCGCCCTGCCCCATCCCGGCATGTTCGTGGGCCTGGGGCTGGCCATCGCGGCGCTCGGGACCGGCTGGATCGGCTGGCAGCGGCGCCACTCGCCGGGCGCCCACAGGCTCACCGCCGCGGTCGGTCTGGGCGTGGCCGCCATGGCTCTGGCGCTCGGGGGCGCCCGCTACGCGGTGACCTTGTTCGCGGTCTCCAAGCTGACCGCGCTGGTCGGCGGCTGATCGGCGTCAGCGCAGGATCAGGAGCCAGATCGCGAGCGCGGCCACGGCCACGACCGCGAGCGAGAGAACGACGATGCCGCGGGTGAGCGCGCCGCGATCGATCGAACCCAGCACCTCGTGCAGCTCCATCACCCGGCGTTCGTCACCGGCGATGTCGACGTCGATGGCCTCGATGTCGTTCAGATCGCGCGACAGGCTACGCGGCCGATCGAGTACCAGGCGATCGCCCAGGTCGGCGAGCGCGTTCTCGCGGGCGATCTGGCTGGCGGCCAGGGCGCGATCGATCACTGTCTGGTGCGCGCCGACAACGCCGAGGCGCTCGGTCAGGTGCTCGCCCTCGGCGGTGAGGGCGGTTCGCGTGGCCTCGAGCCGGGTGCGGGCCGCGGTGCGGCGAGCCTCGAGCTCGGCGATGCGCGGCATGAGGCCATCCAGCTCGGCGGCGATCACCGGCTCGTCGCGCTGCACGGCGACGCGATCGGCGCGCAGCGTGGCCAGCTCGGCCTCGACGGTGGCGCGGTCGCTGCGGGCGCCCTTGACCGTGACCAGGCTGGCCTCGGTCGAGGCGATCTTGGCGGCGATCCGCTCGAGTGTGATCTTGAGCTCGGTGGCCTTCTTGCGCGCCGCCTGGGCCTCGCGCTCGAGCGGCGCGAGCTTCTGGGCCAGCTCGGCGAGCTCAGCCTCGATGGCGGCGATCTCGGCGGTGAGCCGCTTGGTCTCGGCCTCGTGATCGCGGCGGGCGGCGTCGGCCTCGGCCTCGGCGGCCGCGCCCTGGCCGGCCTGGCGCGCGCTCTCCTCCTCGATGTCGCCGAGGCGATCGCGGGCCTCGGCCACGCCGGGCATGCGCTGGTCGTCGTCGGTGAGGACCCGCGCGGCGATCTCGGTGAGGCGCTTGCGTCGCTTGCCGCGCTGGGCGGTGAGCTGGGCCTCGAGCCGCGCCAGCTCGCGGCGGCTGCGCGTGACCCCGAAGAGCACGGTCGCGACGTAGTGGATGTCGCCGCCCAGGCCGCGCTTGCGCGGCAGCGAGGCGATGGCGCGCACCGAGCCGGTCGGCGCGTGCCGACCCGACGACGCCGCCGCGCGCGCCGCGTCGCCGGCATCGGGATCGATGCGCGTGGCGTCGTCGCTTCCGTTCTCGGCGGTGTCGCCGCGTGCGGTGTCGGCGCGCAACGTCGCCGGATCGAGCTTGTCCTCGCGTGCGGTGGTGTCATCGACCGCCGGCGGTGGAGGCATCGGCGGTGCGGCCGCCGGACGCCTGGCAGCTGGAGGTGGCGGAGGTACAGCCGAGGGGCGCTTGGCGCGTGGCGGCGGCGGTGGTGGTGGCGCCGGCGTGGGAGCGGGAGCGGCCGGCTCGGCAGGCTTGTCGGGAACCGACCAGCCGCCCGCCAGGTCGTCGATCCGTTGCCGCGTGTCATCTCCCGCGCGGCGTCGGTCTTTCTCCCCCACCGAGGCACCCTAACACAACGCTATTTCCCCTTGCCCTTGCCCTTGCCCATGCCCTGGCCCTTCTACCGTCTTCTTCGTCACTTACATCAACACGGGGCCAGACTCCGCAACCCAGTTGACACGACTGCCACCTCCGTTGGCACACTGTCCCGGACGTGCCTCGCCGTTTCGAACCCGCCGCCGTCGTGCTCCCCGGAGCTCGCTACCGGCTGATCGCTCCGCTCGGCAGTGGCGGTCAGGGCGATGTCTGGTCGATCGAGGACGCCCACGCGCCGCGTCTGCCTCTGGTCTTGAAGGCGGTCCGCGCCCGCCACGATTCCCCGGCGGCCGCGCTCGAGCTCGCCCACGAGTTCGAGCGGCTCACCCGGCTCGCGCATCCGGCGTTGCCGCGGGTGCGCGACCTCGGCGTGCTCGCCGCCGATCTGGGACCGCTGCCCGCCGGCACGATCTACTTCACCGCCGAGGCCATCGACGGCGCGCCCTTGCTCGACGCACTCGCCGCGGCGCCGGCTCGCGATCGGTCGCGCCTGGTGTGGATCGCGGCGATCGACGTCGCGTCGGCGCTCACGCACGTGCACGCCGCCGGGCTCTGCCACTGCGACGTGACCCCGGCGAACGTGATGATCACCGGCAGCGGTGATCGCGCGCGCGCCGTCCTCATCGATCTGGGTCTCTCGGCGGTGCGCGGCGTCGTCGGCGAGGCGCGCGGGACGCTGGCGTACATGGCCCCCGAGGCCCTGGCCGGCGTCGTCGACGCGCGCGCCGATCTCTGGGGGCTCGGCGCCACGCTCCATCATGCCGTCGCCGGTACGCCGCCCTTTCGCGGCGACGATCGGGCGTCGATGGTGCGCGCCATCCTCCGCGGCGCGCCACCCCGGATCGACGACGCCTCGGCGCCCGGGCTCGCCGATCTCGTCGGGCGGCTCCTGGCCCGCGAACCCGCCGCCCGTCCGTCGTCGGCGCTGGCGTTGTTCGACGAGCTGGTCGCCGCTGCCGCGGCCCTGGCGCGCCCTCCTCGGCTCCGCCCGCG
>SXGS01527400.1_pt1 | contig 15085 bp, 13 predicted proteins | sample 3174681 | NCBI WGS metagenome assembly SXGS01 (sample SAMN11356861, study PRJNA531348) | freshwater metagenome | isolation source: freshwater sample F1-80 | place: China: Fuxian Lake, Yuxi | collected 2017-12-25 | reverse complement strand
CAACCTGTTGGCTCTCAACGCAACGATTGAATCCGCTCGCGCCGGTGAAGCCGGCAAAGGCTTTGCAGTCGTTGCCAATGAAGTCAAGGAACTGGCCAAGGAAACCGCTCGGGCAACTGAGGATATTACTTCGCGCATTGACGCCATCCAGCAAGATACGCGCAATGCCGTTGGCGCGATTCGACAAATCAGCGACGTAGTCGGGCAAATTAACGACATTTCGTCGACGATTGCCAGCGCCGTCGAGGAGCAAACTGCAACCGCCAACGAAATGCGACGCAACGTGTCCGAAGCATCCAGTAGTACTTGTAAAATCGCCGACACGATTGCGTCCGTGGCTTCGGCAGCACAAAGCACCAGTCAAGGTTCTGCGAATACACTCAAGGCGGCAGAGTCCATGTCAGATATGGCAGTGACTCTACACCAACTAGTTGTCAAATTCAATTTCGAAGAGAGTGGCAGCGTGAAACGATACTCAGACAGTCCCATGCCCTCGGCACCGTTGGCCATTCCGATGGTCAACGCAACAACATTTGTCGCCAGATAGTTATTAGAAGAGATATTTACATCGATTCGGCCTGCAAGCTCGACAACCAGGTCGAATCCAAGGACGGACTTTCTTGGATCCGGAGCCATACGCCAGATTTTCAATTCTTAGTACGGATGATCAAATGATGTCTCGAATTAGTAACTTGAGTATGCAGGCCAAGATCGCTTTGCTGTGCGGCACGTTTTTCGTTGGTTTCGCAATCTTTGTGGCCCAGACGTTTTACACGATCCATACGATCAAAGTCGGTGGAACGGAGTACCAACAGATCGTCAGTGCCAAGAATCTGTTGTCCGATGTGACTCCACCGAGTCTATTTGTCATCGATGCCTACTTGATGTCCCACTTGATGCAAGACTCGGATGAAGCTGCCGATCGACAATTGGCAATCGATAAGTATCACAAGATTAAGGCAGCCTACGAAAAAGTTTCAAGCCAGTACAAAGCGTCAATGCCTGACGGAGAAATTGGTGACTTGATTAAGTCCGCCGATCAAGCCGCGCGCGAGATTTTTAACCTTGTGGATAATGAGCAGATGCCAGCACTGGCCAGTGGCAATCAGCAAAAATTAGCGAGCGCCAATGCACTTTTGGAAGAACTGTTTTACAAACACCAAGAACCTCTTGTGAAAGTGACCAAGTTAATCAAGGATCAATCTCTACAGAACGATGCTGCGGCGGCGTCCGATGTACTAATACGCACATGTTACTTGATCGCCAATGGAATGGTCGTGGTTGTCTTGGCATTGGCATTCGGAGCTTGGATTCGCAGGTCCATCGCTCGCCAGGAAGCAGTTCTACAAGAGAATAAATGTCGTATCGACGGAATTAACAATACCAGTGCTGTCATCGAGTTTTCTGTAGACGGTACCATCCAAAATGCCAACGCGATCTTTCTCAAGACGATGGGCTTTGACTTGGCGGAAATCGTGGGCAAGCACCATTCGATTTTCGTCGAGAACGACTATCGCAATAGCCACGAATACCGGGAATTCTGGACAGCGCTCCGGCGAGGTGAAAATCAGGTTGGCGAGTTCCGGCGCATCCATCGAAATGGCCAGTTAGTGTATGTGTACGCTTCTTATAATCCTGTCACTGGTACCCACGGCGAAATTTCGAAAGTGGTTAAATATGCTCGCGACATCACGGCAGAAGTTGTGGCCGATCAACAACTCAAAGCGAAGGTGGATAGCATCCTAAGTGTTGTCAATGCGGCAGCTCATGGTGACTTGACTCAATCCATCGAAGTCAATGGCGGCGATGCCGTAGGGAAAATGGCTCATGGCCTGGATACTTTCCTCGCGAATTTACGCAAGAACATTCGCGCGATTTATGAAAATGCGAATGAATTGACTACGGCTTCGGTCAGCCTCTCGACCGTCAGCGTTTCGATGATGGGCGCTGCCTCGGAAACATCGACCAACGCTCTATCAGCTTCATCGACCTGCGAGCAAGTCCGTCGCTCGGTCGAAGTTGTGGCGACTGGTTTTGGCGAAATGAACTCGTCGCTGAATGAAATTGCCAAGAACGCCGTCGAGGCAGCCAATGTCTCGCGGCAAGCCGTTGAGACGGCTAACGTTACCAATTCGACCATCTCCAAATTAGGCGAAAGCAGCTTGGAAATCGGCAAGGTAGTCAAGGTAATTAACTCGATTGCTGAGCAAACCAATCTCCTGGCTCTCAACGCCACCATCGAAGCAGCGCGAGCTGGCGAAGCAGGCAAGGGATTTGGAGTCGTCGCCAATGAAGTCAAGGAATTGGCGAAAGAGACCGCCAAGGCCACCGAAGATATCAGTGCCAAAATCGATGCCATTCAGCAAGATACTAAAAATGCAGTCATCGCCATTGGCGAAATTGGATCGGTGATTAATCGAATCAACGACATTTCCGCCAGCATTGCCAGTGCGGTCGAAGGGCAGACCAAGACTGCTGAAGAAATGCGCCGCAATACCGAGGAAGTCTCTCGAGGCGGAGCGGTGATCAGTACATGCATTCAAGGTGTCAACTCCGCCAGCGAGCGTACATCAGCCGACGCATCCAATACGCAAATTGCCGCTAGCGAATTGGCTCGTATGGCTGAAGAACTGAAATCGTTAATCGGCCACTTTACGCTTGAATCGAGCGCTCAGCAACACGGCCAAGTTACACGTAGCCAACCCGCTACACACAGTTCGACACATGCAGAGGCATTTCAGTCGGCTTAAGAGCACGTGTTACGTATCAGGAAACGAGTTTCTAATTCAAAACCATTTATCAAATTGCAAATATCAAATCTGACCCCTGACCCCTTGGAGCGTCTGAAAATTAGTATGCAAGAATTTACGCCATTAATCGCTCAGCATCAAATGGCGAGCTATGTTTGGAAAACAATTGAGAATTATTCCTTACCAAATTCACAGCGCATACATGTTGGTCATCGAAATTCGAAGACCAGTGATGCAGTGAAATTACAGCAGTCCAGTTGGGCGCGATGCGCTCCGGGCTAAAAAATAAATCACACCAGACGCCAACGGTTGGTTAATCAATAAACAATATCCACTCTCGCCCCGATCGCAAAGGAACATTCGCCATGAGGCAAGTATTCGCAGGACTCTCGAACATGAGCATGAAGGGCAAGGTAACTTGCCTGGCAATTACGTTTATCGCTGGCTTTCTTACAGTGGGCACGATGACCTATCGAACCATTCGCGAAATTCGTGTCGGCGGTCCACGCTATAACGATATCGTACTGGACAAGGACTTGCTGGCGGATGCGTTGCCACCGCTATTGTATATCGTGGAAAGCTATTTAAACACGCACTTGATGCAAGATACTTCGGACGTCGCATCGCGCGTTGCCGCAGCGGAACGCTACAAGGAGTTTAAGAAGTCTTACGCTTCCAGCATGGCGACATGGAAGGAAAAATTCCCGGAGGGAGATATTAAAGCTCTGCTGAGCAGCGATGTTGCCAGGAGCGCCGAGGCAATCTTCGCCGCCGTTGATAACGAGTTGTTACCAGCCCTGGAGAAGAATGACCAAGCCGAACTCTCCAAAATTAGTGCCAAGCTCGAGCGATTGTTCTACGAACACAAGTCACCCATCGACAAGTTGGTCAAATTGGTAACCGACAAAATGGCTGCCGACCAAGGTTCCGCTGAGGCCATTTCTGCGGCTAGCGTGCGCAATATTCTGGTGGTGAGCCTGGTGATCATTGCGATTGTATCTGTATTGTCATTGGCGCTCCGTGGCTCGGTTGCAGCTACGGAAAAAATCATGCTGGATAATACGGGTAAAATCAATGCGATCGGTCGTTCGCAAGCGACCATCGAGTTCAATTTGGATGGAACCATCATTACCGCCAATGATAACTTCCTGAAGGCTGTGGGCTACAGTAGTCTCAACGAAATTGTTGGCAAACACCATTCGATATTCTGCGATGAAGCCACTCGAACCAGTGCCCAGTACAAAGATTTCTGGGCTCAACTGAATCGAGGGGAATTTGACTCCGGTGAATACAAACGAATCGGAAAAGGAGGCAAGGAGATTTGGATTCAGGCTTCCTACAACCCAATCGTTGATAAGAATGGCGAGGCATATAAGGTCGTTGAGTTCGCATCTGACATCACTGCGCAGAAATTGGCTGCGTTTGAGAACGCAAAAGTACGAGCGATGATGGAGAATATGTCTGGTGCCGTCGTGTTCTCGGACAAGAACAATACGATCACCTACGCTAATCCATCCGCTCTGGAGCTGTTGCGGAAAGTTGAGCAATATCTCCCGGTTAAAATTAACCAGATCATCGGTCAATCGATCGATGTCTTTCACAATAATCCATCGCGCCAGCAGGCACATGTCGCTACGGATCGCAATTTCCCGTTGAACGGGCAAATTGTTATCGGGCCCGAGGCATTCTCGCTCAATGCAAGCCGTATTCTGGATCTTGATGGCAATTTCGCAGGTACGCTGGTTAGCTGGGAAAATGTCACAGAACGTCTTGCTAACGAGCAAAAGATCCAGGACAACACCGCACGTGAACATCGCCAGGCCGAAGAGTTGCGACAAAAGGTCGACAGCATCTTGTCTGTCGTCAACGCCGCCGCCAACGGAGATCTCACGCATGAAGTCGCCATCAAGGGAGACGATGCCGTTGGCCAATTGGGACTTGGGCTTGAGAGATTGCTGGCCGATTTGCGAGGCAACATTTCGTCGATCGCAGAGAATGCCACCGCTCTGGCTGGCGCCTCGGAGGAATTGTCCGCGGTCAGTTCGCAGATGAGCTCCAATGCGGAAGAAGCGTCGACTCAAGCCAACGTGGTTTCGGCGGCCTCTGAAGAAGTAAGCGCTAACGTGCGGACGGTCACGACCGGTGTTGACGAAATGAATGCCGCCATTCGCGAGATCGCCAAGAACGCCAGCGATGCCGCACGCGTTTCTCAACAAGCGGTTGCAGTTGCCAACAATACCAACAACATGATCTCCAAGTTAGGTGATAGTAGCGCCGAGATTGGCAAGGTTGTCAAAGTGATTACTTCGATCGCTGAGCAAACCAACTTGCTAGCCTTGAACGCAACCATCGAAGCGGCTCGAGCCGGTGAAGCAGGCAAGGGATTCGCTGTGGTTGCTAATGAAGTCAAGGAACTGGCGAAAGATACTGCCAAAGCGACCGAGGATATCAGCCAAAAGATCGAAGCGATTCAGGCCGACACGCAAGGAGCAGTCGAAGCGATTCGCGAGATCAGCGGTGTGATCAACCAGATCAATGATATTTCTAACACGATCGCCAGTGCCGTAGAAGAACAGACAGCCACAGCCAATGAGATGGGACGCAACGTCTCCGAAGCCTCGAGAGGTTCGGACGAAATCGCTCAAAACATCACGCTGGTTGCCTCGACAGCTCAAAGCACTGCACAGGGTGCTGGCAATACTCAGCAAGCCGCTGGCGAGCTGAGCCGGATGGCTGCCGAACTGCAACAATTGGTCAGCAAGTTCAAGTACCAAAAAGCTCGCGCTGAAGCGAGGAACATCAGTCCGACGACGATGTTCAAGAATGTATCGACCGGGACCTATCAATCGATATAGATTCCAAGGCCGTTCAAGTTACAGGCTGTGGAGATTGAGTTCTGATCGTTCCATGATCGCCAGTCGATCGGGAGCACTAGTCAGCTTCGCAGCCTGCAACCAACCGCCCGTAACTGAGGATCTTGTTAGCAAAGAGGGTTTAGTATATGCGTGCTTTAATCGTTGACGATTCCCGTGCGATTCGCCGAATCATTGGCGACATCATGAAGGAGCTCGGCTACGCGATTAGCGAAGCTGGCAACGGGCTCGAAGCACTTGAGCGATTGAGGGAAATTGGAACTCCCGACATCGTTTTGATCGACTGGAACATGCCCGTCATGAATGGTTTGGATCTGATTCGCGCGATTCGAGCCAATCCCGAATATTCTGACCTGCCCTTGATGATGGTCACGACCGAAACCGAAATGGAACGGATGGCGATGGCCTTCATGGCAGGTGTTAACGAGTACGTCATGAAACCGTTTGACAAGGCGGCCATACTCGACAAATTGCAGTTGCTAGGGATCGGAGCATAAGCCAACTCATGCGCAAAATTCGAGTACTAATTGTCGACGACTCGACCGTCATTCGCATGATGCTCTCCAACGCATTGTCCAGTGACGCCGAGATTGAAGTAGCCAGCGTCGCGGCCAACGGCAAGATTGCACTGGCGAAAATTCCTCAGCTCAATCCTGATGTCATTACGCTGGATATGGAAATGCCGGAGATGGACGGCATTACTACACTGACCGAAATACGCAAGCTTTATCCAAAGTTGCCGGTGATCATGTTCAGCACGCTGACTCAGCGTGGTGCCGAAGCGACGCTGGACGCATTGTCCCGAGGCGCCAACGATTACGTAACTAAGCCAGCGAATGTTGGCAGCGTCACGGTCGCGATGCAAAGTGTGCGCGACGAACTAGTGCCGAAAATCAAAGCAAACTGCAACTGGTACACCAAGGGATCGTTCGCGTCACCAGGACCTAAACCAACTCGCCCTACCACTCAGTCGCGACCGATGCCGGCACGACCAGCCAGATCGGCTCCGATTGACATCGTGGCGATTGGCTCGTCGACGGGTGGCCCCAACGCGTTGTCCGCGGTGCTGTCCGCCCTGCCTGCCGACTTTTCGATCCCAATTGTGATTTCGCAGCACATGCCACCGATATTTACCAAACACTTGGCAGATCGGCTTAACCAACAATGCTCACTGACAGTTCGCGAAGGTGTGGCCGGCGACGAGTTACTACCCGGTACGGTTACCATCGCTCCAGGAGACTTTCATATGGTCGTGGAGCGCAAAGGGACGCAAATGCTGATAGGCCTTAATAAGGGCACACCCGAAAACTCCTGTCGGCCTGCAGTGGATGTCATGCTTCGGTCGGTTGCCCAGATCTATCGCCAGAATGCTTTGGTAGTGATTCTCACGGGCATGGGACAAGATGGCAAAAGTGGTTCCGAGCTGGTTCGTGCCATGGGAGGCCGAGTCTTTGCTCAAGATGAAGCGACTTCGGTGGTCTGGGGCATGCCTGGGGCAGTTGTGAATGCGGGGTTGGCAGATCTTGTCGCTCCGCTCACTGGAATCGCTCAGGAAGTTGTTCGCGAGTGCGCAGCCGGTCGCGCCCCTAGAACTTTGCAAAAGATTGGATCGTAGCTCATGACTGCTGTTGCATCCCTCAACACTGGAGCATTCTCGTATATCAGCGCACTGGTCCGCGATCGCTCGGCCATTGTGCTGGAACCCACCAAGGCATATTTGGTGGAATCGAGATTGACACCGGTGGCTCGCCAGCACGGAATGGAAACCATTGACGAACTGGTCGACGCGTTACGGAAACCGGGCTTGCGGGAATTAACTCAGCGCGTTATCGAAGCCATGACGACGCATGAGACCAGTTTCTTTCGAGACGTGCATCCATTCGATGCTCTCAAGACGAATATCATCCCTGAATTAATTAAGAATCGCGCTCGCGAGCGTACAATCAATATCTGGTCGAACGCGTGCTCCAGTGGGCAAGAGCCCTACACCATCGCCATGATTATTCGCGAGAGTTTCCCGGAACTTGCGGCCTGGAATATCCGTATTCTCGGCAGCGATTTGTCGAGCCAAATTCTCGCCAAAGCGAAAGACGGTGTGTTTAACCAGACGGAGGTTAATCGTGGATTGCCCTTGCCATTGGTTCTGAAGTACTTTCAGAAAATTGGATTGCAATGGCGCATCAAAGATGAAATTCGCAACATGGTGGACTTTCGACCGGTAAATCTGGTCGAACCCTGGCCACCGACATTACCAGCGATGGATATCGTCTTTCTTCGCAATGTGCTGATCTATTTTTCGCCCGAAACCAAGACTGAAATCTTGCGGAAAATTCGCAAGAATTTGAAACCCGATGGTTGTCTATTTTTAGGTGGTGCTGAAACCACCATGAACTTGGACGTAGATTTCCGTCGCGATCCTGTGGGTAAAACGATTTGTTACCGACCGGGTCAATGAACTTCGCAGCGACACGATTTGGCAGTACAGTGCCAGTCGCGCGAAGAGAGAATGGATAACCCAAGGGTGCTTGGCGCAATCACATACGCTTTCCACCTAAAATTATGCTCGATCATTAACCGATCATGAAAGTTTACGAGAGGGGCCTTTCATGTTACCAACTCATGACGACATTGTTGCAATCACCCAGAGTGTTATGGCGACAGTACTGGAATTGAATCCCGAGGAATGTGCATCTCTACCCGGTGAACCGCGCGCCGATCGCGTTACCGGTTGTATTCAAATCAGCGGACAATGGAAAGGCGCGGTCGTGCTCGAAACCACGACAGAGTTTGCCACGCTCGCTGCCGCACGCATGCTCGCTATCGACGAGCAAAAAGTGACTGACGCAGATCAACAGGATGCTATTGCCGAATTGACCAATATGGTTGGAGGCAATATCAAAAGCCAAGTTCCGGGACCATCATTCTTGTCGCTGCCCAGCGTTACCACAGGCCTGGATTTCGATATCCGGTTATATCGCGCTGTATGTGTAGACAATGTCCCACTGCGTTTCGAAGATTTGCCGATTCGCATCGTGATGTGCGAGAGCCTCGAGCAAGGCGATTAACACATAGCCGTCCGTCCAAGTCGCCGATGCCGTTGCCTTATTTCAGTTGCTCGATCAGGAATTGATACGCAGCTTGGCGTTGTGCTGGCGGAAAATCGTGAAGCGCGTCAGGAGTGGCGAGCTTGAGACTCTCAGTCGCCCCGAACAACGTGTAAATCGCCTCGACTCGCGAAAACGCTTTGCGAACTCCATTGATATCAAAGTTGCTATCGCGAATTGGCGAGTTCGAGTAGCAACCGCGCGGTGCCAAACTTCCCAGGATTTCGTAAAAATCAAACGGCACTTGATTGGGGTCGTTGTGATATTGCTCCCGAATTCTTGGCATGTATCGATCGCTGGTCCACCCTGCGAGAGCTCCCTTGTAGTAATCGTGAAAGGGTGTGAATCCACAACTCGACACCACCGCTCGCAGTCGCTCGTCAAATACTGCGGTGAACAGGGAATTATGGCCTCCCAGGGAATGCCCAATTACGCCGATTCGCTGAGCGTCAACCTCGGGCATTGAAACCAACAAATCGATCGCCCGCATGTTGTTCCAAATCGCTTTCATCGAACCGCTGGCGAAATGACGTCCCTTGGATTTGAAATCATAGGGATATTCGCCAAACGAAGGATAGTCGGGAACGATACACACAAATCCCATCTCTGCCAATTCATGTGCATAATGTAAATTCGGTAGTCCACCCAGCCCAGCCGGTTCGTCTTTGCCGATCTTGGTCGTTTGATGAAGACACAGCATCGCAGGTGCTTTCCCAGACGCAGGCAGTTGTTTTGGAATCAACAGCCAAGCTGGAACGCGGTCGTCAGGTTCGGGAGTGAAGTGCACTTTGCGTCGCATATATTTCGCGGTCGATACCTCGGAAACAATTTCTAAATCCAGCGGAACTCGCCGATTGGCCTCTGGGAGTGGCCCCATCACGAGCTGCATATTGGCACGAATGTGCTCAACGCGCTCGCGCCAGTCCGCCTGCGTTCTGACAAGGCGCTCGCTACCTAGTTGATCGCGCACGATCAGCAAGTTTGCATGATCGGGATAAGCAATCACGTTGGTTTTTTCCTGCTGCTGGGAAAAACCTGTCTTTCCGCAAAAACTAATAAGAGCGCCAATTGCGATAACGAAAAGTTGGTTGCTTCGCGTCAAGATGCGTTCCCCGTCCAAAAGTTATTGCGCACTTTGTACGTGCAAAAAAGGTACATGATAATCGCTCGACTACTTAAGCTGAAATGTAGTCACGACCGGAAAATGATCGCTGGCGTCAAGTTCACTTAAAGGCATCGACAACCGCTTTTCCCAATGCGACTGGTCATCTGGCCCTGCCCCGCGTATCGCCAGATCGGAGCGCACGGCGATCGATTCAAAGACCCAGTCTAGCTTTCCCGGAGTATCCTCGATCAAGCTGGGACTGACCAGCGCTCGGTCGTACTGCTTGTCCAGAATCAAATGAGTGCGCCGTTTGCTGGAATCGGCCTTCTCCAGCAGATCTGACATTTTGACGGAATTGCTGCTTGCCGTTGCACCGTTTACAAGTACCTCTATCTCCGCGCGCATTTGGCCTGCTAGAGGTTCCGCGTTCAAGTCACCAACCAACATTACGTCGTTACCTTGGTCGAGCAGCGGTTGCAGCCAAAATCTTGCCAATCGAGCTTGCCGCACGCGCAGTGCTTCGGCTTCTTCGGTGGCACGGAAATGCGCCGTCATAATCGTTAATGGAGCCGCTACGTTTGACCACCGGAACACCGCCACCAGATGTTTCGAAAGATTGTAGTATTGCTGACTGTCGTACATGGTTCGCGACTGTTCGTGCCGACGATACTCGGTAAGTCCATCGCGGTACAACAGCCCGACGTCCTGTTCTGTAAACGAATCCATCCCTTGGATAAACGCATAGCGAAAGCTCAAATTGTGTCGCTCTCGCAATTCGGCCACGAGCGCGGCTAGAGTTTGATCGCCTTCGATCTCCTGCAAGGCAACAATCCATGCATTCGCTTTGGATATCGCGTCTGCAACAGCCGCCACTTTCCATTGCCAGTACTCCTTGGAGGGCGACGACTGCTCGCGAGCCAAATCGCTGCGATTGTCGGCTTGGTTGTCGTCGTACATCCATTCGACGTTCCACGTCATGACTTTCAACGATGCGGGAGCTGAGTCAAATTGAGCTCCAGTTTCGGCCGAAAACAAACCTAATACCGTGATAAAAACGATCGCCCGCATAGTACATCCCATGTTGAACCAAGCCTTCTTGTTTTGTTAACGAATTCACTCAGAACGCCCAAGCCAAGTCTTATTCTGTTGCGCTGGCGACTTCGCCACCATTGGGCGTAATGACTGACCAGTAGGTCACCGAATCCAGCGTCGTGCTTAGTCCACGTACACTGCCGTCTGCAAATCCGGCATTCATCGTTCCTGTGTGCGGAGTTTGTAGCAACCTTCCGTCGCTGAGGTCGACTCGCGGAGTGGACTGGATGCCAGGCGAGACGGTTCCGACGAGCGCGTTGTTGGCAGAACTGTTATAGTTTGGCCCCCATGGATTCGCGGTCGATCCTGTGGGACGATTCGTCCGACCGTTGAAGACGGTCGCAGTGTTTGTCGGATGTGCGAACGTCGCCGCACTGCGGCCTGAACGCGAGACAAACGACGTTCTCAGTATCTGATTGTTGACATTGGCAGGTGCCAACACATAGCACTCGCCAATTCCAATCGTGTTGGATGTTCCGTCCTGAAAGGCACCAATTCGATGGTTGTTGTAAAACAAGGTGCCGTTGCTGAGGTACGTGGTGTAGCTGCCACGCACGGTAATGGTTTCAAGCGTCGGTTCCGATGGACATGCGAACACCGAGATCTTGGTACCCAGCGGAATGGCCGATCCCGGCAGAAAGCTCCTATTAAGATTGTCCTGCTCGATGTACGACAGGATGGTGATGTGAAACGGCCAAAACGACTCCGTACCGGTTGTGGACTTGCCGTAACTGTTGTTCAATGCGTCCGGTAATCGCTGGTTATAAGTGGTAGCGAAATTGTGAACGGCCAGCATCATCTGCTTGACGTTGTTACTGCACTGCATACGCCGCGCCGCCTCACGAGCGGCTTGAACTGCGGGCAGCAAAAATCCAACCAAGACGCCGATGATGGCAATCACCACCAACAGTTCGACCAATGTAAATGCTTGGCGCAGCGCAACCATAAAATGACTCCGAATAGCATGAGGATAAAGTTGCTCGAGCGCAACTCGCCAATACTGAAATTTGAAAAACAGTTGGTAGAGAAAACGTGAAGGTGTTGTTATATTCTACGTGCGCATGCTAGTGGAATTCTACTATCCGTCCCATATGAGGCTGTCATGAAAATAAAATACTTTCTGTTGATGTTGATTACGTCCCTGAGTCTTATCGGAGGCGAATTAGCGGCACAAGATTCGGCGTCCGCACAAAAGAAAGATGAGCCAACAAAGGACTTAGAGTCTCCAAAAGTCAGGCGAATAATCCCGGCGATCCCACTGATGGTCCGCCCCGGCGGAGTCGCCGCGGTAAGTGTTGATCGCCCGGGCGAAGTGAAACGCGCTCTCGATTTGTATCAGTCACAAGCCCTGCGATTTCTGAACTCCATCTTGCGGGCCCAATCCGACGAGGAACGGGCGGAATTGGTCAGTCGAGCTCCGGCTCCCAGCTCGATGTCCATGCTGTTGGGACAGGTGGTGATGGATGACCCCGCCGACGAATCAGCGTTCGAAGCCTTGTCGATACTTGCTCGATATTCAGATTTAGATGCAGTGGAAAAAGCACTTGACACATTGAGTGAACTCAAAGCAACGGCTGCAAAAAAAACCAGCAAAGTTTCCGGTAAAGTGGAACCGCTCAGCTTGCTATTGCAGCACCACGTTTCCAATCCCAAATTGGCGGACCTCGCCAGTCAACTACCCGAGGGTCCAAAGACCGACCAATTTCTAATGGACGCGTTTAACACAACTGCTAACGCCGAAGTGCGCGGCAAGATTGGAGTTCAGTTGGTGAGCAAAATTGCCAAGGAACACGAAGATTTGGCAATGGCAATGCTTAATTCGTTGGCCGAAGATCGCTATATGGGCGGTGTGCGTATCGGTGCCCGAGGCAAGACCGTCAAGGATTGGGCGGAGGGCAGACTGCGAGAAATTACCAAATTGGCCGTCGGCAAGACAATGCCAGAAGTATTTGGTGAGGATCTCGATGGCCAAAAGAAATCTTTGGCAGATTATCGCGGAAAAGTACTCGTGCTGGATGTGTGGACGACCTGGTGTGGACCCTGTGTAGCCATGATCCCACACGAACGCGAAATGGTCGAGCGGCTGAAAGATAAACCGTTCGCTTTGCTAAGCGTAAGTTGCGATGAAGAGAAATCGACGCTCACAGAATTCTTGAAGAACAAAGAAATGCCGTGGGATCATTGGTGGGTAGGACGCGAGGGCGAGTTCACCAAGTCGCTGAACATCAGCTTTTTTCCCACGATCTACGTACTCGATCGCGATGGCGTAATTCGACATAAGAATATCCGTGGTGAGGAACTCGAGAAAGCGGTCACTGGTTTGCTCGCTGATTAGCCGAAATGCCACTCTTGGCTAGGCAACTACAATGGGACGCTGGGTAACAACTGATGGTCGAATTCACAATTACTGGCGAAGAGCTATGGAATCGCATGGCGCGAGCCGTGGAACGAGTCAATGAACGACTTCGAAAAACGGTTCGGATACTCGAGGATGCCCAGGTCCCGTATGCCGTAATAGGCGGCCACGCTGTTCGTGCCTGGGTTGCTCAGGTCGACGAAGCCGCGCAGCGCACGACACGCGACGTTGATATTTTGGTTCGTCCAACCGATTTGCCTGCGCTGATCTCTGCGATGACGGCTGGTGGATTCTATTACCGGAATACGGCGGGGTTAGACATGTTCGTCGAGCAGCCCGATGCGTCGGATCGCGATGCCGTACGTTTTGCTCGTCGGTCAAGTTGAGCGAAGTGGGGAGCCCAATCCTGATATCAAGCCAGCCGCCAGAGCCAACGATTTTCAGACTGTTCCATTAGAAACATTGGTACGCATGAAGCTGAATGCTAATCGACGAAAGGATCAAGTACATCTTCTCGATATGATTTCGCTCGGCATGATCGATGCAACTTGGCTGAATCGATTCGCTGAAAACTTGCGGCAACGACTGGAGGCACTGCTAAACGACCCGGAAGGATAAACGAGGCATCGCCTCGGTACCGCATGTGTAAAAGTACAAGCCCGAAGCGAGTGCGTCGATCCCGGCGCTCACTCACTCGCTTGCGCTTCGGGCGTGTACTGCGCTCGCCTAGAGTTCCTTGATGAATATGTTTCGAAACTGTACCAGCGATGGTGGACCAGACCATTGGCCGTTTCGTTTTCCGCCATGGTGCTGGAGGGCGACTGGACCGCGAGCCGGGATGCCGGGGAGTTTGGCGTTAGCAATAACTTGATGACCGTTTAGAATTACGGTCAATTGATCGCCGCGCATAGTGATTTCGAACGTATTCCATTGGCCAATGTCGCGGTCAGCATTCAGTTTCGGAGTGACCCCAGCGCGGACTTCGGGTGGCTGGCTCTTGTCCATGCGGTATCCGTAGACTTCGCCCGAGCCGGTTGGCCAACACCAAATGTTGATTTGGGATTTACCATCGCCACGAATAAAAATTCCCGAATCGGAATCGGGCACGGATATCGTGATCTCTTTTCCATGGGCATCCTTCTTGTGCGTTCCATCGTGCAAGATGATCGGGACGCGCGTATTGATATAGGGCGTATCCTTGATGCGCCAATCTACCAACAGCGTAAAATCGCCATACTCTTTCTGGCTCCACACATTTTTGTCGCCGGCTGCCTCGCTCAAAGCGTCGTAGTCGATGACTCCGTCGACAATCTTCCAATGGCCATTGTCCCCTTCAGGCAGTTTCCAGTTCGCGAAATCTTTGCCATTGAAAAGCGACGTGAATCCGGCTGGAGGCTCAGCGGAGAACAGCATCGAGTTGGCGCACAGCAGGCAAATGAACGCGAGTTGTGAATTCAGCCTATTCGTCGAACCAAACTTGGTAATGCACATTCGAAAGCCCTCGATGTCGCGTTGTGTGTCCAGGAAAACCTGCGAAAAGGTCTGGCTGTAATAAAGTCGAATGAGCACCAATTTAACAGAGTCGAGTGGCCAAACAAGATGCTATTGCGTGCGTTGGAATGGTGGACAGCCACCAAATCAACTTAATTGGACAGCGCCATTTGGTGTGCAAGGCATGGCTTTTCGCCCTAGCCATTTCGTCGTTTAACCCGCAGCCGCTAGGCGAGGATTGGGTTGAGCTTGGCTTTGCAATAAGTTCGAAAGCTCAACCCAATCCTCGCCTAGCGGCTGCGGGTTAAACGATT
>SXGS01094379.1_pt1 | contig 15087 bp, 17 predicted proteins | sample 3174681 | NCBI WGS metagenome assembly SXGS01 (sample SAMN11356861, study PRJNA531348) | freshwater metagenome | isolation source: freshwater sample F1-80 | place: China: Fuxian Lake, Yuxi | collected 2017-12-25 | reverse complement strand
TTCTCAGCGACGTCGGCGCAGAGAAGAAAATCGAAAGCAGAAGTCCGACCAAACAAACGTAAACAAAAACCAAACAGTGACCGTCAGCCTTGTAGCGTAATCAAATGCCCTCTGAGGTCATTGATTCAAAAACGCGCCGACTTGGTTCCAACGGACGCACGACCGTGAAATCAAAGTGCGTTTGTGAAGCTACGAATTCAAAACCGCCTCGAACACTTCGCGATAAGAATCCGCCACGGCAATCAGGCGGTTCTGATAAACCGCCGGTTTTGAGAGGATTGTCTCGCCACCGATTTCAGAGAGACCGAGGCGGGGGATTTTAACCGCGGATTTCGCGGATTTCACGGATGGGAAGGGGATGTTTCTTTTTAATTCCTAGCCAACATGTGACTGCTGGGCGGGACGAAAGTTGCCGTGAGACGGGAATGCTTTGAGATTGGGGGAGCCTCGGTTTTGAGAGACATCTCGACAATGGGATCGGTCAGGCTGCGCTTGTAAACCTCCAAGTCGGCCTCGGCGCGGCGCCTTCAGCCCAATCCGTGGTCGTTCGTGTCGCCATCCTTCCGGGCCAGCGATTCCAGGATGGATTCCTCGACGTATCTGACTACGGGCATCAGTGCAGAGTGGAGACGTGGGGATAATCGATGAGGAGCGAATCACCCGTGATCAAAGGTGCGTTCTCGATTCGCGCTGTGGCGACCAAGAGCCTGTCCGCCGGGTCCCGGTGAAATGGTTCGGGCAGCGAATAGGCCTCCCGAGCGATGGCCGGAGTGATGGAGAGGCAGGTCCATCCATTCATCACCAGGAGATCATCCCACCATTCCTGCCACGATTTGCCGAGATCAACACGCTGCTTGGCCTGCAAGCACGACAACTCCATCATGCTGACGGCGGAAACACAAACCTCGGTGTCCTCGGCCATCAGGAGATCGAGCGTCGCCCGGGTCAGATTGGATTCCTTCGTGCCCAGCCAGATGATCGCGCAGGTATCCAGCAACACTTTCATGCGACTGGATTACTTGAGCATCGCCCAATCGTCCTCCAAGACCGGACCAGTGACCGGGCCAAGGATTCTGAGAGTATTGTCTGCCCACCCGATCTTGGTCCGGTTCTTGTGCGAAGCGGGCGCTGCCGGGACGATGCGCGCGATGGGCTTGCTACTACGGCAGACCACCACTTCGTTGCCCTTTTCGACTTCCGCGAGGTAACTGTTCAGGCCGTTCCGTAGTTCTTCGACTGTGGCTTGTGTACGCATAAGCGGTTTTCGATGGCGCTTGGTTTGGCCATGGTCATAGCGAGTTCCTTTCCGGCTTCCGAGGGACAGCCGCTGACGATCCCCCGAAAGTCCAGAAGGTTCCCGTTCTCATGGCGCAACTATGCCTCTGTTGGGCGCACCAGGTCAAACTCAACGCCGCCAACCAGCCATTCCGGTATGGCATGCCAGCTGGTTCTTCAAGTCCGCGACCCTCACATGCGCGCTCATAGCCAACAACTTGGCCATCTTCCGAGCCAAGTCAACTCATGGCAATTCCTCGCCATAACACTCCATCCCTCCCACAGTGGCCGGACCGAATGAGGACGAACGGACGGGAATCTGAGGCGGTTCAGCCGGTTTTGGGAAGATTGTTTGCCACGGATTGCAGGCGCCGAGGCGGGGACTTCTAACCACGGATTTCGCGGAATTCATGGATGGTAAAGGATTTTTCAGTTCAATTTCTATCCGTGGCATCCGCGTAATCCGTGGTTCAAATTGGTTCGGCTCTACGGTTTTGTGGCCTTCCATTCTCTGCGTTCTCCGCGGATTCCGTTCGCGTGCTCCGCGGGCAGAAGCGCCTGTGGCACACGCGGTTCTCGTGCGGAATGGGTAGGGTTCACGTCATGAGAGACCGTATTGAGATCGATCCGCGCGTCCGCAGGGGGACAGCCTGTCATCAAAGGAACGCGCATTTCCGTGGTTGCCGTCCTGGAGTTACGAGTTCGCATCATTCTTTGGGCTCTTAATCTTTTGCGTGAACAGCGCATCCGATGGCGAATGCAACATGGCCACATCCTCAGTTTAAGGCGGTGTTACGATCAACTTCGGTCGCAACGCTGGGACGGCGTCATATTCTGAGCTGAAGAATTCGTTGAAGTTTTCGTTGGAATAATCCACCGGGCGAAATTGGATGCCATGATTTGGTTGGGCGCCACTTTTCCAGGCGTTGTAGAGGTCCGTGATATCCACTTCATACCATTCCCCTGGGGTTGGACTCGCAATTGTGCCCAGGCTCCATTGCACCGTCCCGGGGCGGTCTCCCCACCAGAGCCGTTCCCGGTCGCGACCCTTCCCCTGCGTACGCCAATCCCAAAACTCCGTGACTTGATCCAGATACATCTCCGTGCCGCCGCCCATCTGGTTGAAACAATAGAGGTGCAGCACCGCGGATGCGGCGACTGCCGGCAGGCCCGTCAAATCAAACTGCATCAGGATATAATACTCGTCCCCCCACCCGCCGATCCGCAGCCTATCGTCGTTGAGACCGCCACCGGGAACCTTTTCCCCTGGCGCCCAGGAATAGACGCTCGTAGTCCAGATGTCCTTGCTATCCGACGGAGCTGGCTGAGCGACGAACGGCCCGACCCCCTGGGGCACGGCACGGTAAAACCTCTTGGAAATCCCCTTGACCGGATCCGCGATCGGCGTCGAACCAGTCACCGGAATGGTGTAGGAACGGAACATAACCCAGTCGAGCAGGTTCGAGGAAACTTGCACGTCGTAATTGTTGCGGACCGGGCCGCGCAGCACGCATCGAAAAAAACCATTACTGACACCGAACTCCCAAAAATGGGGCATGGGAGCCGCTACGACAGTGGCTGCGCGCATGCTCTGGCCGGTGGAAGTTGTCGCGGCAAGCGGCTCGTTACCCCGGTTCTCGCCCGTTTCAGCACCCAAGCTCGAGACGATGGATTGCGAAACGATCAGCAATCCGGTGCCGATCCATGCCGGTATGGTAAATCTCATTTTATGCTCTCCTCTTCCCGGCCATTTAGCCCGGGCTAGAATGTGATTTTCTCTCCGTTCAGTGACGAATGAACCCTAAACACAGCGCGATGGCAAGTGGTGAATCAGCAATTCACTTCTTGGGCACGGATTGACCTCGGTTGTCGCGAGTCTCCATGCCGCCGACCGTCGAACTGAAACATGCCACCTTGCCGTCGCTGAGCGTCACCGTTAGAGTTTTATGAGCCAACCTCGTGCCGCCGACGAATGGACCGGCATAAGGAATAAAACTTTCGCCTTTGACCCGCTCTTCGGCATGCGTCAGGTGAGGATACTTTTCGTTCGCCTTGCCGCAAGTGCCTCACTTCGCTCCTTTGAGGTTTTGCTCACAGAGAGCCCAAATTCCAGGGGGACAAGGCTCACTATTTCGGCGAGCGATGCGCCGCCAGAACACGTTGACCTTCCTCAAGCAACATTTTCTTGATGTGCCCCTTTGCCAGAGCTACTTCGTTCTCACTTAGTTGCAAAAGCCTCGCCACATCGGCGGGGCGCAGACCGTCGATTTCACTGTGAAGATAAACCTGAACGCATTGAGGATGACCCCATTGCCAGGCGGGCCGCGTGGCCAACACACTCACGTTCGATTCCCATTCCTGATCCCATTTTCCGTCGGGCTCCTCATCGATGGCATCCGCAACTGCTGATTCTCCGTAGTTTAGGTCGTCCAGTGCAAAATAGAAGCAATCCGTCCCCAGTGCCGCCGGATTGGAAACCCCTTCCGAGTTGCGGTTCGAATCGACAACCGCCTCCGCATTGTCCGCGGAATCCAAACCGTCCATATTGTGGTTGGTCCATCCCCTTTTCACAATGCGAAACAGCCATGTTTTCAAGCTGCCCTGTTGTGAGTTGTAAATATATCCCTGTGTCCGACGAGCCACGCAAGCCACAATCTTCATCATAAGATGCTCCGCCTCCCTGAGAGTCATCCCGCGGCGGATGAGCCATGAATAAATGGGTGTGTGATAGCTGTCGAAGAATTCCTGGGCTCTTCGCTCTGATTGGATTTTTTCACTCATACCGCTTTCACGCTCAGTCAGGCCATCTGAGGACTAGTTTGTGAGGGGGCATGAACGGACAGACCCTCCAGATCCAGGTTCTCAACTTTCTGGTTGACGGCGCTCTGGGTCGCTTTCAAGCAACCTGAACTTGATTCACCAGATCGCGGGTTAACTTACGGCCATGTCGAAAGGGTCAGCACCTCAATTGCGCGTACAAACAACGAAAACTCACGGGTTCATTGTCAAAACCCACGCAGTCGCTGTCACTTGCCTATAAACCCTTTGGACCACCATCACGTTGCGAACCCCATCCCCACCCAACACCCTGGTTCAATCGTTCCAGACTTCTAAATCTTGCAAACAATTTCCGGAAACAGTGCGTTCGCGGGGACTTTTAACCACGGATTGCGCGGATGGCGAAGGAGATTTTTGATTTTGGTTTCTATCCGTGGCATCCGCATAAGCCGTGGTTCAATGTGGCTTCGGCCCTGCGGTTTTGTGACCATCCGCTCTCCCATAAGCGACTTCTCGATGCCCTGCTCGCTTCGACATACCGCCAGGCGGGAAAGGCGTCTCGAGGACGCGCCCGCGCGGACATAGCCTTTGCCGATGAGCACATTGTCTGAACCCATAGAGAAGCGCTGGCGCAGCGCGCGGCGGTTCGCCGACGTGCTGGAAGCCGAAGTGAAATCGTGGCAGCATCCGTTCGTCGCCCAGGTTGTCTCCTGGTATAACTTCCGCCGGGTGTTCGAGGATTTGGAGGAGCAAATGTTGCTTGCGCCGGCGGCATGGCCATATGACAAACCACCCCACGTTCAATGCTCCAGCGTTGAAGCACTGGCTCCTTGTGGAGGCGTTCTGGTTTCCGCGGCGAATCAGAAGGATTTCGTGAACTCGGAAGGGAAGGAAGAGATCCCGAGAATGGGAGATGGGCCTCCAGGGATCGATCGGAGGGGAAGATCGTTGAACGGTAAGGCTTCGGCGCCACTCATTACGCGCCTCGGAGAATCCGTTTTTGAACGAGGTTCGCACGTTGTGGGTTCTGGAGTGGATGATTTCTTGCAAGAATCTCCGCCGAAATGCGATTAAACAATCAATGGGATCGAACGGACAAGCTCCCCCGCCCCTGCGCCACGAGTTGGCGGCCACGCGCGCCAGCCTGATTGCGCGGCTGCAATCCTTGGGCGCCGAAAAGGGGTGGGAGGAGTTCTTCGAGCGCTACCAGTCCCCCATTTACGGGCGTCTCATTCACTATGGACTGGCTCCCCAAGAGGCCGAAGACGTTTTCATGGAGATTGTGGAGGGAGTGGCCCGCCGGATGCCGGATTTCGTTTACGACCCGAAGCGATGCACATTCCGAACGTGGCTGTTTCGGATTGTGAGGTTTCGTGTCGCCAATTATTTCCGCAGTCGCGCCCGCTCGCTTCCACAAGTGGAGATCGACGCCGATAGCCATGCGAAGTTGGAGGAGGTTCCCGATCCGGCCTCGGTTGAGCCGGACAAAAGATGGGAGGAAGAATGGGAAGCGAATCTTGTTCGGATGACGTTGCAGCGCGTGGGCCGGCGCGCGAACCCTCGTTACATGCAGATTTACCTGTACAGCGAAGTCGATGGGCACAGTGTTTCGGAGACGGCTAGGCATTTGCAGACGACCGAGAACGATGTTTCAGTGGCGAAACATCGCATCAAAGAATTGATGCGCGAAGAGGGCGGCCGAATCTTGAAGGAACAGAACGAGTTGTGGGGAACTGGAGGATCGATCTCGACAGCGAGGGCTTCTTGACAGACCGCATTGGAAATGCGACTGGCGCACCGGCTGAAACCGCAAATTCCAACCTCGGAATTGGCACATGCATCCCGCATTCAGCGGGCCTGGGTCCAAGGCGGGAACCACCGCGTTCAAGTGCGCGGACTTGCAACGATTCCGCCGATGTGCATCCAATGTGACCGCACATGGATCGGCATTCACCCACCTCTTCAGCCCTTCGATCGCCGCCCGCCGTTCCAGGCTGCGCATTGCACAGGATGATCGGCAGGGGCAGTTACGGCGAAGTATGGCTTGCATCGGATGCGCTGAAAAAGTGGCGCGCGGTGAAGGTGGTGTTCCGGGGAGAGCACTCCCAAGCCGAGCATGAATACAAGCGCGAGTTCGAGGCGCTGCAGCGGTACGACGACATCTGCGGTTCGCACCGCAGCCTGATGTTCATCCGCTTCGTCGGCCGGGACCCCGCCGACCGGTTTTTCTTCTACGGCATGGATTTGGCTGACGACACGCGGACCCGTCGCAAGTTCGATCCGTTGCCAGAACGAACGGAACAAATCGCGTCATCAATTCAAGATTACGAACCTCGCACAATGCGGGCGGAGTTGTCTCGAGAAGGGCGGCTCACGCCCAAAGAATGCCTCGATCATGCGGTCGCTCTGGCCACGGCATTGGAGCAACTGCACGGGCACAATTTGATTCACCGCGACATCAAGCCGGACAACATCATCTTTGTGGATGGCGAGCCTAAACTGGCCGATATCGGCCTGGTGACCAATGCGGATGCCAAGTACTCGCTGGCGGGAACCCGGGCGTACTGGTCGTCTGAACCCGAGCGAAAGCAGCCCGCGGACATCTTCGCTTTGGGCAAGGTCATCTACGAGATGGCGACCGGCGAAGCGGTCGAAAACTTTCCGAGGCTCCCGGATGGTTTCGCCACGCTTGCTCAGGACGAACGAACGGCCTTGAACGAGTTGAGCGCGGTTTTCTGCAAGGCCTGTGAACCTCAAGTTCACGACCGTTATACGACCGCGAAACAGATGCGCGAAGATCTGGAATTGGTCCGGGATCGAGGTTCGGTGATCCGCCAGCGGGAACTCGAAGGGCAAGCCGAAGTTCTGAGGCAACAAGTCGAGCAAGAGCGGCGGCGGCGCACCTCTTTGGTGCGCAAAGCGTGGGCGGGCGGTGCCGTATTCTCGATCGTCGTTGTGCTGGGCTTGTTGCTTTTCCGCGTCAGAGTGACCAACGAACGCGTCGCGGAGGAATCGCGCAGGCGCGTATTGAGAGAACTCAGAATCTCGCGGATAGCACCTCACGTGGCGGGGTGGTCCGCCGACAACATGTCGCGACTGGGAAGTCTTGGCCCCATTGGCCAGGACCAGGAGTCTTTGGAACAGGCGACCGCCGCGCTCACGGGCCTTGACTCGCGCGAGGTCAGGACCCACCAGGACATGCCCGCGTCCTCGGCGGCATTCGCGCCGGATGGGAGTGCCCTGTTCGGTGGTGTCGGCACAAGCCGGGCTTTGCTGATGGACCTCAAGGGTGCGCTGACGGAACTGCCAGCACAAGGCGAGGGTCCGGTCTGTTGGACCCGCAACGGCGTCGCGCTTCTGTTCACGGTGGTCTCGAACACGCCTGTTCTGCTCGCAGCCCAAAGCGGTGACGTGCGGCGGGAGTTTCTATTGACGGACGACGAGCGGTTGGCATCCCCGTTCCGTCGTGTCTTGGCGATGACACCGGATGGCACGCGCGTCGCCGCGGGGATGGAGGACAAGGTCGTGGCTTGGGAAGCAGCCTCTGGCGCAAGGATTGGCGAAGTTCGTTGCGCGGTCACATCCTTGGCGTTCAGCCCGGACGGATTGTGGCTGGCGGCAGGCGACTTGGCTGGAACGACCCGAGTCTACGAGGTTCCTGGCTTTGCGGAGACAGCGGTTCTACCAGCACCCTTGCGGGGAAACCCGATTTTCTGCCTGGCGTTTGGACGTGATCCTGTCGTGCGAAATCGTCCCTCGAAACGAAAGGACTCCTGGTTGCTGGCCACCGGCGGCAAAAGCGGGTCGATCATAATTTGGGATATCACCCGCCGACTGCCCCGGTCCTTCTGTCTGGGCTCCCCGTGGTACGTGGAGTCTTTGGCCTTTCATCCGGACGGATCGACGCTTGCCTCCGCGGGCCGAAACGAAGCCAGACTTTGGGATGTCGTGAGCGGACAAGTGTTCCTGCGTCTCCCAGGAGTAGTGAGTTCCGGGGGTTCCCGCGCGCTGGCCTTCGACGATCAGGGCCGCCGGCTGGTGCTCGGGGGTGAAGCCGGGGCCGGACGGGCGGCTGTCGCGCTTCGGGAATTTGAATCGAATCGGGGCATCCAAATTTTGCGCGGCCTCGGTTCGGCATGCCGGAAAGTGTGGTTTTCGCGGGACAGCCTCCGTGTGGCCGGCTTGAGCGACGATTGGCAACTGGGGGTTTGGGAAGCGGGAACCGGACGATTGCTCGTCATATTTGAAACCCCAGTCGGCACGACGGCGGACAACGCCGGTGGCTGTTTCGATCCGTCGGGGAACCGGTTTGCGTTCGCGACCGGAAACGAGGCCTGCCTTTATGATCTGGTCACAGTTCAAGTGGCCCAGAGATGGCCACTCGGTGCGGGGAAGTCGGATCAAATCCAGTTCGATAACAAGGGCCGGTTGCTGTTGCTTCGCCGCGAACAGCCCGCGGAGGATCGAAAATCCATTTGGCGGTTGCATGAACTGAACGAGTCGGAACAACCCAGACTGCTCCGTCAGCAAACCGAGACGAACTGGACAGCCATGGGCATGGCTTTCCGTGCCGGAGGCGAACAGTTCCTGGTTTGGAACGGACCACCCGACACCGATCGAGTCATTCGCGCCTACGACATCGCAAGCGGGCGGGAGTATTGGAAAGCTGCCGCGGATGCTTCAATGAACTACTTCCAGGTTTTCCTCGACACGACGGGTCGATGGTTTGGTTACGTGGCGCTCACAAATCCACGCACAACGCGACTGATGGATTTTTCGACATTGAATGAAATCGGCATGACAAAGGAATTCTACGAAGCGGTGAGCCCGTCAGGGCGGCAGTTTGCCGGGGGCGGGCATTACCATCTGGATCGTGAAGGGAGAAGGCACGCCATTCCGATTGCCGCCGATTTGACAATGAAACCGTACGTTTGGAATTTCAGCCCCGACGGCCGATTTCTGGCCTGCGGCACCTACGAGGGTCCGATTCTGCTCGCTGATTTGCCGGAAGTGGAACGTCGACTCGACTCTATGGGAAAGCCAAGACGATAGATTCATCAGCGCCCATTAATGTGGGGGTCAAAGTGAAGGCCCCACCCGGTGAATGTGCAAGCGACCGACACTTCCTTCCATGGCGTGGCTCATTTTGTATTGCTCGCCAGCATTTTCACCGTCAATTGGCTGGAGATGTTTAGGAGCTGGACGGGATGTTTTTTCAACCTCTCGAAATGGCTGCCCCAATCCAATTCCTCCTTGGGTTTCGTGCGCCCGACCCGCCCGCAGAGTCAAAGGATGAGAAAGGCTTGACGAAGAGCGAGGCATATCCATTGCGGATCAGGTGAGAGATTCGGAAAAACTTTATCGCCAGGATCTTCCGAAGATTCGCCTGGAGCAACTGCCGTTCTCAGGTTCAGTCGGGATTTTTCCTCAACGCCTCCTCGTAATCGGCGGGTGTGTCTAGATCCCTAGCGAGGCCCTCATCCTCGATCTCCAAGAGCTCCACTTGGGCTTTGTGGAGGCGCAGGAACTGGGCCAGCGTTTCACACTCCTCCCCGAGCAGAGACTTGAAAAGAAGCCGAGGAAGCAGCACGGGATGTTTCGGTCGGCCACCGTAAGACGGCTGGCATATCTTGCCCGGAAGGCTGTCCGAAAATTCCAGAAGTGAGGAAAGAGTCGAAAGACGCAAATGAGGCTGATCCCCCAGGATGATCGCGATGTCGGTCACCGGTGCGCGCCATCCGGTCCATGCCGCAGCGCAGCGAATAGAGCTGAACATTCCTCTTGCGGGGTCGGGGTTCAGGATGCGGTTCTCGGTTGGAAACTTCAACTGATTCAGCTCGTCTTCAAGAGCCCGGTCAGCCGGTGGAAGCACCAATGCAATCTGGAGCCCCCCCAACTGCCGCCACCGCGAAATGAGGTGGCCGATGATGGAAGTCCCTTTCCATGGCAACAGCAGTTTCGACCGGCCCATCCGGCTCGATGCGCCAGCGCCTAGGATCACCACCCCGCGGTTCATCAATCGAGATCCCGCATGTGACCTCCAGTTCGCCGCCGCAGGATCTTCAAGATCTCGCCCATAATGCTCACGGCGATCTCCCCGGGAGCATCGGCGCCGATGTCCAGGCCAATCGGGGCGCAGACATCGGCCAGTTGATCGTCCCGGACCCCCGCGCCACGCAAATCGTCGAACACGCGCCGAACCTTCCTCCGGCTTCCGATCATGCCTATGTAGCCCAACCCAGTTTTCCCCAACGCCGCGCCGAGGGCATCGCGGTCGATAAGGAAATTCCGGCTGACGATCACTAATCCTTCGTCCGGCTGCCACGGGTGGTTGGCAATAAACACCTGAGGCGGACAATCGGAGACAACCCGGTGCGCGGGAAAATCAGACAACAATTCTCGTCGATCATCGATGACGGTGACGTGAAGCCCGCAGTCCCGCGCCATGGCCGCCAAGGCCCGTGAGCAATGTCCCGCTCCCACAATGACGATCGCCTCGCGCAACTGCTGGGGTTCAAGGAGCACCGTGACCGTGCCGCCACAGATGGCCCCGAACGAATTCGGATCGCCCTCATGCAGCGGGTAGGACTTGAGCACCGGCGCCCTTCCCTTCAAAGATTGGAGTGCCTCAGCAATGACCAAGGATTCGAATTTTCCGCCTCCCACGGTTCCCAGGGTTCGGGACGCCGAATAGACGATCATCTTGGCTCCCTCCGCCCTCGGGATCGACCCCGTGGTCGAGATCACGGTCGCCAAAACGCAGGGTTCGCGTTTCTCACGTGATTCCAACAGCGATTGCAAGATCAGACTGTATTCGTCCATGACGGGGAGAGGCTAGCAGGAGGACCGAGCGACGCAAAGGATTTGGGATGATGGCGGCCCAGATCGGGCAAGAAAAAGGAACTGACATCGCCTTCCATCGGCGTTAAATTTCCGCCCTCATTAATCAACACCCCGCTGAACGACTTATGATCACACTGAAGGTCAATGGCGTGACGCGCCGCTTCGACGGCGATCCGGAAATGCCCCTGCTCTGGTATTTACGCGATCTATTGGAGTTGACCGGAACCAAGTATGGTTGTGGCCGGGGCCTTTGCGGCTCCTGCACGATCCATGTGAATGGCGTCCAGGTCCAGAGCTGCGTGACGGCGATCGGCAGCGCCGACGGCAAAAGCGTGGCCACTATCGAGGCCCTAGGCGCTAATGTCGATCACGCGCTGCAAAGGGCATGGATGAAGAACAATGTCCCACAGTGCGGTTACTGCCAGAGCGGCCAGCTCATGACCGCCGCAGCCTTGCTGAAGGAAAAGCCCAAGCCGACCGACCAGGACATCGACACCGCCATGGCGGGCGTGATTTGCCGTTGTGGCACTTATCAGCGGATTCGGCAGGCGATCAAAGACGCCGCGGAGGTGGCTCTATGAGACAAATCACTGTTATCAATCGGCGTTCGTTTCTTGGCGGACTGATCACTGCGGGCGCATTCGTTCTGGGCACCCGGCTGCTTCCTTCGCTGGTCCAGGGCGCGGCCAAGACTGAGTCGGCTTCGTGGAGTCCGAGCATTTTCCTGGGCCTTGAACCTGACGGCTCCGTGATCATCGTGGCCCATCGTTCCGAGATGGGAACGGGCATCCGCACCGCGCTGCCGGCCATCGTGGCGGACGAGATGGATGCCGATTGGGGCCGGGTCAGGATCGAGCAGGCCTTGGGCAACTCCAAATACGGTTCGCAGAACACGGACGGCTCCCAATCGATCCGCGATTTCTACGACACGATGCGCGAAGCGGGCGCCACCGCCCGTCAGATGCTGATCGCCGCCGCCGCCGCCAGGTGGGGCGTTCCTTCGGGAGAATGCAGCACGGCAAAACACGAGGTGATTCATGCGAAGAGCAGCCGTCGCGCGGGCTATGGCGAGCTCGCAGCCGGGGCCGCCAAGCAACCGGTCCCGAAGAAGTCGGACCTCCGCTTTAAGTCCCCGGCGGACCACCGCTACATCGGGCAGGATATGCCTGTCTCGAACCTGAAGGAACTTTGCTCCGGCCGTGGAGTGTTCGGCATCGATGCGACCATGCCAGGAATGGTCCATGCCTCCATAGAGCGTTCGCCGGTTCTCGGAGGCAAGCTCAAGAGCCATGATGATTCGGAAACGCTCAAGGTCAAGGGAGTGCTGAAAACGGTCGTCCTTGAGGGGTTCTCCCCGCCCCACGGGTTCAAGGCTCTCGGGGGCGTGGCTGTGATCGCCGACAACACCTGGTCCGCCATGAAAGGACGGCAGGCTCTGAAAGCCGAGTGGGATCCAGGCCAGAACGCCAGTTATGATTCGGAGGTCTATAAGAAGGACCTGATGGCCACGGTCAGCAAGCCTCAGAAGGCGGCGCGGAACGTGGGCAACGTGGACGCCGAATTCGCCAAGAATGCGAAGTCGCACGAGGCGTATTACTATGTTCCCCATTTGGCCCATGCGCCCATGGAACCGCCTGCCGCCGTGGCCGAAGTCAAGGACGGCAAGGCCGTGATCTACGCCGCCACGCAAAATCCGCAGGCGGTGCAGGACACCGTCGCCGCCGCCCTCGGCATCGACAAAAAAAATGTCGAATGCCATGTGACCTTGCTCGGAGGAGGATTCGGGAGGAAGTCGAAGCCCGACTATGTGGCGGAGGCGGCACTGCTCTCGAAAGCCGTGGGCCGGCCGGTGAAGGTCACATGGACCAGGGAAGACGACATCCGTTTTGACTACTTTCATTCCGTGGCGGCGATGTATCTCAAGGCCTCTTTGGATGCCAGAGGGAAACCCACAGCTTTGTTGCAGCGAAGCGCTTTTCCGACCATTATTTCAACGTTCAACGGCGCCGCGGCGGAGGGCGCGCCCTTCGAACTGGGCATGGGTTTGACCGACATGCCGTTTGAAATACCCAACATCCGAGCCGAGAACGGCCCCGCGAAACATCATGTCAGGATCGGCTGGCTGCGTTCGGTCTCAAACATCTTCCACGCCTTCGCGCTGCATTCGTTCATCGACGAACTGGCGCGGCTCGCGAATCGCGATCCAGTTGAGTACCTTTTAGACTTGGTGGGCAAGCCTCGGAAAATTGATTTCAAGGCTGAGGGGACGGACTATTCCAACTACGGAAAACCATTAGACAAATTCCCGGTGGACACCGGACGCTTGCGCCGCGTCGTGGAACTGGCGGCTGAGAAATCCGGCTGGGGCAATAAGAAATCGGGGAATGGGCGCGGTTATGGAATCGCGGTTCATCGCAGCTTCCTTTCCTACGTGGCCGTCGTGGTGGAGGTGGAAGCGGGAGCCAACGGGCGAGTGACGATACCTCGTGTGGACGTGGCGGTGGACGCGGGAACTATCGTCAGCCCGGACCGCGTCAAGGCGCAGTTTGAAGGGGCGGCGGTTTTCGGAGCTTCAATAGCGTTGATGGGGAAGATCACCGCCACCAAGGGCGTGATAGACCAATCCAACTTTGATAGCTATCCGGTGGCGAGGATCACCGAAGCGCCGTTCAAGACGCACGTGCATCTGGTCCCGAGCAGTGATCCCCCGGCAGGTGTGGGTGAACCCGGAGTGCCGCCAATCGCGCCGGCAATCTGTAATGCGATTGCCGCCGCGAACGGCAAGCGCATCCGGGATCTGCCCATCAACCCGGTGGCTTGACCGGAGAATTTTCGCCCGCAACAAACGGTTGCTCAACCAAGGCGCCAAGCATCGCCCAGAAAACCCGCTACTTGGATCGTCTGTAGACGGTCTCAACGGCTTTCGCCTCTTCCCCATTGGGGACAATGTTGTAGGCCGTGATCGTGAGCTGATCAGCACCCTTGAATTCGTATTCCGTCCGCCAACCCCACTTCGGGTGGCCTTCGCCCACATCGTAATCGCCTCGCACCTTGAACCCGGGTTTCGTTGCCGGGCCTTCCGAAAACAGGATCGCGTCATTCATATGAAAGGTGTCCACCCAGGATGTTTGGAACAACTTCGTCAAGGAGTTGAACGCGATCAACTCCTCCCCACGACGCGGTTTCCCCTGGATGCCGCCTCTGTACGTGTGCCGAACGAAAAACCCTTCCACCACCTCCTCAAACTTGCCAGCAACCTTGGATTCATCGGCAAGCTTTCCCGGTTCGAACCAAGTGCGGCAAACGCCTTTCCAGGTTCCGATTAGTTTTTTAAGCAGTTTTTTTTGTGACATAGTAGTTAATGCTTGGCCTAAAGCGACGCATGGATTGGCCCACAATCGAGCAGTGGCGAGAACAATCAACGGCAGACCAATGAAACACAAATGCCGTCGCGGGCGCGGTGATCTCGATCATAACGCCTCCGGATCTCCTCAACGTTTCTCCTCCATCAGCCCGATCAGATTCCCATCGGGGTCTCGGAGAAAAGCTCCCCACAGATCGTGGTCCGGCATTTTGGCGAGAAGTTGCGGACCCCGCTCGTTCTTCGCGCCTCGTCCCACTATAGCGGCATGCGCGGCTTCGATGTCGGTGACCTTGAAATACAGGATGGAGTTCTGCCCGACGGCGCCCGAGCCGTGGGGAGTGGTCAACATGAGGCGAACCCCGCCAGCAGCCAAGAAGGCAAGTGTTGGTGAGGGACTGAAGAGAAATGTGAGTCCCAAAACGTCGCGATAGAACGGCAGCGCCACGCCAACGTCGCTCACGGTGATGGCAATCTGCCTAATCTCAGAAAGTTTATGGTCAGCGTTCATGGTGGGCTCACAAGGCAAGAAATGATCCGCCGTTCAGCGAATGGGGTGAAAACTGACGCCGCGCAATCTTGAAGCGGATGCTTCCATTCGGGAGATCTACCAAAACTTGGACGGGGAAACAACACCTTGTTTTAGTCAATTGCGACCTTGAAATCCACGGCTAACCCGCGAGGATGCGGTGTGCGCATCTCAGATTTTTGCAAAGGCAGAGTAAGGAGAGACTGCTAAGGCGTTCAAAGTTGGGGTGAGTGGGGGGATAAGAGTGGGTTGATTGGTGGTAGCAGGGGAGGATTGGGGCAATGGGTTGCCGGTTGGCATG
>SXGS01069662.1_pt1 | contig 15087 bp, 15 predicted proteins | sample 3174681 | NCBI WGS metagenome assembly SXGS01 (sample SAMN11356861, study PRJNA531348) | freshwater metagenome | isolation source: freshwater sample F1-80 | place: China: Fuxian Lake, Yuxi | collected 2017-12-25 | reverse complement strand
GCATCATCGTTTCGGCCTGGAATGTAGGCCAGATCAGCCAGATGAAGTTACCACCCTGCCACGCCTTTTTTCAGTTTTATGTGGCAGAAGGCAAATTGTCTTGTCAACTCTATCAGCGCAGTGCCGACATTTTCCTGGGCGTACCGTTCAATATTGCCAGCTATGCGCTACTGACCCTGATGATGGCGCAGGTGACGGGCCTGAAACCGGGCGAGTTTGTGCACACACTGGGCGATGCACACATCTATCTGAACCATCTGGAGCAGGTCAACCTGCAACTGTCGCGCGATTGCAAGGCCTTACCGACGATGCATCTCAACCCGGAGGTGACCGACCTGTTCGCGTTCAAATTTGAGGATTTCACGCTGTCCGGTTATGACCCGCATCCGGGTATCAAGGCGCCGGTGGCGGTGTGAGGCCCTGTACCGGCCTTTAAACAAAGGCTTTACGCTGTCGGGTAACTGTGTCACATTGCCCCTGCAAGATGACTGCTTGAATACGAAAACCTGTCACTAGGTGATCCGATCCCTGCCACAACCGTGGCAGGTAATTGTTGAATGTACCTCGGCCCCGGGCCTTGATCATTTGACGCCATTATTGAAAATGAAGGAGATGCACGATGATGAAGAAACTCGTATTGGCTGCCGCCCTGGTGTGTAGTAGCGGTGCTCAGGCTGACGCAAATTCGGACATGATGGGCATGATGGGTTCCATGATGGGACCGATGATGCCGATGATGGGACCGATGATGCCGATGATTGCGCCGATGATGCCCATGATGGCACCGATGGCTCCGATGATCTCTCCCATGATGCCCATGATGCAGCCGATGATGCCGGCCATGAACGCCATGACCCCGATGATGGCCCCGATGACCCAGCCCATGGGTTCCATGATGCAGCCGATGGCCCCGATGATGGCCCCGATGGGTTCTATGGTGCAGCCGATGGCCGCACCGATGAATTCTATGGTGCAGCCGATGACACCGATGATGGGTTCCATGGCGGCCCCGATGGCTCCCATGATGGCGCCGATGAATGCGATGATTCCCGCCGCAGCACCGGCAGCACCGGCAGCACCGGCCAAGTAGTTCTCGTGGTCCGGAAAAAACGCCCCGCTGATGGGGCGTTTTTTTATGCCGGTGTTTTTTGGGTTGTTGTTTTAGAATCTATCCATGCCCCTTTTTAGCCTGATCTCTGCTGTCGCCCGCAATCGCGTCATCGGCGTCCACAATACCCTACCCTGGCGCTTGCCCGAGGATCTGCAGCATTTCAAACGCCTGACCTTGGGGCATCACATTGTCATGGGGCGCAAGACCTTTGAATCGCTGGGGCGGCCTTTGCCGGGGCGCACCTCGGTGGTGATCTCCCGCGATGCGACTTATGCCCTGCCTGCAGGGTGTCTGCTGGCGGGTTCCATCGCCGAGGCCCTGGCCTTGTGCGGTGATGATGCCGAGGTTTTTTGCATTGGGGGCGCGCAGCTTTATGGCCAGGCTATGGCGCAGGCCGATCGCTTGTATCTCACCGAGATTGACGCCGATTTTGAGGGCGATGCCTGGTTTCCGGAGTTTGCGCGCAGCGCGTGGCAAGAAACCGCACGCGAGGTGCAGGTCAGTGCAGATGGCCTGCGCTACGCCTTTGTTACTTACCAACGCTCACCCACATAACCCGCGCCTTGGTGCGTGTTGCGCGTGGGATCGGAAGGGCTCAGACCGGATTGGGGACGGCCCGGCGTCAGAGATAGGGGTTGGTCAGCCGCTCCCGACCGAAGGTGGAATCTGGCCCGTGGCCGGGTACAAAGCCAATAGCGTCGCCGAGCGGGAACAACTTGTGCTGGATGGCATCGATTAACTGGGCATGGTTGCCCCGCGGGAAGTCGGTGCGTCCGATGGCGCCGGCAAACAGTACATCACCGACAAAGGCAATCTGCTCGGCGCGGTTAAAAAACACCACATGGCCGGGCGTGTGGCCAGGACAGTGGATGACCTCTAAGCGCTGCTCGCCGATCGCCACGCTTTCGCCATCCTCCAGCCAGCGGTCGGGAGTGAAGGCCCGAGCCGGCGGAAAACCAAATTGCGAGGCTTGTTCGGGAAGCCTATCGAGCCAGAAGGAATCGTCCCGCTGCGGGCCGATGATGGGGATCGATTGTTGCTCGGCAATCTCCAGGGCCGCGCCGACATGATCAAGATGGCCATGGGTGAGCAGCAGTAGGTCCAGTTTTACGCCGTGTTCGCGAACCCAAGCCAGCAAGCGGTCGGCTTCCCCGCCGGGGTCAATCAGCGCGCCGCGCTTTGTGGCGGCGCACCAGATGAGGGAGCAATTTTGCTGGAAGGCGGTAACGGGAAGGGTGAGGTGGGGCATGCCAGGCATTATCCCGTATGGCAGACCGCTTGCCCTAGGTGTATTAAGGCCGGCGACCCCACACTGCGAAGAAGGGATCCGCAAATGGCTGGGCCGCGCTATAGGCATCCTCCATCGGGCGAGGCCAGTTGCGTTTGGATAAGGTATGCAACTCATTGAAACCGCTGCGTTTGTACACTTCTGTCAGCCAAGCAACACGCTCAAACTCGTGCAGGTCTGGCCAGAGATCAATGGCCTTGGTCGGAAACCAGCGATTGCTAAAAGTATTTACGAATACGCCGCCCGGTTTCAGGATGCGCCGAATCTCGGCAAACACGGCTAGCGGATCGGTCAAATATTCTACGGAGGCGGTACAGACCACGGCATCAAAGCAGGCCTCGGTGTAGGGGAGTCGGGGGTTGGAATTGAGATCCTGTACCGTGCGTGAGACGGCCATTGGGTTAGCATCCAGTTCGCTTGTGTTCATGCCGAGTACCGCGAGTTCAGCCGGTGCGGCCTGCTCCAGATGCGAATCAAAGCTGCCCATCAGGTCGAGAACCGACGCGCTGGCCGGCAGCAGGCGTGCATACAGGCTTGCTACTTCCTGCAGACACCAGGTATCGAGGTGTTGCACTAGACGCGGCAGGCTATAAAAGCCCGTGTCGGGTGTACGGTCGGGTCGCGTCAGAGGTCTCTGGTTCAGCCCGAAGTCGGGTGTGTTTTCCCCTGTCATCTGGACCATAAAACCGGGCCCCCGCAATAAATCATCGATGCAGTTGTTGCAACGCCCACCGCGCATATCGGTGCCATCTAGGATGGCCTCCAGGGACATGCCTACGCTTAATGGGAAGCGCGATAACGGCGCGTTGAGGTCAACAGAAATGGACTTTTCAGACAGTCCGGTAACCCGGGCTGGTTTCCAGTCCTCGCGCACGAGCCCCCCGTGACCGTGAAAGATTCCGCGCGGGTAGAATCGACCCACGACGGGTGTCAGTCTGCGGCCACGCAGGTAGTCACCATCGAAGGCCGCGCGCGGCAGAGCCAAGACATCGCTGTCTGTCCACGGCGGCAATAACGCGCCGGCGGTATAGGCAGCGGTAACGCGTGCTCCGACCGTAAGTGTCGGGATCGCTTGCGCCAATTCGGGCGGTAAATGTTCGCTGTCGCGCCAGACGCTGAATTTATTGAAAAACAGGTGATCTTCGTGAGTCACATCGCCGTCTTGCCAGCCAACATCAAAGCTTAGGGCAGCAAGGCTTTTGGGGTCGAGGTGGCCAGAGGGTTCGACCGTTGCCGCGGGGGTCGTCAAGGTGGCGGGTGGCATGGGTTGCTCCTGATGGGAAGAGGGCGCGTCTTGCTTTTGCAGGGAGGCGGATACGCAGAAATATAGTCGGTCGATAGTATTTGTACAAGAAGACAATTTTTGTACAATAGGGCCATGATTTCAGCCGATGCTCTCTACCCTATCCGTGTGTTGTCAGAGGCCACGGGGATTCCTACAGTGACTTTGCGGGCGTGGGAGCGTCGCTATGGTCTGCTCATTCCAAAGCGCACACCGGCCGGGCACCGTCTTTATAGTGATCATGACATTGCCTTGGTGAAGCGGGTCACTAAGTTGACGCGCGAGGGACACAGTATTGGTGATATCGCTCGTCGCATGGTCGGCGTGCCGTCGGCTCCCGAGCGGCCAGATGACACCCTAGCGCAATGTCGCCGCGAGATGCTCGGTGCCGTTGAGGATTTCTCTCGTGTTGGGTTAGAGACCGTTTACGCTCGGGCGCTGTCAGGCCATGCTCTGGAAACGGTGTTTTCTGAAATCATCGAACCCTTGCTGGACGAACTGGGGCGGCGCTGGTTGATCGATGATCACGGCATCGCTGAAGAACACTTTTTCAGTGCTTGGCTGCGTAACCACTTGGCGGCCCTCATGGAGGCGGGCGCGAGCGAGAACCGTGGACCCCGCTTAGTCTGTGCCTGTATGCCCGGGAACTATCATGAAATCGGACTCATGATCTTTTCGTTGCTGCTGATGAACCAAGGCTACCAGGTGCTTTATCTGGGTAATGACATGCCTCTTCACCCGCTCCCCGTTGTGATAGAGCGCTCAGCGGCACGCGCTTTGGTGCTCTCGTCGGGCCTTGATGTGTACGATACTCAAAGTCTGTCCCGTTTAAATGGATTCGCTAAGCTACTGGCGGTGCCAGTGTTTATGGGCGGGCCGCTTTCCCGCCGTCATCCGGAGGCCCTTCAGGCCATGGATATCATTCCCTTGGGTGAAAAGATGGATATCGCCCTGCATGTCCTCGGTCGACAATTGACGCCACAGACGGGTGCGAAAGCCGATGTCCTCACTCCGACAGGCTGAGCTGCCAGCGGGTGGCGCAAAAGCCCAGAATGGGGTGCGCCTGTTCTGGTTCCGCCGTGATCTTCGTTTGGCTGACAACCGTGCCTTTTCCGCTTGCCTGAAACAGGCCAAAGCGCAAGGCCAGACCGTTGAGGCGGTGTATGTGCATGATGTTGTAGGTGCTGGCCCGGCAGCACCTGGCGCGGCGGCGCGCTGTTATCTGCATTTCAGCCTGATTGATCTGCAAGCTCGCCTTGCGGCGCTGGGCATTCCCCTTCATCTGCGGGTTGGCGACAATCTGGGCGAAATCGAGAGTCTATGTAACGCCCGCGGCGTGGCAGCGGTTTACTGGAATCGCCTTCCCGAACCGCATGGGCTGGCGGGTGATGTCGCCTTAATAAAGCGCTTGACCGCCCTCGATATCCGGGTGCACCCCCATGAGCAAGGAACCTTGTGGGTTCCTGACAGCGTACGCAAACCCGATGGTGGTCGCTATCGGGTCTTTACGCCTTTCGCACGGCAGGCGCGTGCGCAACTGATGCTTCTCGATACGCAAGCCGAGCTGTGTCCTGTGCCACCCCCGATGGGAACCGGTTTTTCTGCGCCAGACACAGCTATCGATGCCCTAGGCTTACTGGATGGTCGTGCATGGCCGCACAAACTGATGCGTTATTGGAATCCCGGCGAGAGCGCCGCACAGGCTCGGCTAAGCCATTTTGTAGCGACGGGCCTGGCGGCTTATGCCGAAGGCCGTGAATTCCCTGCCTTGGACGGGAGTAGTCGACTTTCGGCGGCCTTGCATTGGGGTGAGATCAACCCTTGGCGTATCGTCCACACGCTCCAGCCGGCCTTGCACGGCGCGGAAGCGACGCTGGGTGCCGAGCGTTTTTTGACCGAACTCCTGTGGCGCGAGTTTGCGCATCATCTCCTCACGGCGGCGCCAGATAGTGTGTCGCGTTCTTTGCATGGCGGCTACGAAGCGCTTTGGCAGAGTAATCCCGAGGCCCTTGATCGCTGGCAACGGGGCGAAACCGGCCTGGCCTTGGTTGATGCCGGGATGCGCGAATTGTGGGAAACCGGCTGGATGCACACCCGGGTGCGGATGGTAGTGGCTTCCTTCCTGACCAAAAACATTGGCGTGCATTGGCGCGAGGGCGCGGCCTGGTTTTGGGATACCTTGGTCGACGCCGATCTGGCCAGTAACACGATGGGCTGGCAATGGGTGGCCGGTTGCGGTGTCGATGCGGCGCCGTATTTCCGGGTGTTTAATCCGGATGTTCAGGCCGAGCGTTTCGATCCGCAGGGCGCTTACATCCGTCGCTGGCTGGGCAACCGCCCACGCCCACCGGCGATGCTTGATTTGAAACAAAGTCGATTGGCGGCCTTGGCGCGCTATCAGGCTCTGGCGGCCCATCACTGAGATTACGAGAACCCGGAAGATCTGTATGCAAGCACTTATCATCATTGCCCACGGCAGCCGCCGTGCCGCGTCTAACGCTGAGGTTCACGCCTTGGTCGAGCGTCTGCGGCCCCTCGCCGCTAGCCCATTTTCAATGGTTGCCGCGGCGTTTTTGGAACTCGCCGAACCCGACATCGCGTGTGCCGTCTCTCAATGTGTCGGTGCCGGTGCCACAGAGATCATCGCTGTCCCGTATTTGCTTTCGGCGGGCATGCATGTTGCGCAAGATATTCCTAACGCCCTCACGGCAGCCCAGGCCGAGCACCCGGGCTTGCAAATTCACTTGCGTGCGCATTTGGGGGCCCATCCGGGCATCGCCCCAATGTTGCTGGAGTCGGCACTTAGCGGCTGAGACTAGTCATGATGGAACGCTACGCCTATCGTTGTTTGCCACCGTATCGCGGTGTGGCGCATGTGGTCGTGGCCGGTGAGACGCGTGCCATTACCCATAACGGCCGCTATTGGCAGATCCAGATCGAGGCCGATAGCTTGCCTGCGCGGTTGCGTAACCAACCCGGGCCGGCCTTGGGACGGCGCATTACCCTGGGCCACTGGCAGCCAGAAGCGGGTCTGGATCTAAGTCATGTTCGTCATGTCAGCCGGGCAGAAGCGTTAGCGATGACCGAGCGCCTCGTGGCGGAGCTGGCGGCGGCGCCCCTGCCTTGCCCGCTGGATGATCGTCATGAGTTGTGGCTGCTGGATCGTTCTGAATTACCGCTCGCCCTCCTAAACACGCAGAGAGAGCCGCCGAACGATGTGCCGCATGGGGCTTCTTGGCAGGCCTTTTGTGGCGAATACGGTAGTGTTGACATGGCTATTGCCCATGCGCTTCAGCGGGCCGTGAGGCATGCCACGAATGGAGCAATGCAATGGTTTCTGCGCCGGGATGATGGTAGCGGCCAGGGGGGTATGGGCCGACACATTGCCGCGGACAGGATTGGCCGGATCGTGCCACCGGTCGATTTCCCTACCCTGACCCTGCGAGATTCGCCTTGGGATGAAGAATCGGCCGCCGTGCTGTCACGCTATTTGCAGCGCTTGGCGCCGCGTTTGTTGATGCTGCCGCTGGGGGATGCGCAACGAGCTGCCCTAGAAGCCGCTGCGATCGACCAACCAGAAGAGCTCTGGACCTTTCATCGGGCCTATCCGCGCGTGCTAAATCCTGCGGCCTGGACCGCTGCCTTTGTGGGCTTGCAGATCGCGCAAGCGACAGCTTCGCGGTAACTCCACAAGGCCGGCTTCCCGCCGCGCCGGCGGAGGAAAACGCCACAGAGAAATGGGTGGAATATTAGAAAGGCTTGACAGACCGATCATGTACAATTATATTGTATTTGTATAGGAATTAAGGGGCGTTGTTTTTCCGTAAAAGTGGCATGTTGGGGTCCCCCAAAGCCCAGCTCATTGCCGCATGATTGAACACACTGTTTTTTAACTGGAGAGCATGATGAAAAAAATTGTATTTGCATTGGCCGCTGTGGCGGTTTTGACTCAACCTGTTTGGGCGGCGAATGTGGCCGGTGCCAATATCGTGGCTGGCAAGGCGAAAGCCGAGGCGCTCTGTGCAGGCTGCCATGGCAATGAGTTCACCCCGGGCCTCTTCTTTACTTTGCAACTGGCCGGTCGTAATGCCGATAAGTTAGCTCTGAAAACCAACAAGTACCGGACCGGTAAATTGTTTACGCCGCTGATGGCTGTCTCCATGATCGGGCTTACCGAAGGGGAAGTCAGCGATATCTCCGCCTATTACGCTTCCATCAAGCCGGCCTTCAATCTGCCGCTGTTCCAGATCAAGGCCGACGATTAAGCCCGTACCACCGTGCTCACCCCGCGGCGGCTGCTGAACTGTTATCCACGGTTCCGCAGCCGATTTTTTGCGGCGCGGTTAAACTCCTCCCCATGGAAACTCTGAAACTTAGTCGGCGTCCTTTATTTGACCCGATTCTGCGTACGCTGCATGCCTGGAACGGGTTTTTTATTATGGCGTTGCTGCTCACCAGTGCGGCGGCCGATGCGTTGTGGCTAGAAGGCTCGGTGGTGGGGCTTTGGCGGCTGCATGTCTGGCTGGGCTATGGCCTGTTGCTTGGCCTCGTGGGGCGTGTTGTTTGGAGCCTGGTGGGACCGCAACGGGCGGGTTGGGCCGTGCTGTGGCAGCCGCAATCTTGGCGACAAGCGTGGCGACACGCGTGGCAGGATAAGCGCTGGCTAGCGTGGCTGGAAACCCGTCAGAAGGATGGCTCTGCGCCGCCGCCAGCCGCCGCGCTGGTGTATCTCATCAGCTATGGCGTGTTGTTGATATCGGTGCTGTCGGGGCTGGTTCTGGTCGCTGTCGAGTATGACAGCGGGCCGCTCCGCGCAGTGCTCGGTTTGGCGTTTGCTTGGGGCGAGGTGGCTCAGGCCTGGCACGAGATCGGCGAAAAATGGTTTTACCTGTTTTTGCTCCTGCACTTTGCTGCCATGATTTGGCACGAGCGCCGCGAGGGAGTGCCCGTGGCTCAAGGCATGATCAGCGGCTATTACTATCATCGGAAAGATGAAGATGAATAAATTTTTTGTGATCTTGGCGTTTTTTGTGGCGGGTTTTCCCGTATGGGCGTCGACCCCGGGGCAAATTTTCGAGCAATTGCATCGGGCCGCGCGTGAGGTTGCACCGGGTTTCTCAGCCTCGGCCCAACGGGGCGAGGCGTTGTTCCGCGCCAAGCTTGGCACGGGTGAGGCGGAATCGTGCATGACATGTCATACGCCGGATGCGCGCCGGGCCGGACAACATTTTCGCACCAATAAACTGATTGAGCCGCTGGCGCCGAGTGCCAACCAAGCCCGTTTTACTGACATGGCGCATGTCGAAAAGTGGTTCCGCCGGAACTGCCGCGAGGTGCTGGGGCGCACCTGTACGGCTCAGGAAAAAGCCGATTTTGTAGCCTACATGAAGCTTCTGTAAGGAGAAAAAATGCATCACCATGCCTTCTTTGATCGGGCCTTCCCGGGGTGGCACAAGGCGTCCTGCCAAGCCGCCCTGCAGGGGTTCTGATCATGCAATGGTTACGCTTGCATCCCTACATCACGCTGCTGACCGCGCTGGTGCTGACCCTGGCCGGCATCAGCGCAGGACAGGCGGGCTTTGATGACAGCCATGCCCGTTTTGCCATGCCGCAAGATCCTTTGTTTGTAAAAGAGTGTGGAGGGTGTCATACGGCTTATGCGCCGGGCCTGCTGACCGCTGGCGAATGGCGGCAGGTAATGGACGACCTGCAAAATCATTATGGCGATGATGCCAGCCTTGATGGGCCGACGCGTTTGGCAATTCTGCGCTGGCTTGAGGAGGGAGCGGCGGATGCTCCGGGCGCCACGCGCTTGATGCGGCGCATTACTGAAACCACGGCGAAGAGCAAAGATTTGCCGCGTATTACGGCATCGCGCCTGTTCCGTCATGAGCATGACGAGATGCCGGGCTATGTCTGGACGCGCAAGGCCATTGGCCGAAAATCCAACTGCGGTGCCTGTCATATTCGCGCCAATGCGGGTCGTTATGACGAGGATGAGGTCAAGATCCCGCGTTGAATAAACCTCTGGTGATCTCTTTGATGGGCCCCACCGCCTGCGGCAAGACCGGGCTGGCGGTGGGGTTGGCACAGCACCTGGCATCCCAAGTACCGGTGGAGATCATCAGCGTTGATTCGGCCCTGGTGTATCGCGGCATGGATATCGGAACGGCCAAGCCGACCGAGGTCGAGCGCGCTGGTGTCCCGCATCACCTGATCGATATCGTCGAACCCTCTGAGCCTTATTCTGCCGCCCGTTTTCGGGACGATGCCCTGCGCCTGATCGACGAGATTCATGCGCGTGGGGCTTTGCCCTTGCTGGCGGGCGGCACGATGCTGTATTTCCACGCCCTGAAACACGGGATCGACGACTTGCCCGAAGCCGACCCGGCCTTGCGCTCCGAACTGGAGCGGCGCGCCATGCAAGAAGGCTGGCCGGCGCTGCACGCCGAGTTGGCGCAGCGAGACCCCGTGACCGCCGCGCGCCTGTCGCCCAACGATCGTCAGCGGGTGCAGCGCGCTCTGGAGGTCTGTATCAAAAGCGGTCAGCCAATGTCGACGCTGCTACAAAAGCCAGAAAGGCCGCAACCGCCCTATACCCTGCACGAAATCATCCTGTTGCCTGCTGACCGCGCTGTGCTACATCAGCGCATCGCCGAACGGTTCGACCGCATGCTGGAGGCGGGGTTCGTGGCGGAGGTACAGCAGCTCCTGAACGACGCGAGGCTGATCCCGGATTGGCCTTCGATGCGCAGTGTGGGCTATCGCCAAGCGCTGAGCTTTCTCCGTGGCGAGAGCGACGCGGCAGCGTTCCGTGCCCAGTCAATTGCGGCTACCCGCCAGTTGGCCAAGCGGCAGATCACTTGGCTGCGGGGCTGGGAAGGTGGCCAGGTCTTCGACTGTCTCGATCCAGCGCTGCAACAGGCCGTGCTGGCGAATTTACAAGCGCATTTGGCCGGTCCGGAAACGCTTCAGTAGCAGTGAGTTGCTGACCACGCTGACCGAGGATAGGGCCATGGCGGCACCGGCGATGACGGGATTCAACATGCCAAGGGCAGCCAGCGGCAGAGCCAGCACATTGTAAATAAAGGCGAAGAACAGGTTCTGCCGAATTTTTTTCAGCACCGCGCGGGCTAGTTCGATAGCATCGGCTAAGGCGTGGAGGTCATTGCGCATCAGAGTGATATCGGCGGCCTCGCGGGCGATGTCCGCCCCGGTGTGCATACCGAATCCGACATCGGCGCTGGCCAGTGCGGGAGCATCATTGATACCGTCGCCGACCATGCCGACTGCGCCTCCATCCGACTTCAGGCCGGCCTTGAGGTTGGCCTTGAGGTTGGCCTTGAGGGCGGCAATCGCCATGGCCTTGGCCTGCGGTCTGATTCCCGCCTGGACCTTGTCGATCCCCGCCTCGGTGGCTATGCGCTGAGCGATCTCGGGCCGGTCACCAGACAGCATGTGAACCTCGATGCCTAGGCCTTGCAGACGAAGGACCGCGGCCCGGCTGGTGGGACGCAAGCGGTCTTGCAGGCCAAGGTGGCCGAGCAATTGTTCGCCTGACGCGGTTTCTTCATGCAGCGCAACCCAGGTCAGGTGAGGTGAGGGTGGGGTTGGGGCCGGGCCAAGGGATAGCCAGCGCCCTTCGACGCGGCCCCGCACGCCCTGCCCCGGCCGTTCCTCGAAGGCTTCAACGGGCGGCAGAGGGGCTGAAGCGGCGGCGCGAATGGCCTGAGCAATGGGGTGGCTGGAGCCCTGCTCCAGGGCGGCAGCCAAACGCAGTAGGGCCGCATCGGTTAAACCCATCTCGGGCCATAGCGTCGTGATCTCGATCTGCCCCGTGGTAAGCGTGCCGGTCTTGTCCAGGGCAATGACGCTCAGTTTCTCGCAGCGTTCTAGGGCCTCGGCCGAGCGTACCAGCAGGCCGAGTTGCGCGGCGCGCCCCAAGCCGACCACGACGGCGGTGGGCGTGGCCAGCCCCAAGGCGCAGGGGCACGCAATGACAAGAACAGCGACGGCGGGCACCAAGCCGCTCAGGGCCTCCCCCGTGTATAGCCACCAGCCGGCCAAAGTGAGGGCGGCCAGAGCCAGGATGGCGGGGACGAATAGGGCCGAGACGCGATCGGCCAAGGCCTGGATCGGCGCCTTGGAACCGGCGGCGGTCTCGGTCAGGCGCACAATTTCCATGAGTTGGGTCTGCTCGCCGACGCTGTGCGCCAGCAAGGTGAGAGTCCCGGCCAGATTTTGCGTGCCGGCATAAACGGGCGCTCCGGGGCGTTTTTCGAGCGGCAGACTTTCGCCGGTGAGTAGGGCCTCGTCCACGCTTGATTGGCCGTCTAGGACCTCGCCATCGACGGCAATACGCTCACCGGCCCGAACCCGGATTCGATCACCAGGGCGCAGGTCAGCAATGGGAACCTCAAGCTCACCGATCTCGCCATTCAGCTCACGCAGCACGCGCGCTGTAAGTGGTTGCAGGCGGATCAGGCTCTCAATGGCGGTACTCGTGCCTGCCTTGGCCCGGGCTTCCAGAAGCTTGCCCAGTCGCACTAAAGATATGACAGCCGCTGCCGCCTCGAAATAGACCATGGCGTGTGGCGCGGTGAGCCAGACGGCCGTACTGTAAAAATAGGCGGCGCTGGTGCCAAGTGCGACCAGCACATCCATGTTGGCGCCGCCACCACGCAGGGCGTGCCAGGCGCCCCGGTAAAAACGCGCCCCGGCCCAGAACTGCACCGGCGTGGCTAGCGCCCATTGCAGCCAGAGCGGCAGACCGGTGTGCTGTTGGCCGCCTTCAGCGCCGCCCATGAACAGCATCTGCGCCACCAGTGGCAGGCTAAGCAGGGCGGCGATGGCGAAGATCCAGCCTTCGCGGCGTAACCGGGCCGCCTTGGTGGCCTGGTCTGCCGCACGGGCGTTGGGGTCGATGAGCGTTGCGCTGAAACCGGCAACCGCCACGCTGGCGATCAGTGCGTCCCGGTCAGTCTCGGTGCTCCGGTAGCGGATGCGCGCCGTCTCGCGGGCTAGGTTAACCCAAGCCGACTCGACCCCCGGTTGCGCGTTGAGAACGCGCTCTAGGCGTGCCGAACAGGCCGCGCAGGTCATGCCGGTGATGTTGAGGTCGAGAGTGTCGGTCATGTCAGCGGTGGATGGCCAAGTGGCGTGGGGTCCAGGCCTGGGGTGTCTTGTGGACGAAGCGGGCGCGGGCGACATGGTAACTGGCATCGAAGCCGTAGAAGTTGCGTTGCATGGCAGTCAATTCAGCGGCCCGGCAGGCCGCCAGAGCCGCCTCGTCAAGCAATGCCTTGGGCGCGCAGCTTGCGCCGAATGCTTCAGAATTGGCCATAGCCTGGGCGCGTTGCAGGACGGTACTCATGAAGTTTTCCGATGCCAGTTCCGCATCAATGAGACCTAACCGAACCGCCTCGGCGCTGCCGATCGGCCGGCGGTGCTCCAGAAGGCTGCGATCGGCCATGCGCTGCGGCAGGGTCCAGGTCCAGTATTCCGATCCATACAGGTTGCCCATGTTTTTGTAATGCGGGTTAAGTACCACACCGGCGCGCGCCCAAACGGCGTCGCAGGTCAGGGCCAGAAAAACGCCCCCGGCCCCGGCGTTGCCTTGCAGGGCGGCCACGGTCTGGCGATCAGTGGTTTGGAGGATGGCCAGACACAGATCGTCCATGGCGTTGATGTTGGCCCAGGAGGCATCTGCCGGACTAGCGGCCGCCTCGATGGCGTTGAGATCGAGGCCGTTGCAGAAGAACTCTGCGCCGCCTGCTAGCACCAGCACCCGCGTTGGACGCTGGCAGGCGACTAGCCAGGCTTCGCGCAGGCGCAGGCAGGTCTTGGTGTCGAGGGCGCCGTTGTAAACCTCGAAATAAATCACGCCGACCGCGCCGTGTTCCGTGTAGTGGATCGGATCGACCGGGGTTGTGTCGAGCGCAGGCAGGTCCAGTACGGCGGGAAGATGTTGCGTGAGGGGGCGTTTGATGCCCGCTGAGGGGCCGTGACCAATCTTGGCGTGGCCGATCCACACTGCCCCATCGGTTGTGGCGCGCACCAGTCCATCAGCCGCGTGGCCCAGCAAGGCTCCGGGTGTGCCGATGGCCGGATAGAGCCGGGCGTTGTATAGCCGCACCGGTTCGTCATACAGGCTGTCCAGCCGCCCCGGCGTGCCGTCGCCGCTGTGTATCTTGCGCAGCACGGTGACGGTGTCGTCGTGTGCCCAGTCGATGGGGGCGTCAGCACTACGCAGGACGGGACGGGTCGTGCCGCGCACACCCGGCCAGGCCGCTTGTATAGTGGGTTGCCAGCGACCGGCCTGATGGTCGGCAAAATAGGCCAGGGCCTCGGTTACGGCCTGCACGGTGGCCTCGGTTACCTCGCGCCGGTACAGGCTTGATTTGCTGGTCGTGCGCAGGGTAAATGCGGCCGTTGCCCAGATCGGCCCGGCATCCATGGTCGCCGTGGCCTGCAATACGGTGACGCCCCAGTCGGCCTCCCCTTGCAGAATGGCCCAATCGAGTGCGCTCGGGCCGCGGTCGCCGGGGATGCCGGGGTGCACGATCAGGCAGGGTAGCCGCTGCCATACTGTTTCGGGAATGGCGCGTTTGAGAAACGGCGCTAGAACCAAGTCTGGGCCAAAGAGCGCTACTGCCTCTTCAGTGATGCGATCGTTGATGTCGTATTCAACGGACAGGGTGTGCCCCGCCGCTGCCAGTTCGACAAACAGACGTTGCGTGAGGCTGTTGAAGCTATGGCAAAGAAGGAGGATGCGCATCGGAGGTGTCAGCAGATACGGGGCAACGGCTCACCTGACAGCCAGTCCACCATGCGCCGACCACCGAAGCGGGTTTGCATCTGCACAAAATGATGCGGGTCGTCGGTAATCGAGCCGATCTGAGCTGCGTTGCGGCCCAGCGGGTGGGCGCGCAGGGTTTGCAGCGTTGCTTCCGCCGATGCCGCAGCACAAACCACAATGAGCTTGCCTTCGTTGGCGATATTAAGCGGATCGAGGCCCAGCAGTTCGCAGGCACCTTCCACGGCTGGCTGGATCGGGATGGCGGCCTCCATGAGGGTCATGCCGCAGCGCGATTGCTGGGCGATTTCGTTCAGTGTCGCGGCCAGACCGCCCCGGGTGGGGTCGCGCATCAGGCGCAGCTCAGTGCCACTCGCGATCAGGGCAGCGGTCAACCCATTGAGCGCTGCGCTGTCGGAGACGATGGGCGCGGCAAATTGCAGATTCTCGCGCTGGCTCATGATGGCCATGCCGTGATCGCCGATGGTGCCGGAGATCAGCACCGCGTCGCCGGGCCGGGCATGGGCACCGGACAGATTCACACCATCGAGCAACACGCCGACGCCGGTAGGTGTGATGACTACGCCGTCGGCTTTGCCGCGTTCGACGTC